>Ga0182030_10019044_pt1 | contig 13109 bp, 11 predicted proteins | sample 812S3MmetaG_FD_121299 | JGI IMG/M metagenome (GOLD analysis project Ga0182030, IMG submission 121299) | Permafrost microbial communities from Stordalen Mire, Sweden - 812S3M metaG (Illumina Assembly) | ecosystem: Environmental > Terrestrial > Soil > Wetlands > Permafrost | place: Sweden... | reverse complement strand
GATTGCGCGCCGGGCGTCCAAGTCCGACGCCTGGATCGCTTCGCGATATAGCCCAGGCAGTTCGCCGATTTCTGTCTGCCTCTTCTTGCGTTCGGCAGGCGAAGCCGCGGGCAGGGGCTTGTGCGGCGCGGCAGCTCGTTGAAAGCTCTTGAACCAGCCGGAATTGATCAAGCGGTCGCGAAAGGCGGCAAGGTCGGTTTTCCGAAGTTGGGCAATCGACAGATCAGCAATCGGATCCGCCAAAATCATTTTTATCCGATAACTCTCATTTGCGACATTGCCGGCCTTCCGTCCCTTCAACGCTTCACTTTCGTAACGTCTCAACGCAGCGGCCAGTGTCGTCGTCTCGGCTTCCCTCGTTGAAACATGGACCCCGGCAAGCATCCGCCGCCGAGCCTCTTCGGCCCATGACTTTGCCTCCGCCATTTGGCGGTGTCGCTCGTCCGGCGTGTCCTGAAATATTGGAAAATTGCGCGTTACTGCCTGGTGGCCTCGCAGCCGAATTTGTACGCGTAAGGACCCAGACGGGCGCCGCGCGAAGCCCTTAGGCAATTGCTCTTGTCGTGGCATGCAGGCCCCGCTCCATGGCGCCGGAATCCGTCGGAAACGCAGTGGGGCCAGTCTCGGACCCGGTCCAGATTGGGACCGAAATGGGACCGAAATTCAAGAGCAATTTATTCGGCCAGCAATTCGATGTGCGGAACCAGTTGATTATAAACGAGTATTTGGCTCTGCGAATTGGCGTCCCGGAAGGGAATCGAACCCCTGACCCCAGGTTTAGGAAACCTGTGCTCTATCCTGCTGAGCTACCGGGACCTCTCCGCCCGCCGGCCGCTGCGGGCCGGCGCGCTTCGCCGCCGCCCCGCTCGCCCTTGGGCGGTGACCGCGCCGGGCGAAGGGGCTAAAAGCCGTCTCGCAACGGCGAAGCGCCTCTAGCATGAAATCCGCTCCAACGCATCTCGCCCGTCGGCGCGCCGCCGTCGTCGCCGCCCTGGCGCTGGCGCTCGGCCTTGCGGCCGGGCGGGTGGCGGCCTGCGGCGCGGCGGGGGGAATTGTTCAGGCCGCCTCGGTCGACCAACGCGGCGAAATTGCGCTCGCCGACGGGCGGACGCTGAGAATCGCCGGCCTCGACCTTCCCCTTCCCTCGCGCGGCGATCCGGCGCTGGCGGCGGCGGCGCGCGACCTGCTGACGAAGCGTTTTGTCGGCCGCGAGGCGGCTTTATCGCTTGTCGTCGCCGCCGCCGACCGCTGGGACCGCGCGCTTGGCGACCTCGTCGCGCCCGTTTCCGACGCCGCGCCCGCCTCGGCCGCCGAGGCGCTGATCGCCGCCGGCCTGGCGCGGGTTCGTCCGGAATACGAGACGCGCGGCTGCGAAGCCGGCCGACTCGCCCTGGAATCCGCGGCGCGCGCGAAAGGACTTGGCGTCTGGCGCGATCCCGATTATGTCGTGCTCGCCGCCGACGACGCCGCCTCTCTGGCGCGGCGCGACGGGCGCTTTGTCATTGTCGAGGGCGTGGTGCGCAGGATTGGCCTCGGCCGTGCGCGCCTCTATCTTGATCTGGGCGGGCGCGGCGCCCTTTCGGTCGTCGCCTCGCGCAAGACGCAGGCGGCGTTCCAGGCGGCCGGCGCTCCGTTGACCGCGCTCGCTGGAGAGAAAATTCGGGTGCGCGGCGCATTGGACAGCCGATTCGGCCCGCAACTGGAAATTGTCGACCCGCTCATGCTGGAGCGGCTCGGGCGAGCCGAGGCGAAATAGGGAAGCGGACCGGGCAAATGAGGGTCTGGGCGGGCGAGAGCGGATGGCGGCGCGGCGCGGCGTTGCGCGCGCGCGCGCTCGCCGCCTTCGCCGCCGCGCTGACGCTGCTGCTCGCCGCCTGCGCGACCATCGATCCGCCGTCGCATCCCACCGCGGCCAACCTGGTCCCGACCGCCGCGCCGCAGACGACCGGCGGCGTCGACGCCAACCCCGAGCGCACGCGCCTGATCGACGCCTTCGGCGGCGAATACAGCGCGCCGGCGGTGGAGCGCTATCTCGACGACGTTCTCGCCCGTCTCGCCCAGCAGAGCGAAACGCCGAGCGAGCCCTATCGCATCACCGTCCTCGATTCGCCGGTCGTCAACGCCTTCGCGCTGCCCACCGGCGAGATCTTCATCACCCGCGGCCTGCTCACGCTCGCCAACGACACCTCGGAAGTGGCGGCGGTGATGGCGCACGAGATCGCACACGTGACGCAGCGCCACGCCGCCCAGCGCGCCGAACTGGAGAAGACCGCGCAGCTGTTCACCCGCGTCTCCAACCAGGTGCTCGACCGGCCGCAGGAGGGCGAGGCGGTGCAGGCGCGCATGCAATTGTCGATCGCGCGTTTCTCGCGCCAGCAGGAGTTCGAGGCCGACCAGATCGGCATCGGCGTCATCGCCAAGGCGGGCTACGACCCCTACGCCGCTTCGCGCTTCCTGACCTCGCTCGGCCGCTGGAGCGCGCTGCGCACGGCGATGATCGGCGCCGGCTCGGCCGACAAGCCCGACATGATGGCGACCCATCCCTCGACCCCCGAGCGCGTCGCCCAGGCGGTCGTCGAAGCGCAGAAGGTCGGCGCGCCGGGGGTCGGCGAAACCGGCCGCGACGGCTATCTCAACGCCGTCGACGGCATCGCCTATGGCGACAATCCGGCCCAAGGGCTGGTGCGCGGAACGCGCTTTCTCCATCCCAAGCTCGGCGTCGCCTTCGCGGCGCCTGACGGTTTCACGCTGGAGAACCAGGCGGCGGCGCTGATCGGCGTCGGCGAGGGCGGCGCGCAGGCGCTGCGGCTCGACTCGATCGCGCTCTCCCCGTCGACCTCGCTCGAGGACGAGCTCGCCTCGGGCTGGATCGACGGGGTCAAGACCTCGTCGATCGAGACGCTGCAGGGCGGCGATTATCCGATGGCGATCGCCGTCGCCCAGGGCGACCAGTGGAGCTTCCGGCTCGGCGCCGTCCGGGTCGGCGATCGCGTGTTCCGGCTGATCTTCGCCGCTCATTCGCTCACCCCCGCCGTCGACGCGCGCTTTCGCGCCGCGATCCGCTCGTTCCATCGGCTGCGGCCGGAGGAGGCGACGGAAGCGCAGCCTTTACGGCTGCGGGTGGTCGCGGCCCAGGCCGGCGACACCACCGCGTCGATGGCGCAGCGCATGTCGCCCGACGATCGCGCCGTCGGCCAATTCCTGGTGCTGAACGGCCTCGACCGCGAGGGGCCGCTCGTCGCCGGCCAGCGCTACAAGATCATCGCCCCGTGAACGAAGCGCCGAGCGGCCGGCTGAGCGGCAGGATCGTCGCCGCCACCCACAACAAGGGCAAGCTCGCCGAGCTCGCCGATCTGCTGGCGCCGCGCGGGCTCGAAGTCGTCGGCGCCGGCGCGCTCGGCCTCGCCGAGCCGGAGGAGACCGGCGACAGCTTCGCCGCCAACGCCGCGATCAAGGCGCACGCCGCCGCGCGCGCCGCCGGGCTGCCGGCGCTCGCCGACGATTCCGGCCTGTGCGTGGCGGCGCTCGACGACGCGCCGGGCATTTACTCCGCCCGCTGGGCGGGCGAGGGCCGCGATTTCGCCGGCGCCATGGCGCGCATCGCGCGCGAGCTGAGGGCGCGCGGCGCGCCGGCGCCGTGGCGCGCGCATTTCGTCAGCGCGCTGGCGCTCGCCTGGCCGGATGGGCGGCTCGAGTCGTTCGAGGGCCGGGTCGACGGGCGGCTGGTCTTTCCGCCGCGCGGGACGAGCGGCTTCGGCTATGATCCGATCTTCGTTCCCGACGGGCACGCGCGCAGCTTCGGCGAGATGACGGCGCAAGAGAAGCACGGCCTGCCGCGCGACAATTCGCTCGCTTTGTCGCATCGCGCCCGCGCCTTCCAGAAGCTCGCGCGCGCGCTGATCGATTGACGCGCGCGCGCGCCGTGGGCAAAGCTTCGCGCCGTGTGCGGACCGGGAGGCGCGGGTGAGCGAGTTCGACAAGCGCAAGCAGGGGTTCGAGAAGTTTTTCGAGCTGAGCGAAGCGCTGCGCTTCAAGGCGTTGTCGCGCCGCAATCGCGCCGTCGGAGCCTGGGCGGCGGAGAAGCTCGGACGGGCCGGGGAGGCGGCGGAGCGCTACGCCGAAGCTTTCGGCAAGGTTGAGATCGAAGGCGAGGACGACGAAACGCTGATCGCGCGCCTGCATGACGAATTCGTCAAGGCCGGGATCGACGTCTCCGCCCACCGCATCCGCCGCCGCTTCGAAGCGGCGATGAACGACGCGATCGCCGAGATCGAAGCGGGCAAGTGAGGCGAGAGCGGGGGCCGGCGGCGAGGAGGCTCAGGGGCGTATCGCAGGGGGCGAAACGTTCCTGTTGACTTTCGCGCCCAGATACACATTATACACACTCGATGAAGAGCGCGGACCTAATCCGGGAGCTGCAGGCGGCCGGCTGGCAATTGGATCGCATACGCGGCTCGCATCACGTATTCCGTCACGCCGAGAGGCCGTTTCCCGTGATCGTGCCGCATCCGAAGAAGGACTTAGGCAAAGGTCTTGTCGCGGCCATTCGGAAGCAAGCTGGTTTGAGAGACTGACATGCGCTACCCCATCGCCATCGAACTCGGCTCGGACCTGGCCGCCTTCGGCGTCGTCATTCCCGACTTGCCCGGATGCTTCAGCGCCGGCGACACGCTCGACGACGCTTTGGCGAACGCCGAGGAAGCCGCCGCCGCCTGGATCGACGCCGCGCTTGACGCAGGCTTGGCCATCCCTGCCCCGTCGGAATTGGACGCCGTTCGTCAGCGCCCCGAATTCGCCGGCTGGGCCGTCGGCGTCGTCACAGTCGATCCCGCGACGTTCGACGACACGACTGAACGCGTGAACATTACGATTCCTCGTCGCGTCCTGCGCCGCCTCGACGCATTGGCGGAAGCGGAGGGGGAAAGCCGGTCCGGCCTGATCGCCAAACTCACGCTCGGCAGGGGGCGGCGCGTCGCGTAGCGCGGCGCCGACGAACGCGCGGCTGCACGACGTATCCGTCAAGGCGGGGGTCGACGTCTCCGCCCACCGCATCCGCCGTCGTTTTGAGGCGGCGATGAACGAGGCGATCAACGAGATCGAAGCGGGGAAGTGAGGGGCGGCGCATCGGCGGCGGCTGATGATGGGAATTGCTGGGCGCGTCGCCGCAATTCAGGGTTGGGCCGGATCGCGCGGACGCTTGGGCGGGAGAGGCAATGCCGTGGATAAAGATGAAAACGATGAATCGGCAGAAACTCGCTTTAGGGAATATCAACGGAGTGTTGAGGCAATTGACCGCACCGTGGCAAACTTACAGCCTGCGTATATACAAGCATTGAATAGTATATGGATCGCCAATGCCGGCGCGTCGTTGGCAACGCTGAGCTTCATAGGTGCCACATTTCATAAATCAGGACCGCGTCTGATTCTTCTGTCGACCCTTGGTTGTTTTGTACTTGGGCTTATTTCGATGGGGGCTGGAATTCTTGGGTGGTTGATTAAGGAGCGTCGCTGGCTCGCGTATATAGTTAAGCACGAGCCTCCCCTTGCGACTCTGGATGTTCCGGCCAATCTTGCAAAGAGCCCTACAGAACAAGCGGGTCTCCGTCTGAAAGACCCACGTACAACTTCGGCGCTCATCTCCGGGGCTTTGTTTGTGTTTGGTTGCGTGACTGGGCTATTTGCACTCTTGTTAGGCTAGGAACGTCGCGGCCACCTGACTTTAGGCGATCGCGCCATGCGCTCCTCACATTAAGGCTTGCGAAGCAGTCCAGTCGTTGATGAATTTTCTCACGCGGCGCGCCTCTCGAAGCGGAACGAACCTCGCCGTCGATCTCTTGTCTGCGAGACCGCTCCAAACCGCCGACCCTGTCAATGACAGCCTCGCGGCTGCCGCCGAAGGCGGCGCGGCTTAAGCCGCGTCATTGACAGGGTCGGCGGTTTGGAAAAAGGGCCGTCAAGAGATCGACGGCGAGGTCCGTTCCGCGCGCGGCCGAGGCGATGGGCAGCCTCTAGTCTTCGTTCGCCTTTTTCTGCGGGCTGATCGTCTTGCCGCGGCTCCATAACCATCGACAGGATCTTCCGCGCCGGCCGAACTGCAATCGCCGACCTTCGCCAGCGTCGACGTTTCGGCCCGTCTGATGTAAAGACTCTTCACATGAGTTGGAGCAGGGACGAGCCGCGCGGCTATCATCACGGAAACTTACGCGAGGCGCTGATCCACGCCGCGCTGGAGCTGATCGCCAAGAAGGGCGCGGCCGGCTTCACCTTCGCCGAGGCCGCGCGCTTCGCCGGCGTCAGCCCCGCGGCGCCCTATCGGCATTTCCGCGACCGCGACGAGCTGATGGCGAGCGTGGCGTTGCGCGGCTTCGAGCAGTTCGAGGCGGCGCTGGCGCGGGCCTGGGACGACGGCCGCCCCGACGCTTTTGTCGCGCTGGAGCGGCTCGGCAAGGCCTATCTCGAGTTCGCCCGCACGCAGCCCGCATATTACTCGGCGATGTTCGAGGCGGGCGTGCCGGCGGGCGCCGATCCGGCCCTGCGCAGCGCCGGCGACCGCGCCTTTGCGGTGTTGCGCGGCGCGGCCGAGCGGCTGTGCGCGACGGCGCCGCCCGGCGGTCGTCCGCCGGCGTTGATGGTCGCGCTCCACATCTGGGCGATGGCGCACGGCACCGCGTCGCTGTTCGGACGCGGCGACGGCGCGCAGCGGACGCTGCCGATCGCGCCGGCCGAGCTGCTGGAGGCGCAAGTGCTGGTCTATCTGCGCGGGCTCGGCGTCCGGGCGACTCGGACATAAGGCCGCGCCCTCCGCGCCGGCGAAGCCATGGAAAATAAGACTTGAATCGAGCATTCGGCGCCCGCCTGGCGTTTGCCGCCGAGGTTCGAATTCGAACGGCGCCGCGCGAAAACGCCTTGACAAAGGTGCGATGAATGTGAATGTTATTTACATTCACAACCGAGGTCGCGCCATGCCTCTCGTTCTCATGATCTTAGGCTTCATCTGGTGGTGGCCGCTGGGCCTTATCATCCTCGGCTACCTGATTGCGCGCCATAAGTATGGCTGCTGGCGACGGCCCTACTACGCAGGGAATGGACCGATGAGCGATTGGGACGGCCACACGGATCGCTGGGAAGAGCGCCTCGACCGCAAGATGGCGCGTATGCAGGAGAAGATGCAGCGCGTGCGTGAGCGGATGGAGCGCTATCGCGGCCCGAGCGGCTGGGGATTCGGTCCGGCCTCGAGCGGCAACCGCGCCTTCGACGACTATCGCTCCGAGACGTTGAAGCGGCTCGAAGACGAACAGCGCGAGTTCAAGGACTTCCTCGAGCGGCTGCGCTTCGCCAAGGACCGCGCCGAGTTCGACCAGTTCATGACCGAACGCCGCCAGCGTCCGTTCGAATCCGGACCGGCGCCGGGGCCGACGGAAGAGCCGCCCCACAACTGAGCTCCGCCGCGCTCGCCTCCAGGCGCGTCGAGCCCGGGCCGCCCGCTTACCGCTGGGCGGCCCGTCTATTTCGCGGCGGCGGCGCGGGCGCGCCCGCTCGCAGCCGAGGGGCTCGCGGGGCGATTCGCAATATACTATGTTAGTATGTATTATTTTGAATCGGCGCGCGTGTTTTGGCGCCTAAACGCCTGACAAGGCTTCGTGTCGAAACATTCTTGTCGCCGTCGCAAACCTCACGTTAGCTTCGCCAGCGGCGCGAACTGCGCCACGACCTTTTCGTAGACCGCGCGTTTGAACGGCACCACCAGTTCGGGCAGGCGCGCGAATTGCTCCCAGCGCCAGGCGTCGAACTCGGGCTTGTGCGCGCCGCCGCCGGGACGGCGGATGTCGATCTCCGCTTCTTCGCCCTCGAAGCGCAGCAGGAACCATTTCTGGGTCTGGCCGCGGTAGCGGCCGCGCCAGCGGTTGCCCGATTCCGCGGGCAGCTCGTAGCTCAGCCACTCCGGCGCCTCGGCGATCAGCGAAACCGACCTGACGTTGGTCTCCTCGTAGAGCTCGCGCAGCGCGCCGGCGTAAGGCTCTTCGCCCTCGTCGATGCCGCCCTGCGGCATCTGCCATTCGTGGCCGGCGACCAGGGTCGCCTCGCGGCTGCGCGCGCGCCGGCCGATGAACGCCTCGCCGGCGCGATTGATCAGCGCCACGCCGGCGCTGCGACGATAGGGCAGACTCTTGCTCACGTACGCTCCTCTCACGCATCGATTCAACGTCCGGCGGCCGCCGCCGGACCGGGCGGCCGGGCGGACAGCGCCGAAACTGGAACGAGCTCGACGCCGCGCGCCTCGAGCCCGGCGCTCCAGCGCGCGATGCGGTCGAGACTCGAGGGCAGGGCGGTGGCGACGCCGATCGCCGCGCCGCGGGCGCGGGCGACCGTCTCCAGCCGCGTCAGCGCCGCGTCGATCGCCGCCGGCGCGGCGTCGGCGTCGACGACCGCGTCGGCGGCGGCCGAGGCCAGGCCGAGCGTCGGCGCGACCTCGCCGGCGAGGCTGCGCGGCGACGATCCGTCGTCGAGATAGAACAGGCCGCGCGCGGCGATCTCGCTGAGCGCCGGGGTCAGCGCCCGCGCGTCGGCGGTGAACTTGCCGCCAAGGTGATTGACGATGCCGGCGTAGCCGACGAACCGTCCCATCTGCCAGCGCAGGGAATCGAGGTTGTCGGCGTCGGAAGCGCTGGTCAGCAGCGTGTGCGGGCCGGGATTGTCGGCCGGATAGGTGAACGGCTCCATCGGCGACTGCAGCAGCGTTTCGTGGCCGGCTTCGCGCGCCGCCGCCGCTTCGCCGTCGAGGTTGTCGCCGTAGGGGGCGAAGCCGAGCGAGATCGCCGCCGGCAGCCGGGCGATCGCGTCGGAAGTGCTGGCGGGGTTGAGGCCGAGGCCACCGACCAGCAGCGCCACCCGCGGCGCGCCGGGCCTGAGCTTGGCCGAAGCGAAGACCGGTCGCGCGTAGACCTCGGCGGGACGCGCGCCGTCGGCGCCGACGCGCGGCAGCAGGCCGAAGCGCGATTTTTCGGCGAGGCGCCTGTCGGGGGCGGGGGGCAGGCGCAGGCTCAGCGCCTGCGGCACGTCGATGATCATCGACCCGCCGGCGCCGCCGCCGCCGCTGCGCATCACTTTGACGCCGCTTTCCGCTTCGACCTGGTCGGCGTTCGCCGCCGCAAGGGCCGGGTCGGCCTTCGCCGTCGTCGCGGCGGCGGCGGGCGCGGCGCTCGCGCCGGGCGACCGCTCGATCCGCGCGACGGCGAAAGGCTCGCCGCCGCGCCGCCAATCGACGGTCCGCGCTAGCGCCACGGCGCCGGCCGCCAGCGCCAGCAGGCCGACGGCGACGACGATCCGCGCCGTCCGGCGCGGCCGGGCCTCGGCGGCCTGTCCGAGAGGTTCGTTGACGGGATCGCGCACGCGTCGGGCTCGATTCGCTTCGCTCGCCCCGGCCGGCCCTCAAGGCCCCGAATCAGCTCGCCGCGGCGGCGCATTGTCGGTTGCCGCAGCGCGCCGGTCGAGGGGGAAAATCGCCCTCCCTCAAAGGGTTTCGCCGCCGGGCGCAAGCCGCCGCGCGGCGCGGGAAAAACGTGCATCTCGAGGCCGCTCCGGGGTATACTGGAAACCACGCGAATCGCTGCGGCCGGATCGGTCCGCCAGGCGACGCTCCAGCCGAAATGAAGGCCTCGAAATTGACGGACGAACCGAAGGCGTCGCTCGATACCGACGAAACTGCGCCCGACCAGAGCAGCGTCGACTACGGCGCCGATTCGATCAAGGTGCTGCGCGGTCTCGACGCGGTGCGCAAGCGCCCCGGCATGTACATCGGCGACACCGACGACGGCTCGGGCCTGCACCACATGGTCTACGAGGTGGTCGACAACGCGATCGACGAAGCGCTCGCCGGCTTCGCCACGCTGGTGACGGTGACGCTCAACCCGGACGGGTCCTGCACCGTCACCGACGACGGCCGCGGCGTCCCGACCGGCATCCACGAGGAGGAGGGCGTCTCGGCGGCCGAGGTCATCATGACCCAACTCCACGCCGGCGGAAAATTCGACCAGAACGCCTACAAGGTCTCCGGCGGCCTGCACGGCGTCGGCGTTTCGGTGGTCAACGCGCTGTCGACCAAGCTGACGCTGCGCATCTGGCGCGACGGCCACGAGCACGTCATGCATTTCGCCAACGGCGACGCCGTCGACAAGCTCGCCGTGGCCGGCCCGGCGCCGATCGAAGCGGGCCGGCCGAAGCGCGGCACCGAGGTGACGTTCACCCCCTCGCCGCAGACCTTCACCATGATCGAGTTCGATTACGCGACGATCGAGCATCGGCTGCGCGAGCTCGCCTTCCTCAATTCCGGCGTGCACATTGTCCTGACCGACCTGCGCGGGCCCGAGGCCAAGCGCGAAGAGCTGCATTACGAGGGCGGACTGGAAGCCTTCGTGCGCTATCTCGACCGCGCCAAGACGCCGCTGATCGACAATCCGATCGTCATCCGCGGCGAGCGCGACCGCATCCTGGTCGAAGTGGCGTTGTGGTGGAACGACAGCTACCACGAGAACGTGCTGCCGTTCACCAACAACATCCCGCAGCGCGACGGCGGCACCCATCTCATCGGCCTGCGCAGCGCGCTGACGCGTCAAGTCACCGGCTACGCCGAGCGATCCGGCCTGTCGAAGAAGGAGAAGGTCGACCTCACCGGCGACGATTGCCGCGAAGGCCTGACCTGCGTGCTGTCGGTCAAGGCCCCCGATCCGAAGTTCTCCTCGCAGACCAAGGACAAGCTCGTCTCCTCGGAAGTGCGCCCGGTGGTCGAGGGCCTGGTCAACGAATTGCTCTCGCAATGGTTCGAGGAGCACCCGCACGAGGCGCGCGTCGTCGTCGGCAAGGTGGTCGAGGCGGCGCAGGCGCGCGAGGCGGCGCGCAAGGCGCGCGAGCTGACGCGGCGCAAGGGCGCGCTCGACATCGCCAGCCTGCCGGGCAAGCTCGCCGACTGCCAGGAGCGCGACCCCGCCAAGTCGGAAATCTTCATCGTCGAGGGCGACTCGGCCGGCGGCACCGCCAAGCAGGGCCGCAACCGCGAGTACCAGGCCGTCTTGCCGTTGCGCGGCAAGATCCTCAACGTCGAGCGCGCGCGCTTCGACAAGATGTTGTCGAGCGAGCAGATCGGCACGCTGATCACCGCGCTCGGCGCCGGCATCGGCCGCGACGACTTCAACGTCGACAAGCTGCGCTATCACAAGATCATCATCATGACCGACGCCGACGTCGACGGCGCCCACATCCGCACGCTGCTGCTGACCTTCTTCTTCCGTCAGATGCGGCCGGTCATCGAGGGCGGCTACCTGTTCATCGCCCAGCCGCCGCTGTTCAAGGTCAAGCGCGGTCCGTCCGAGCTCTATCTCAAGGACGAGCGCGCGATGGAGGAATATCTCGTCGCCGGCGGACTGGAAGGGTCGGCGCTGCGGCTCTCCGACGGCGAAGTGCGCGCCGGGGCCGATCTGGCGGCGCTGGTCGAGGAGGCGCGCGCCATGCGCCGGCTGCTCGAACAGGCGCATTCGCGTTACAACAAGGCGGTGCTCGAGCAGGCCGCCCTCCTCGGCGCGCTGCGGCCGCTCGCCGTCGCCGACGATCCCGAGGCCGAAGCGCGCGCGCGCGTGCTCGCCGAACGCATGAACGCGATATCGGAGGAGACCGAACGCGGCTGGAGCGCGCGCACCGAAGCCGGCGGCTACATGCTGACGCGCGAAGTGCGCGGCGTCAGGCAGGCGGCTTCGATCGACGCCGGCTTCATCGCCTCGGCCGAGGCGCGCCGGCTCGACGAACACGCCAGGCCGCTCAGCGAAGCCTTCCGCGGTCCGGCGACGCTGTTGCGCCGCGGCGAGGAGACGACGGTCGCCGGCCCCTCCGAACTGCTCGAAGCGGTCAACGCCGCCGGCCGCAAGGGCGTCGCCTTCCAGCGCTACAAGGGCCTGGGCGAGATGAACAAGGACCAGTTGTGGGAGACGACCCTCGACCGCGAAGCGCGCTCGCTGCTGCAGGTGAAGATTCGCGAGGTCGACGAAGCCGACGACATCTTCGTCAAGCTGATGGGCGACGTCGTCGAGCCCCGCCGCGAGTTCATCCAGGACAACGCGCTGAACGTGGCGAACCTGGACGTGTGAGGGGGGCCTGACGCCGCGACGCCTTGTCGCGCCCCTGGCCGCGCCCGTCGTAATCATCTGGCAACATGTGGTTGCAAAGGATCGCGCGTTCGCACGTGTGTCGCCACGCGTGCGAACCGAGCGCGTCGTCCAGGCGCGTCGGCGCCCGGGCTGGGCGCGACCATAGCGGCGACCCCCGAGGAAGAGGCGCGCGTTATGGCCGACGATGACAAGACCGCCAAGGCTCCCGGAACTCACGGCGAGATAGGACGGCGCGAATTCCTGGGATATTCGGGCAGCGCGCTCGGCGCCTTGTCGTTCGGCGCGCTGACGTTGCCGCAGACCGCTCTCGCGTCCGCGGCCCCGACCTATCCCGTCGACCAGACGGTCGTCACGACGCGCGAGCGGACGGTCGCCTTTCCCGCGACGCTGCCGGGGCTGACGAAGACGCAGATCGATCAGGTCGATCAATACGCGAAGTTCGGCTACGGCGCGTGGACATATGGCGCGCCGCTTCCCGTGGCGACGCGCGGCGATCTTCTGCCACCCGGCGCCGCGCCGAGCACGACGGATAAGAAGACGAAGCTGCTGCGGTTCTTCACCTTCACCGACGTTCACATCACCGACAAGGAAGCGCCCAACCAGCTCATCTCCTTCCAGCAGACGGAGCCGTCCGCCGCCAACGTCACCTCGATCTATTCGCCGGTGATGCTGTCCACCACGCAGGTGCTGGACGCCGCCATCCAGACCGTCAACGCTCTGCACAAGAGCGATCCGTTCGACTTCGGCGTGATGCTCGGCGACGCCAGCAACAACCCGACCCACATCGAGTTGCGCTGGTACATCGACGTGTTCGACGGCAAGCGGATCACGCCGAGCTCAGGCGCGCACGCCGGCGCGGACACGGTCGACTACCAGAAGCCGTTCAAGGCCGCCGGGCTCGACCGCTCCATCCCCTGGTATCAGGTCGTCGGCAACCACGATCATTTCTATCTC
>Ga0182030_10019043_pt1 | contig 13109 bp, 14 predicted proteins | sample 812S3MmetaG_FD_121299 | JGI IMG/M metagenome (GOLD analysis project Ga0182030, IMG submission 121299) | Permafrost microbial communities from Stordalen Mire, Sweden - 812S3M metaG (Illumina Assembly) | ecosystem: Environmental > Terrestrial > Soil > Wetlands > Permafrost | place: Sweden... | reverse complement strand
TTCTTCGCGATTGCACCCTCGCCCTCGAGCACTTGCACCAGCACCGGACCCGATGACATGAATCTCACCAGGTCCTTGAAGAAGGGACGCTCGCGGTGCACGGCGTAGAAACCCTCGGCTTCCTTCTGCGAGAGATGCATCATGCGCGCCGCCACAATGTAAAGACCCGCCTTCTCGAACCGGCGCAGCACCTCCCCGATCAGGTTGCGGCTGACACCGTCCGGTTTGACGATGGAAAGAGTACGCTCAATGGGCATGATGACCTCGGGTTCAATTGCTGGAGTCGGCCGTCGGGGGTCGACAAAGACCGCGAAGTGTACTGGAGCCGGCCCGGTGAGGCAATCAGGAGAGGCTACCGAAGTGCCTGTATTACTTGGAAAAAACTGCGACTCGCCGCATGCCGCCGCGGCCAGCCCTCAAGCGCTCAAACGCTGAAGCTTTCCCCACACCCGCATTCGCCCTTGGCTTTCGGGTTCTGGAACTTGAAGGCCTCGTTGAGGCCCTGTTTCACGAAGTCGACCACGGTACCGTCGATCAGCGGGAGGCTGGCGGAATCCACCACCACCCTGACACCGCGCGCCTCGAATACCAGATCGTCCGGATGGATTTCGTCGGCATAGTTCACGACATAAGCAAAGCCGGAGCAGCCCGTTTTCTTGATGCCGACGCGTAGACCCACGCCCGCACCGCGCTTCACCAGATGCGATCTGACCCGATCCGCCGCCGATTCCGTCAACAATATCGCCATACCGACCTGTCTCTCCTCTTCAAGAGCCATTTCACGAGAAATCGCTACTCCCAGCGTCGCTATACATTACACGCATACCTGCTCCGTGCACGGACCCGGAGCGCACTTTTTGCGCATCTGCTCATGCGCTGTGCAACGCAAAAAAATCGGCGGCACGCGAATTCCAAGCTCGAACATGGGGTTGCGGCCACCATCCTCAATGGACGGCCGCCGGGGCCGCCGCGCGCATCGCAGCCATCCAGGCGTCCTCGACGATCAATAGGCGTCCCAGCTTCTCCACCGGTGCCTCGAAGCGCGCGCGCAGGGCCTGAACGCTCTCAGGAAGAGCCGGCTCCACGGACCGGCCCACCGCGTGCTCCGCGAGCCACGCGGCAACCGCAATGACGTGCGGACAACCGAACGCCAAAAAGCGCATCGCCGCGATCACGCGCGGCTCGGCCGCGACCTGCATGTCGAACTGCACCCACGTGCCCAGAGCGCGGCTGCCCGCGGCGCCTCGAAAGCTGCCCGGCCCGCTCAAAGTGCCGGGTCCGTTCGAAGGGCCGGGTCCGCTCGAATGGCCTGACGCGGCCGCGTCGAAGTACCGGCGCGTGAGCTCGTTGTACTTCACGTGCCGGCGCTCCGGCGGCCGGCGATCCGGCGCAGCCGTGTTACCGCCCGGGACACGGCCTGCGCGGCGGCGTCGATGTCCGACTCGCGCGTGAAGCGGCCGAAACTGAAGCGCAGGCTGCTCTCGGCCAGCCGGTCGTCGCGGCCCAGCGCACGGAGCACGTAGGAAGGTTCTCGGCTGGCCGAAGTGCACGCTGAGCCCGTCGATATGGCGATGTAAGGGCTCACCGCCGCGAGCAGGCTTTCCCCCTCGACGTCGTCGAATGAGACATTGAGCAGGTGCGGGACTCCGCGCGTGCCGCCGTTCAAGTAGACCCCGCCGAGCGCGCGCAGCGCCCGCCAGAGCCGCTCCTTCAGGCCTGCCACGCGCTCGAGTTCCGGCTCGAGTGCAGCGCCGGCGAGCGCAAACGCCGCGCCCATGCCGACCGCCTGGTGCGTCGCCAGCGTGCCGGAGCGCAACGCCCGCTCCTGTCCGCCGCCGTATACGAGCGGCGTGAGATGCACGCCCCGCCGGCGCGAGACGGCCAGCGCACCGGCGCCCTTCGGCCCGTACGCCTTATGTGCGGACAGCGACATGAGATCGATGCCGAGCGCGCCGAAATCGATCGGGCACTTGCCGACGCTTTGCGCCGCATCGACGTGCAGCCGCGCCCTCCCCGACCGCGCGCAGAGCGCCGCGAGCGCCGCGATATCTTGGATGACGCCGGTCTCGTTGTTGACGTGCATGAGCGACACCAGCACGGTCTCCGGGCTGAGTGCCGCCGCCACTTGCGCGGGATCGACCGCGCCATCCCGGTCCGGAGCGAGATAGGTGACGTGCCATCCACGCCGCTCGAGCTCGCGGCACGGGTCGAGCACCGATTTGTGCTCGGTGAGCGCGGTGATGATGTGCTGCCCGGCGCCGCGGTAGTACTGGGCGACGCCGAAGATGGCGAGGTTGTTCGACTCGGTCGCTCCCGAGGTCCAGATGATGTCGGCGGCCTCTGCACCGACCGCGGCGGCGACTTCGGAGCGCGCGGCCTCCACCAGCTCGCTCGCGCGTTCGCCGTACTCGTGGCTTGTCGAGCCGGGATTGCCGAAGGCGCCCTCGAGCGTGAGACACTCCGCCATGCGCGCAGCGACCGGCGGCGCCACGGGCGTGGTGGCTGCGTAGTCGAGGTATACGCTGCTCGTGCTCATTCGCGACCCCGGCGCGAGCGCCGCCCCTGCACGGCGCCGAGAATGCCGCGCAGGATATTGAGCTCGTTCTGGTCGAGCTGCGCACGGTTGAATAGCCGCCGCAGCCGCTCCATCAAATAGCCGGTGCGATCCTCGAATTCGATTTCCTCGAGCACCTGCTTGAGATGCGCGTAGAAGCGCTCGACGTCGGTGGACGACGCGAGCGGCTGCTCGAGCTGCACCTTCGACTGCGGCTCCTCGCGCGTCACGAAGAGCTCGTACGCGAGAAGTTGCACCGACATCGCGAGATTGAGCGAGCAGTACTCGGGATTCGCCGGGATGCGGATCAGCACGTTGCAGAAGTCGAGATCCTTGCCGCCGAGGCCGTAGCGCTCGGAGCCGAACAGGAGCGCCGCGCGGGTGTCCGCGCCGAGCGCGACGACGCGCCCAGCCGCCTCGCGGGGTGTCAGGAACTCCCAGTGGTAAGTGCGCGGGCGCGCGGTGGTGCCCGCGATGAAGCTGCAGTCCGCGATGGCCTCGGCAACACTGTCGACCACGCGCGATCGAGCGAGAACGTCGTCCGCGCCCGCCGCCAGTGCGTTCGATTCCGCATGCGGAAAGGAGCGCGGGCGTACCAGCGTCAGGTCGGTGAGCGCCATATTCTTCATGGCGCGCGCCACCGATCCGATATTACCGGGATGACTGGGGTCGATGAGCACCACGCGAACGAGAGCGGTCATGCTCTGCTATTCTAACGCCCCCGTATGCAGCCACTTCTCAATATCGGCATGCGCGCCGCGCGGCGCGCCGGCGATCTCATCGTGAAGAGCCTCTCGCGTCTCGATTCCTTGAAGATCGATACCAAGGGCCGCAACGACTTCGTCACCGACATCGACCGCAAGGCCGAGGCGGAGATCATCGCCACCGTGCGGCGCAGCCACCCCGATCACGCATTCCTCGCCGAGGAGAGCGGCGGCAGCGGCGAGAGCGAGTACCTGTGGATCATCGATCCGCTCGACGGCACCACGAATTTCCTGCATGGATTTCCGACCTTCGCCGTGTCGATCGCGGTTCAGCACCGCGGCCGGCTGCAGCATGCCGTGGTCTACGATCCCATGCGCCAGGAATTCTTCACCGCGTCGCGCGGCGACGGCGCCCAGCTCGAGGGCAAGAAGATCCGCGTGAGCAGCCAGCGCACGCTGGAGGGCGCCCTGATTTCCACGGGATTTCCCTACCGCATGCAAGCCGGCCACGTCGATGACTATCTCGCCATCTTGAAGGTGGTCATGAACATCGCGGCCGGCGTGCGCCGCCCGGGCGCCGCCTCGCTCGACCTCGCCTACGTGGCGGCCGGCCGGATCGACGGATTCTGGGAGTTCGGGCTAGCGCCCTGGGATACCGCGGCCGGCACACTGCTGATCCAGGAAGCGGGCGGACGCGTCGGCACGCCTACCGGGGTCGAGTATGCCCTCGGGCCAAACGTCGTAGCCGGCAATCCGAAGGTGTATCAGGCGCTTCTCGAGGTGATCGGTCCGTTGACTCCGCAGGCGTTGCGGGGTTGAGCGAGCGCGGGAGCGACGCCCGGGCGGGCGTTGCACCCGGGTATCAGGTCGTCTCCGGAGAAAATGCAGCCTTGGCATGGTCCTGCGGGGAGCGCAAGCGGCTGTGCTTGTACCCATAGAGCAAGTAAATCAGGATACCGAGGACGCTCCATAGCACGAGCCGCAACCACGTTCCGCTCGGCAGCGAGGCAGCCATCCCGGCGCAGAAGAACACGCCCATGAGCGCGGTGAACCAGACCCACTTGACCCGGAAAGGCCGGGGCAGTTCAGGCCGGGTGTAGCGCAGCACGAGGACCCCGAGACAGACGACGATGAAGGCGATGAGCGTGCCGATCGACACCAGTTCACCCAGAATTCCGATCGGCAGCATGCCCGCGAGGGTCGATGCCAGCACGCCCGTGATCAGCGTGGCCACGTGCGGGGTGCGGAACTTCGGATGCACGGCTCCGAAGAATTTCGGCAACAGCCCATCATGCGCCATGGTCAGCCAGATGCGCGCCTGGGGAATGATCATGGTGATGATCACCGATGTGAGTCCGAACAGCGCGCCCCAGATGACCCAGATCGACAGCCAAAGCAATTGGGGGTGCGACTCGAGGGCAACGGCAACCGGGGCCGCATCGTCAAGCTTCTGAAAGGGCACGAGACCCGTCATCACGCTCGACATGAGGATGTAGAGCACCGTGCAGATGGCGAGACTCCCGAGCATCCCGATCGGCATCCCGCGCTGCGGATCCTTGGCCTCCTGCGCCACCGTGGAGACGCCGTCGAAGCCGATGTAGGCGAAAAAAATGACGGCCGAGGCCTGCAGTATTCCGCTCCAGCCGAAGACGCCGAATGTCCCCGTGTTTTTCGGTATGTAGGGATGCCAGTTCGCGGTGTCCACGTACATCGCCCCGAAACCGATCACTGCGATGACGATACCGACTTTGATCGCGACGATGATCGTATTGACCAGGGCCGATTCCTTGATGCCCTTGTAGCATAAGGCAGTTGCAGCCACGATGATCGCGATCGCCGGCAGGTTCAATACGGCGCCGGTGAAGTAGACTTGATAGCTGCCGTCCACGGCGTCGAGCGGCGCGGAGCTGAGCGAGCTTGGGATGAAATTGATGCCGAAGTGCTCGAGCAACTTGATGAAATAGCGGCTCCATCCGACAGCCACCGTGGAACACGCCACCATGTACTCCAGGATGAGATTCCAACCGACGAACCAGGCGATGAATTCGCCGAGAGTCGCGTAGCTGTAGGCATAAGCGCTGCCGGCCACCGGCACCATCGCCGCAAATTCGGAATAGCACAGGCCCGCGAACATGCAGCCGAGGCCGGCAATGATGAAGGAGATGACGATGGCCGGACCCGCATGCTCCGCCGCCGCCACGCCGGTGAGCACGAAAATGCCTGTGCCGATGATGCCGCCGATGCCGAATGCGATCAGAGCGGGGATGCCGAGGGCCCGCACCAACCCCTCCTCGGAAGCCTCCTTTTTATATTCGGCAATCGGCTTGGTGGCGAGCATCCCTTTGATATTCATGTCATGAACCCGGCGTAGCCCTTGTTGCTGGCACTCTACACTTTAGCCCCGCCGTCGCAAGCGAATGTTGATCCATTCCACGGCTCCCGAGAAGGCGATCGCAAAGTACAAATAACCCTGCGGAATCTCGATGTCCACCGATTCGCCGATCAGCGAGACTCCCACCAGCACTAGGAACGCCAGCGCCAGCGCCTTGAGGGTCGGCCACCGCTCGATGAATCGCCCGACTGCGGAAGACACCCCCATCATGATGAGCACCGAGACTACGATGGCCGCGATCATCACCTCGATACGCTTCGCGAGGCCGATGGCCGTGAACACCGAATCGACGGAGAAGACGATGTCTATGACGCCGACTTGCACGATGATCATCCAAAACCCGCTCATGAGGCCTTTCTTCTTGGGCTCGGGCGGCCGGTCTTGCAGCATGCTGCGGATCTCGAGCGCGCTCTGCACGACGAGGAACGCGCCGCCGCCGAACAGCACGAGATCCCGAACCGTGACCTCGACGCCCTCGAGGATGAGGAGCGGCTTGCGGATGTTCGACATCCACAGGACCGTTGCGAGCAGCGCGATCCGGGTGAGCATCGCGAAGCCCGACCCCAGATAACGCGCGCTGCGTCGTTGCCGCTGCGGCAGTCGATCGACCAGAATCGCGAGAAAGATGATGTTGTCGATGCCGAGGATGATCTCGAGCAGGGCAAGCGCCAGAAAAGACAGCCAGGCCTGCGGATCGAGCAGCAATTCCATCCGGCGAGCTAAGGCAGTCCGTCGATCTCTTCTGGCTTGGTGAGCTTGCGCTCCAACAGATCGTCGGTGCGCAATCCCAGATCGAGCGCTAGCGCCGCGGAAATGTAGATCGAGGAATAAGTGCCCGCGATGATTCCGATGACCAGGGCGGCGGAGAATCCGTGCAGGGTCTCGCCGCCGAAAATCAGCAGGAATACCACCACCAGCAACGTCACGAGCTTGGTCATCAAGGTACGCGACAAGGTCTGGTTGATGGACTCGTCGATCACCTGCTCGATGGCGAGCTTGCGCGCGTTGCGCGCGCGCTCGCGCACCCGGTCGAACACGATGACGGTGTCGTTCAAGGAATAGCCGATGACCGCGAGAATGGCCGAGATCGCGGTGAGATCGAAAGTGATCTGCGTCGCGGCGAAAAAACCCACTACACAGATCGGGTCGTGCAGCACCGCGAAGATCGCGCCGAGGGCCAGTTTCGGCGTGAATCGAAACAGCACATAGAGCAAGATGAGCGCGAGCGTCGCGAACAGCGCGTAGCCGCCCTTGACGAACAACTCCTGGCCGACCTGCGGACCGACCACCTCCGTGCGCTGCAGCTTCACGGCGGCGTCCACCGACTTGAACACTTCGAGAATCCGCGCCCCGATCTGCTCGCCTTTCACATTGGGATCGGGCGGCAGGCGTACCAGGATGTCGCGAGAGCTGCCGAAGGCCTGTACCTGGGCTGCCGTTACCCCGGCCTTGGCCAGTGCGTCGCGTAGGTGATCGATATTCGGCGCCTGCGGGAAATTCGTCTCCACCACCACGCCGCCGGTGAAATCGATGCCCAAATTGAGTCCGCGCACGACGACGAGGAGCAGCGACGCCGTGATCAGCACCGCTGACAGCCCGTACCACACCTTGCGGGTGTTCATGAACGGGAAGCGCGTTACCTTGTGAAAAAACTCCATGGACTTGAATCCTTAGGATCTGTGGGTCTTCGGGTCTTTAAATCGACAGCCGCTCGACCTTGCGCCTGCCACCGTAGATGATCTGTACCAACGAGCGGGTGCCCATGAGCGCGGTGAACAACGAGGTGGCGATACCGATCACCAGCACGACGGCGAAGCCGCGCACGGCGCCGGCGCCGAACAGCCAGAGCACGAGACCTGCGATCGCGGCGGTGATGTTGGAGTCGAAGATGGCCGAGTAGGCGCGGTCGAAGCCGGCGGTGATGGCGGCGCGCGGCGATACGCCGTTGCGCAACTCCTCGCGGATGCGCTCGTAGATCAGAATGTTCGCGTCGACCGCCATGCCGACGGTCAGTACCACAGCGGCGATGCCCGGCAAGGTGAGCGCCGCCCCGACCAGCGACAGGAACGCGGTCAGCAGCACGACGTTCGCGAACAGCACGATGTCCGCGATCACGCCGAACAACTTGTAATAGATCCCCATGAACAGGAACGCGGCCGCCATGCCGAAGACCATCGCGCGCACGCCCTTGTCGATGTTGTCCTGTCCCAGGCTCGGGCCGATGGCGCGTTCCTCGACGGGGGTCAGCGGCGCCGCCAAGCCGCCCGCGCGCAGCAGCAGGGCGAGCTCGCGGCCCTCGATCGGATTGACGCCGGTGATCTGGAAGTTATTGCTGAACACGCCGCGGATCGTGGCGCGGTTGATCACCTCTTCGGTGGTCTTGTCGACATCCTGCCCCTGCGCGTTCTTTTCGCGCGAGCGGTCGATGAACACCACCGCCATCAGGTGGCCGATGTTCTCCTGGGTGTTCTTCAGCATCTTCGAGGCGCCGCGGGTATCGAGGCTCACCGACACGGCGGGACCGTCCTGGGTATTCGGCTGAAACGAGGCGTCGGTGAGCTGATCGCCCGTCACCACCACATCGCGTTTCAACAGCACCGGCTGCTTGTCGCGCGTGAAGTAGAGCTTCGCGCCCAGCGGCACATGCCCGCCCGCGGCGGCTTCGAGCGGACTGTCGTTCTCGTCGACCATGCGGAACTCGAGCGTTGCGGTCTTGCCGAGGATCTTCTTGACCTCGGCCGAGTTCTGCAGGCCGGGCAGCTGGATGGCGATGCGATCGACTCCCTCGCGCGCGACTTGCGGCTCGGAGACCGCGAGCTCCGGGCTGTTCAGGCGGTTGCGCAGGATGACGATGTTTTGCTGGACGGCGTAGTCCTGGCGGTCCTTTATCTCCTGCGGCGTGAGCACGAGCTCGAGCGCGGGTGCGCCGTCGACCGTCGTGTCGGTCAGATGCAGGTTGCGGTTGTCGGCGAGGATGGCGGCGTCGCCCTTGGCCCGGGAGTCGGCGTCGCGGAACAGGGCGCGCACGCGATTCGCCGGGTAGTCCACCTGCACGTCCTGATAGGGAATGCGCGCCGCGCGCAGCGAAGCACGAAAATCCTGTTCACGGTGATCGAGCAGCTGCTTGACCGCGCCCGCGACGTCCACCTGGTACACCAGGTACACCCCGCCGCGCAGGTCGAGTCCGAGCTTCAATGGACTCAGGCCGAGGCTCCGCATCCAGTCAGGAACGCGGGAAGCCTGCGATAGGGCGATAGTGAATTCGTCGGGCCGTGCCTCGGCGATCAGGTCGCGCGCCTTGAGCTGGTCTTGCTTGTCGGAGAAGCGCAGCGTCAAACGGCCCTGCTCCAGGAACGCCCCGCTCGACTTGACCCCCTTGGACTCGAGCAGCTGCTCGATGCTGGTGCGGTCGGCGGGTTGCACGGCGGCACGGTCGCGCGCCAGCTGCAGCGCGTTCTCCTCGCCGAACAGATTCGGCAATGCCAGCAAAATGCCGATAGCGAGCACGACCGCGACCAGCACGATCTTCCATCGCGGATAGGAAATCATGCGCTCTTGACCGTGCCCTTCGGCAAGAGCTGCGCGACCTGAAATTTCTGCAACTTGACGGTCACGCCGTCGGCGATCTCGAGGGTGAGAAATTGCTCGCCGACATCGAGCACCTTGCCGAGGATGCCGCCGGCCGTTGCCACTTCGTCGCCGGCCGCGATCTTGGACAGCATCTCACGCTGCTCCTTCGCTCGCTTGTTCTGCGGCCGGACCAGTAAAAAGTAGAACACCACCAGAATCACGACGAAGGGCAGGAAGGCGATGATGCCTCCCCCCGGGGACCCGGTAGCCGCCTGGGCATGGGCTGAGCTGATGAAGAAATCCATAGCGTTTACACCTGTCGCGGCGCACGCCGCGGCACAAAGCCGGGCAGTATACAGCAGCCTGCCCGGGGCGGCTGCCTCGGCTTCCTCTCGCCGTAGTCGGCCGCGCCGGGCAAGGTGGGCTGGGCAGGGCCGCGCAGGCCGGGCCGCGCCGGCCGGCCCGCGCTAGGTTTGACCGCTCTCGGCCGCCCGCGGCGATCCCCGCCCTTTGAGCGCATAGAACTGCTGGGCATACGCGGCGAGCCGGCCGCCCTCGATGGCGGCGCGGATCTCCGTCATCAGCCGTTCATAGAAATACAAATTGTGTACCGTGTTGAGGTGCGCCCCGAGGATCTCGCCGCAACGGTCCAGATGGCGTAAGTAGCTGCGGCTGAAGTTCGAGCAGGTATAGCAGGCGCATCCCTCCTCGATCGGTCCGGTATCCTTCTGATGCACGGCGTTACGGATATTGATCACGCCCGTGCGCGTGAACAAGTGCGCGTTGCGCGCGTGCCGCGTCGGCATGACGCAATCGAACATGTCGATGCCGCGAAGCACCGCCTCCAGAATATCCTCCGGCCGCCCAACGCCCATCAGGTAGCGAGGCTTGTGGCGGGGCATCGACGGGACGAGCCCTTCGAGCACCGCGCGGCGCTCCGCCTCCGTCTCGCCGACAGCGAGGCCGCCGACGGCGAGGCCTTGGAAATCGATGGCCTCGAGCGCCTCGAGCGATGCCATCCGCAGGTTGGCGTGCACGCCCCCCTGCACGATGCCGAACAGAGTTCCTGGCGGATCGGCCGCGTAGTACGCCCGGTGTGCGCGCAACGCCCAGCGCATCGACAGTTCCATGGAGGCGCGCGCCTCGGCCTCGCTCGCCGGATACGCCGTGCACTCATCGAAGCTCATCGCGATGTCCGAGCCCAGCACGCGCTGGATGCGCATCGACTCCTCGGGCGACAGAAATACCGGCGTGCCATCGACGGGCGAGCGAAAACTCGCGCCGTGCTCGGTGATCTTGCGCATTTCCGCAAGGCTCCACACCTGAAAGCCGCCCGAATCGGTGAGAATGGGGCGCTCCCAGTGCATGAAGCGGTGCAATCCCCCGTGAGCGGCGATGACATCGATTCCGGGGCGCAAATAAAGATGGAAGGTGTTGCCGAGCAGGATTTCCGCGCCCACGGACTCGAGCTGCTCGGGCGTCATCGCCTTGACCGTGCCGTAGGTGCCGACCGGCATGAAGGCGGGCGTCTCGATGTTGCCGCGAGCGAACGTGAGCCGGCCGCGCCGCGCCGCGCCATCCTCCGCGAGCACATTGAACTGCATGCCGCTCACGCCCCGCCGCGCTCCGTAGAGTCCGCCGCGGGCGTCAAGAACATCGCATCGCCATAGCTGAAGAAGCGGTAGCGCGCATCGACCGCGTGAGCATACGCCCGCAGCAGCGCGGGCGTGCCCACGAACGCAGCGCAGAGCATCAGCAGGGTCGATTCGGGCAAGTGAAAGTTGGTGACGATCGCGTCGACTGCGCGAAACCTGTAGCCCGGCTTGATGAACATGCGCGTCGCGCCCTCATAGGGGCGGAGCGCCGCACCGCCTTCCGCCGCGGCAGTCTCCAGGCTGCGCACGACCGTGGTGCCCACCGCGACGATTCGGCCGCCGGCGCCGCGCGCCGCGTTGATCGCAGCGCAGGCAGCGGCGCTCACGGTGAGGTACTCCGCATGCATCTCGTGCCGATCGATGTCCCCGGCCCGCACGGGTTGGAACGTGCCGGCGCCGACGTGCAGGGTGACGAAGGCGCGGCCTACGCCCATGCTCTCGAGCGCGGCGAAGATCTCGGCATCGAAGTGCAGCCCGGCGGTGGGCGCCGCAACCGCGCCCGGGTTCCGCGCGAAAACCGTCTGGTAGCGCTCCCGATCGGCGGCCTCGGGCGCGCGCCAGATATAGGGCGGCAGCGGCACGGCGCCGTGAGTCTCGAAGAACTCGAGTACGTTGCCCGAGAACTCCAGGTGAAAGAGCTCGCCCTCACGTCCGATCATGCGCGCGCGGTGTCCACCCGGAAGCGCAACGGCCGCTGCGGTTTTGAGCGGCTTGCTCGAGCGCGCATGCACCAGCGCCTCACTCGGGCCGAGCACCCGCTCGAGCAAAAGCTCGATTTTCCCACCGCTCTCCTTGGTGCCGTGCACGCGCGCGGGGATGACGCGCGTGTCGTTGAATACCAAAAGATCCGCCGCGCGCAGAAGCCTCGGCAAGTCGCGAAAATCGAGGTCCTCGAGCGAGCTCCGAGCGCCATCGAGCGCCAGCAGCCGGCTCGCAGAACGCGGCGTCGCGGGCCGCTGCGCGATCAGCTCCCGCGGTAGGTCGAAGTGAAAGTCGGCGCGCTGCATCCTGAACGAATACTACCAAGTGCGCCGATCGCATATACTGCGCGCCTGGCATGCCCGGATGGCGGAACTGGTAGACGCGCCGGACTCAAAATCCGGTGGTGGTGACACCGTGTGGGTTCGATTCCCTCTCCGGGCACCAGCTTAAAATTATGGACACCCTTTGAATTTCTGCAGTCACTGCGGCTCGCCTGTCGCATCGAAGATTCCCGACGGGGACCATCTCCCTCGGTTCGTGTGCACGAGCTGCGGGATGATCCACTACAAGAACCCGCTCCTGGTACTGGGGTGCGTGCCGCAGTGGGAGAGCAGGATTCTGCTCTGCCGGCGCGCGATCGAGCCGCGGCTCGGATACTGGACCGTTCCTGCCGGATTCATGGAGAACGGCGAGACCATGCAGGCCGCCGCCGCGCGCGAATGCTACGAAGAGGCGCTCGCGAGAGTCGAGGTCGGCTCGTTGCTCGCGGTGGTCAACGTGACCCACGCCGGCCAGGTCCATGTCATGTTCCGGGCGCGGCTCATCGCGCCCGAGTTCGCACCGGGGCCGGAAAGCCTCGAGGTGGGGCTTTACGAGGAGGCGGAAATACCTTGGGGCGAGCTTGCGTTTCCGAGCGGCGAATTCACGCTCAGGAGGTATTTCGCAGATCGCGCGGCTGGGCGCGACAATCACCATTTCACGGAACTGACGCGTCCGCTCAAGCCCTAGGAGAGTCCCGCCCCGGGGCTGTGGCAGAATAGCGCTCGAGCTCTCACAATCAAACCGTTCTAGAAGGGTAAGTCATGGCGTTCGTCGTCACCGAAAGCTGCATCAAGTGCAAGTACATGGACTGCGTGGAAGTCTGTCCGGTGGATTGTTTCCACGAGGGGCCGAACTTCCTCGTGATCGATCCGGATGAGTGCATCGACTGCACGCTGTGCGAGCCCGAATGCCCGGTCGAGGCGATCTATTCCGAGGAGGAGATTCCCGCCGGACAGGAAAACTTCAAGCAGCTGAACGCGGAACTCGCGAAGCAATGGCCCGTGATCAGCGAGATGAAGGAGGCGCCCGCGGACGCCAAGCAGTGGGAAGGCGTCAAAGACAAGCTCAAGCTCTTGGAGCGCTGACCGGCCCGCGCCGACAGCGCGGCTCTAGCCCGCTTTTCTCACGCCCGGAATGATTTTCCGGCCTGCGGCCGGGGGCGCTGATTGAGCGTCCGGGGCACGCCGCGGACGATAGATTGGTGCGGTAAG
>Ga0182030_10019042_pt1 | contig 13109 bp, 7 predicted proteins | sample 812S3MmetaG_FD_121299 | JGI IMG/M metagenome (GOLD analysis project Ga0182030, IMG submission 121299) | Permafrost microbial communities from Stordalen Mire, Sweden - 812S3M metaG (Illumina Assembly) | ecosystem: Environmental > Terrestrial > Soil > Wetlands > Permafrost | place: Sweden... | reverse complement strand
TCCCATGAGTGTGGCTGGCGCTCCTGGAGACGGTCAATTTCCCATAATGCGAGGACAACACGGCGACCCACGGTCCCCCCGCAAGGGCGATGCCGGCCAAAGTCAGACCGAGGCTGCGCGCAATTTCCAAATGCGTGCCTGCGCCTTTCCGCCATCGCAAAGCAGCGATTCCCAGACAGGTCAAAATCCCAACAGGCAGGGCGACGGCTTTGATCAAGTAAGCCAGCCCCCACAAGAGGCCGCTGCGGAAGGCGGTTCCGGGCCGGAGACACCACCCGCCGGCCAGCGTTTCGGCGACGGCAAAGAGAAGGACGCCAGCCAGCAGCAAATCCGGCGTAATCACTTCCACCGACCACAGGATCGAGAGAAAGGCCATGGTCCACAAACCCCAACGGAACAATCTCCCTGCAAGCATTGCCCTGGAGAAAATCCGCCAGCAACCCAGAAGAAAAATTATGGCTGACAACGCCATCACCCCGCGCGCGGCGGCCAGCGGCGGAACACCCGCCAGCAGAAGCGGGGCCATCAACCAGGAAATCACCGGCCCCCAGTTTCCAGAAATGGCCGCACCGAACTGGCCGTGGGCGCAGCGCCAGGCAATCCGCAAATAGGCCACCCCGTCCGGATTGAGCGCATCCTGGAAAATCCACGCGGCCCATATCAGCCCGGGAATCTGGAATGCGAACACAATGGCTGCATATTTCCAGTCCGGGGACCGGCTTTCTTCGATTTGCGCGTCCAATCTCACAGCGGTTGTTCGCTGTATAACACCCGCCTTGACCCGGTCAAAGGAAATACGCCTGCCCGACGGACAGGGAGCAACGCATAACGGCAAATTCTTCTCGCTGTTTTCTGGAAGCTGCGCGACTGTCTTGTGTGAGCAACGAGGCACGATCCATTCGCGGGCGTGGCGCGGCGGCAAATCCGCCGAATCGCTTTGAGAAGATTCGGGTGGAGCGGTATGTGGACTGGGACCCGGCGGAGGACCCGTCGCCGAGAACGCAGTTCCTGCGTGATTTGTCCCAGAGCATCATCAGTTACAACGACAGCCCGGACATCGGTTTCCATGCCAGCCTGAACGCGTACCGGGGGTGCGAACACGGCTGTTCCTATTGCTACGCCCGGAATACGCATGAGTATCTGGGGTTTTCCGCCGGGCTGGATTTCGAGACGAAAATCGTGGTGAAGGAAAGCGCGCCGGAACTGTTGCGGCGCGAGTTGGCGTCGCCGAAATGGCAGCCCCAAACGCTCGCCATGAGCGGCGTGACCGACTGCTATCAGCCTGTCGAGCGGCGGCTGCAATTAACGCGGCGATGTCTTGCGGTGCTGGCGGAATTCAGGAATCCAGTGGGCATCACGACCAAGAATTACTTGGTGACGCGTGATCTGGATTTGCTGCGGGAATTGGCGGAGCACCGGGCGGTGGTGGTGCATTTGTCCATCAACTCGCTCGATGCCGAACTGGCCCGGAAGCTGGAGCCGCGGGCGGCTTCGCCGAAGATGCGGCTGGCGGCGGTGGAGGCGTTGGCGAAGGCGGGTGTGCCGGTGGGGGTGCTGGTCGCGCCGGTCATCCCGGCCCTGAACGATCACGAAATCCCGGCGGTGCTGGCCGCGGCGAAGGCTGCGGGGGCCGGGTGGGCGGCGACTGAAATCCTGCGGCTACCGCTGACGGTAGCGCCGATTTTTGAGGAGTGGCTGGAACGGAATGTTCCCGGCAAGAAAGAGAAGGTGCTGAATCGCATCCGCGCCATGCGCGGCGGCAAGCTCAATGATCCGCGTTTCGGCGCGAGAATGCGCGGGGAGGGGATTTTCGCGGAGCAGATTTCGCAGATGTTCCACGTCGCGCGGCGGAAGGCGGGGCTGGCTGAGGATGGACCTGAGTTGTCCACGGCGGGCTTTCGCAGACCGGAAGGAACGCAGTTGGGGCTGGGCTTGGGAGCTTGAGTCTTTGAGCCTGCCATGCAGTTGTTTTCCGGAAGGGCTATGCCTTGCGCGAGACCAACCCGGCTAATGTGGAACGGCATTAATTGTGCTATTGTCTCGTGTGATCTCAAGCCAAGACTGGAATTCCGTTAGGGTGTCGCTTTCCTGGACAATCGGAGGCCGGGTCTGCCCAGTTCGATTGCGCCAAAAGCCCATCGCTATGATTCATGCCGCCCGCACTTGGTTTGGTGTTTTGGCTTTGGCCCTGGTTTCAGTCGCGCACGGCGCGGATGTCGTTTCCATCTGGGGCGGCGCGCGGGGAACCATCGTCCTCAAATCGGATGGCACGGTCTGGACCTGGGGCGCCAATTTCGATGGCAAACTGGGCATCGGCAGTACCAATCCAGTTCTCATGGCAGTTCCAGTGGAAGTTCATGGCGCGGGAAACGTCAGCTTTCTTAATTCGGTCACGAACATCATGGGTTGCGAGGAGCACAATGTCGCGGTGAAATCCGATGGCACGGTCTGGTCGTGGGGTTGGAATGCCTTCGGCCAGCTTGGCGACGGAACAACCAACGACTCTTATACCCCGGTCCAGACCGGACTCGGCTCGGTCCCGCCGCTGACTTCGGTGACGAAGCTTGGCGGGCGGCCGTATTTCACGCTGGCGGTGAAGTCGGACGGGACCATTTGGGCCTGGGGGATGAATCAATATGCGCAGATGGGCAACGGCAGCGTCAATCCGTTTTCCGGCCCGCAGGTCACGGTGCCGGTGCAGGTCAACAATTCCTCTCCCGGCGGTGCGATCAACAATCCGCTGCAAGTGACCTGCGGCTATCAATTCGGCGCGGCGCTGACGACCAACGGCACGGTGTGGACCTGGGGCAGCGGCTCTCACGGGGAACTGGGCAACGGGACGACCGGCAGCGGCCATACCCCGGCTCAAGTTCCCGGCCTGACCAATGTCACCGCCATTTCCGCCGGCTGGTTTCATATCCTGGCCTTGAAATCCGACGGCACGGTCTGGGCCTGGGGAAACAATTCCAACGGCGAACTGGGCGACGGAACAACCGCCAACCGGTCCAATGCCGTCCAGGTTTTGAACGTCAGCAACATCGTTGTCGTTTCCGGCGGCGATTCCCACTCCTCGGCACTGGACACCAATGGCAATGTCTGGAAGTGGGGTCTGAACGATGTCGGGGAATTGGGGAATGGAACCACCAACGCCGTTGCCAATTCCATGCCCGCGAAGATTCTCACTGACACATCCAGCAATGGCTTCAGCAACATCGTTATGGTTTCCGCCCGCGACTACCACAATATTGCGGTCAAGGCGGATGGTTCGGTGTGGATGTGGGGGGCGAACGACCAGGGCCAGTGCGGCAATGGCACAACCAACAGCACCTGGTCGCCAGCGCCGGTAGTTGGTCTTGGCGCGCGGGTCGGATTACCTTTGAATGTAGTCCCCAGCGCGCAGCCGGGAAGCGCCGATTTGAGCTGGGCCAGCGCGACCGGGGAATACTTCACCGTTCAATATTCCACCAACCTAGCGGGCGGGTTTTCGTCAACACTACAAAGCAATATCCTTGCCACTCCTCCCACCAACCTCATCACCGTGCCCATGACTAATGGCAATCGGTACTACCGCTTGCAGTTTTGAACGCAGAGAGCTAAGGCTCTTCAGTGGCACGGTAGAAGTGGTTTGGACTGCCGTCCAGCGGCACGTCCATGAAGTCAATATTGTTCGTTGTCGGCGAATTTGTGAACACAGGAGTCCAATCCGTGAGATTTGTTGTTGCATAAATCACAACCGGATAAACGCCCGATGACCCAGTCAACCGAATTTTATATTCACCACTTGTCGCGAGATACGAAAGGCTGGATAAATCAAATGACAGAGGGCCGTGCGGAACAGACAGGCTCATTTTAGGGCTTGTAATGCTCCCCAAGGGGTTGCGGATTACAGCCCGATAACATCCGGAATTCGTCCAGCAAACATTTCCCAGTGTCAAGGATGAATTAGTCGAGCCGTTTATGTTGACTCCATTGAACTGCCATTGAAAAGTCGCGAGTCTGCCGGCAAATTGCGCCGCTGAAAAGGTGATCGAGTCGCCGGCTGTTGCTGTTCGTTGGAACGGCTGCCCCAGGAGCGCGAGACTGTGAACCGAACCGGCTTGGATGAGGCCGATGCTTTGGGTTATGGCGGGAACTTGAGTTTGGGAAAAATTCGTGTCGCCCCAGGCAATAACAGTGCCATCCGCCCGTAACGCCACAAAATGAAAATCTCCAGCGGCAATTGCCACGATGTTTGTCGCCGCCACCGGGATATTCGTCTGTCCATAGAGGTTTTTCCCCCACGCCACCAAGCTGCCGTCCGCCTGCAATGCAAGGCTGTCAGACCAGGCGGCGCAAATCTCAATAACATCTGTGTACGACGCTGGAATTTGCACGGACCCCAACCCGGTTTCGACTATGGTTCCGTCCGCACGCAAGGCAATGGAGTGGGTTCCCTTCGTCGAAAGCAGCATGACATTCGTGAAGGTGGCTGGCAAGGTGGTCGAAACTCCCCACTGGGTGATACTCCCATCCGGCATGACTGCCTGGCTAAAGCCGGTGCCGGCGGCGATTGCCACGGCGTTACTCAAAGTGGAGGGCGCGATCCCGCCCCAGGCCACAACCGTGCCGTCCGATTTTAACGCCAGGCTGTGTGTGTCCCCTTCGGCGATTGCTACCGCATGGTTGGCAGATGCGGGCACGGCGTTTTGATTGTAGGAATTATCCCCCCACGCCACGAGCGTGCCGTCCGCAAGCAAAGCGAGATTGTGGTCGCCGCCGCATGCGAGCGACACGACACTTGTAACCGAGGACGGCACTTGCAACTGGCCGGCGGAATTATCCCCCCACCCAATGACAGGCGTTATTGATATATTAGCCACCAAGCCGGTGTATGACCCAAAGTTGTTTGTGGCTATCAGGGTCAACGCCCCGCTGTCTGCAAGGGCCGTTGGAATAAAGTACAGATCATCTGAAGCCGATCCGCTGATGCTTCCGCCATCTGACAGGCTTCCACCATTCAGTTCCCACTGATAAGCCAACGGCAGAGCGCCCGCCGCGCTTATTGGCAAATTCAATGAGGACCCGGCCAAAGCGTTCTGTTGCGCTGGCAGGGGTGTCATGAAATATGGCGAAGGGTCCACGCTGAAAGCAACTGGAGAACTGCTGACCTGGCCAAAGCCATTGCCTGCAACCAATGAGTAGGTTCCAGCGTCGGTCGGTTGCACATTGGTAAGAATCAGCCAGGAATTCGTTGCCCCAACAACCAGGGAAGAGTTAAGAAACCACTGGCAGGCTATAGGATAGGTTCCTGCCAAGTCAGCTTTCAAAAGCCCGTTCCCGCCGACATGCGCGACGGTTGTTTGCGGTTCCAGGGTTATTTGGGGCAGCCCGTATCCCACCATTGCCACCTCGTGATCCTCCCCGCAGGAGTAGCTTGCGACATTGTAAAGCCCGACAGGAACATTGGTGATGCCGTCATCATTCCTGCCCCAGGCGACCACCGTCCCATCGCTTAACTGCGCCATGCTGTGGCCAAATCCAGCCTTGATCCCTATTGCGTGGGTGACAGTGGCCGGCACTGAACATTGGCCGAAGGTATTGTCCCCCCAGGCGATGACCCTGCCATCGCCCGTCAAGGCCAGACTGTGCTCCCACCCCGCAGCTATTGCGACCACATTCGTTACCGAAGCAGGAACGGCATATTGCGATCCCCAGGCAACAACAGAACGGTCTGACCGCAAAGCAAGATTGTGATTATAACCTGCCGCTATTGCTATGACAACCGTCAGGAATTGTGGCGGATTGGTTTGACCATAATCATTATTTCCCCAAGCGATAACCGAGCCATTGGAGCATAGGACCACGCTATGTGCATAGCCGGCGGCAACCGCAACCACATTGGTCGCCGAAGGCGGGACATTGGTCTGCCCGTCACCGTCCGCTCCCCACGCGATCACTGAACCGTCGCTTTTGAGGGCCAAGCTGTGTGTGCCGCCGCCCGCTATGGCAATCACGTTGGTCGCGCTAGCAGGTACATTGGTAATCACACTGGCAAAGTAATATTGCCCGTTATAATAATATGGAAGGAGCGGCCCGCGTCTGCCCCACGCGATCACGGTGCCGTCACCTTGCAGGACAAGATTGTGCCCGGCACCCGCCGCCACCGAAACCGGGTTGTAGATTCCAGGGGGAATATCGCACTGGAAATCCAAATCCATGCCCCAGGCGCCGACCGCCGAATAATATCGTGGATTCGGCAGCACGTTGAATGTCACCATCTGGTTTGTCGTCATGCCGAACTGGTTGGAGGCTACCAGCGAGTAGGTGCCGCTGTTGGCAGACCCCGCGTTTGCCAGAAACAAATGACTGTTTGTCTGGCCTGTCAGAATGACGCCATTTTGCATCCACTGATAAGTCAGCGGGGTCACGCCTTGGACCGACGCATTGAAGAACAACTGGCCACCCTGGTTGACCGACAGTGAAGCCACTGTCTGGCGCGCGGTCGGTGGGCCTGTGCCGACCAGGACGGCGTTAAAGTCTTCACCGGCTTCAACGGCAGTGGCGTTGGCAATTCCCGATGGGGCGTTGGTCATTGCCACCGGCAGTTTCGTATCCCCCCACACCATTATGGCGCCGTCCGCCCGCAAAGCGACGCTGTGATACCAGCCGGCCGATATGGCCACAATATTGGTGGCTGCAGGCGGCACCGTGGATTGCCCGTAGGTATTGTCCCCCCAACTGACAATCGTCCCATCGGCCCGGAGCGCCAGGCTGTGCCCCCAGCCGGCCGCGATGGCCACCACGTTCGTCGCCGAGGCCGGCACGATGGTCTGATACCCCCAACTGACAACGGTGCCGTCCGCGCGCAACGCCAGATTGTGATAGTAACCGGCGGCGATGCTGATCACCTGACTGGCAAGAAAGGAACCTGATACCTGTCCGTAGTCATTATTGCCCCAGGTAATCACAGAACCGTCGGACCGCAGCGCCAGGCTATCCGCATAGCCAGCGGCAACGGCAACCACATTGGTCGCCGAAGAAGGAACGTTGGTCTGTCCGCTAACATTATTCCCCCATGCGATAACCGAACCGTCATTTCTCAGGGCCAAACTGTGGTCGCTGCCAGCGGCTATGGCAATGACATTGGTCGCGCTGGCGGGCACGTTGGTCTGATGGAACCAATTTCTACCCCACGCGATCACCGAGCCGTCTCCTTGCAAAACAAGATTGTGGAAGGCACCCGCGGCAACCGAAACCGGATTGTAAATGCCGGGAGGCATATCACATTGATGGTCTGCATCATATCCCCAAACACCGACAGCGGAAAGGGTCTGCGGTGAGGTCGAGACATTAACAGATGCCACTTGATTGGTCGCCAGCCCGAAACCATTTGAGACCACGATGGCGTAACTGCCTCCATTGGCGCTATTGATGTTGCTTTGGAACAGAGACCGATTCGTGGCATTTTGGATAATCGTTCCATTATGCAACCACTGGTAAGACATGGGGAGGGAACCTTGAATATTCGGGTTGAGCACCAACACTCCTTTGGCGTTGGCACAGGCTGAAGAAACAATTTGACTGAGAATTTGGGGGCCTGCAGCAACCGAGGCCAAATTGAAATCTTCACCCGCGCCAATCCCGACTGTGTTTACCAGCCCGGCAGGAATGTTCGCGACCGGCAGATTCGTAGCGCCCCATACCAAGATGGCCCCGTCCGCCCGCAAAGCGATGCTGTGATACCAACCGGCCGATATCGCCACAATGTTGGTGGCTCCTGACGGCACGGTGGCTTGTCCGTAAGTATTGTCCCCCCAACCGACCACAGTCCCATCCGAGCGCAGCGCCAGACTGTGCCCCCAGCCGGCCGCGATGGCGACGACGTTGGTCGCGGATGCCGGCACGAGTGTTTGATAGCCCCAACTGACAACGCTGCCGTCCGCGCGCAGCGCCAGGTTGTGATAATAGCCGGCGGCAATCGCTGTGGCTTGGAGGGCCGGAAACGGCGCAGTGGCTTGTCCGTAGTCATTATTGCCCCAAGCGAGAAGAGAACCGTCAAAGCGCAAGGCAAGGCAATGCGCCCAGCCGGCGGCAACGGCAACCACATTGGTCGCCGAGGGAGGCACATTGGTCTGCCCATCCGAATTCGCTCCCCACGCGATCACCGAACCGTCGCTTCTTGCGGCCAAGCTTTGGAGGCTGCCGGCCGCAATCGCAACGACGTTCGTCGCGCTGGTCGGCGGATTGGTCTGCCCAGACCATTTCCTGCCCCACGCCCGGACAGTGCCGTCTGCTTGAAGGGCCAGACTGTGAAACGGGCCGGCTGCAAAAGCCGTCACATTGGTCATGTTTGGCGGCACATTAGTTTGTTTGTCTGCGTTGTATCCCCAAGCAACGATGTTTTGTGCCCTGGTTGCCCGGCAGCATAAGAACAGCGCTGCCAATGCGAGAACTCCTGTGACAAACCTGGTCACGCTGATCCGACCTGTGTTTTTCATAAGGTGAGTTGGTTTGAATATCAATTCATGGATGCCAAGTATAGAGTTTCCCAAGGACTTTACCGCCCTCGACCCGGAATTGTTGGGAAATCGAGCGGTTGTCGCCCGAAACAAAATATATATTATCGCCCACAGTTTCCTCCGGCCACTCCCATGCTCCTGTGGCTTCCAGATACGGTTCGGTTATGCTTTTGCCGTTGATAAGCACAGTGCCGCAGTGAATCGCAATACGCTCTCCGGGCAGCCCGATGACCCGTTTGACAATGATTGGCCCGCGCTCTTCCATGCGAAATCCAACCACATCGCCGCGGCGCGGCGCATGCCAAACAAAAGCCAGCGAATTGAGCAGGCCAATCTGCCCGTCATAACAAGTTGGCTCCATGCTCCTCCCGGTTATCTTGACCGGATACAAGATCCACTTGAAAACGACCAGACTGGCGGCGATCAGGAAGAAAACCCTTGCGGCCGTCCAAACGGGTCTTCTCCCCCAAATCAGGCGCAACCAAAATCTCCCTGTCTTGGCCTCACGCGCATTCGTCCTTTTCACAATTTCAAATCCTCTCAATTGTTTTCCAAAAACAAAACTCGGGGTCACACCGGCTCAAGCGTGAATTCATAATACACGGCGGTGACGATTCATCCATCCAAAAATTCAGATATTTGGGATTAATGTTTGACGAAGGTGTCCAGCGTTTGCCGGATTTTTTTCAGGTCGGGGAGGTTGAGGTACATCATGTGGCCGGAGTCGAATTCGGCGTAGGTGATGTTGGTCTGGTAGGCGGGATCGAGGGACATGTGGTTGAGGCTGAAGTGCATTGTGTCAATCGGACAGACGAGGTCGCGGCGGCCGCCCAGAACCAGGACGCGCATGGTGGGGTTTTGGTTCATGGCGGAGGCGAGCTGGCCGGTCACGCTGGGGTAGCTGTTGCGGGCGGAGTAGTTCCAGGGTTGCACGCCGGTGAGGATTTCGTAGGGGAGGTCGTCCTCGAATTTCAATTCGGCGCGGAGGTAGCTGTTGATGGCGGCGGAAAACGGACCGTAGGCCGCCGCGTAGGAAGGATCGAAATTCGGGGCGGGGGACACCGGATTGTCGTCGCGGCCGGTGATGCGGGCGTCGTAAGCGCCGAGGATGAGTCCCTGGTCGTGCAGGAGTTGGCGGCGAAAAACGCCGCTGTCAACGCGGAGATCGTTGTCGCGGATGATTTGGGGCGATAGGCCAGTGAGCCGCGCCAGTTCGGCGACGATTTTGTCGCGGTCGGCGGCGGGGAGAGAGGCGCCCTGTTGCAAAGCGGCGGCATATTGGGTGCGGACGAATTCGCGGGCCTCGGCGAGGGCCTTGGGCAGATCGGCCTGGAGGTCCGGCGGGAGCTTGTTGTGGAATTGGGCGGTCGCGGTGTAGCTGGGCAGAAGAAGCATGAAAGGGAGATCGTTGCCCGGGCCGTCGGAAATGGTCTGGAAGTCCAGAACGCCGGAGAGGAAAACCAGGCCGTCCAGATACATGCCATTGCGCGCGCGCAAATGTTCCGCCAGTCCGGCGGCGCGGAAGGTGCCGTAGCTTTCGCCGCAGAGATATTTGGGGGAGAGCCAGCGGTCGTTGCGGGTGGCCCAAAGGCGGATAAATTCCCCGACGGATGTCAGGTCGGCGTCCTGTCCGAAGAAGGCATCGGGCTTTTCGTCGCCGACCGGGCGGCTGAAGCCGGTGGCGACAGGATCAATGAAAACCAGGTCGCTGAAGTCCAATATGGAAAACTCGTTGTCCACCAGCGCGAAGGGCGGGCGGGGCATGGAGCCGTCATCGTTCATCTTGACACGGCGCGGACCGAGAGCGCCCAGGTGCAGCCAGACGGAGGAGGAACCGGGGCCGCCGTTGAAACAGAGGGTGACGGGCCGGGCGGCCGGGTTGGTTTCGGCGAGACGGGTGTAAGCGATGTAGAAGACGGAGGCGCGGGACGAGCCGTCGGGTTTGAGGAGGGGCAACATGCCGGTTTCAGCCGTATAAGTGACACTTTGGCCGGCGATGGAGACGGTGTTGGTGGTGAGGACCGGTTTGTGGGCGGCGTCGGGGATGGTGCCGACGGGGATTTTTTCGGCGGGGCGGGAGATCGCGTTTGTTGCGCCGGACGGGGAATTGGTTCTGGGGGCATCGGCCGCATGAAGGCCTGTGGCGGATGCTACGAGCAAGATCAGACAAGTTTTCATCGTTTGGGATATTGCGTCCGATTTCACCTGTGAAGCCAGACTAATGTTAGTGCTCATGCGCCCTCCTCGAAGTGATCCACTTGAAAGCGCTGCAATGTCACCGGTTCGCGCGCGCCGATGGATCCCTTTTTTCGGGCGCAACTTAATTGCTGCTCGCTGGTCTTGATCTCGGCGATGCCGGGCAGGAGCAAGGCACGCCGGCCGTCTTCGGTGGAAACCACGACGCCGTAGCGGGCGGGGTCGAGTTCGGCGGAGGAGGAAATTTTTTCCATCGAGTGCAGGACGCTCACGTCGAAGCGCAGGTTGGGCAGTTCATCGGCTTGGACCTGCGGAAATCGCGAGTCCTGGAGAGCCGCCAGGCGCGCGCTGCGCCAGGTCTCTGCGACGAGGTTGGGGCAGGCCGGAGAGAGCGTGCCGACGCAGCCGCGCAATGTTCCGTCCCGCTCGCGGAGGGTGACAAAGATCCCGCACCGGGCGCCGAGATATTGCCCGGCGGCATCGGGCGCAGCTTCGGAACTGCCGCTGAGGGCCGCCTCGACGGATTGGCGGGCCAGAGCGGGGAGGATGGCACCATCGCGGCAGGGGTCCTGACCGGGAGGCGGCGGAGGATTGGCCGGAGTGGATTGTTCAGAAAAGAGGACGGCGACGCCATAGCCGACGCCGAATGGGGCTGCGTAATTGAGAACCTCGCCGCCGGTGGTCTTCCAATCCACAGCGGCGGCGGCGATCAGGGTGGATTCCACGGCATCTTCGGCGGCCAGCTCTCGCAGATTCGGGGTGATGGTTTCGATGCCATGATAATCGCCATTGCGGATCAGCGCCATGAAAGTCTCGTCGAATTGATGTGCCTGGGGATGAAAACCGCACGGCGCATTGGGTGCGAGACGATGACTCATATCGCCACTGGCGACGATGGCAACGCGGCGGCCGGATGCGCGGGCGGCGGCGGCGATGGCTTCGCCGAGCGCGACCAGCCCGGTGTCGGCGCGATCGGTCAGGCTGAGAATGACGGTGGGGCCGGTCCAGCCGGCTTGGGCGAGGAACCAAAGCGGCACAAGCGCGCCATGATCCAGGGTCTGGTCGCGGATCATCCAGGTTGCCAGGCCGCGTTTCCCGGCCTCCGCGACGATCTGGCGGGCGAACGGGGCGTCGTTGGGAAGGCTTACCTGCACGCCGGGGGCGTTAAACTGGGCGAATGTGCCTTGGAGACGCTCTCCAGCCCAGATGCCGAAGGCTCCCGGCCGGCGGGGCGAGTGGGGAGAAATCAGCACGAGCGTTTCGGGCTGAGAGGATACGACGCGGGCCGCCGCCGCGCGCATGGCGCGTCCGCTGGCCTGCGCGGCGGCGGCTCTGTCGCCGACGACATCCGGGATGAGGACGGGGGCGTGGGGCATCAAGACGGCGCACACCGGCGGGGTGTTATATTCCGGCGCTGAAGTGTTGGTGGTCATAGGAGTTTTGCGGTCTTAATGAAAATCTTATCACCTCTTTACAGAAAAGGGAGGATTTGCTTTGATACGGCAATGGTCAGGACAAAGACCAAAAAAAGAAACCATGTTCTGATTTCATAAAATATGTATCAGCCGTCACTTTATTTGCTTGCTGAAAAGCGTCAGTTCGTGAAGGACAGTTTTTCCAATGCGACGATTCGGATAGATGAATGCAACGTCGGCCTGGGGGTGTTTGCGAACCGGGATATTCAGGCAGGGGAAGTCATCCTGGCCTTCGGCGGGCCGGTGATAGACTTTGCCGAGACGAAACGGCGGGGTCCATGGGAGTGCATGCCGATGCAAATTGGGCAGAACCAGTATTACGATACCCAGCCGCCGGGAGTCTTTGTAAACCATTCGTGCGATCCGAATGCGGGGATTCGGGACGACCGCGAACTGGTGGCGCTGCGGGCGATCCGGGCGGGCGAGGAGGTGCGGTTCGATTACTCGACGACGATGGAGGAGCATTCGTTCACGATGCGGTGCCTGTGCGGTTCTCCGAAGTGCCGGCACGTGGTGGCCGATTTCTCGATGCTGCCGGGCGAGACGCGGGAGCGGTATGTCGCGCAACGGGTGGTGATGAGTTTCATTCTGCATAAGCAGGCAAAGGTGGCGTGACAGGACACGGCGGGAGGCTGGAGTGATAGAGTGATGGGAAAACCCAATACTCCAACTCTCCAAGACCCCGGACATTCCGTTGTTCACGTCACGCGATTTCTTTCATCGTTTATGATCGGGGCACGAAGACAAATGGTTTGATTAGGTTTGATTAGGCTTGATTGGGGTTGATGGCAGGGTCGGCGATTATGGGGGGCGTCGGGGCGGAGGGTGGGGGGTCGAGCGGGAGGCTCGACGCTACGTCTTCCGTCGGGGTTGGCGGGTCGGCGGGGGGCGGCGCTTGGTGGACGGCGTGGACTTTGTGGACTTTGTGGACGCGGTGGGA
>Ga0182030_10019041_pt1 | contig 13110 bp, 10 predicted proteins | sample 812S3MmetaG_FD_121299 | JGI IMG/M metagenome (GOLD analysis project Ga0182030, IMG submission 121299) | Permafrost microbial communities from Stordalen Mire, Sweden - 812S3M metaG (Illumina Assembly) | ecosystem: Environmental > Terrestrial > Soil > Wetlands > Permafrost | place: Sweden... | reverse complement strand
CCCCGGTCGTGGGCGGGTGCAGCGCCAACTGCGTCGGGCCGATCAGGCGATGACCATTGTCGAGCGGCTCCTGACGGCGCTGCCCGTACGGGGGAAGCAGGCCGACCTCGCGGCGCGCATCGAGGACCGTCACGCATTGGCCAAGCGCGCCCTCGGCTACGTCGAGCTCTACGGCGCCTACACCGAAACCGACGCCCGCTACCGCGTCGATCGCCTGATCGAGCTCTGGGACACCTTCGACGAGGAGGACCACGAGGCGTTCTGCTTCGATCCCGCCGTCATCGACTGGGACCACTACGTCCATAACGTGCACTTCCCGTCGGTGGTCGAGCACGCTCGGGTCCGCACCACAGCCGGGCGCTCGGTCGTCGAGAAGCGACCCGAGCGGGCGCGTCGGGCGATTCTCTCCCCGGACCGCCACCTTGCCGTCTTCGACCTCGAGCACACGCTCATGGCCTCCAACGTGGTGGACACCTACGCCTGGCTCGCCAGCCGTCACCTGCCGATCGGACGTCGGGCCAAATTCGTGGCCGACCTGCTGCGCCAGGCCCCGTCGTTACTGGCTCTCGACCGGCGTGACCGGGGCGACTTCCTGCGCTCCTTCTACCGCCGCTTCGAAAACGCGCCGATCGCCCAGCTGCAGGCCGACTCGTGGGAGTTGTTCCACCAGCAACTCCTGACCCGCTCCTTTCCCGAGGGCTTCGCCCGGGTACGGGCGCATCGCGCCCTGGGCCACCGCACCTTGCTCATCACGGGCGCCCTCGATTTCATCATCGAGCCCGTGCGTCCTCTGTTCGACGACATCGTCTGCGCCCATATGGACGTGCGCAACGGTCTCCTCACCGGTCACCTCACCAACCTCCCCCCGATCGGCGAGGCACGAGCCCTTGTCCTGGCGGACTACGCCGGGGCACACCACCTCTCGCTGGAGGAATCGGTGGCCTACGCCGATTCGTCGAGTGACCTGGCCATGCTCGAAGCGGTCGGTTTCCCGGTCGCCGTCAATCCCGAGGCGCGCCTCGCTGCCATCGCCCGCCGCCGCGGCTGGCACGTGGAGCACTGGTCCAAAGCACAAGGCGGCTCGCACCGACCATTGCCGCTCGGGCCGTTCGACGTGAAGTCGCCCAAAGCGGTGATCGCCAAGTGAGGCGGCGCATGCGACGCCACATGGGGCAGGGACGCCACATGGGGCAGGGACGATGAGCACGCTTCTGTTCGAACACTCCCTGCCACGCTTTGCGGCGGCGCGCATCGCATCGAGCTTCGGCTCGGGACGGGGCGCCGGCGTCGGGCCGCTCCGCCTCGTCGAGCAGGACGCACCCTCCCTGCCGGGCGAAGGGTGGGTACACGTCGACCCGCTGCTGGCGGGCATCTGCGGCTCCGACCTGTCCACGTTGGACGGGCGCAGCTCGCGCTACTTCGAAGAGATCGTCTCGTTTCCCTTCGTGCCCGGGCACGAGGTCGTCGGATTGCTCTCCGCCGATGCCGTCGGCGCGAACGGGTCGGTGCTGGCGGCCGGGACCCGGGTGGTGCTCCAGCCCGTCCTCGGCTGCGCGGCACGCGGCATCGACCCTCCGTGCGCGGCCTGCGCAGCCGGGCACGTGGGGAATTGCGGGTTTCTCGCCTTCGGGCATATCCGGCCCGGCCTGCAGACGGGCTTCTGCGCCGACACCGGCGGCGGATGGTCGACGACCGGCCTGGTGGCGCACGCGAGCCAGCTCTTCGCGGTGCCCGAGGGGTTCAGCGACGCCGATGCCGTGACCATCGAACCGGTGGCGTGCGCCGTGCACGCCGTGTTGGGCGCGGGCATCAGCGCCGGGGACGTGGTGGCCGTGCTCGGCGCGGGCACCCTGGGTCTCACGGTCACCGCCGCGCTGGCGCACCTGGCGGGCACCGGACGCTGCCCGGCTCCGCGCGCCCTGCTGGTCGGCGCCAGGTACGCCCATCAGCAACGGCTGGCCCGCGAGTTCGGCGCCACCGAGGCGTTGCCCGCCGACCAACTGGCGCGCGCCGTACGGCGGCACACCCATTCGCTCTCCTTCGGCGGCGTGGCCGGCGAGACGGCGACGCTGTCCGGAGGGGCCGACGTGGTCATCGATTGCGTGGGCAGCGCGGAATCGATCAGCCAGTCGCTGGCCATGGTCCGTCCTCGCGGTACCGTCGCCCTCGTCGGGATGCCCGGCAAGGTGACGATCGACCTTGCTCCGCTGTGGCACCGTGAGGTCCGCCTGGCCGGCGCCTACGCCTACGGCACCGAATCTGTGCCGGGTGGGGCGGCGCCTGCAGGAGCGGCGACATCGTCGGGTGCTGCCGCCACCGGTGCGAGGAAGAAGGCCGCAGTCAAACCCAAGGGGGCGCCCACATCAGAGGTGCCCACGTTCGCCCTGGCGTTCGACGTGGTGGCTGCGGCAGCAACCGGCCGCCTGGTCTCCGCCACGTACTCCCTGGGCCGTTTCGAGGAGGCCGTGGCCCATGCCGGCGCGGCCGGGAGGCGGGGGGCCGTGAAGATCGCCTTCGACATCAGGAAAGGACACACCCGATGAGCCGCCGTCCTGGTTTCGTGCTCGAGGTGGACAAATCCACGCCGCCGACCCTGTTTTGGAACGGCGAGGGTTTCACCCTCGAGACCCTCCCCGAGGGCAGTCGGGTCATTTACGCGCCCGAGCCGATCAAAGCGCTCGACGATCCCTACGGCGCCATTCGCCACGCGCTCCTGCACCCCGTCGGTGATCGCGACCCGTTGCCGGCGTTGCTCCACGCGGGAATGAAGCTAACGATCTGCTTCGACGACATCTCGCTCCCGTTACCTCCGATGGAGGCACCCGACATCCGCCAGATGGTCATCGAGACCGTGCTCGACATGGCTGCCGACGCGGGCGTCGATGACGTGGTGCTCATCGCCGCTTTGGCGCTGCACCGACGGATGACCGAAGACGAACTGCGGCACGCGCTAGGCGACAGGGTCTACGACGCCTTCGCCCCCCACGGGCTCCTGACCCAGCACGATGCCGAGGATCCCGACAATCTCATCCATCTCGGACAGACGGACGCGGGCGAGGACATCGAGATCAACAAGCGGGCCGCCACCTCCGATCTCTTGGTCTACGTCAACATCAACCTGGTGGCCATGGATGGTGGGCACAAGAGCGTGGCGACCGGACTGGCCAGCTACAGGTCGCTGCGCCACCACCACAATCCCCGGACCATGCAGCATTCCCGATCGTTCATGGACGCGCCCGCGTCGGAGCTGCACAGCTCGAACTGGCGCATGGGGAGATTCATCGCCGACGCGGGGGTGAAGATCTTCCAGATCGAGACCACACTCAACACCGACACGTTCCCCTCCTCGTTCTCCTTCCTACAAAAGCGCGAGTGGGAGTGGAACCTGCGCGACCGTGCCACATTCGCCGCTACCTCGCGATCGCTCAAGGGAGTGCCGCCGCGCCTGGCCCGCCAGATCTTCCACTCCATCGAATCGCCCCACGCCATGACCTCGGTGCAAGCCGGCGAGGTCGAGGCCGTCCACGCCATCACGACGGAGAACGTGTGGAAGCAGCAGGGAGTCGACGTCCAGGGGCAGACCGACATCCTCACTCTGGGGCTGCCGTACATCTGCCCCTACAACGTCAACTCGATCATGAACCCGATCCTGGTGGCTTGCCTGGGCCTGGGGTACTTCTTCAACCTGTACCGGGGGAAGCCACTCGTACGCGAAGGCGGTGTGCTTATTCTGCGTCACCCGACGCGACCCGAGTTCCACCCCGGTCATCACCCCAGTTACATCGATTTCTACGAGCAGGTTCTCACCCAGACCGTCGACCCCGTGGCCATCCACAAGCAATTCGAAGAGTCCTTCGCCACCGACCCGTGGTACATCCACCTCTACCGTACGGGTCACGCGTATCACGGTGTCCACCCCTTCTACATGTGGTACTGGTGCGCGCACGCGCTCGAGCATCTCGGGCGCGTCATCATCGTCGGGGGTGACGCCAAGGCTGTACGTCGCCTCGGGTTCTCACCGGCTTCCTCGCTGAACGACGCGTTGGAGATAGCGAGCGACGTGGTGGGCCCCTCCCCCACCCTGACGCATTTGCACGCGCCCCCGCTGATGATGGCGGACGTGCACTGATGGCGCAGTCGGGGGGTGACGGCCGCGCTGGTGGGGCTGGTGGGGCGGGCGGCGCCGGTGGGGCGGGCGCGCAGGCACAGCGGTTACTCAGTCGAGCGCGGGCGATCCGCTTTCCTCTGGCTCCACCGTCGCGGGCCACGACGGTGGAGCGGCCGGATCCCGAGCGCAAACTCGGACTCGAGTACGACCACGAATGGTCCCGTCGCTACCCGGCTCGTCTGGCTCGGGCCATGGTCATGGACAACCTGGCCCGCCCGGTCGCCCGCGTCATCGCCCCTGCCACCGTGCGCGGCGTGGAGCACCTCCGCCACGTGGAGGGCCCGGTCATCTTCGCCGCCAATCACGCCAGCCATGTCGACACGCCACTTCTGCTGACCAACCTGCCGATGGACTTCCGTCATCACACCGTCGTGGCGGCCGCGTCCGACTACTTCTTCGATCGCACGTGGAAATCGATGCTCTGGTCGTTCGCCCTGGCCGCCATCCCGTTCGAACGGAGAAAGGTGAGCCGCAAGTCGGTGGACACCCTGGCCGAGCTGCTCGACGAAGGCTGGAGCCTGGTCATCTTCCCCGAGGGTGGCCGGTCACCCGACGGATGGACCCAACCCTTCGGAGGAGTGGCGGCCTACCTGGCCCGGCGCACCGGCCGTCCCGTCGTCCCCGTGTATCTCCACGGCACCCGCCACGTGCTGCCCAAGGTCTCCGACGAGAGTGCGCGAGCGCCCGGCGGTTCGGGCACCGAAGGGCGTCGCGGTGGCCAGCTGCGGCGCTCGCCGATCGCGGTTCTCTTCGGCGCGCCGCTCACCCCCGACGAAGGCGAGAACGCCCATCGCTTCTCTGATCGGATCGAGGCCGCGGTCGCCAACCTCTCCCGTGAGGTGCACGCCGACTGGTGGCAGGCACGACGGGCGGTGAGCACGACTGACCCGAGTGAAGGCGCGGAGCACGCGCATCGAGGACCGGATGCCCCCGCGTGGCGCCGGGCGTGGGCCCTCGATACGGCCCCATCGAGGGGTCGTACCCGTTGGCCTGAATAATGTGGAGACCGCGAGCCTGCGGCCAGCCGGAACTGAAGGGAGCCCCGTGTCCACCACCGGTCCGTCTCCCCTGAGCGACGCCCCCCTCGGGGTGGGGCCTCGCGAGACCGACGTGGTGACGAAGATCAGTCCTCGCTCCGTCGCCGAGACCGTGTCCTTGTTCACGGCGCTGCTCATCAGCAAGGACCTGAAGATCTTCAACGTGATCGATCAACGTGACGAGGCCCGACAGGTCGGATTGCCGCTGCGAGAGACTGTCCTGGTCCTCTTTGGGAACCCGGCCGCCGGCACACCGGTGATGGAGGCCTCACCCCTGTCAGCTCTGGATCTTCCGCTCAAGGTGCTGATCTGGTCGGACGGGGGTCAGACCAAGGTCTCCTATGTCTCACCGGACGCCCTGGCAGCACGGCATGGCCTCAGCCCTCGACTCGTGGCGAACCTCCGCGGGATCGACGCGCTCACGGACGCACTCGTCGCCGGGTAGCCACCCCGCGACGGATCGCGTCGATGGCCGTCGGCAACGTGCGGCGCCGGAGCTTTCCACCCCTTCGCCAGGCCGTTCACGCGTGCGTTGCGAGGCCCCAGCGGGCGGTTGCCGCAGACAAGGTGAGCCGGATCGAGATGATCGCCGACCACGATGTCCTCGAGGAGATTGACATCGATTTCGTACGCCGCGGGAGCGACGTGCGGTGATTCGTGACGCAGCGGCCGAGCGATCCTGGCTGACGATCAGGTGAGCGCAGTTGGTGCTCAGTACGGCTCGCCGAGCCGGTCCAGATAGTCGTCGGCGAGAATCCTCTCCTCGCGGTAGCGCTCATAGTCCGCGTCCGAGACCCCGAGCACCTTCTTGTAGACGTACTCGTTGTCCTCGCCGAGAACCGGCGATCCCCGTCGCCAGACTTGGGGGACACCGCGGTACGGCAACCCCGGATGGAGGTGGGTGCCCACGTCGAGACTGCGCAGCGGGCGCTGCCATTCACGTTCCCTGAAATGCGGATCCTCCGCAAAAGGCTCGTCCTCGAGGATCGGGCCCGCGGCGACCCCCGACCGTTGAAGGTCGGCAAAGGCCTGTTGCGCCGATTGCCCGGCCGCCCAGGCCCCGATGATCAGGTCCAGCTCATCGTGGTGCTCCTGACGCCCGGTCAGGTCCGCGAACCGAGGGTCACGGCCGAGATCTCCCCGACCCATCACCTCGGCCAAGGCGCGCCATGCCGCATCATCGGTGACCGAGATGGCAAGCCACTCCTCGTCTCCCCGGCATCGGTACAGTCCCTGCGGCGCGTGCCAAGGGTCCCGGTTACCCCATCGCCGCGGCTCCACCCCGAGCTGACAATCGATGAAGATGTCCCCCAGGTGATTCAGGATGTTCTCGCTCTGGTCGACCTCGACCAGTTGCCCCCGACCGGTCTGCGCCCGATAGCGCAAGGCGGCGATGGTTGCGAAGGCGGTGGCGGGACCAGAGGCGGCGTCCATGTACGTCGTTCCGGGCGTGGTGACGAGCTCGGTATCACGATGACCGCAGAGCCAGGCCATGCCGGTGAGTCCGTCGAACTGCGCGCCGAAGCCCGTGTAGTCCGACCAATCGCCGCTGGTTCCCGTTGGCGGCATGCGCACGATGATCAAGCGGGGATTGCGAGCTTGGAGTTCGCTCGTGTGAAGGCCGATGCGGGCCAGACCGCTGGTGCGGAAGTTCTCGATGAACACGTCGGAGCATTCCACCAGTCGCATCAGGAGCTCTCGACCCTCCGGCCGTCGATTGTCGATGGTGCACGAGAGCTTGTTCCGTGCGATCGCATTGTTCATGGCGTGGCGGTTCCAAGGACGATCGGGTCGATCAGGAACCGGGTCTCCGTAGAGCGAGCCGAGAAACCCCGGATCCAAGATGGTGGGTCGAGCCTGGTAACCCTTGGTCGTCGGCGGCAGGATCCAGGGGTTCTCCACCCGGATGACCTCGGCGCCGAGGTCGGCGAGCAGCATGGTGGCGAAAGGACCGGACCACACCGTGGTCAGATCGAGCACCCGGATCCCCGAGAGCGGTGGAGACGACGGTGACAACACGTTGCCAGAAACGGCCCTCGCTGCCGCCTTGATCGTGCGCTCCGGCGCCGGCTGGCGCAACGCCGACACGACCTCGGCGTCATGCTCTCCGAGGTGCGGGGCGAGGCGGCGGAGTGACCATCCGCCTTCGGCGAAGCGGTACGGGGCTCCGGGCAGTTTGATGGAACCTGCTGCAGGGTCATCAGCGTGGACCCAGAAGCCGCGCTGCGCCAGGTGGTCGGCCTCGATGACCTCGCGGGGCTCGTTCACACCCGCCAGCGGCCAACCTGCCCGTTGCGCCTCCGCAGTCGCCTCAGCACGCGTGTGCGACAGCAGCCACGGATAGAGGGCTGCATCGATCGCCTCCTTGGTCTCACCGCGCTCGAACGCGTCCGGGCGGGCGAATGCGGCGTAAAGGTCCTCGTCGTCGAGGACTTCGAGCATCTGGTCCAGTTGCTGGGGCGTGGACATCAACGCCACGAAACCGTCTCCACACGGATAGACCCCGAGGGGGAGGAGCGATTCACGCCCACTCGCATAGAGGTTCGGTGCGGGTGCCCCATCGCGGTAGCGATACGACAGGAGGGTTGTCGCCCGGGCCGGAATGGTCGAGAGTGCCTCTGTGGCCGCACAGTCGACGAAACACCCGAGGCCGGTGGATTCGGCGCTCAGCACCGCACCTAGCGCGCCGAGCGCAGCCAGGTTGGCCACAATGCAGAGACCGAGATGACCGGGAAAGCGGACGGGAGCTTCGTTCGTCCGATCGTGGATCATGTTGTTGCTGACGGCTTGCACTATCAGGTCGTCCCACTGATAGCTCGCGTAGGGTCCCGTGACGCCGAACCCGCTGATGCGTACCACCGACACGCCCGGTGCTCGCTCGTGGACGCCGCTCCAGGCGTACCCCCAGGTCTCGAGACGACCGGATCCCGTTGCCTCGATGATCAAATCGCTGCGATCGATCAGGACACCCAGGCGCTCCCGACCCTCGACCGTTGCCGGATCGAGAACCGTGCTGCGCTTGTTGGTGTTCAGGTGCAGGAACGCCCCACCCCGGTAGGTGCCATCCGCGTCGCGGGCGACACTCTCACGATGGCGCAGCACGTCCCCCGACGGGCTCTCCACCTTCACCACGTCGGCACCGAGGTCCGCAAACAGCTTCCCGCAATAGCTGCCGGCGACCCCCTCGGCCAGCTCCACCACCTGGATCCCACTCAGCAGCTGTTTCAATGCCCCCCCTCCCGGCCAGGAGCCGAGGCTAATCCGTGGGGATCGCGGCGTTCAGGACGTCGGCCACACCAACTCGACGTTCTCGACCGAGCGCAGCCCGGGCGGATAGTGCAGTTCGATGCCAGGCTTCAACCCGTACTCGGGGATACGGCGATGCCACTCGCGTAAGGCGATGCGAAGCTCCCGGCGCGCCAGGTGGGAGCCGAGACACCGATGGACCCCGCCGCCGAAAGCCAGATGCCGATTCTCTTCGCGGTCGAACCGCACCTCGAACGGGTCGCCGAATACGAGGGGGTCGACGTTGGCGGCGCCGATCGAGGCGAACACGATGCTGCCCGGCGCGATGGGACAGCCGGCGACGACGGTTTCGCCGGTGGCCGCTCGAGCAGTGCCGGCGACCGGCGTCTCCCAGCGCAGGAGCTCCTCGACGGCTCGCGGGATGACGGACGGGTCCGCGACGATCTGGCGCCGATGGTCGGCGTGCTGCGCCAGGTAGGCGAAGAACAGGGTCAACGAATCGGTGACCGTGTCAAGCCCGGCAATCAAGAAGAGGAAGCAGATGTCGAGGATCTCCTCACGGCTGAGCTTCTCCCCGTCGACTTCGGCCGCCAGGAAGGCGGAGAGGATGTCCTGTTCGGGCTTCTTGTGGCGCTCGTCCAATATGGCGTCGAAATAGACGTAGATCTCCTGCCCGATCTGGTCCCGGATACGCATCTGCTCCGCCGGATCCCCACCAGGACGCATGATGCCATCCTTGAGTCGGAGAAGCGTGTCGAGCTCTTCCCACGGCAGGCCCATCAATCCGAGAAAGACCGCGGAGGGGAACAGCACGGCCAGTTCCTCGGTGAAGTTGCAGCTGCCGCGGTCAACGAACGCATCGATGAAGTGATTCACCCGGGCCGCCACATCGTCCTCTATGGCGTCCATCTTTTTGGGAGCAAAGAGGGGATCGAGGATCTTGCGGTACTTCAGGTGCTCGGGGGGGTCGACACTCAGGGGAATGAGGGGACGCACATTGCCCAGCTGCACCAGATCCCGCGAGGTGTAGCTCTCGGGATTTCGCAGCACCTCGTCGACGGCGGCCCGGCTCGCCGCCACGACAAAGCCCTCGGCAGGACTGATGATCCCGCCCTGCTCGAGGAGGGCCTTGTACTTCGGCTGGGGTTCGACCAGGTCGAAGAGGTCGTCGAGCCCCTCTTCATCACCGCGGAACACCACCGTGGTCTCGTCCTGGCTCTCTGCCACCTCTGACATAGCTCTCCCCCTCGGTTCGACGACTTTCGGGCGCCGTCCGCCACGGTCCACCGATCCTAACGAGCCGGAGGTGCCAAAGCTTGGGCAACTGCCTGAGAACGTAGCGGACGTGGTCGCCGCCGCCGAATAACCTGACACCCGGCCGTCAGACTTCGGCCATTGCGATCTCCAGGGAGGGACGACAGACGATGAGCGAGCTAGAGGGAAGGGTGGCCATCATCACCGGAGCCGGTCGGGGCATCGGACGGGAACATGCCCTGCTCTTTGCATCCGAAGGGGCCAAGGTGGTGGTGAACGACCTCGGTGGCGAAACTGACGGTACGGGGGCGGACGCCTCGCCGGCCCAACAGGTGGTCGACGAGATCACTGCGGCCGGCGGGACGGCGGTCGCCAACCACGACGACGTTTCGGATTGGGATGGTGCGCAGCGCCTGATCGATCAAGCGGTGACCACCTTCGGCAACCTTCATGTCCTGGTCAACAACGCCGGTATCCTGCGCGACCGCATGCTCATCAACATGTCCCCGGAGGAATGGGACGTGATCATGAAGGTGCATCTGCGTGGTCATTTCTGCACGACACGCTGGGCGGCGACATATTGGCGCGAGGAGTCGAAGGCGGGCCGGGACGAAAAGCGGTCGGTGATCAACACTTCGTCGACCTCCGGGCTGTTCGGCAACGTGGGCCAGACCAACTACGGAGCAGCCAAAACCGGGATCGCCACGTTCTCGATGATCGCCGACAACGAGTTGGCCCGCTACGGGGTACGCGTCAACGCCATTGCACCCGCCGCGGCAACGCGGCTCACCGCGCAGGTCGCCGTCGAGCGACCGGTGGTGGCGCCGGATGAGTGGTCACCCATGGACCCCGCCAACATCGCTCCGTTCGTGGCCTACCTCGCCACCGAGGACTGCCCCATCCACGGGCGGGTCTTCCTGGTCGCCGGCGGGGGGATCCACCTGTTCCAGCCCTTCGCCATCATCGACAAGGTCGAGAAGAACGGGCTGTGGAGCATCGACGAGCTGCGGACCCAGGCGGCGCACTTTGCCGACGTCCCGTTCCACCTCAACAACCCGTACGAGGGTCAGATCGGCTGACGTCGGCCTCCACCGCTGCGCCGTCGTTGACCTGGCGGTCCCGCTGCGCCGGCGTCCGTTCTACGTGGCCGTCCGCTCAAACTGTCGGTCGGGTCGGAACAGCGGCACCCAAGCCTCTCCGGCCTGCTCGAACGTCACCACGACCGGCATCCCGATGTAGACCTCGTCCACGTCCACGTCCACGATGTCGGTGGTGAACCGGAGGCCGTCCTGCTCCACCAATTCCACGATGGCGATGACGTACGGCAGTGGGACCGCCGGATTGAAGGGATGGCGGTTGACGGTGAAGGTGAAGACCGTCCCGCGGCCACTCACGGGCTGCGGGACCAACTCGCCCCCGCAATGCCCGCACGCGGCAAGCATCGGATAGGTCCACCGCTGGCATGATGCGCACCGGGCGATGAGCAATGTCCCCTCCGAGCCGCCGGTCCAGAAGGGCCGACTGAGATCGGTGATCGGCGGCGGTATCCGCGGCGGGGGTGCGTCGTCCACAACGCCATCGTACGCACATGGCGCGCTAACTTGAGAGGTCGTGAGCGGTCAGGGGGGCGGTGCGATCGTTTCGGGCATCGGGATGTCACGGATCGGTCGCAGAACGGGGATCTCCGGTAGTGACCTGACCACGAGCGCAGCGGAGGCCGCCATCGCCGATGCCGGGCTCGAGGCGGCGCAAATCGACGCTGTCACCACCGTGGGCGGCGGTGAGATCCCGGGGATAGCGGCGAAGCTCGGTGTGGCCGCCCGCTGGAGCGACAAGGGCCCGGCGAGCGGGGGCCTGCTCGCCCCCGTGCTGGCGGCGTGCCGCGCCGTGGCCAACGGCGAGGCACGCCACGTGCTCATCTACCGGACCGTCCTGATGATGGGCGGCAGCATCATGCCCGAAGGCGGTGGCGGTGCAGGCGGTGGCGGTGCAGGACCGGCGCCTGAAAGTCCCCCCTCGTTCCCGGGGATGGAGTGGATGGGGCCCCTCCTTACGATGCACGCCTACTCGGCCGCCAATTGGCTCGCCATGCACTGCCGACGTCACATGCACCTCTACGGGACGACGAAGGAGCAGCTGGGATGGCTGGCCGTCAACAGCCGGCGCAACGCCGCCCTCAACCCGGATGCGGCCTACCGGGAGCCGCTCACGCTCGAGGACTACTTCAGCGCCCGAATGATCTCGGACCCCTTCGGTCTCTTCGACTGTGACGTGCCGATCGACGGTTCCATCGCCCTGGTGATTTCGGCCTCCGACTTCGCCCACGATTGCCGGAGCCCGATCGTCCGGGTCGAGGCATTCGGCGGGGCCTCGGGCGAGGGGAGCTGGGATCAACGGCCCGACTACCCGAAGATGGCCTCGGAGGAGGCTGCGGCGGAAATGTGGCGTCACACCGACCTGACGCCGCGCGACATCGACGTGGCCGAGCTCTACGACGGCTTCACGTTCCTCACGCTGGCCTGGCTTGAGGCCCTCGGCATCTGTGGCGACGGTGAGTCGGGTCCCTTCATCGAGGGCGGATCCCGGATCGCATTAGGGGGAGAGCTTCCCCTCAACACCTATGGCGGCCAGTTGTCCGCAGGCCGCATGCACGGGTACTGGATCGTCCACGAGGCCGTGCTGCAGCTGCGCCATCAGGCGGGTGCGCGCCAAGTGACAGGCGCCGAGGTCGCCGTGGCCACCGTCGGCGGCGGCCCGATCGCCGGCTGCATGCTGCTGACGCGCTGAGCCGGAGCCGGAGCCGAGCCGGAGCCGGAGCCGAGCCGGAGCCGGTCCCGCGCCCGTTCTGGTGCGGGTCCGTGTCGACCGGCCTACGTCGGGCGTCGAAACCGCGCCCGGTGGCCCGAGCGGCGCGATCTTCGGGCGGCACCGAGACGCTCCTGGCGCAGCGCCTCCTCGGCACTGTCATCGAGCGGCGCCAGCTCTTCTGTGTCGAGGGCCCAACACAGCAAGAGGTCGGCCAACGCCGGATTGCGCGCCAGCACCGGCCCGTGCAGGTAGGTGCCGAGCACGTGACCCGCGACGGCGCCCTCGGTGCCTGAGCCGTCGCCATTGCCGATCCCTGCGCTGACCTGTGCCAGTGCAACCGCACCGGGGGCCAGCGTCGTCGATCCCCCATGGTTCTCAAAGCCGGTGAGGTCGGGCAGGGAGGCACCGGTCACCTGCGCCACCACTTCGCCTACGGCCCGGGGGCCCCTGCCCTTGAGGGTAGCGACGTCGAGCACCCCAACCCCTTCGTGGAGCGCGCCGTCCGCGCCGGGAAAGCTCTTCCCGACGATCTGATAGCCGGCGCAGACCGCCAGGATCGCTGCTCCTTGCGCGGCGCGGCGACCCAACACCCCGTCT
>Ga0182030_10019040_pt1 | contig 13111 bp, 17 predicted proteins | sample 812S3MmetaG_FD_121299 | JGI IMG/M metagenome (GOLD analysis project Ga0182030, IMG submission 121299) | Permafrost microbial communities from Stordalen Mire, Sweden - 812S3M metaG (Illumina Assembly) | ecosystem: Environmental > Terrestrial > Soil > Wetlands > Permafrost | place: Sweden... | reverse complement strand
TGTTCTCTCACGCGGCGCCAACGGGCGCTTCCTCTGCATCTGCCGCTCCATCGCTTTACGACACCAGCACGGGCGACGATTACAACGAATTCCTCACGCTGATGCAGCAGGGCAAGCGCCCCTTTAGAAAGCCTGGGATTTCGATTCGGGAAGAGTACGAGTTATGGCTCACCCATCGCGCGAAAACCAGTGCCAGAGCCGCGGCCAAAAGCGTTCAGGTCAAGGCCTAAGCCGCATCCGGCAAGTTGGCGGGAATCTCGATGGACACCAGCGTTCCCCGCCCGGGGTTGCTGACCACCTCAAAACGCGCCAGATTGCCGTAAAGCACCTCCAGCCGCTCCTGCACATTTTTCATGCCGATCCCTGCCCCGGTGCGCGCCAAAGCTGAGACGGGCCGATTGCCCATGCCCACCCCGTCGTCTGCTACTTCGATGAACACGCGATCGCCCTCAATGCGGCTGCGCAGCGTTACCGTGCCGCCGTTCAAGCGCGGCTCCAGGCCGTGCTTGATGCTGTTCTCAATCAGCGGCTGCAACAGGATGCTGGGCACCAGCACGTCCAGTGTTCGCGGATCGATTTCTTTTTTCACGCGCAGCTTGTCCGCGCCAAAGCGAACCACTTCAATGTCGAGATAGTCGTCGGTGAAGCTCAATTCATCGCGCAATGGAACGTAGGTATCGTGGTCCTTCAGAAGCGCGCGGAGAATGTTGGCCAGCTTCACGGTCATCTCGCGCGCCATCTCCGGCTTCACGCGCACCAATGACGCAATGGAGTTGAGCGTGTTGAACAGAAAGTGAGGGTTGATTTGGCGCTGCAGCGCGTCGAGCCTTGCCTCAAGCAACAGCCGCTTCTGCTCTTCCAGCTTCAATTCGATGCGGAGTGCATTCCACACTTTCAGAGCAATGCCCACATTGATGGGCGCGGCGAGCCACACAAAAACCTGCACCCAAATCTGCGAGGCGAGCAGCGCAAACAGGCGCGGCGGATGCGCATACTCGTGGGCCACCCAGTCCCGCAGCATCTCCATGACAGCGATCAGCACCAGTAACAGTATCTGGCGATCGACACGCGGCTGGCGCAGATTGCGGCGCACCCAGCGATAGAGGCTCAGGTCGATGAAGGGCGTAAACGACCAGATCTCCTCCGCCTCGACAAAGCGGCCCAGGATGCCCGCAGCCAGTCCCAGCGCCACGTTGAAAGGCAGGGCCAGGTATTCATGGTGGTAGACAGCGGGACCGGAAAGCACCACGCCGCCCAGCATGGCCCAGCGCGGCCCGAGCAACAGACCTAGCAGGACGACCGTTTCAAAAGATATGTCCGCCGCCAGGAAGTTGGGCACCCAGAAACGAACCCATACGCCCAGCGTAAGCGGCACCAGAAAAAAGGCCAGCAGCGCCAGCGTCTGCCTAGGTGTGCGCCGGTCGGCAAAGAAAAGCCGCCGGAACGTGACGACGCGCGCCAGGATGCTGGCCACCGACGCAACCACGCCGAGCTTCACCAGAAGCGTTATCCAGATGAGCCTGTCGGTCACAATGTCTCCGTCAGCATTGACTTTATCGCAACGAGGGGTTGGGAATCAGGGGCGTCCAAAGTGGCGGATCGCCGAAAGGGGCTGGTATGTAAGTTCTTTGTTTTGGCAGGTCATTTCGGGTTTTTCCAGCGTAACTTTATTCTTTTCATGGGCATGGGAGGAAAAGGGGGGAGGGGTGGGGTAGAACATCGTCGGTAGACGTCTGAGAAGCAGGTTGAACTGGCGAAAAATGGAGCGATTTGCCGCGTTTTGAATGCCATAAATTGATTGTGCGCGTTTTGACGAATTAAACTGCAAACTTGGGGAAGATATTGGAGATTAGTTTTGTCGGCTGGTTTCTTGATCCGAGTGCCCTGCGCCCCGCCCCAAGTTCCCTGCCCTTGTAGAATGAAACCATGGCATTTGTAAGCGTGAAGAAGGTCGCCGAGGCGGATTTTCCAACCCGCTGGGGCGCCTTTCGCATATTTGGATTTGAGGGATTGCTGGCTGAGCCGCGGCCCGACTGCGAACCCGCGCCGCAGACTGGGAACGCGGTCGAAGGGCTGGTGGCCCTGGTCATGGGCGACGTTCACTCCGCGCCGCCGCTGGTGCGCATTCATTCGCAATGCCTCACCGGCGACGTGTTTGGCTCGCTGCGCTGCGACTGCCGTTTGCAGCTGGAACTGGCCCTGCGAAAGATCGCCGAAGAGGGCGCGGGCATTCTGCTTTACGAGCAGCAGGAGGGCCGCGGCATCGGCCTGATGGCCAAGCTCAGGGCCTACGAATTGCAGGACCATGGCATGGATACCGTCGAGGCCAACGTCGAACTCGGTTTTGCCGCGGACTGCCGCGCGTACGAACTGCCGGCCGAAGTTCTGAAGCTTCTGGGAGTCACTTCTGTCCGGCTGATGACCAACAATCCGGAAAAAGTGGCGGGCCTTGAGGCGGGCGGCATCGCCGTGGTCGAGCGCGTGTCGGCTGAAGTTGAACCGCAGGACACCTTTGCCGGCTATCTCAAAACAAAGCACGAGAAGATGGGGCACATTACCGACTTGATTGCGAAAGAATAGCCGGGTTACGCGTTGTCATGGTCGGCGATGACGCTGCAGCTACCGTCGTTGCGGAAGAAGATCCCCGGTCCGCCAACTTCTTCCCACCATCCCTTCCCTGTTTCCGATGGACGCAGGCTGATTGGGCCGAAGCGCCAGGCGGACTTGTCGCCGTCAAATGGCCTTTCCGAAAGAAGATCCTGAAAGTTCGGCACGGGCCACGTTTGATCGAGCACCTGGTAGTTATCGAGCCCTCCGATGAGCCAGGTATTGAAATGGTCCCTGGTCGATGTTCGTGGGGGATTGGGATAAAGCGCGATGATATGCGCCGTGCCATCGTGGTCGAGCCTTGTTGGGAGTTCGTGGACGATTCGGCGCAAGATATCGGAACCGGCGATGCCACCGCTCCAGAAATTAGCGCCTGCGACCGAAGCTTGGTCGGGTAGATACGGCGGATTTGCGAGAAGCAGATCGAAAGTCGAGTCGACCGAATCGAATAGATCGCCTAAGACAAATTCGATGTTGTTGACTCCATTCATTGCGGCGTTGAAGCGCGCAAATTCGAGCGCCCGCGGATTAATATCTACCGCAACCACGCGCTCGCAATGGTCGCTGGCTAGTATCGCATGCACTCCGGAACCGGCGCCAAGATCGAGGGCGCGCCTTCTCGGAATCCGTTTGACTACGCCGCCGAGGATGTAACTCTCCGCCCACAGCCACATAACTTGATTGATGGCCGCATTCTTGCAGGCTCGGTCAGTGACTATGAATTTCCCGTAGCAGGGAAAGAGGCAGAGCTTCGACAGTAGATTCGCGCCACTTTCTTCCGCCAGCCCGCTCTCCAGAACAGTATCGATAATTGGTTTTGATAGGTGCTTTCTGAGTCGATCGAAGGGAACAACATGGCCGTCGATGAAAAGCTCCAGCAAGGTGTCTACCGGATCATCTTCGTCGGGAATCCACTTTTGACGCAGGACCGGCCAAAAATTAACCCCAAGACGCGGAAATACGCCCAGACGGTTGGCACAACTGGAAAAGTTGTAGCCGCAGGCCGCTAATTCATCGGCGAGGTATTCCATGCGCGCTGAGTCAGCGAGGATTCTGGGAGGCGCGACGTCCTCGCTTATCGTTGCGATCAGGCCCATCGTCGAGGATAATCTCCTACTTGCGCAGAGCCTTGAGAACCTTGGCGGTGGTTACCACCTGGCCCACGTGACGCTGGGTGTGGTCGGCTACGTGAACCAGCGTGCCGCCAATGCTGGTGGGCAACTGCTTGCGGCCTACTCCGCGAAAGGTGTCGAAGGTAGCTGTGGCCAGCACGCGCACGCGGTTCCCTGCATTTCTGAATGAGACTTCGACTTCGGACAAAAGGGCGGCAAGAGGCTCGTCGCCGTTCTGCTCGGCCTTGAGGGCGGTTAACTGCTCGGCGGAGAGCTGATTGCCTTCCGCGCAGGTCAGGATGCGGTCGATCGAGCGGGCGATGTGGCGCAGATGGAATGCGATCGAAGGCAGGTCGAGCGGGTGGGTATGAACCTCGGCGTCGGTCAGGCCTTCGGTCCATTTGGCGATGTCGTCGAGGGCCAGGTCGAGGGCGTGCAGGACGGCGCGGCCTACGGCTGGGACTTCGGCGTGGGTTCCGCGGAGCCAGGGTTCAGTGTAGGGGGCAGAAACGGGGGAAGTGCTCATGGGAAGTCCTCAATCAAAAACAATGCAAGGTCGACCGCTTTGCTGCCAGTCGGAATTATGCTCAGCCGGCGCTCTTCACCCTGACCACCGTGATCTTCTCAAATCCCTCTTCAAACACCGGCGGTTTCAGCTTCTCGGCCATCTTGCGCATTACGTCTTCGCTGACGCTGCGGTCGCGCTTCGAGTTCCGCTCCAGGCACACTTCCAACGGCACATCGAAAAATACTGCCTGCACCTCGTAGCCGAAGCTCTTGGACATCTTGATCCACTGGCGGCGCTCGTGGATGGACAAGTTTGTCGCGTCGACATAGTTCCAGGGCATGCGCGCAATCAGACGGGCACGCAAGAGCGAACGGAGCGTCGAAAAGACCAGGCCCTGGTAGCGCTGTTCTTCAACGTCGTCGAAGAGAATATTGCGCAACAGGTCGCTGGACAGCGGCGTGACCCCGCGACGGCGGAACCATGTGGTCTTGCCAGAACCGGGGAGCCCAATGGCCAGCACGACATAGCCCCTGGGAGCTTGGGGCGAGCGCTCGGCGGCTTCAGGCTCTTTCGCGGGCGCCGTGGGAGTCTCCGGCTGCGTTTCAAGCTCGAACCGGCCAGAATCGGCCTGCGCGTTCCATTCCTGCCTGGCGGGAGCGTCATGGCGGGCGTGGCGGACCGGGGGTTGAGCGCGTACCTGCGAGGCGGGTGGCGTCGCTGGGCGAGGCGCTGGCTGTTGTGCCTGTCTTGGGGGCGCCGAGCGCGGAGCCTGGGGCTGCTGGGCCGGCTTTGCCGGCGGCCGCTCGTCCGCGTAGGAGGGAATCAGCGGAGCCAGCTGATTCGAAGGGAGTTCCTGGCCAATTTTGCCTGTGGATTCCGAAGTATTGGGTGCGCGTCTTGAACGTCTTCTCATCGAGCCTTGGACACCTTCTGTACGTCTACCCGAATACCATACTTGCCGTTGGCGCTGCAAATCCAGCACTTTTCGGAAACCCCTCATCACGAAGCAGATGGCCTGAAGTCGGAGCGACCATCAGGGAGCGATGACCCTCAAAAAATCTCAGAAGGCCACGTCTTTCCGAAAAGTGCTCTCGTGTGCAGTGCGTCACAGCCTGTCCCGTATCCGGAAAGGCACAATATTCATGAGGAACATTGCGCTTTCAGAACAGGAATCGATGAGTTTTCATCTGTCCCCCGGTGGCCGGAGTGTTACCATCATGGGTTTGGTGGAATCGTTTTCTGGACTCATATCAAACGCCGATTCTGGACTCGCTTCAAACGCCGATTCCGGACTCATTTCAAACGCCGTACGAGGCACGCTCACAACACACAGCTTCACCGATTACGAAGGAGAATAAGCACATGGCAGTAAAGGTTGGAATCAACGGCTTCGGCCGCATTGGCCGCAACGTTTTGCGCGCCGCACTTGGAAATCCTGAGATTGATTTTGTTGCCGTCAACGACTTGACCAGCCCGGCCACCCTGGCTCATTTGCTCAAGTACGACTCGATCCTCGGCAACCTGCAGAACGAGATCGGCTCCGGCGAAGACTTCATCACCGTGGATGGCAAGAAGATCAAGGTTTGGGCCGAGCGCGACCCCGCCAAGCTGGACTGGGCTTCTGTCGGCGCGCAGATCGTGATCGAATCGACCGGCCACTTTACCGATGGCGCCAAGGCCAAGGCGCACCTGGGCGCGACCGTCAAGAAGGTCATCATCTCCGCCCCGGCGACGAACGAAGACATCACGCTTGTGCTGGGCGTTAACCAGGGCAAGTACGATCCGGCCAAGCACAACATCATTTCGAACGCCAGCTGCACCACCAATTGCCTGGCGCCGGTTGTGAAGGTCATCCTCGAGACCACGGGCCTCGTCAGCGGCATCATGACCACCATTCACAGCTATACGAACGACCAGGTCATTCTCGACTTCCCGCACAAGGACCTGCGCCGCGCCCGTGCCGCCGCCCTCAACATGATTCCCAGCTCGACAGGCGCCGCCAAGGCCCTGAAGCTGGTCATTCCTGAGACTGCCGGCAAGCTGGACGGCTTCGCGATCCGCGTCCCAACACCGAACGTGTCCATCGTCGATTTGACCTACATCGCCGAAAAGCCCACCACGGTTGAAGCGCTGAATGCCGCCTTTGTTGCCGCATCCAAGGGCGAGCTGAAGGGCATTCTGGGCGTCGACTCCAACCTGCTGGTAAGCTCCGACTTCAAGGGCGACAAGCGCAGCTCGATTGTGGACGCGCCGTTGACCAAGGTGGTTGGCCAGAGCGTCAAGGTGCTGAGCTGGTACGACAACGAGTGGGGCTACTCCAACCGCGTCGTCGACCTGATCGGCTTCCTGGAATCGAAGGGGCTGTAAAAGACAGGGATCAGGGGTTAGGGATTAGGGATTAGTTTCCCGATTCGTGGCCTCTGATCCCTGATTTCCGATCCTTGAAAACTTCCATGCGACATAACATCACTGGCGATTCTCCTTACGAGCCCATCATCGGCTTCTCCCGTGCCGTGCGCGTGGGGAACTCCGTTCATCTTGCCGGAACCGGCCCTGTTGACGCGGAGAACGAAGACGCAGCCGGACAGACGCGGCGCATCTTTGGCATCGCGGCTGAAGCACTCGCGAAGGCCGGCGCGAAGTTCGAAGATGTGGTTCGCACACGCATGTATCTAACCCATGTGGAAGATTGGGAAGCCGTGGGTCGCGTTCATGGCTTGTTCTTCTCCGAAATACGTCCCGCTGCCACTATGGTCGTCGTCGCAGCATTGCTCAACCCCGCCTGGCGCATTGAAATCGAGATGGACGCCGTGATCGAATCCACAGTCCCTAGTCCCTAGGTCCCTCAGTCCCTTTTCCAGCCCTTCAGAAAGGTTCCAGCATCATGCCCAAGCTCTCCATTCGCGATATAGAACTGGCCAACAAGCGCGTTTTCATCCGCGTCGACTTCAACGTGCCGCTCACCGAAGACGGCAAGGAAATCACCGACGACACCCGCATCGTGGCTACGCTGCCGACAATCGAATACGCCCTCAAGCATCGCGCTAAAGTGATTCTCGCTTCGCACCTGGGCCGGCCCAAGGGCAAACCCAATCCCAAATACTCGCTGCGCCCGGTAGTGGACCGGCTGCGCGAGTTGCTCGACAAGAAGGAAAACGACTATTCCATCAACGTCGCCTTTGCGCCCGACTGCATTGGCGAAATAGCCAGAGAAATGTCTCGCCAGCTTGAGTCCGGACAGGTGCTGCTGGTGGAGAATCTCCGCTACCACGCTGAGGAAGAAGCCAACGATCCGGCTTTCTCGAAGACCCTGGCTTCGCTCGCCGAGGTCTACGTCAACGACGCATTCGGATCCGCGCATCGCGCCCATGCATCGACGGAAGGCATTACTCACTTCCTCAAGCCAGCTGTCGCCGGCCTTCTGATGGAGAAGGAGATCACTTACCTTGGCAAGGCTCTTGAAAGTCCAGAGAAGCCATTCGTCGCCATCATTGGCGGGTCAAAAATCTCCGGCAAGATCGACGTCATCGACAACCTGCTCGACAAGGTGGACACGCTGGTCATCGTTGGCGGCATGGCTTACACGTTCCAGCGCGCGCTCGGCGTAACCACCGGCAAGAGCCTCGTTGAAGAAGACAAGATCGACATGGCCAAAGCAGCGCTCGATAAAGCGAAGGCCAAAGGCGTCAATCTGCTGCTGCCCGTCGACAACGTTCTGGCCGACAGCTTTACGCCCGATGCCAAGACCCAGCCGTGGGACACCTCGGTCAACTTCCCTGCCGACTGGCAAGGGCTGGACATCGGCCCCAAGTCCGTTGCTGCGATTGAAGAGGTGGTTTCGACCGCGCGGACAATCGTCTGGAACGGCCCCGCCGGCGTGTTCGAGTTTCCGCGATTCGCCGTGGGCACCAACGCCATTGCGCATGCCGTAGCAGCCAACAAGGCAGCCATCTCCATCATCGGCGGCGGCGATTCTGTGAGTGCCATCAACCAGGCCGGCGTTGCCGATCAGATCACTCACATCTCGACCGGCGGCGGCGCTTCGCTGGAATTTTTGGAAGGCAAGAAGCTGCCCGGCGTGGAGGCGCTGACGGACAAATAGTCTAGATCACGGAGAGCTGGTCCTGGGTGGATCGGCTCTCCAAACTCTGCTATCTTCCAAGCTTGAACTATACGGCACATCTCGGCTTGCTCTTTGGACTCGAAGGATACGGGATACTCCTCGGCCTAATTGGTGTAGCGTGCTTAGCTGTCGTGGTGATCGTAGTGTTCGCCCCAAAGCTGTGGGACATCGCAATCGAATCCATCGCGGACCTATTCGAATCGCCGTGTGCCCCAGTTCTCGCCCTTGAGATCTGGCAGTTGGCGCTCGACCGCCGATTCTTTCTTCAGGATTCCAGTTTCGCGCTACAATCGTCCATGTGGAGATCACGTTCGACCCGAAGAAGAGCGAACGTAACATCCGCTTGCGCGGGATCAGTTTCGATAAGGCCTTCGAGTTCGACTTCGGCTCCGCGATCTTCGATCAAGACACGCGCAAGGACTACGGCGAGGTTCGAACGTTGGCTCTCGGGTACTTGGGAGAAACACTTCATGCGCTGGTTTTCACGGTCCGGCACGGCACAATCCGTGTAATCAGTTTGCGAAGGGCAAATCGAAAGGAGCGAAACAAATATGAAATCGCTAAACCTTCACAATTCGGAAGTGGCCGCCCATGACCCTGAGCTGATCGACGACGATAATCCAGAATGGACGGACGAGATGTTTGCCCGAGCTGTCCCATTCTCTGGGCTGCCCCAGGACCTGCAAGACCTGCTCTCCGAGGAGAAGCACGTCGTTCCCGATGCTGAATCATCGTCCACGCGCCAGCCCGCGGCCTAAACTGTCGCGTCCATCGCCACGAAATTCCCCTGCTTTGCAAACTCAAGCAGCGCGGCATCCGCAGTGACCAGCGTCGCGCCCAGGTGCCGCGCGGTCGCTACCAGTATTCGATCAGCCGGGTCACCGTGTGCTTCCCACGGCAGGCGCGTGCTGTCTACGGCAATCTCCGGTTCGAGCGGGGCGAGTTTTATGCCCGGCAATGAGAGCGCATCTCGAATCCACACCAGAACATCCCGATAAAGGTCGATGCGCTTCTTGCTGACAAGCACGCCGATCTCCCACGGCGTGATTGCGGAGACATAAGCACGATCCTCTGCGCACGCGCGGCGTATCGCCGCCAGAGCTTTCTCACCCAACTTTGAATCCCCGAACATCAACCAGATGAGGGCATGCGTATCCAGGATCAGCGCCGGCCGCAGTGGGTCGGGAGCGCTCGTCACTGGTTAGCCTCCCACTCATCTTCCAAGGGCGAAATGATGTCGCCCACGATCACTCCACTGCCCCGCAAGGCCCCAAATGGATCCAGCCGTTCATCTTCTGGCATCGGCAGCAGTTGCACCAAGGGCTTGCCATGTTTGGTAATCACTATCGATTGGCGTTCAGCAGCGACTTTGTCCATCAATTTCAGGCATTTGGCCTTGAACTCTCCGGCGGCGATTGTGGTTGGCATGGTAATTCCTCCCATGGTCACGGACTATGGTCATATTTTACCATGAAAGCGCTGATCCGCGACTCGACCGGCGTTCAGCCGATCTCTGGGCTCGACAGATTAGTCTCAGATAAAGGGAAATCTGGGTTCCCGAATCAGGAGAGAATATGCCCTACTACACGCGCGTCCTATCGAAAGATGAAGCGTTCCCTTCCATTGAGGAATTGGTCGAGGTGGTTCGCGCCGGGCATCCCGACTACAAGCTCACTTTGGAGAGCGGCGAAGAGGATGAGTGGGAGACGCTCTTGCTCTCGAGCGTGGATGAAGTTGAAGTCGCCGTGATTGAACGCAATCCCGTCTATGACGGCTCGACAGGCCAGGACGAGATTGCCGATTTCCTGGAAGAACTCCAGGATTGCAAGCCGGAGAGCGGCGTTCAGTGGCTCATTGAATACCTGGCCGAAGTTAAGACCATTTACGCCTTCCAGCACCTGCAGGGAGCGGAGATGGTGGATGGCGGCAACGCGCTTCATGCCCTGCGGTCGGCCTTGTGGGAGCGCGGCGACGCCATCATTCAGGCAGACAACGAGGGCTTCACCAACGAAGAGGGCTTCCACATCGTCTGGCAGTTTTCCGACTCGGTCTCTGGCCCGTGGAACATGGGCATCTGGAAGGACGATTTTTGGCACCACTTCAAGATGGACCTGGGTGACCCGGACCATCGCGCGGCATTCCTCGCGGGCGAAGTACCGGACGATCTGACGGCGCTGCTGGTGGCCAACCCGCGAGAATAAACCGCTCCCGTCCACCCATTTCCTAATAGTTGGGTGTTTATGCATATAGGTGTTTAGGTGTATATTTGGTGGGAGGGGTCGAAATGTCTACAACAACCACGCGCTGGAATCTCGTAGTTTCCAAGGATCTGGATAAATCTTTGCGCCAGTTTCTTGCCTCTGAGGGCCGAAGCAAGAAAGGCGAGCTCTCCCGCTTTGTTGAGGAGGCGGTGAACAAGCACATCTTCGACACGGCGCTGATGGCTGCTCGCGAGCGCAACAAGGATGTCGATCCCGACGAACTGGATGCGATGATCGAAGAATCGCTTGCCTGGGCTCGGGCGCAGATGCGCTAATGCTGGTTCTGTTGGATAGCAATGTGATCATCAGCGCCATGCTCTCGCTGCGCAACAATCCAGCTCGGATTGTCGATGAGTGGCGCGTAGGCCGGTTTTATTTGTTAACTTGCCAACATCAAATCGATGAAATCCGCATTGCGAGCCGCGCTCGAAAGTTCAGGGACAGATTGCAACCCCATCATGTCGGTACGATGCTTAATCATCTCTACCGAGCGACTGTCTGGCCGGAACCTATCCTCTGCAAGCATCAGGCAGCCGATCCAGCCGATAGTTTTCTTCTCGATTTGATCGAGGCTGCACAACCGGACTACGCAATCACAGGCGACAAGCGCTCAGGTCTGTTGCAACTGGACACAATGGGCCGCACGAAGATCATGAAAGCGGGCGCTTTCTGCATCGAAGTGTTGCACATTTAGCCGCATTCCTTCAATCAACCGCTGCTTCATCTCGCCGTGTGCCCGCCGTCACCCGATCCCTCGATTCCATCCGCTAGAATCGCCCTGAGGAGTTTGATAAAAATGCCGCGTAAAGCACTCATTGCCGCCAATTGGAAGATGTACAAGACGCCTGCTGAAGCCAAGGCCTTCGTCGAGGCCTTTTTGCCCCTCGTTGCCGGACACGACCGCGACGAGATTGCCCTGTTCCCGTCACCCGTGCTGCTTCCCACGGTGATTGAGGCCGCCAAGGGCTCGAACGTGGCCGTGGGCTGCCAGAATATTCACTTCGCCGAGGAAGGCGCGTACACCGGCGAGACCTCCGTTGGCCAGTTGCTGGCCGTGGGCGGAACGCACACGTTGATCGGCCACTCCGAGCGGCGCCAGTACTTTGCTGAAACCGACGAGATCGTCAACAAGAAGCTGCATACGGCGCTGAAACACGGCGTCATTCCCGTGGTCTGCATTGGTGAAGTGCTCGCCGAGCGCGAAGCAGGCAAGACTGCCGATGTGCTCAAGACCCAGATCACCGGCGCGCTGGCAGGGATCACCGCCAAGACCGCCGAGCCGATTGTGATTGCATACGAGCCCGTCTGGGCTATTGGCACCGGAAAGACTGCAACGCCGGAGATGGCCGTGGACGCGCACAAGATCATCCGCGCGGAAGTTGCCAAACTGCTTGGCGCCGAGGTTGCCGCTGCAATCCGCATTCTTTACGGCGGCAGTGTGAAGCCGGACAACGCCAAAGCTCTCATCGGCGAAGAAGAGATTGACGGCGCCCTGGTGGGCGGCGCCAGCCTCAAGCCCGATTCCTTTGCCGCGATTGTGAAGTATTAGCTTTTCATCACCTGAAGACGGACTCCCGTTTGGGCCTCGCGTATCATGGCACATGGCTCAACGGGAGTTTTACATTGACCGCCTGCGCAGCGTGATGACTATCCTGGTCATCCTGCACCATACCGCCATCACCTACGGCGCATATGGCGGCTGGTTCTGGCGGGAGCTTGAGCCATCGCGTTCGCCCTCGAGCATGGTGCTCAAGTTCTTCGTCACCACCAACCAGGCCTACTTCATGGGCTTTTTCTTTCTGCTGGCGGGCTATTTCACGCCTGCATCGCGGGATCGAAAAGGCTACGGAAAATTTATTCTCGACCGCTTCATTCGTCTGGGCATTCCGATCCTGGCTTTCGGCTTGATCCTCGGTCCACTGACTGCCGCGATTGTAAATGTTGCGCAAGGAGGAGGTTTCTGGGCAACATTCGTATCGCTCTGGCATGACAAGGAGTTTATATCCGGACCGCTGTGGTTTGCGGAAGCATTGCTGAGTTTCAGCCTCGGTTATGTACTCGTGCGGCGCATCGGTGGCCCGCAGCCAGGCGCGCCTGAAACAGCGAAGCCGTCGCCTGTTCCCTCCTGGCTTGCCTGGTTCATTGGCGCCCTCATCGTCGGAGCTTCCGCGCTCGCCATCCGGCAGGTCTTTCCCATCGGCAAAAGCCTATTCGGCTACTGGGCCATGTACATCTTCCTCTTCATTGTGGGCATCCGCGCGAAACCCCGCAATTGGCTCGCGCAACTCAAATGGAAAAACGCCTGGCCCTGGGTCGTCACCGCTCTAGTCGTATGGCCCTCGCTCTTCATCGGATGGAAGCTTGGATCAGGCAAAGTCAATTTCGACACGGGATTTTCCTGGGGCGCATTTCTGTATGCGTTCTGGGAGCCTTTCGTTGCGTGGGGCCTGATCGCCGCATGGCTGCTGGTTTTTCGCAGATACCAGAACAAGCCATCGGC
>Ga0182030_10019039_pt1 | contig 13111 bp, 10 predicted proteins | sample 812S3MmetaG_FD_121299 | JGI IMG/M metagenome (GOLD analysis project Ga0182030, IMG submission 121299) | Permafrost microbial communities from Stordalen Mire, Sweden - 812S3M metaG (Illumina Assembly) | ecosystem: Environmental > Terrestrial > Soil > Wetlands > Permafrost | place: Sweden... | reverse complement strand
TTCTGCTACGCCGACATGCCCGTCGACGTGGCGGAAAAGAGCCTGCGGCTGTTCGGGAACGAGGTTCTGCCCGTGCTCAAAGGATGGTCGTCTGAGGCCATCCCCTCTGGCCCCGAGCTCGGCGCCCCGGGGGCGCTCCGGGCAGCGGGCCCGACGATAGCTGGCAGCGCACGGTAGGAAGTTACCCCCCAGCAGAAGGGCCGGCGCCGCCGCGCCGGCCCCTTCTCATTAACTGGGGCAGTCGGCATCAATGGAATGAGTTGACTTCAGCGCTTCCGCGATCTAACTTGGCCAAGCGCTTGGTCATTAGGGGGTGGCAGAAGGACTTGAGGCAGTGCTCCTGCCGCGAAACCAGGCTGACCGGCCGTCGTTCGATTTGATCGGCCGTTTGGACGCCAAAGCCGTACCCGGGCGCGGATTCCCATCCATCGATTCACTGAGAGGATAAAAATGCCGTCGAGGGTTCATAGGTACAAGGTGGTTGGTCGATGGACCAAGCTGCTGTCCGTCGCCGTAGGAGCCACTGTGCTGGTTGCTGCGTGCGGTTCGTCATCGAAGAGCGCGTCGACTACGAGCGGGTCGACCGCCGGGTCAGCAAACACAGCAGGCGCCGCTCCTGCGATACCCGCCGGTCCCATCAAGGTCGGCATGATCTCGGCTCTGTCCGGCTCTGACGCGGCAATCGGTGGCCTGACCAAGGCGTTGTATACCACCGAGGTCAACTACGTGAACGCGAACGGCGGGATCGACGGCCACCAGCTGCAGCTGATCATCCTGAACAACCAAAGCGATCCCACGGTGGCCGTCGCCCAGGCCAAGGCGCTGATCAGCGACGGCGTCGTCGCCACCTTTTACAACGGCTCGACGTCCGAGGCCAAGGACGAGGTGGTTGCCCTGGAACAACGGGCACACATCGTCGGTATCTCGCCTGAGGGACTCGAGCAGTACAGCAACGCCAGCGCATACCCGTACTACTTCAGCGATAACTCGGCTGATGGGCAGGTCTCGCAGGCGCTCGCCGCCTTTGCACAGCAGAAGGGATTCAACGACGTGGGCGTGCTGACCGACGGGTCACCGCAGGCGGATGATTACGTGACCCAGTTCAAAGGCGACGCGACCACCGACTCGCTGCACATCGTCGGCTCCACCAGCTATCCGAGCACGGCCACGACCATGACCACCGAGCTGTCGACCCTGAAGCAAGACGGGGCCAAGACGTTGGCGCTGTTCTGCTACTCGGGCTGCGGTCAGGTCTTCGACAGCCTGCGCCAAATCGACTGGTCGCCCAATGTCCTCGTCAGTCCGAATATCTATTACACCGCCTTCACGTCGGTGGCCAGCCTGGGCAGCCAGACCTATTCGGCTTGCCCCTACTCTGTCGAGCCCGGCCAGCAGCCGCCCGCTGGCGTGGTCACTGCCATCAAGACCCTGGCCCCGGCCATCGGTGGAGAATCGGCGCTCGACCAAGTCCTGCCCGAGACGGCTGACGCCCTATCAGTCCTCAAGTACGCAGTTGAAAAGGCCAACTCGACGAACGGAGCGGCCCTGGCCGCGGCGCTGCAGTCGATGAACGATCAGACGTTCAGCGACCCGGCGGTGGCGTTCACCTTCAATGGCCAGGACCACTCCGGCTACCAGCCAAACACGCCGAACCACTTGATGCCCATTTGCGGATTCTCTTCGCTCGGATCGATGGACATGCCAATCCGGGTTACCGATTGACCCGCTGAGCTCGAGCTCACAAGGGCCGGCCGGGTAGTGAACCCGGCCGGCGCGGGCATCGGCGTGCTCCGCGAAGGCTGGCCAGCACCCAGCTAGTTGCGTGTCTCACGCGGCAGGCCGAGCACTCGCTCGGCAATGATGCTGCGCTGGATCTCCGAGGTGCCGCCGAAGATCGTTCCCGAACGCGAGAACAAAAACGACAGTTGGGCGGGGCCAGCTGGATAGTCGTGGAGGGCCGGGCGCCGCCCCATGCCCACGCCGAAAGGTGGGGGATCGCCGGCTTGGCCGTCTAAGACGACCGCGGCGGGACCCATGAGGTCGAGGGCCAGTTCGCTCAGGCGTTGATCGAGTTCGGTCCAATACAACTTGATGCAACTGGCCAATGGTCCGTGCGCGGCCAGGTGCTCGGGGTGCAGCGACGCCGTCATGGCCCGGTAGTCGTGAAACCGCAGGATGTTGACCTCGGCCCAGGCCCGGGCAAGTTGCTGGCGGGTCACCGGGTCGCTTGAGCGCCCGGTGGAACGGGCCAGGTCAAAACACCGTTGCAACGGCACCTCGAAACGGCGGTGTCCGGTACTGGCGTTGGTACCCCGCTCAAAGGTGAGCGTGGAGTTGGCTACCCGCCAGCCGTCGCCCGGGGCGCCGACGATGTTGGCCGCCGGGCAGCGAGCCCCTGCGAACTTCACCCGATTGAACCCGGCGGTGCCGTCGATTTGGGCGATGGGCTCAACGACGACACCTGGTTGCCTCATGGGTACCAGCAGATACGAGATGCCGCGGTGGCGAGGCGCATCGGGGTCGGTTCGAGCCAATACGAAAGCGAAATCGGCGTCCAACGCTTCGCTGGTCCAGGTCTTCTCTCCGTCGATGACCCAGTCGTCGCCGTCGCGTATGGCCGATGTGGTAAGCGAAGCTAGGTCAGAACCCGCGGTCGGCTCAGAAAACCCTTGGCACCACACCTCCGTTCCTCGCGCGATGGGCGGCAGGAAACGCTGGCGTTGCTCATCGCTGCCCAGCGCCAGGATGGTGGGGCCGACCAGGAGTTTTCCTGCGCTCGGAGACAGGAGGGGAGCGCCCGCGGCCTCCAGTTCGTCGTCGAGGATGGCTGCTTCCAACATCGACAAACCTTGGCCGCCGTAGTCGCTGGGCCACGTCGGGCAGCTCCACCCGGTGGCGTGCATGCGCTGGCTCCACGCAGCGCCGCCGTCTCGGCGCTGCGCCTCGGTCATGCCCGGGCCCCATCCGGCTGGCAGTTCCCGGGCGATCCACTCCCGGATGCGATTCCTGAAGTCGGCGGTGTGGGATGGGAAGCGTAAGTCCATAGATAGAAACTCCGGTGGCGACGCCCCGTACAATGCAAAAACTAGCGGGCGCGTCGATGGTAGGGGGAATAGTGCAACACGAGAACGTCGTCGATCGCTGCGGCAACCACTCCGCCGGGCGGTCGGACGGCCCCCGAGTGATCGAGGGGCTGCCCGGACTCCGGGTGCCGACGCGCTTCGCGGACCGGACCGTGTGGGAGCTGATCGTCCGGCGGGCCACCGAATCGCCTGACGCAGTGATGGCGGTCGACGAGCGCCGACGGTCATTGACCTTCGGCGAGTATCGCAAGTGGTGCGAACGGGTGGCGGCCGGGTTGCACGAGCGGGGCGTAGTGGCCGGGAGCCATGTGTCATGGCAGCTGCCGACCGGTATGGAAGCGTTGGCCGTCTTCGGCGCCCTGGCCCGGTTGCAGGCGGTGCAGAACCCGATCGTCCCCACCTACCGGGACCGGGAGCTGTCCTTTGTCCTGGAGCAAACCGCTGCCCGCATGGTGCTGGTGCCCGGAACGTGGCGCGGTCACGACTATCGGGCGATGGCCGATCGGGTAGCCGGAAACCTGACCCGGGAGATCTCGGTGCTGTGCAGCGAAGACGGACTTCCCGAGGCCGACCCCAAACGCCTCCCCGCGATGGCGGATCCTTTCGACAGCCCGGGCCACGGTCCGCTGCGCTGGATCTACTTCACGTCGGGTAGCACGTCTGATCCCAAAGGGGTGCTGCACTCCGACGCCACGCTGGGCACGGTAGCGGCCATCCTGGTCGAGCGGCTGCGCATGGTGAAAGAGGACCGGATTGCCATGGTCTTTCCCTTCGCGCACATCGGGGGCTCCAACTTCTTGTTGAGCGCGCTGATGGTTGGATGTCGTTGTCTCTGCGTGGAATCGTTTGACCCTGAAACGACCGTTGAGTTCCTGGCGCAAGAAGGCGTGACCCTGGCGGGGGCCGGCACGGTGTTCCACTCGGCGTACCTGGCGGCACAGCGACGCTCGCCGGACCGGCGGCTGTTTCCGCGCGTGCGGGCCTTTCCCGGAGGGGGCGCACCCAAGCCGGCGCACCTGCATCCGGCCGTCAAGGCCGAGTTCGGGGGCGCGGGCATCGTCTCGGCGATGGGTCTCACCGAATGCCAGATCGTCGCTATGTGTGACCTCGATGACCCCGACGACAAACTGGCCACCACCGAAGGACGGCCCGGTCCGGGTGCCCAGGTGCGAGTAGTCGATGCCGACGAGCGCGTCTGTGGGCCCAACGAGGAAGGCGAACTACGACTCGTGGCGCCCCAGATGTTCCTGGGCTATCTCGACGCCACACTCAACAGCGATGCGTTCGACCAGGACGGCTACTTCCGTACCGGCGACCTCGGTTTCTTCGACGACGGCGGGTACCTTCACGTCGCCGGGCGACTCAAAGACGTCATTAACCGAAAGGGGGAGAACATCAGCGCCAAGGAGATCGAGGACGAGCTCTACCATCATCCCGACATCGCGGAGGTGGCCGTCATCGGATTGCCGGACCCGGTGTCAGGGGAGCGCTGCTGTGCGGTGGTTGTCCCCGTTGTCCCCGGTCGAAGCGTGGACATGGCAGCCTTGCAGCGCTTCTTGGACGAGCGGGGACTGATGCGCCAGAAATGGCCGGAGCAACTCGAGATCGTGGCGCAGCTCCCCCGGGCTCCCGCGGGCAAGGTGCTCAAGCAAGAGTTGCAGCGGCGCTTTGCCGCCCCGCAGGAGGCGTCGGGTCGATGATGGGACTGGAGAATCGAACGGTGGTCGTGGTGGGGGCCGGCGCCGGAGGCATCGGCGAGGCGGTGGTGACCCTGCTCGGCCGGCTCGGGTGCTCAGTGGTGGCCGTCGACCACGACGAGGCTCGGCTGAGAGGCACACTGGCGGCCAGCGCAGCAGGGCCCATGCCGTGCCGAGGGATCGTCGCCGACGCTCTCGACGCCGAGCGCATCCGAGAGGTGGTAGCCGCGGCAGCGGACTCGGGGCCACCTCTGTACGGCCTCGTCGATGTCGTGGGGGGCTTGGCGCCGTCGCAGTGGGGCAGGGTGCTCGACACCGCACCGCGCAGCTTCGACGAAGTGATCGAGCTGAACCTCAACTCGACGCTGTACTCGTCCCAGGCGGTGGCCGCCGCTCTGGTCGACTCGGGCGCTCCCGGCAGCATCGTCCATATCGGTTCCATCTCCGGCATGGACGCGGCGCCGTTCAACGCCTCCTACGGTGCGGCCAAAGCTGCAGTGATGAGCCTCACCCGGACGATGGCCGTCGAGCTCGGGTCCTACGGCATTCGGGTCAACGCAGTCGCCCCCGGCACCGTTGCCCGCGCCGGCGCTTCCATCGACGCCGAGACGGCCCGCCTGGCCCGGGCGACCATCCCGCTCGGTCGCCAAGGCGCGCCCGACGACATCGCCGGCGCGGTTGCCTGGCTGTTGTCAGAGCTCAGTACGTTCGTGACCGGGCAGGTCATCACCGTCGACGGCGGATCCTCGATAAAGCCCTCCTATCTCGACGAGCAGGACCTGCCGGTGTTCGTACGCAGCGCACAACTCCGTACGCGCCTGTTGGGCGGCGGGTGAGCAGGTCGACTGCTCGGCTAAGGTTTCCGAAGATCAACTCTCTTGGGGCGGTGAAGGTGAATTGAGTACCTGCTACAAGCTGGCTGTGTCGCTGCGCGACCAGGTGGAGGCCGAAGCGGCCACCTCGGAGAAGCTGCGTACCCTGTCACCTGCATTGGTGACGGCGTTGTGGGACAGCGGCCTGATGACGGCGTTGAACCCGTTTGAGGCCGGGGGGACAGAGCCCGACTTTCGGGACATGATCGAGACCTTTATCGAGATGGCCTGGCAGGACAGCTCCTTCGGCTGGGTGGGGATCGCCAACTTCCCGTCCGCCTTCGCGGCGGGGGCGTACCTGCCCGACGAGGGATTCGCCGAGGTGTTCGAGGCCCACGACAACCACGTCGCGCTCGGTGGTCACTTCGCCCCGAACGGTCGGGGAGAGGCCGTCGACGGTGGCTACCGGTTATCGGGGTCCTGGAGTTTCGGCTCGGGCACCGGTCACGCCCAGTACATCGCAGCCGGATTCCTTCCCATCGACGACGGCAACCTGCGCATGGTGAGCGAAACCCAGCCCGAGCTGCGGGTCGCTTTCCTGCCCCGGGACGAGGTGACGTTCACCGACGGCTGGCACGTCCAAGGGCTCAAAGGCACCGGCTCGTTCGATTACCACTTCGAGGACGTGTTCGTCCCCGAGTACCGCACTTTTCCCCTCCTCACCTGTGACCCCAAACGGGGCTCGGCGCCCAGTTTCCGTATGGGTCTCATGGCTATCACCGGAGCCGGCCACGCCGGATGGGCGCTGGGGACGGCCAAGAGCATGCTCGATGACGTCAAGGAGTTGGCGTTGACACGCTCGCGGATGGGGGACGCGTCGGTTGTCGCCACCCGGCCCACGTTCCAGCTCGGCTACGCCCACCATCTTGCTTCGTGGCGGGCAGCGCGCCTTTTGGTCCTCGACGCCTATACCGCCGCAGAGGCCACAGTGGGCGCCGGTGAGGCGTTGACGCCCTCGCTACGGGCCGATATGCGCGGCGCGGCCATCCACGCCACCAATGTGTCGCGCCAGTGCGCCGAGTGGGCGCATCTCGCCGCAGGCACCGTCGCTATCCGCGAAGGAAGCCGTTTCGAGCGGGCCTTTCGCGATATCTACACGGGCACGCAGCACGCGTTCATCAGCGAGCGGGTCACCCTCGACGTCGCCCAGGTCAGCCTGGGTTTGCTCGCCGATCAGCCGAGTCTCTAGGAGCGACCGCCACGGTCGCCAGCGTCGCGGGGGACGACACCGTTCGCGGGATCGCAGTGCCGGGCGAATCGGCCCAGCAACTCCATCAATAGGGCCCGCTCGGCCTGGTCGAAAGGGGCCGATAGCTGGGCCTCGTAGGCTTCGGCCAGGGGGCGTGCGACACCCAGAAGGCTGCGCCCCGCGGCGGTGAGGCGCAGGGCATGGGCCCGGCGATCGGATGGGTTGGGGAAACGCTCCAACAAGCCCCGGGCTTCCAGATCATCGACGAGGCCCACCATCCGGCTCGCCGGTATGCGCAGATTGCGGGCGACCGCTTGCTGCGACCTCCCGCCCTCGGCGCCGACGGACCGCATCAGCCGGTATTGGCGCGGCTCGAGCCCGAGCGGCTGCAGACGACGCTGAAAGGCCCGCCCTGCCAGGTGCCCGACCCGGGCCACCATCAGTCCGAGAGATTGTTCTGGATCGGGCCCCAACTCATTGTCGGGGGGCGCGGAGCCTCGGAGTGGGGCAGGGCCTTCGGGCACGAGATGATCGTAACCGAAATCGTGTCAGCTGGAATAATTCCATCCGAAACGATGTAGGATTCGGCGACGAAACGAGGAGCCCTCGATGGCAATGAGAATGGGCGGGGCGCACGGCGGCAGCCCCATGGCACTGATGCGCTCCATGCGCCGCGACGACAATGTGACCAAAAAGCAGCTGCCCCCGGGCACGCTCAAGCGGATCGCCCGCTTCGCCGCGCCCTATCGCAAGGCGCTGGCCGTCTTCCTTTCCCTCATCATCGTCGACGCGCTCATCAGTGCCGCCAACCCGCTGCTGTATAGAGCGGTGATCGACAACGGGATCCTCAAACACGATGCCCACCTGGTGGTGGCCATTGCCTTGGTGGTTGCCGGTCTGGCGGTAGCCGACGCGGCGATCACCCTGACCCAGCGCTGGATCTCGGCCCGGATCGGTGAAGGGCTGATCTACGACATGCGGACCCGCGTCTTCGATCACATCGCCAAGATGCCGTTGGCCTTTTTCACCCGCACCCAGACCGGTGCATTGATCTCGCGGCTCAACAACGACGTCCTGGGTGCCCAAGCGGCCTTCACCAACACCTTCTCGTCGGTCATCGGCAACCTGCTCACCGTCGGCGTCACGCTCGTGGTGATGTTCTTCCTGTCGTGGAAGATCACGCTGCTGGCGCTGATCATCCTCCCCGTGTTCCTGTTCCCCGCCCGTTGGGTCGGGGGGCGCCTGGCCAAGATCACCCGCGACGGATACAACCTCAACGCCCAGATGAACTCCACCATGTCCGAGCGGTTCAATGTCTCAGGCGCCCTGCTGGTCAAGCTGTACGGCCAGCCTGGTGTGGAGGAGCAGGGCTTCGCCCAAAAGGCGGGTGACGTCCGCGAGATCGGCGTCAAGTCGTCGATGTACAGCGGAGTCTTCTTCGTCGCCCTGCTGCTCACTGCGTCGCTGGCCACCGCGTTGGTCTACGGCGTCGGCGGGGTTTTCGCCGTGCACGGCAGCCTGCAAGTCGGCACCGTGGTGGCACTCACGGCGTACCTCAACCGACTGTACGGGCCCCTGACCGCGCTCTCCAACGTACAGGTCGACATCATGACCGCCCTGGTCAGCTTCGACCGGGTGTTTGAAGTGCTCGATCTCGAGCCGATGATCGCCGAGCGCCCGGACGCCGTTGCGCTGCGGCGCGGTCCGGCCAGCGTGGAGTTCGAGCATGTCGATTTCTCCTACCCGCGAGCCGAGGAGGTCTCCCTGGCTTCGCTCGAGTCGGTCGCGGTCCTGGAAAACGCGCCGCGGAACCAGGTGCTCTTCGACGTGTCGTTCCGGGCCGAACCCGGCCAGCTTGTCGCCCTGGTCGGGCCCTCCGGTGCCGGCAAGACGACTATCAGCCATCTGGTTCCCCGGCTCTACGATGCGCGGGCAGGCGCGGTGCGCGTCAACGGCATCGACGTGCGCGACGCCACGCTGGCGTCGATACACGATGCCATCGGCGTGGTCACCCAAGACGCCCATCTCTTTCACGACACCCTGGGCGCCAACCTGCGTTACGGCGCACCCGACGCCACCGACCAAGAACTCATCGAAGCGCTGCGAGCCGCCCAGATTCTCCCCTTGGTCGAGTCGTTGCCCGACGGTCTCGACACCCTCGTAGGAGATCGCGGCTACCGGCTTTCGGGCGGGGAAAAGCAGCGGGTGGCCATCGCCCGGCTCCTCCTCAAAGCTCCTGACATCGTCGTGCTCGACGAGGCCACCGCCCACCTTGACTCCGAGTCCGAAGTCGCCGTCCAGTTGGCGCTGCGGAGCGCCCTCACCGGGCGGACCTCGATCGTCATCGCCCATCGCCTCTCCACGGTGCGCAACGCCGACCAGATACTGGTGGTCGACGAAGGCCGGATCATCGAGCGCGGCACTCATGACCAACTCCTCGCCGCGGGCGGTCTCTACGCCGAGCTGTACCGGACACAGTTCGAACAGCAGGAATCGGTTGTCGACCACGTCGCGCCGTCCCCCGGCGCCTGAGGCGCACGGCGGCTCGAGTGGCGTAGGAGAGTCAAACTGGGACGCCCGACAACGCGACGAGGACCCCGACCACGGCGGCTAGGAGCAGGCCGCTTACTACGCCGGTTCGCCGGATGCCAAAAAGCCAGATGATCGCCCCGGCCACAACGGGGATTTGCCACAGGTGGCCCAGGGCCAAGCCGAGCGTGACGGCCGATCCCGCGATCGCCCCGATGACCGCCGGGCCCGCTCCGGTAAGGAACGCTTCGATGTGGCGGTTGGCGCGGATGCGTTGGAAGTGCGGGGCGCCGAGCAGGACGAATGCAAACGAAGGGGTGAAGGCGACGAGGGCGGCGAGCAATCCCCCCCCGACGCCGGCCGCCGCGAAGCCGACCACGGCCACCGTTTGCACGACCGGTCCGGGGGTTATTTGGCCGAGGGCGACGGCGTCGAGAAACTGGGCGCCGGTCATCCAGTGGTAGGTGTTGACGGCGTCATGTTGCATGAGCGGAATGATCACGAACCCGCCGCCGTAGGAGAGGGCTCCCACTTTGAACGCTTCCCAGGCCACGGCGCCCAGTCCCCCTATGGCGATGGCATGAGCGACGAGGACGGGAACAACGGCCAGAGGCGAACCGGCAGGCCTCGACCACAGGCTTCGCCGCACACCTATCTCTACGGTCCCGCAGGCCACGAGGACAAGGACGAGAAAAGGACCGATGGTGACCGCCGCGGCGCCTCCCGCTGCGGCGTAGAAGGCCCAGCGGACCTTCTGAGGTGCCTTTGATCCCATCCGTTTCCAGCTGCCCGGTAACAGACCCCATGCTGCGTTGAGCGCCACCGCCGGCACCGCGGCGCCGGCTCCCGCGGCCGCGCCGAGGATCCAGTCAGGTGGGCGATGCTCCAGGAACACTGCCGAGAGGGCAAGGATGACCGCAAGGCCGGGAGCGATGAAACAGACGCCGCCCGCGATGGCGCCCAGAGCGCCCCGCAGCCGCCACGCGCAGAAGATGGCCAACTGTGTCGACGCCGGCCCGGGAAGCAGGTTGGTGGTGGCGATGGCGTCCTCGAACTCCTTGGCGTCGATCCATTGACGCTCATGGACGCACAGGCGGCGTAAGAGTGCGATGTGGGTGGGTGGACCGCCGAAGCCGATGCAGCCCAAGCGAAGCCACTGGGCGACGATGGTGCGCAACGGAACCGGCGGTGGAGTCCTCCTCGAAACGGTTCCCATCACCAAGGCTCCCTGAGCGGCTCGCTACATCCACCCTCAGCGTAACGAAGCCGCCAAGAAAGGTTCTGGACCCGACAACAGCGCGCAAAAGAGTCGTGCCCGGGCGATGGCCGGAGTAGACCCGGCAGGCGACAGCGGGAAAGGTCGAAAGGAGCGATGCGATGTGGACGGCGATACCGTAAGCGCCAACCGTTTTTGGCGACGCTGTGCGTGGGGGACGGGCACGAGTGGCGTACTCGAACTCCGACGGCCAGGCCTCCTCGATCACGCAATGGGCCACACCGCCATCCGCCGGGGGTGTCAACGTGCCGGCCTCTGCGACCTGAGACGCACCCACGAGGACCTCGTGCGCCTCGACGCCGCCCTTTAGGTTTCCTCGGCCCGGGCAAGAACCAGTTCATGGGTGTTGGCGTCGTAGTCGAACAGTTCGCCGTAACGCCCCCAGTCGATAGCGGTGTCGAGCTGCGCCCGCGCTTCGTCCTCGCTGTAGCCCCGGCCTAAAAGGTCGAGGAACAGCCGGTCGTTGAGGGTGCCGTTCTTGGTGGTCTCCAAGGCCCGGACGATCGCCCTGACCAGTGGTGCCCGCTCCCGGGCGCAGTCGGCAAACATGGCCTTGGAGGTCAGTATGTCGGCCTCGGTCCATTGCTTACCCCGGGGTGTGAGCTGCAGGTCGGCATCGACGACCTCGGCCAAGCCGAGAAGCTCTGCGGCGTCGGTGATAGGAAGCAGGTCGTCGACCTCGAAGGTCAGGAGCTGCGCCAGCTCCGGCAGGTCGTCGCGTCCGCCGCGATTGTTCACGATCTCCAGGAGTCCGGCGAGGCCACCGACACTGGCGTGCGGAAGGGGAAGGTCGGTGGGCGATGCTTGGGAGGGTTCGGAAGGCACCGTCGGCCCGCCGTGATCCTCCTGCGCGGCTTCACGCCCCGTCATGATCCCATAAAGGGTGTCGACGAGCGCCTCGAACTCGGGAGTGCGGCGATCGCGGGGCCGGGGCAAGTCGTCGTTGATCTCAGCTCGGAGCCGCCCAGGGTTCGATGAGAGCACGATGATGCGGTCGGCCATCTGCACCGCCTCCTCGATGTTGTGGGTCACCAGGAGGATGGCTTTGGTAGGAAAGGTTGTCCCCGCTTCGCCTGACCACAGGTTGAGAAGTTCGGTGCGCAGGTTTTCGGAGGTGAGGACGTCGAGCGCGCTGAACGGCTCGTCCATGAGGAGTGCGTCGGGCCGGACCACCAATGCCCGGGCGAATCCGACCCGCTGGCGCATCCCTCCCGACAACTCCTTGGGGTAGGCCGACTCAAAGCCGTCGAGGCCGATCAGGTCGATGGCTTCGAGCGCCCGGCGGCGTCGCTCGTCGGGCGCCACTCCCTGGGCCTCGAGTCCCATCTCAACGTTGGCTTGCACCGTCAGCCACGGCAGGAGAGCGAAGGTTTGGAACACCATGGCGACACCGGGATTCGCCCCGTTGATCGGATCACCCCGGTAGGAAACACTTCCCGTGGTCGGCGCGATCAGCCCGGCGATGCAGCGCAACAACGTCGATTTCCCGCAACCGGATCGACCGAGGAGGGCCACTATCTCCCCCTCGCGCAACTCGAGAGTGATGCCGTCGAGGACGGTAAGGTCCCCGCCCTCGGGGGCGGCGAAGCTCTTGGTCACGTCCTGGACATTCACGATGACTTGCGGTCGGTTTCGGAGCGGAGGGCCGGGGCGGACGGTGTCAATGTCGGTCACATCGAATACCTCGTTTCAGCGAGAGCGTAGAGCCGCCGCCAGAGCAGGCGGTTGACCACCACGACATAGAAACTCATCACGATCACCCCGACCATCACCTTTGCGAAGTTCCCGGCCACGCTGGCCTTGGCGATGTTGGCGCCCAGTCCCGCCGCCACCAGGTGGTGGTGGCCGAAGGTGACGATCTCGGCCACGATCGACGCGTTCCACGCCCCTCCTGCCGCGGTGATCCCACCGGTCACGTATGCCGGAAACACCGCTGGAAGAATCATCTGCCGCCACCGCTGGCGGCGCGGCAAACGGAACTGTTCCACCATCTCTCGCATGTCGGTGGGGATCGCACTGGCACCAGCGATGGTGTTGAACAGGATGTACCACTGGGCACCCAGCGCCATTAGGAGAATCCCTCCGATGTTGAGCGACAGTCCGATCCCCACGAAGACGAGGGTGGCGAAAGGGAACAGCAGCTGCGCCGGGAAAGACGCCAGGACCTGGACCACCGGCTGCGCAAAGCGCGCCAACCGGGGGTTCATGCCGATCTTCACTCCGACCGGCACCCAGATGACCGTCGAGATAACCACCAAGACGACGACGCGCCCCATGGTCAACGCCCCCAACCCAAAGCAGGTCACAAACTGCCCGAAGCCCACGGTGTGATCGAAGTAGGTAGTGAAAGATGAACTGCAGATGGCGTGCCCTGACCAGGCGGGCGGTCGAGGAACGATGCCGTCAGGGCAACGAAAAGATCCTGCTGCTCCCCGCAAATTCCCCGTAAAAGTGCAGTCGGCGCC
>Ga0182030_10019038_pt1 | contig 13112 bp, 8 predicted proteins | sample 812S3MmetaG_FD_121299 | JGI IMG/M metagenome (GOLD analysis project Ga0182030, IMG submission 121299) | Permafrost microbial communities from Stordalen Mire, Sweden - 812S3M metaG (Illumina Assembly) | ecosystem: Environmental > Terrestrial > Soil > Wetlands > Permafrost | place: Sweden... | reverse complement strand
GGAGCATCGTTCCAGCGATGCTCCTGCTTCCATCACCGCCCCTGCAGTACACGAAACTACTCGAATTCCTGAGGTGCATCTCCATGTGCAAACTGCTGCAATTTCCTGCTCCGGACGATCCGCGCCCGGAGCCACCGGCCTCTGCGCTGAGCGTTCCCCAGTCGGGTGAACTTTCCATGCCCAGTGCAGTGTCCGTCCACGCTCTCTCGGCACCGCCGAAGCGCGCGGGCGCGCCCTGCATCGTTGCTGCAACGACGGCCGTGGCTGTGTAGCCGAGCGGTGACTCAACATGCCGCCCATTCTCATTACGGCCTCTGTCCTCGCGAGTCCTGGGCAGGGCGCCCGGAGGCGCACGGGGCTTCTCCTGAACCCTCACTACGCAACGCCCCCGGCATTGAGGGCAGTTGCTACCACCACGATGTTCCGTCTGGTTTCCAGCTCCGGGCCGGATGGCAGGCGCCAGGTACACGCGGAACCGCTCATTCCCGCGGCACGCAACAGCTCATGGAAGTCCGGCGGCAATCAACTGCACTCCGACGATCCGGCGTTTGTAGAGTTCACCGGCGGCACCGAACCCATCCCTTTGTACGACGTGCAGGCCGCATAGCGCGGTCTGCACGCACAACGCTGCCGCACTTTCGAACCTGAGTCTTGCCGCTCTTGAGGTCACCGCCTATCCTCACAATTACCAGCAATAAAAGGGTTCTTTTCGAGGACGGCGGTGACATCCTCGGGCAGGTTTGCCCGTTAGAGCAGATATACTTCACATGTTTAGGCTGAACGGGACGATGCACGCGCGGACTGTTTACTTCAATGGCGCGGACGATAATCCGCTTGCCCCAGCCAGCAAATTCCGGAACAATCCTTCGTATGTTCCAGCGCTTCCCAATCATCACGCACTTTTTCCTCGCCGTCGGACTGACCCTCACGTGTTTCTACGTGGGCAACCTTGCAGGTACCCTGGCTGGCTATGTGTACGAGCGCCACAGAGTGTTCGCCTCGCTGGACCGCGAGCAGGGCAGGGACATCCGGGATCTCAATGAATCGCTATTGGCCTCTGCCTTGTCCCATATCATGACGAAGAACACAAAGGAATCCCTGCAGGGCGATCTCTCCGCTCTGCAAAAACTTCGTCCCAAAGCTCCTCTGGAGGCACTGCCTCTGCTTGACTTGCGCATGGCAGCCGATCACGCATCGCTTGCAAGGCTCTACCAGAATACAAATGAGGCCTCCAGCGCCACCGCGCAAAGAGAGATGGCGCGCCCCTTGCTTCGTGGGCTGGGTTGGTCAAATACATCGGATGATGTGCTTAGCGAGGTTGCGGACAAGCGGTTCCGATCACCCTATTCACCGTTTCCGTCCAAGGGTGCGAAATGAGCCGGCTGACCAAGATAGTTGCTATCGTAAGCTGCGCCGTAGGGCTTATAGCTGGCGCTATTTCGGGAGTGTCCAGAGGCAGAGAGGGTGCTGCTGCCCTGATTGATGCAGGTTGTACGTCGGCTCAAAACGAACTGTCTGTATTCTCCGCCGTTGAGTTCCACTACGCCGATTCTGACCACGCTCGTCAGGCAGTGCTCTCTGAAATGCGTATCGGTGGAATCCTGCAAAGGCTTTCCCCCCGTATGCTGGGTGCTCAAACTGTGTATGTACCCTATGCACGTCTCGCGCTGATCGAGGACGCCGCAGGCAACACTTCGGCTTCGCAGGCCGCTTTCGCGAAGGTTAAGGAGATTGTGCGAGAACATCACCCCAAAGAGGAAGTAACCCTCGAGATGTTGAAGCAAGTTCTGCAGAGATACGACGACACATTAGGAACGATGCGGTTCTGAACTCCGTCCGAGAGATCCCATCCGATATTGTTGGCAGACAATCGCCACTGCCCTCACTATCTCATCGTGAAAGTGAGGGCAGTTGAAGACAGCAAGTGCCTCCGACACCTCCGCGTGTTATCGGCTGTACGCAGCGCCTTAAACCCTCACTGAATGTCACTACAACAAAACTCACGAAAGTTGGAGGAAATCCATGCGCCTAGCCGCGCGGCTCAAACTTGGCCACTACCCGCTTCCGCCTGCCGAGGGCGACAAGATTCGCAACCTTCTGCAGTTCGGTACCGAGCCTGCCAGCGTGATTGATCCTTGCGTTGGCACCGGCGCAGCGTTGCAGCAGATCACCACGGGTGGCAACTGCCGCCTGTACGGCATCGAGCTGGATGCCGCGCGTGCTGCGACAGCCGCAGCCATGGGAATCACCACCATCCAGGGCAGCACGTTCGACACGCACAGCAAGGTTGAGCGTTTCTCCCTGCTCTATCTCAATCCGCCATACGACTCAGAAATTGGCAGTCTGTCGAACCGGCGTATGGAGGAGCTCTTCCTCGATCACACCTTCCGCTGGCTACGCATCGGCGGCGTGCTAGTGCTTGTCATTCCGTTTGAACGATTCGGAACGTGTGTCGATGTTTTGTCGGCGCACTTTACAGATGTCAGGCCGTATCTGCTCGCTGATCCTGAATCGCAGCGCTTCGGGCAGATTGTGGTCTTCGCCATCCGAAAGCGCGTGACCGGTTCAACGGTCCGTGACTCCAGGCAGGCGCTTCTCAACTACTGCAAGGGCTACCTCGACATGCCCACACTGGTGGGAGACGAGCGTCCTTACGCGGTGCCGTCCTCGCCGGGAACGACCCTGACCTATACCGGATTGCCACTGGACAAAATCGAGGACATGCTGCCGCGCTCCTACGCCTATCAGCAGGCCGTGCAGCAGTTCTTCCTCCCGGCTCCAACCGTGAGCAGGGGACGCCCGTTGACGCCTCTTCACGCCGGACACGTTGGTCTCTTGTGTACTGCGGGGCTCCTCAATGGTGTGTTCGGCGAGGGCTCCGATCGCCATCTGGTGCGCTGGCGTTCCACCAAGAACGTCACCACCACCGAGGAGATCGAGACGAATGAAGAGACCGGCGAAAACGTCTTCGTGAAGCGGCACACAGAACGCTTCAGCAATGATGTGACCCTGCTGTTCGAGGACGGCCGCACCCTTGTCCTTGGAGAAAAACCACCTTTAACCGACGCCGACGCCGCGGACGGGCGAGCTGCATAGCATCGCCCGCACGACGTCACGCAGGAGACATCCCTTGGAAAACGCACACCTTCGTCTTGGGCAGCTGGAGTTTCGCCAGTCCACAGACAAGATCAGCACCACGCTACGCGTACACTGCGACTGCTACATGGGAGAGGAGGAGCAAGGCCTCCTCCTTTCCATCTTTGGTGGGGATACCGAGATTGCGGCCATTTCCGCAGCAGTTGCGGGCAATTCTGCATTCTCGCTGAAATACCCCGGCGCGGATGGCGAGACCAGCCTCTGCGTTCGCATGGGGGAGAACGCGGCGAACATGCGTGGCACGATCCTGATTCCCGGCATGGGGCATCCCGTCCGTCACCTGGTCGTTGTTTCCCAGGCTCTTCGCCAGAACGGAATCGATGGGACTACGTATCTGTTGAACTACTCCCCGGACGTGGCGTGGGCCTTGATGGCCTCAGTGATGGGGCTGCCGGCACGACCGGAGTGGGGCTCCTGGGTCATCGACCAACTGGACTTGCAGCATCGGATCACGCCGCTGACCGGCTTCGGTTGCAATCCATATAGCATACGGGCGACACGTGACGAACTGCTCAACATTCTGAGCTTGGGAGTCAGGAGCATGAGCCTTCGTTTCCCCGAGGCCAACGGACCAGTGCATTGGGCGAACTACACTGTTGCCGAGTATTTTCAGGCCGCTAGCTCGGAGGCCTGAAAATAGCGCCGTGGGAAGATGTCGGGTCGATTGCTACAGGGCGATTGATGCGGCACGGCATCTGTCGAGGATGTACAGGACCGCGAAGAAACCTTGCCACATGCCGACATTTGAGGACCTATCCCTCGTCAATGAGCGCATCGGCGATGATGCGTAAATCGAGAATTGCTGGTGATAAGCCCGTTACAGTTCCTAATCCAATGAACGAATCGAAAACTCCCAGTTAGCCCACCAACCTGCACTACGGCCTAACGGAACTTGGCACCTGCCACGGAAGTCGGCATTCGACTACTCATAGCGTTCAATCAACCTTTGGATGTCGACCTGATGACTCTACGGGCGCGCTGAGCGTGTCGAGCAAGCGGGTCGCGTCCGCAATGCCGTCCTCATCGTCGTCCTGGGCAAACTTGTCTCGTGCGGTGGCAAGCCAGCTTGCGGCGGATGAAGTCTTTCCCTCTGCCAGATCGATCTTGGCCCACAAGAGAGCGAGTCCGCCGACGACATTCACGAGCCCGCAGGCGTCTGCTAACGGCAGCGCTTCCCTGATGCGTTCGCGTGCGCGATCATACTCGTGTTCTTCCGTGAAGATGCGTGCGATTGCGAGCAAGGAGATCGCAACACCGCCGTCGTCGCCGCGCAGTCGATCACTCTGGTAGCTCTCCAAGAGGTACTCAAGCGCCTGCGGTGCGCCGTAATCTTTCAGAAGGAGTGCCTTGAGGTGGAGGAACCGCGAGCGAAGCCCCGGGGGCATGTCGATGCGGGACACTACGTTGAGTTCTTCGAGCGCCTCTCGATCTCGTCCGGCCAGACGCAGCACCTCTGCTCTCATATTTCGTAGTTCCGCGACGAGCACATCCGGGCAGTGATTAGCCACGGCGTGCTGAACTGCTTGCGAAGCGGCGTCGATAGCCGCATCCACCTGGTTTTGCTCGCTTCGCAAGTTTGCGAGCTGTCCGAGCAGTCGCGCCTGAGCTTCCGCCCTGTGTTCTTCTAGGTGCGGAATGAGAGCGTCAGCGTCGCGCCAACGTCGCTCAGCCTCGTCGAGTTGGTCGAGTTCGACGAGGCAGTCGATCTGCTGCGTAATGGCGGCGTGAAGGTTCCTGTAGTAGTCGCTATCTTCCACGAGTCCCTGCAGATCAGCTTCGAGTTGCTGATTTTCTGCTAACCCCGTGCGGTAATCACCACGATTTGTGGCAATGGTGACGAGGTGCCCGCGTAAGATAACGCGCTCCATCCCTGTAGCGTGCGGGAGCAAGAGATCTATGGTTGGTTCTAGGTCTTCGAGCCTTCCGTGTTCGCCGTACCAGCGCGACACGGCAACGAGGATCATAATCGCGGTGGTCCAGTCTTCTTGGCGGACAGCCCAATCGAGCAGACGGGATCCCGTTTCTACATCGAGGTTGCTGTGTGCGGCAAGCATGAAAAAAGCACCACACAGGCGGCGAAAACCTGCGCGGTGATCTGTGCGCCAGTTAGGAAACCATCGCTCTCCGAGGAGCATAAACTCGTGTGCTAGGTAAAGAACATCTGGCTGGGGGAGAACAACCGTCGCCGCGACCGCGTTTTCGATGCCAGCCACGATGACTGCCGGGGTCATGTCGACTACTGCCTTTATGCGTTCTGCAAACTCAGCGCGGTTTTCGAAGGTGGTCGCTGCGATGCCCTTGTTTGCGAACAACCAACTGGCGAACAGCGAGCCTTCCCGGTTCAGTCTGCCTGCGCGCTCCGCCATCCTGTTCTCTTGTTCGAAACGCTCGGTGGCCTCGTGCTCCGTGCGCCCGGCGATGAGGTCGGCCACAAAGCCCAACATGCCCAGGAGCGGGTGCCCTGCTACCTGTCTTGCGAGGTTTTGGTCTGTGGCCGCGAGCAACGTCTTAGCGAATCGCTGATCCATCCCGTCGCCGTACACAAAGTGTTCAGTGGGCACGGGCGCAAAAGAGTAGGGATATGCAAGCCGCACAAGTTGCGCCCCGGGTGAATCGAGAATCGGAACTTCGTCGACGAGGACGCGCCATCGGGTAGCTTGTGTTTGCGATCGCTGAACGAGCTCGGCCCAGTGACGGATCAATGTCTCTCCGCCGCTTCCCGCTGCAGCGAGGAGCGTGGCCGGTTCCTCCCAGTGCGCATAGCCATTTAGCCAGTCAAGAGTGAACTCCATTCCGGGACACCGGGTCGCTGGCGCACCGAGCTGTCTCGGGGCGGCGTTGCTGATGTGCAGTGATCTTGCGCGACTCCGATGAAGATGGACGGCGTTGAAGAAGGCATACTCGTCGTCGCTATCAATGGCGCGCACTGCGGCCATTGCCTCGTCGACGGTCTGGCCCTGGATGACTCCGCGGAGCAAGCACTCGATGCTCTGTATTGCCGTTGTGGTCATGACGGGGAACGAGAAAGCGACTACGTCTGCCGGCAGTACTGTGCCGTCGTCGACGACCGGTCCTCCGAGTCGCGCGCTTTCGCATGTAGAGAGCACGAGGAGTTCGCAGCCATAAGAAGCACACAGCGCGACGATCTCGGCCGTCTGGATATATCCGTCATCGCGCGGGGAAAGGTAGTGTTCTCCTTGAAGTTCGTCGTAGTGTCCGTGTCCAGAGACGATCACGATATGCGGCCGGAAGGCGTCGATCTCCACCTCCAAGCGTCGCGCGGATGAATAGAAGAAAAATTCGATGGGGATTTCAGCGGGGATCGTCTCGAGGAGCATGCAGCGCTCTTCGTCTAGCCGAAGGTCGCTGTCGGTGCCAAAGCTGACGTGCGCGATGTTGATGATGGGATTGCGCTTCTTTCGCTGTGGGACTGGTGAGGGTAACTCACGCGTCAGGTTACCGCCGCGGTCGCCGATGAGGAAACGGTTGTTGACGCGGAGAAGCTCCCAAGGGAACTGCATGAGACGGTGAGCTGCCTGCGAGAACTGCACGCGCACGTGCCTTGCACCATCGGGCAGCCTTAACCTTTCCCAGATCGCAGGCGCCGCTACGAGCGCAGCGAGTCGGTCGCCGACATCGCTGAGCAGGATGTCTCCCGGGTCGTGGATTCCGATCGACTTCCATCGCAACAGCCGTAGATCCTCAAAAAAGCTCGCCGCGAGGTCTGGGTTAACGCGGGTCGTGACCTCACTCCTGCCAGAACGCATCCGGAACTCGTAGCGTCCCGCAGAGTCGACATCGACGTGAATACGTAGTTCTCGCGGCATGTTCCTCAAAGCGATCGCCTTCCAGTATTCTCCCCGACCGCCTCAGGCTCGTGGCCGGGACGAATCGCAACCGTGCCAGTGTAGCAGCACGCAATTGCAGCGCTGATCTCTGGCCACAATGCCCGAGTCGTCGGCTAACAAGAGTTATGCTCCTGGGAGACAAGATTAGTAGCGAAAGTTGGTAAGTGTCCACCAACCCCGTTCTCACTTGACACTAACAGGGCAACGCACGTTTTAAGAACTGCCGTGCTTGGAAACATGGGTTGCCGATTTGCTACTCGTGGACCAACGCCGGCGTCTCTTCACTCCTTTGGTCGCCTATGGTGAGCTGGCTATTTTCGTCCAGCAACTTCGGCTCGCTCAGCCTTGAGCGATTTTTGCCTGAAGGTCGATCGCTTCCGGGATCAATTGGGCCGTGAGATAGGCAAGGATGCTGCGGAATGAATCTCCTGTCTCGCTTGGCGTAAGAGTCAAGCCACGGTGAGCCCTCCACACATATTGGACCACAGCTAGCAGAGCATCGTTTAGGTCCCTCTGACGGCTACCCCGCGTCTCGGGTGACGGCAGGACCTGAGCAAGCCTGGTCAGGCCGAAGGCCACCATATCTGGCGACTTTACGGAGCTAACGAACCAAGCAAACGGAGCGCTGAAGTCTGTATCCGAGAGCCATCTGTCGCACCACTTTTCCAGTTCCGGGCGGAGAATAACGAGCGCCCCCGAGAGGTTGTCGGCGGCGGCGCGTGGCGGGTGTCCTGTAAAGCCGAGCAAATCCCTGTTCAAGTGCTCGAGATAGTACTGAAGGCCGACCTTATCGTAGTCCCAGCGGGGTGAAGTCTTTGTGTAGTCAATCAAAGCACGCCAGCGATATGCGAGGTCTTCTTGCGACAGACATAGGGACGGCGCGTGCAAAAGGAAACCATTAAGGAAATCACCAATCCATCGGTGTGCGCCAGCGCCTAAAGACATAATCGGTGCGCCTACGGATTGCATCGCGTCCTTGATTTCCAAGGTGGCGTAGTAAATACCTGCTACCAACATGATCCAGTCGTCAAAATCATACTGATTCTGAAATTCCGCAGAATCGACTTGTGATGAGTTTGGAAGAAGGCTCAGTTCAAGAGTGAACAGTAGTTCAAAAAAACTGCGGAGTTTCGGTGAGTCCTCCGAACGTAGACCTGCGAAGACGCCAAGGAAACTGAACCCGCATTTCAGCAGTTCTAAATCCAGATAAGTCTCATACCGATGAAGGTGCTCTCGATCTCCAAGCATCGCAGGATTGGTCGCGAGGAGTTCCATCCGCTGTTCGTGCCACTCCCAATTTGAAGTGCCAGACAGCGTCTTCCGTGCAAAGCGATGGTTGAGCTTCAACAAATACTGGGCCGAATACCGCCGTGCCTTGAAATGACCGCGAAGGAATCGAACGGTCAATAGCTCTTGATACGGTCGCAAGATATTCGGATCGTTGCGATACCCGATCGCGGATGCGGGGCCGCGCACGACTGCCCACAGACATAGAGCGTTGGCCAACTCATAGAACCGCACCTCATCGTTTGAGTGATCGCGGTACGCGAGCTGCATGATTTTCTGGGTTGTTTGGTAGTGATACCCAAAAACAGCCCTAAGTAAAATCCTCCACAACTCTGGAGTACTGTTTCCGGACTTTATGAGGTGTAGCGCGGCACTTCCTAAAAACAGGTCTGCAGCGTCGCTCACAGACCTGTCCGAGTCGAACTCCTTAGTGGTCGGCTCTTTCTCGGCGAGTTTGAGTAGATTGACCATGCAGAACTGCTTTGCATCTGGCCGCTCTTCGAGAAAATCGCCTGATGCGGTTAGGAGTACCGACAATCCGCCGGCAATGGCATCGTACCGGTAGATTTCAAAGTTTCCGTCTGTCATCTCGGATTGGACGACCGCTTGTAGCTGGTTATACGTCTCCAGTGCCTCGGCGGGGGTCAACTTCTTGTCCTCGTCAATCGCCCGTCTTGACTTAGCGATCAAGGCGAATGCCATCAGACTGAGCTCAGGGCGCTTGCGTTCACAGTCAAGCCGCTTCTGCAGCCCTTCGTCGATGACTAGCTCCACCGAAACCTGGCCATTTCCAGCATCGCGCATCACATAGTTGCTCTTTGTGAATTGTGCGAAGAAGTATTCAGTCGTCGTAGGAAGCGCCGCGCCCTTAGCTAAGGATGCCCGTGCCTCCGCCTCCCAGGTTGCGCGGAATGCTTCGATACGAACGCTTGTCGCTGGATCAAACACGAGGTACCACCGCGCGACTTCAAGTAGCGAAGAACGCCGGTGTGGCATCTCGAACCAAGCTCGTACTTCGCCGCTGATTTTCGCTCCGTAGCGACCCCAAGTAATGTCAAACATGAACGACCAGCTTGTATTCATAACGGCTGATCGCTGTGTCATGAACAGATCGCCATTTGAAAAAAGCGGCAACAACGGCCCTTGGAAGAGGGGTAGATGGTACAGACCGACCGAGACCAGCAACCCCAGAACTGATGCGGAGCGAGACTCGGCCAAGAGTTGCTGCAGATCGTTATCTATATCTTCTTTTTGGTCGATGCGCTCATAGAACCACCTTTCAAGGGCCATGAGCGCGCTTTCGACAACAACCGCGCGGTCGGACATGTAGCTATGCCAATTGTAGACATTGCCGTCTCCGACAAAGTCCTTTTCGGTTCCGTCGAGCAGAATCTTGAACGCGGGGAGCTCTGCAGTTCGTGTGAACGCTTTGTATCCTTCTGCCCATCTGTCGGTGGCAAACTCGATGAGGCGCAGAATCGTTTTTAGGGCGTGGGCCGGGGATGTACGAAGGAACAGGAGCCAAGGCCCCGTGAAGTACATCGCTGGCAGATGATCGTGCCAAAATGCAAAGCCGCTCTCGTCCAGTCTCAGAGAATGGTTGCGGTCGTATTCATTCTGCGGTTCCTCAATGCAGCAAGCCAGGATTACTTCTTGTGCTGTGTCTGGGCGGGAAGACATCAGCGCCAGCAGCGAGTCTGTCTTCAACAAAGCGTCGCGAAACGCTTCATCGACTCGCCGTTTAGGACCGTCGGGCCAAGGGTCAAGCTTTCGCCCAAACATTCTCGATGAAAAGCCAGTGGAGTAGACGATCTTAGTAGATTCTTGCTGTAGATCAATGACGGGTTTTCGTTCAGCAAAATCGAGGGCAAGTTCAGCGACTTCGTCGGGGAACTCCTTGCTCGCTCGAAGCACAGCCTCAAAGACTGCCTGCGACACCCCATGACCGTAGGAGAATCGCTTATTTTCCGACGAGTTTTTCTTGGCTCGATTACCTAGCGCAAGTGCGAGCTGGGCCGCAAGCCGTCTCCGACCGTAGCCCGACGGCACGGTGCGCAAGTAAAAAGCGCACAACTGCCCAGCCTCTTCGATGCAGAATTCCGTCACGTCATCGACTTTGAGCAAGAGAGCTTGCAGCAGACCGTCCCAATAGGCCGTTATAGGGAGACGCCACAGCAGAGAAACTGCTTCGTTGAACTCATCGCCGAAATCTGTATGCGGCGTGAGTTCGAGTGTCCCGACTACTAGAAGTCGCTTGAGAAGGCGTTTGAGACGGGAGCCCCCGTCTGCGATCAACGACGGCCAGACGCGCGTCAGGAGCTCAAGCGAATTTGTTGCCAGCAAGAGGCTGTCTGAAAAGATGTCGGCTGCTATCTGATTGTCGCTGCCTCCATGGCCAAATGCACCAAACTCCTTTTCCCATTCGAGGAGACCTTCGTTCTGTTCGAGCAGCGATTGAGAATACAGGCGGATTGCTCGCTGCCAGCGTGGGTTTTTGACGTGCTCCAGAATCTTGTTATGTCGTTCGGACCCTTGGCCCTTCAACGAATGGTAGCGTGCCCAGTCTCCGACCACCTCGTGGCTGAACCGAACACCCTGAGAGTTCACGAGGGTGAGGCTCGCGATCCTTGAGTCCCCAAGGATGCCCTTCACTTCAAAGGGTAGCTTTGCCATTGGGATTACAGGACCAAGCGACGCATCCTCACCGCCCAGCAATTCGAAGAGGCCGGCTCTCTGATATTGAGCAGCATCGGTGCCACACCAGTAGACCCAGATCCAGTCAATGATTTCGGTTTCACCAATCCATCCTTTTGAAGGTGCTGTCGCTTGAACTGTTGCCACTTTCAAGACTTGATCCAATGTTGCCAGATTGGTGAAGACCCTCCTCAACTCGGGCCTCACCAACAGCGAGAGCGCAACGCTGTTCTGCGAAATAGCAGAGAGGACGTTCTCGAATGGTGCTCCCGCGAAGAGGAGTTCTTGGACACCTTCGGTCTTCCACGTTCCCACGTCTAAACGAATTCGCGACCAGTATGAAGGCTGTGTAGTAAGCAACACTTTATAGTCCAGAGTGGGAACGGACTGCATCGCTCTAACGATCTCTGAAATGCGTTCCAACGTAAGCGGAGAACATTGTTCCGCCGCGTCCAGGACAAGGTAGACCGGTTTCATGGAATTTCCCACTAGCGTGGGCAGATCATCAGCAATCCCTAGCGATGTCGCCAGGACATGCTGATTTGGCTTGTCGAGTTCATCCTGCGACAACCAGATAAGATTTATGTCTTCAATCCGCGAACCGATATCGGATTTGACGAGAGATGACTTGCCCGTGCCTGAATCACCAACGACAGCAGTCACGTGCCTCGGTTTTGCATTCTTCACTCCATCCATGTCCGAGTCTGCGAAAACGACGAGCGTATCTTGTCCCGCGACGGAATGCACGGCATTACAGTTGGAGAGTGAGCGTTGATTCACGCTTTGCCATGCCGCTCTGAAATTCGGATGGTCTTTCAACTTGTACTTGTTGCGAAGCTCAGACAAGAGCTCTGGAAGGTCAAGCGTTCCGCCGGATATGCGATACCTAGAGGCGATCGTTTGGAGATCAATCCAGAGATCGTTCCCGACGGAGGGCGCCTCGAGACGGAGCAGCAACGTGCAGTCACGCCCAGCGACCGCATCAACCGTGTTATCGAAATGCCGCACACGGAGACGCTTGATCAGGCGTGCAGCTTCGAGATTGGTTCGCTTTTTCGACGCGACACCAAGAAGACTCTTGAAGACGCGCCTCTCAGTGGCCGAGGAACTTCCTGTCTTCGTTAGCTGATCCGCTAGATGCTTTGGATCTCCGGTGATACTCCGAGGTTCGATGTCTTCCCACGCTGCTTGAGCATCGGGCGATAGACGTCCCACCACCAAAGCCATGTAGTCCCGTGTCTGATCGAACGGCGCCCCTTCCGACCATTGTGCCCAGGCATCAGAAACAAATTCGCTCTTAAATCCATCTTTAGTCAGATACGCGGCGCTCTTTACTGAAACTGAGCAGAACAAAGGCCCTGCATCATTCCGCATTTCCATGAGCAGATCATCCAATTTCCAGCCGCTCGCAGAGACCTGAAAGCTTAGACGTTCGACTCGGCTACCCTTGATGTTCCACGGCTCAAGGCCGTCCAACATCCGGATAAGGAGTTGCCCCGCAACCTTGTCTTCAAAAGTAAATCCGTAGCCACCCGTCGATTTGATCTTTGCGAGCTTCTTTGCTTTTTTGGCGGGAACCTTCGACGCTTTTTTTGCTACTGATTTTGAACTCTTTTTTGCCGATGCTTTGGCCGAAGCAGTGCGTGTTACCTTGTCCTTCGCGGCTGTCTTTACGGTCTTCTTAGCCAGCTTCTTTTGCGAGTTTCTTGCCATATCGTCCTCACCGTGGCCCGGAAGCTCCATTATCTAGGAGAATTATTATCGCTAGCGACATCAAGGCACCTCATCATACATTCTGGCGGTTAGCGCCATCGGTGGATATGTCGAAGTCACCAACTTGACCGCGGTAACCTGCGACTTCGCTCCTGAAGCTCGCTGTCTGACTTGGCTGCGTCTTTGAGTCTCAACTGTCGCCAACAGGGCAAAGCGCTCATTGAGAGCCACTCGCACGCGATCTTCTGGATTACTCCCCTGAAACGCCGTTGGATCCTCGAACGGATATTTCCCGGGTTGTCGGCTACTCGTCAGCAACTCTCTGGTAACTATTGCCATTCCATGCAGATTCTTGCGTGGCCTATGAACCCAGCGCTGACAGCATGATCATGCACTCGGGCAGCTTTCATCGTT
>Ga0182030_10019037_pt1 | contig 13112 bp, 9 predicted proteins | sample 812S3MmetaG_FD_121299 | JGI IMG/M metagenome (GOLD analysis project Ga0182030, IMG submission 121299) | Permafrost microbial communities from Stordalen Mire, Sweden - 812S3M metaG (Illumina Assembly) | ecosystem: Environmental > Terrestrial > Soil > Wetlands > Permafrost | place: Sweden... | reverse complement strand
TCTCCCCCAAAGGGGCGAGGGTAATAAAATCCATCCTCCCCTCGCTGGCCGTGGCGACCGAGGGGCCCGGGGGTGAGGGGGTCATTGCAACATGCCATTGTCAAATCTTATCCGGGACACCACGCTAGGAAGCAAAAGGGCGCTACAAACGAGGGATCATCGACCTCGCACGCCAATCGACGGTCTGCGGTTGCCGCTGGGCATCGGCCATGAGAAAATCTCACGGTCAAGGGGGAGACCATTAAATGAACAGACGGGAATTTCTTGGCAGCGGCGCCATTCTAGTGCCCGGGATCGGCAGGGGCGCGGCAGGCGGGCGTCAACCTCCGGGCGACGCCCGAGTGTTTCTGTTCGATAGTCCGGACATGCCGGATCTCTCCGTGCTGCTCGGCAATCGCCCGGCGGTGATCACCCCGGGCCGCGAGGGAGAGGCCACGCTCTCGGCGCCGGACTCGGAAGTGGCGCTACAGGCGACCTATTCGCGGGAGGGGCCTTTCGAATTCTGCCGCATACGGCCTGCGCCCGGCTCATTTCTGGCGGCGGAGGAGCTGAAGCTGGTGTGGGGATTTCCGATGCCGTACAACGAGTCGATGACTCTCGACGCCGACGCGCTGGAAGGCCATCCCCTCTACCTGCCGGATGGCATCACCATCCCGCCCGCGCATTATCTGAACTGGGGAACGCTGTTCTACCATCGCGAAGGTAATCTGGCGATCGGGACCCGGCTGCGTGGCGCGACGCCCGCGGCCAGCCGATGGGGCGCGCGCACTGGCCCCACCAGTCCAACTCAACTGCACATCTGGACGGAAACCGGCTCGCCGGAAATGGAGGTCACCATCTTCACATGGCATCCCGCGGACCAGCGTCTCTGGTGGGCGGAGTGGTATCAGGACGAAGAACGACGGGAGCCGGGCACGCATCGGGCGTTGTTTCCCGTGCTGAGTCCCCTTCAGATAAGCTGGGCGCCGGGAGAGCGGCAGACGATCCAGATCGTGCCCAGTCCCAGCGAGGGGGGCCGCGCCATGGTTTGGACGCTGATCGACGATGTCTCAGGCGAAGTGGTCGCCGAGCGTCGCTTCACCTACCAGTTGCCGGTCACGCATCTCACCGTCGAGGTCGGGCAATGGCCGACGGGATTGTATCGTGCCGTGGTGACGCCGGCTGGCGAGAAGGTAGACGGCGCCGCCCGCCGGCTCAGCCAGAAAATGATGAATCTGATTGTGCGGCCCGCGCAGGGCTCGCATCAGGTTCTGTTTGTGGCCCCAACCGACATGTGGCGCGCTTACGCGAGTAACGGCGGCCACGCCATGACCTCCTGGCGGGAATCCTGGCATTACGATAGTGTCGGCTACTCGCCCACCGTGCTGAATACGCGGTTCCGCCGTAGTAATCACTACTATTACGGCCTGTACGAGCGCTGGTCCGACATCAAGCACTACCGGTACCTGCGCGAGCTGGCGCGGCAGGATGGCTTCACCATCGCTTATTGCACGCAGGACGACATTGCCGGTGGGCGCGTGCGCCTTGACGATTACCGGCTGGTGCTGCTGGGCAATCACGCCGAATTCACCACCCTCCCCTGCTTCCTGAATTTTCGCAACTACCTGGCCCGCGGCGGTGCGGTGATGGTCCATGGCGGCGACTCGTTTGCGGTGATGGTGGAGTATCTGCCCAGTTTGCAAGAGCCTCGCTATATCTGGCAGCGGGAGCACGTCTGGATGCACCTGACGTATTCGAACGATGATTTCCAGCCCCCCCAACTGCTTGCGCCCAATGCGCCTGCCGACGCGCCGATCACGCACCCCGATGCCGGAGGCGCGGTCGATTACCTGAACGTCTTTCATGTGAGCGTTGCCCATTGGCCGGACTCCGGGCGCGCCGTTGTCTCGAATGTGGACCATCCCATTGTGCGCGGCCTAGGATTGAAGCTCGGCGACCCCGTGCCGGGCCGCTGGGCGGGCGAAGCCGATATGATCTACGAGCCGGCAGCGTGGGATGTTCTGGCTCGCTCCGTAGAGGCGACCACCGAGCCCGCAGAGAATTTTCTGGAGCGGGTCAAACAGCCCCCGTTCCATCGCCCCGGTCTTTCCGTGCACAAGAACCTGAGGCTGGCCGTGATTTCCGGCGAAAATTTTACCGGTATCCTGGACGATCCGGCTAACACGATTTTCCGTTCGCTCTATGCGCGAACCGTGCACTACTTTCTCGACGCCGCGCCGTTGCCGGAAGACGGTCAGGCGTTGCTCGCGGTTGGCGACGGAGGCGAGTTCGCCTTGCCGGCGCCGGCGACCGTCGGGGCGATTCGATATGAGCTCCCCCAGTTCATCAATTTTGCGGATACCGCCTGGTTCCGCAAGCCGTGGCCGTATGCGCATTACGTGGTGGAAGGTTCAGAAGACGGGAGCACATGGACGGTACTCGCGGACCGTCGCCATGGTCCGTGGCGCGGTTTGCAGACTGACCGGTTCGCCCCGGTCAGACTGTCGCGAGTACGGCTATCCGGCACTCTGTCGAACGGCGAAAATTTCCGTGTCAATAGCGTTCGACTCTTTAGAGCAGTTTTGATTTAAGTGCTTACTTATCCTGTAGCACAGACCGTTAGCGCCAACACTGAGCACTTAAGAGGTTGGAGGAAATTATTGATCCATCTCTTTCGGAAAGGCCTCCTCACCCCCACTATTAGCAAAACGTGGGGCCCCCTCCGCCTTGCGGTCCGCCCTTCTAACCAAGACTCGCCAGTCGGTTCAGCCCATCCAGGTACGCTTTGGCACTGGCTTCAATCACGTCCGTGGAAGCGCCGCGCCCCACGACCCGCCGCTCCCCTTTTTCGAGCTGCACCGTGACTTCACCCATGGCTCCCGTACCGCCCGTGACGGCGTGAATGTCGTAGCGCACCAGGTGGGCCGAGTCTCCCGCCAGTGCCGTAATCGCCTTATAGACGGCGTCCACGGGACCGTTGCCGATGGCGGCCCCCTCCCGCACCTCCCCTTGGACGCGCAAGCGCAGGGTGGCGGTGGGGATCGCCGACGTACCGCTGGAAACCTGCAAGTATTCGAGCTGCCAGACTTCGGGCACCGGGTGCGATTCATCGCGCACGATGGCGACCAAGTCCTCGTCAAAAACCTCAAGTTTCTTGTCCGCCACAGCCAGAAAGCGCTGATAGATGACGTCCAGATCCTCTTTGGAAAGCTTGTGTCCCAGCTTTTCCAGGCGCGCGCGCAACCCGGCCCGTCCGCTGCGCGCCGTCAAAACCACACGGCTCTGCGCCAGGCCCACGTCTTCCGGGCGCATGATCTCGTAAGTCTCCCGGTCTTTCAGAAATCCATCCACGTGGATTCCCGAGCTGTGTGAGAAGGCATTTCCGCCGACCACGGCTTTATTGGGCGGAACCACCATGCCGAGCAGATCGGAGACCAGGCGGCTGGTGCGGTACAACTCGCGGGTGTCGATGCCGGTGGACACACCAAAGAAGTCGGCACGCGTGCGGAGGGCCATGACGATCTCTTCCAGCGCGGCGTTGCCCGCCCGTTCTCCGACTCCATTAATCGTACCCTCCACCTGGCGGGCGCCGTTGCGAATGCCCGCCAGAGAGTTGGCAACCGCCATGCCCAGGTCGTCATGGCAGTGGACGCTGAGGGTGGCGCGCTGGATGTTGCGAACGTTTTGGGCAATGCCCCGAATCAGTGCCCCGTATTGCTCCGGCACCGCGTAGCCGGTCGTATCGGGAATGTTGACCACGCTCGCGCCGGCATCGATCGCGGCCTCGAGGATTTCGTACAGGTACGCCGGCTCGGCGCGGCCGGAGTCTTCGGCGTAGAACTCCACATCATCGGCGTGGCTGCGGGCTCGCTTGACCGCGTCCACGGCCATCTGCACCATTTTGACCTTCTTCTCACCGAGCGTCTTGCCGTATTTCTCGTCGCGGAATTTCCCCATGATGTGAATATCCGAAACGCCGATGCCGGTGTGGATGCGGGGCCTTTTGGCCCTTGCCAGCGCCCTGCCGCAGGCCTCAATGTCCTCGGGCACGGCACGCGACAAACCGCAGATCACCGGGCCCTCAATCTCCTGCGCGATCCGCTTTACAGCCTCGAAGTCTTCCGGCGAAGAAGCGGGATATCCCGCCTCGATGACGTCGACTTTCAGTCGGGCTAACTGCCGCGCGAGCGTGAGCTTATCGGGGCTGCTGAGCCTCGACCCAGCCGCTTGTTCGCCATCCCTCAGCGTCGTGTCAAAGATCGCCACTTTCTGTCCTTTGCTCATACCCGTCATCCCCATCGTAAAGATCTCACAGGCATTCTCCAGACCCAAGTCGGACCACTGCCTGCGGAGCGCAGCCAAGATTGTACAAATTACCACGAAATGGGGGTCCGATGGGCGGAGCTGACCCAGCATACTGTGGTGCTGTGCCGGCCAACTCCGGCTAGTGTGGTGGTCCATCTAATTCTTGACGGCAGCACACACGGGAAGGGTCGCGCCCACATAGAATTCGATGTATGTCTTTTAGGGCCTTTGGCCCGCGAAACCTGTCCATCGCCAAAACCCTATCGGCTCGAAGCCCGTTGATTATTTGCGCCGCTACCCCCACACTCCATCCTATGATCGAGACACTGCGATGGCTGGCCATTTTCATATTCGCAGCTCTTAGAGAACGCCGCGACTTGGCCCGGGAGAATCTGGCTTTGCGGCAACAGGTGGGAGTGCTGAAGAGAAGGCATGGGATTCCCAGACAAACCCGGATTTCTCACCGGTTTCGGCGGTTCTCGTTGGGCGGTGGAGCTTTCAAGCCCCAAAGGGGCGTGATAACTTAGCCCAGGCCAACGGCCTGGGTTTCCAGATTGTTACGCGGCCGAGCCCTGAAGGGGCGATCCACGAAACTATGCTTCAGACCAACTGCTTAGGACGGATCGGTAAGCGCAAAACAATTTCGACGGGCGTTGGCGCGCCCCTTCAGGGCTTGGCGTAGAGCTTCCTCCTCGAAACCCAGGCCGATGGCCTGGGCTATGGTTTCGCGCCCCTTTGGGGCTTCCCAGCATCGCTGCCCACGGGCTGGTGAAAAGTTCGGGCTAAAGACGGGCCGCCGATTGTTTTAGTGACAATATGCTTGACTCAGCGATGGTGAAACCGGTTGTCGTTGTGGACTACGATCCGAGCTGGCCCGGACTCTTCCAGTCCCTTCGTAATCGCATCGCCGGGGCACTCGGCGGCATAGCGCTGGTCGTTGAGCACGTCGGCAGCACTGCCGTACCCGGCCTGGCATCCAAGCCCATCATCGACATCGATGTGCTTCTTAGGTACACCAGTGGTGGCTGCGCAACGCTTTGAGAATATTCTGTTCATCGAGTTCGTGTGTCTGAGGCCAACTCGGGAAGGGTGCAGTGCGAACCGGCGTTCCGCCTTTTAAAGCCAGGACGTTGGGGTTCGCGGAAACAGCGGGCGCACGCCGAGCCAGGCTCGCTGTCGCCAGACCGGCCGAGGTCTTTTCCAGGAACTCCCGGCGAGTTAAATTCATTTCCTTCATGGTCACACCTCGTTTCTCACACTGAATACTCTACTGGACCTTGCTTTCAGCGGTTGTCCGGTATATTTTTATGTTATCGGCTCGTCGGGAATCCAAAGTGGAAATCCCGATAGTAGCCGATCAAGTATATCTGGTATCCGGCGGCAAGATTCTGGGCCCATTTTTTAGGCAATTTTTGAGAACATTACGGCAATAGATTTGTACCGTTACATCTGATCCCAAGGAAATTGAATCCTCAGCCTGAAAAAATTCCGGCTCGCCAAACGGACCTCAAGCGGCCGGCATCGTCGAACCCAAGACGGACGAACTGCCCTGCCCATTACCTTGAGAATGCGCATTAAGTTATTCATACCGTGAAAACATACCAAAGGAGTTTATTCATGCCAAATCGACGCACATTTATCCGGCAAGCTCTGGGCGGATCGGCTGCCCTGGCGGCCTCGGGACTATTTCCTTCCAGCCGTGTGCTGGGAGCCAACGACCGCGTCCGCATCGGCCTGATCGGAGGCGGAGGCCGCGGCCAACAGATCTTCAAGACGGCATTGAAGTGCCCCAACGTTGAAGGCGTGGCGGTGGCAGATGTTTACACGCGCCGCCTGGAAGAGGTGAAGAGTTTCGTACCGAACATCAAGACCTACCGTGAATTTCGCCAGTTGCTCGACGACAAGAGCGTGGACGCGGTCCTTATTGCCACTCCCCAACATCAGCACGCCTTGAACTTCGTGCCCGCCGTTCAAGCCGGCAAGGACATCTATCAGGAAAAGACCATGGCGTTCAATCCTGATCACGCCAAACGGATGCGGAACGCGCTAACGGGTTCCGGGCGGATTGTTCAAGTCGGCATCCAGTCCACCAGCGGCCCGGCTCCCGCGCAGGTGCGCGAATATCTTACCGCCGAGCGCATGGGTACGATCACCCAGATCCACACCCATCATTATCGCAACGCTCCCTACGGTGGCTGGAAGCGGCCGCTACCCGACGATTGCAACCTTGAGCACGTCGATTGGAAGACCTTCCAGGGAGAAGCAAAAGAATATCCCTTCGATCCCAATCGCGTCATCAATTGGCGCTTCTACTGGGATTACTCCGGGGGAAACGTATTTGAAAATATGGTCCACCAGGTGGGGTTCTGGTTCAAGCAGATGGATCTCGGGATTCCCCTGAAAGTCGCGATGAGCGGCGACAACTACCTCTCGCCCCATATGCAATTGCCCGACACCATGGACGTCTCCATGAATCTTCCCAACAAGATGCTGTTTACGTGGAACTCCATGTTCGGAAATAGCCTGTTCGGCGAGGGCGATGACTACGTGCTCGGCGACAAGGGAACGATTTTCCGGGATGAAAACGAGCGCGTCCGCTACGCCCCGCAAGGCACTAAGCCCGGGGAAGGGACGCAGGCCGCGCTGAAATCCGCCAAAGCCCTCGATATCGTGGGTGAAGACGATGCTACCGTTCCCCACATGCAGAATTTCATCGACTGCGTGCGCAGCCGCCAACAGCCCAACTGCCCGCTGGAAATCGGCTTCCGCTCCGCGATTGCCTGCCAGATGGCCGTGGCTTCTTACCGGCAGGGCCGCACCGTGCGCTGGGATGAAAAGCGCGAGGAGATCGTCTGACGGTATGACTTGCGGGGCCCTTTTCGCGGCTCGCATCGCCTGAAATCTCGTCGCCCTCGTGGTAGGGCAAAAAACGTACCCCCCGGGTATGTTGCTGAACACACCCGGGGGGTGGATAAGGGATAGTTCCTACGGAAGCTAGCAGTTAAAATATAAGCTTCAATCCCAATTGCACCAGGCGAGGCGCCCATGCACCATTAACCTCGCCGTTTCCGATGTTGTTGGCATCGTTGCAAGTTCCGCCAAAAGGCGTCGCACCGCTGCAGCTCGCGTTGATGGATTTCCATTGGGGATGGTTGAATGTGTTGAAGGTTTCCAAGCGGAATTGGAAGGAGGAATGCTCCCCGTTGAACCACGGCGCCTCAAAACTCTTCAGCAAGGCAAGGTCCCAGTTGTTCCGCCCCGGACCCGTCAAGATGTTACGCCCCATATAACCGAACATACCCGATTCCCCATTCGCATAATACTGCGAGAGGAGTGGTTGCGCGATGGCTCCGGGATTAAACCAAGTTGGCACGGGGCCAAAGGTAGGATCGTTCACGGTTCCCTTCTGGATTTTGAGCGCTCCCACAGTGTTGCACCGCAAGCCTTGCCCAATGCCGTTTTGCATTCCATTTTCGCCGCAATTGAAATCCACCGGTTCGCCTGAATAGAAGCTGGTAATGCCGCTGAACTCCCACCCGCCCAGGCCATTCCTCACGAAGGAAGCAGAACTGTGCTTGAAGAAAGGCAAATCGTAGACGTAATTCATCACCAAGACGTTTGTGAGGTTGAAGTTCCCCGTCCCGCGCCAACGCGGGAGATCGTAATCATCTACGCCCCCGCCGGTTAGGGGTTCCCCGCCGGCGCTATTTTCGTCGATGGCGTGGGAATCCGTATACGCCGCTTGGAAGGTCAGGCCGTGGCCGACCGCGTGGCGTAAATTCGCCTGCAGCGAATTGTATTCAGAAGTCGCCGAGAATTCGTAATAGGTAATGTTCCCGTAATCCTGGTAAGGAGCAAAGAAAAAAGTTGGCTGCAACTCGTTGATGATGTCATTCTGAACGTTACAGTTGCCGGACGAATCGCATCCGTTTGCTCCCGCCAAAGCGGGAACATTCACCGTCCCGGAATTCATGGCCGGCAGGTTAATGTTCCGACCGGTATTCAGGCGGCGCGCATTGCTGCCCACCCACGCGACGCTAAGGAAATTACCACCCTTGAACTCATGTTGGAGGGTAACGTTGTATTGCATGACGTAGGGAATCCGCATATTGGTGGGTACAGCGCCCATGCTGGCGGGAGCGAGGGGACCGGGGACGATATTCTGGTACCCCACGATGTTTGCCGCCACCGGCGACAGGACCGCAGGGGGACCGCCTTCAATTTCATTCACCCCCACGTCAATGCCCGCGGCGAGGTCATGGTACATCCCCAATCCGCCACGAATTGCGGTTTTCCCATTGCCTGTCGGGTCGTACGCAAAACCCACGCGTGGAACTAATGTATTGTGATCGGAGTTCATGCAGGCCAGGATCACCTCATTCATCAGATTGGGCTTAAAGGTGCTAGTGAGACGGAGCACCATGTTCTTGGCGGGAACCTGCCAGGGGCTGACCACCGAGTCGTAAGTGTCACCGGACCAGAGAGCGGGCGTTAGTCTCTGGTTCCAGCTATCTTGGGTAAAGCGGACGAACAGCGTGGTCTTGACGTTAATGTTCTGGTCCACGCGGATTGCCTCTTGCCGGTAATTCGTAGGAATGCTCGGAGCTGCCACGTAGCCGTCGACGCCGTTGTTAGGATACGGGACGTAAGCGTTCAACATGTCAACGGCGTTGGGGTCGAGCGAATATCCCGCCCCGGTGAGAGTATCCATTGGCAGACCATTGGCAGGATTGGCGGGCAGGACGCATCCGGAAGCAGCGACAGCATTCTAGTTCCCGGAATTTGGATCACACTCGCTAAAATCTCCCTGGCGCATGCGCAAGGTGGGTGTATTCGCCCGGATGACGGTTCCCTCCCGGTACCGGGCCAAGCGTTCTGGGGAAAATATCCTCTGGTAACCACGCGCACGGAGTTGGCGTTCGAGGTAAGGCTCACGGTTTAGCGGTGGAGTGGAAGAACCCACGGGGATACCCTCCGCGGTCATGGCCTTGATCAGCGTATCCTGGGAGATGCCGCTGAAATGCTCCTTACTGAAACGAAGTCCAAAATTGTAATGCGATGAGCGGTCGGTCCCCGGGTAGAACTCCTGCGGCATGATCCCCGGAACCTTGCTCAACTGTTCCTTGAGATAGGCGGCATTCGTTTCGCGGATCAGACAGACGTCTTCGAAACGCGTAATCTGGGCCATGAGGATGGCGGCAGCGAATTCGGAGATGCGGTACTTGGCGCCCCGCGTGACAAAGGTCTCTCCTTATTTTGGAGGGCGCCCCCAGTCGCGGAAGGTATACCCCTTGGCGATCAGGTCCGCATGATTGCTGATCATCGCCCCCGGCCTCACCGCCCGGCAATACCTTGGTCTCCTGAAAGCTGAAGCACCCGAGGGTTCCCATGGTGCCTGCTTTTTTGCCTTTCCACTGCGTGGTATGCGCCTGCGCCGCGTCCTCCACAACAGGAATATTATGCTTCTGGGCAATAGCCAGGATTCGGTCCATGTCGGGAGGCGCCCCCAGGATGTGGCAGGGCATGATGGCGCGAGTATGCTCGGTGATCCGGTGTTCAATGTCATCCGGGTCCATCTGGAACGTCGCGAGGTCTGTACCACAAATACCGGCAGCGCGTAGCACAACATGATGGCGGCAACGTCCGCAATGAAGCTGAAGGGAGCAACCAGCACTTCATCGCCGGGCTGAATTTCCAGTACCTCCAGCGCCGTGTGCAGGGCGTGCGTGCCGCAAGGCGTCATCACGCATCCGCCCGCTCCCTGGTGGTGAGCCCAGGCCTTTTCGAACTGGGGGATGAATTCGCCGTCGTAAGTACACCAGCGATGATTGCGCAGCGCCTTTAGAATATTGCTTTCATCCAATTCGTTGGTTTGGGGCCAACTGGAAAATGGATTGCTGCGCACCGGCGTGCCTCCCTGCACCGCCAAAACGTTGGGATTGCCGGTGGCCGCCCGGGCGCTTGGCACCACGCTGGCCGCCACTCCCACGGAAGTCGTTTCCAGGAATTCGCGTCGAGTTAAAGACGTATTCCTCATGATGAGATCTCCTCTCGCATCATGGTTAACAGATTCTCGCACGCTGGCTTACCGCCCTACGGCGCAGTGGTTGCCGCGGGCTTCAGGTACCGGTCGAACCAATCGGCCAAGCGAGTGATGATGTCCAGGCGGTGGTTGGTTTGCGCGATGGCGTGGCCCTCACCGGGATAGACCACCAACTGGGTCACCGTGCCGAGCGTCTTGAGGGCGTGCCAAAACTCCAACGATTGCGCCACCGGACACTCGCCGTCGAGCTCGCCCACCATGACCAGGGTGGGCGTCTTGGCGTTCCGAATGAAATTGATCGGCGCACTGCGGGCGTAAACCGCGGGGTCTTCATAGACCGACGCGCCAAAATAGGGAATCAGCCATTCGTCGATCTGGTTCTCGCCATAGTAGCTTTGCCAGTTGGCGATGCCCGCGCCCGCCATGACGGCGTGGAAGCGCTGGGTCTGGGTGACGGCCCACATGCTCATGTACCCGCCATAGCTCCATCCTGCCAACCCCACACGCTGGCCATCAACGGAAGCCGACTTTTCAACTTCATCCACTCCGGCAACCAGGTCGCGGAAATCTCCGTAACCAAAGTCCTTCACATTCGCGGCCTGGAACCTCTCTCCCCGTCCGAAACTACCGCGCACATTGGGGAAGAACACGAAATACCCTCGCGCCGGCAGGTCCATCACGTACGACGTCACGTTGTCCCAGGAAGGCCAATGCGAAAGCAGAGATCTGCCGGGCCCACCATGAACCCAAACCGCCAGCGGATACCGCTTCGTGGGGTTGTAATTTTGGGGATAAATGAGCCAGCCTTGAACCTGCATTCCATCGCTGTTCCAATGGATACTCTTGAATTCACCCCACCGGGGTTTTACCCCTTCATTCGCATGCGTGATCTGGCGCCAATTTCCGATGGGACCGGCCCAGACTTCCGGTGGGGTCTGGAACGAATGCCGAATGACTCCGGCGCGGCGCCCGTCCGCGGCCAGCGAAAAGCTCGTACCCCACAGGCCGTTAGTGATATTTTCCGGTGCCAATACCAACGTCTGGCGGTTTCCGCTTGCAATTTCCAAGGAGGTGAGGGCGCTCGAACCATCCTGGACTTCACCCACTACAAGTTCCTTTGACGAAGGCCTCCACGCCAACCAGACCGCAGACGCCTTGACGCCCGGGGTGAGGTTGCGCGGCTCACCGCCGGCCGCCCGGATCACAAAAACATCCCCTCCGGTAACCCCTTCGTCACTCATCAACCCCATGATGAAAGCGATGCTGCTGCCATCCGGTGACCAGCGGAGCACAGCAATTTGCAGCGGTGGCTGGTAAATAGAAGTGGTGTCACCCGTGCTCGCGTCGATCGTGTAGAGTTGGGCGCTGTACCAGTTGTTGTCTCCGGAACCGTGCGCCGCGATGGCAGCCAGGCGCTTGCCATCGGGAGACCAGTCATATTCGTAAATGTAGAGATCCGATGGAGACAACAGCTTGACGGCTCCGGTACTTACATCGACGGTGGCCAGTCTCTGCTCGTCAACCTTTTCATCGACCGCGCCCACCGGCGAAGCTTTCGGCTCCATCGGCCCCACGGCGTGGGCGGAGCTTTCCGTCAGTAGAATGGCAATCGTCTTCCCGTCGGGCGAACAATGAGGGTCGGCGAGGAAACCCTTGGTGTGGGTGAGCTGGCGCGGCTTACCATCGCTCGCGTTTGCCACATAGAGTTGAAGTTGGCCCGCTTCGGCAGCGTCCGAAAGGAAAGCAATCTGCTGGCTGTCGGCAGACCAGGCGGGGCTATGCTCGGCATGATTGCCGCCGGCAGCGCTGATGCGGCGAAGGGAGGCGGACGATTCGGCGCCCGCGACCCATAGTGCCGAATACCTGGAGGGCGCACCCTTCTCATCCTGCAACTTTTCGACCCAGGCGAGGCGGGCGCCGTCAGGCGAAATGGCGACTTGGCGAAATTGGTGCGCGCCCAGCACTGACTTGGCATATTCCTCGATCGAGTGGCCTTGCTGCGCCGTGGAGATTGCGGTAACGGACAGGACGGAAAAGACGACGGTGAAAACACGGAACGCGGTGGTATGTAATCGCAAGCGGGAACTACGCATCGACTCACTCCCTTTGAACGCGCAGCATGGCCTCAGAGGCCCGAGTTCACATAGGGCTCCAACCGTTTGGGTTGGCGTCCTATGCCGAAAGCTACGCATAAATATGATCGGTCCACTCCTTGATTTTCCACTCCATTCCTCGGGGGAGCCATCCGTACTGGCCGGGCTTGCCCAATCCGCGGCAGGGCCACTCGTAACTCATTTTGTGCGTGTAAAAGTCCTGGGCAGGGTCGAGCATGCGCCCCGCTTCCAGACACAAGACCTTCCGTCCTTTCGTCGCCAGCACATCGGCGGCAATGCCGCCGGCAGCGCCCGTACCCACAACGACCAGGTCGTAAATAGGCAGTGAAGCCACTTAAAACTACCCCTGTTTCCTTGAAGTTTGTATGCCCGATTTGCCGCCCGAAGTATAAAGGGCAACGGAATAGGACCGCAACTTAAAGTTAAAGCGAAAACCTGCCATTCCTAAATCCCGCAGCATTCCAATTTGATAGGGGCGCGCCCCTGCCCGTGATGCGGTCTCTCCCGGCGCAACCCCGCGCACTGAAAAGGTAGTGGTGTCACTTGCCGTGGCACGGCCATCTGAAGCTGTGAAAAAATCAATTTTGGGCCTGTTATCCACGATGTAACTCATTGAAAATGCATGATGCCAAAATTTGAAAATCCGATTTTTTCACGGCTTCTCTTGGCCG
>Ga0182030_10019036_pt1 | contig 13112 bp, 8 predicted proteins | sample 812S3MmetaG_FD_121299 | JGI IMG/M metagenome (GOLD analysis project Ga0182030, IMG submission 121299) | Permafrost microbial communities from Stordalen Mire, Sweden - 812S3M metaG (Illumina Assembly) | ecosystem: Environmental > Terrestrial > Soil > Wetlands > Permafrost | place: Sweden... | reverse complement strand
CTCAGTGCCTAGTACTCAGATGACCTTCCAAAGAACCAGTTTATACAAGTTCTTCATTCAACCAGAGACCAATCCGGTGACCATGTACTTCAATAACATGGGCTTCACAGTCAATTGAGGGCCGGACTGAGGTATTTGCTCTCACGCACTCTTGATGGGAGCGTGAGAGCAATCAGTTGAGTTGTGCCTGAAGATGCGGTCGGCGGACAGCCCGTCGAAGAGGCCGACGAACGCTCGCGCGGCCCGATGGGCGGACGCGTTACCGCATCGGCGAGTTCGGCGCACCCCCGGTACGGGAGCGTCGCCTCGACCGGGCGTCTAAGTTATCAAATCAGATACGATCGTGCAGGAAGTGCCCGAGGTAGCAGGCAAAATCATCGCGGCTAGGCGCATTATTTTTGTGCCGAAAAGTACCTAAACTAACTCAAGAAAAGTACCTAAACTAACTCAAGACTGGGGCTGCGGTGAGTCGCATATGTCTGCGAAGCAGAACGATTATACCGGCCAGATTGATCAGTTCGCCGACGATCTGCCCGATTAATACCGCTGGTGCGCCCCACCATCCGATTCCGTACCACATGAGCACAACAGCGATTGCTGCACTTACGCCAACCTGGCCGGCCAGCGATTTGTAGTGGCCCATCGCAATCAGGGCGCATTGCAGAACGTCACGAAAGAGCGCGACGATTACGACGCCCGCCCATAGAGTTAGCAACAGATCGAGGTCGGCAATATGCTTATGTAGGACTCCTACCATGATCCAGTTTCGTGCAAACCAGATGGAGACGAAGTACAGGAGGTCCAGCAGCCCTATCGCTAGCAAGAACATCATCAATCGGTGCACAACTCGATGTATGCCAATCTCGGTGTACCAAGTGGCTGCGCTCGGGCCGAGTAGCGATACGATGCCGATCGTAAGCACCGAGGCTGGCATCAATAACAATCGCGTTGCATTGACGGCGGCGACCGCGCTCAGGCCGAGCCGTGTTGCCAACAAGTAGCTGTAGCTTTGACCCAAGGTCCAGTAGATTGTCGATCCGAGCAAGGCCCAAGCCCCGAGGTTGCGTACCGCTGGCCAAACGGAAATTGTGCCCTCACGCTGCCACCCCGGATCTAGGGAAAGTGATCGATGGGCGGCGAAGGCGCCGCACCATGCTGCAATGACTAGCGCTAGGATAGCGCCAACGACGACTGCTTTGTTAATCGCTATGGCTATGGCTACGCCGGCAAGCAACGTAATGGCATACACCGCGTCTGCGGCAAGTAATGTGTGCGGGCGGGAATACATCAGTAGCACGCTGCGCACGTATTCCCGCCTAAGAGCGGTCCAGATCGCAAAGATGGCAGATGTAACGACTAAAGCGAGCGGCCCACTCAAAAAGCCAAATAGATAGCCTGATAGTGTTAACAGAAGGAGTGGAACGGCAGCCACGCTCAGCAGTCGGCGTTGTACGCCTTTTACCGATCCGAGCGTCCGCCACCGCTCTTCCTGCGCCATCCTCGGCGTCAGTATCGTCAGGGGTCCCATGAGATAGGAGTTATGCATCGAGGCCACGAGCAAAATCGTTGACTGCACCAACACGTACAAAGCGTAATCTTGGTCGGTGGTATAACGAATGAGGACGAAGCCGACTAAGAAGTTCGTGCCCGATAACACTACTTGGTCAAATATCGAGCTGCTGAATGGCAATGCCCGGCGTCGGAAGCTAAAAGTCATCGTAGTGTTTTTAGGTTGGTGGCTCGTGCGCGAGATCTAGAACGCAGCATGGCCAATCTTAGCCGCTTCTGCTATACCACGAACCTCGACAGCGGCTCGATATACGCAGATTGGTGTTAGATTGCGGGCTCAGTCACAGCCCAGGATCTTTCCGGCCGGCCGGCCGGCATTCCAATCTAGGTAGGATTTCTGGTCGGGTTGCCCGGTAGGAGCCTGCCCGCCTGCAGACCTCCATTTTATTGCTCCACCCAGTGTCGTGCACAACCGACCTATGGTAAATCGCATCAGCTGAACGTGTCGCGCCATAACGGTACATGTTGCTCAGTTAAAATATGCCTTTAGGATTGACGCGGTAGAAGTGGTGCAGAATATCAAGGGGACGGTTTTGGGGCCTCGCCAAGCGATTCCAGGTTATTTTCCTTCCTAGCTTCCCGTGTGCTAAGCACAAATAACCACGCAAGCACCGCAGAAAGGATGATTACCCTGAACTGCAGCAAGGCGGCGCTGTGGAAGGGCTTCAGCGCCCGCTGAGGCAAGAACATGCAGCCCATCGCCAGCAAAGCCATCGCTGACTGGGGCGTCGCCGTTGCTCTCACGTGTCGCCAGAGCGAAGGAACAATCGGCGCCACCACAACTAGGTCGTAATCGTGGGCTACCCCGAAAAGGAGGGCGGTGCCCAGCAGAATCGGCAAGATGTCGCCTTCCAGGAGTTTGCTGCGTGTGAAGCAAATCACCAGCACGACGGCGAGCGCGATCAACGCCAAGGCCGGGATGTGTATATTCAAGTGAAATAGAAAAGATTGGAGACCGAAAGAGTGCTCGAAATCCACTGCGTTGGATGGGTTGGCCTTGTAGACCTGGACATCCTCCATCCATGACCTAGCCGTGGCGAACGGCCCGCAGATTAATAACGGCCCTACGCTGAATAGAAGAGAGATGACACCAGCCGCTCCAACTGCTCGAAATTTGCTATGGATGGCGAGCCAAAGTAGTGCAATCACGCTAAACTGAGGTTTGATCGTGCCTATAGAAAGAAGCAGTCCTCCAAGCAGCCAGCGCTTGTGTGTTGCGAAGTGGTAACCCCAGGCGATTGATGCGGCCACGATTAGACTCGTCTGCCCCATCCAAACTACATGCGCAGTGAATGGATTACCGATTATGATTGCCGGAATGAGATATCGATAAGCGCCTTGTCGAGGGGCAGGTGCCGAATCAAACGGCGCCGCCATTCGCACGCAGTATGTACACAGCGACCAAATAGATAGAAGGTTTAAGCCAAGCATCACAAGCTTTGCCTCGGCAAATGAGCCGTAGCCCAGGATGATCGCTAAAGGAAAAACCGTTGGGGGGTATGCGAAGGCGTAAACGTCAAAGGGAAAATTGGCGACGCTCGCCTGGCGTTCCGCCAAGACGTAAGCATTCATGCCCCTCAGCCAAGTCCGCCCGGCGGCATACAAAAAAGCCATGTCGAAGTTACCGGTGCCTTCACGGCCAACTCCGACGACGCCGAACAGCGCCAATCCAACGACTGCCGCTAAAACCGCAGTGAGGTACAACGGCTTGTTGCCCAAGCTGGACAGGGATCTCAAGATGGAGCGCCTTTCAGGATTGGAATTTTGCAGAACGAACCGTGCGTCTGAAATCTACCACACGCTACAAGGAGGTGGTATTGTGCCCTCGCGTCCTTCCCGGTGCGGCGTATCCGTAGCTGCAATTCAGCTGCTCAAATTTGACTAGCCCAAAAGTTCCACCCCATTTGGGATACTAGCCATTTGTTCCATCGTTCGGTGAGGGCACAAAGACAAGACGCCACTTCGCGGACAGCTTGGAGTTACGCTCCCGGAAGTACCCCTAAAGCTGCGCCGAAAGCGCGACCTCAGCAAGAATAATTGCCGTTTCTGGGAGCCGTGTCGTTGCACCGGATGAAGTAAGCGACTAACTGAGGCAAGCAGCACTTGACTGCGACTACGGAATGTCTTTCCATTTGGGAGGCGTCGCAGACCTGAATCGAAGTTCGACCGTGACCAGCGTCTCAAATAAGTTGTCGGCGCCGAGTTTCGAGCGGCTTTGCAGTTTATGCTCACATCAGGGAAAGATCCGAGTGAACCCTTTTTACCTCCCCATAATCATAGCATTTGGCTACAAAATCGCGCTTCACATGTGTCGAGCAATTTGAGGAGTTCTGCGGAGTCGGGGCACGCGGTGATCGACGGGCACCGCTCAGATATCGATGGCCTACGCGCCGTTGCGGTATTGCCTGTGCTTGCCTATCACGTGGGCGTTCACAGCGTGCCTGGCGGCTTCATCGGCGTGGACATTTTTTTCGTAATTTCCGGCTTCCTGATTACGCAGGTTTTGCTTCAAGACATAAATGGTGGATGTTTCTCCCTAATCAGATTCTACGAGCGGCGCGTCCGTCGCATATTGCCCGCTCTTTTATTTGTTGCCACGGTCACATTTATCGTATGTGCGAATTACAGCCTGCCGAGTGAGTTCGTCGATTTCTCCAAGAGTTTAATTGCAGCTGCGCTTTCGGTCTCGAATATCTATTTCTGGCAGACCGGCGGCTACTTCACAGCACCGGCTCTGAGCAAACCGCTGCTGCACACCTGGTCGTTGGCCGTTGAGGAGCAGTTTTATATATTTTGGCCGCTGTGTCTGTGGTTTGGTGCATTCGTCCTAAAGCGGCATTTGCTTCTTGCCACGGTGCTCATTCTCGCCGTTTCATTACTAGTCAGCGCGATCGGTGCGTTCACGCATCCAGAGGCGACGTTCTATGGAGTCCACTCGCGGGCCTGGGAGTTGCTGCTAGGCGCCGCGCTTGCCATGGGTTTATTTCCAAAGCCCCTATCTGCACTTGCACGTAACATCTTATCTGCTGTCGGCTTTCTTCTGATCGCAATTTCAGCGTTAAGGATTCACGCCGATATGCCTTTTCCAGGCCTGCTTGCTGTGCCCCCTTGTCTCGGCGCATTTTTCATTATCCTGGGCGGTCGAGACGGCAGTTCGATCACTGGCCGTTTGCTGTCATTGAGGCCCATTGTTTTCGTCGGTCTAATCTCGTATTCGCTATACCTCTGGCATTGGCCGTTAACCGTGTTTCAGCAAAATTATGCCCTGCTCATCACGGGCGGCGCCGATTGGGTCCGCAAGCTCGCTATCATCATGTGCTCCATTGCATGCGGCGCTCTGTCTTGGCGGTTCATTGAACAGCCCTTCCGAGTCGGCCGGTTGCGTCCCGCGCGGCCGGCGCTGTTTCGCATGGCTGGTTTGGCTACCGCCGTTGTTGTTGCCCTTGGCGCTGTCGGCTGGATCATGGACGGATTTCCACTTCGCTATTCCGCACAACAGTTGCGCGTCGCTCAGTATTTGAGCTACAGCAGCGTGTCGATGTTCAGGACTGATCAGGGTTGTTTCATTTTCGACAAGGGACCAAAGGCGTGGGGACCTAATTGCTTACTGTGGGACAACACCAAACCGAACTATCTTCTGCTGGGCGATAGCCACACCGCCGAATTGTGGTCGGGATTACACACGGTGTACCCGGAGATTAATTTCCTCGAGGCCGCCGCAGCCGATTGTTTCCCGGTGATTGAACATGCGCTGGGGGAAGCGGGATTCTGTACCCGTCCCATCGACGAACTGTTGTATAAAACCCTACCGGCGCATCATGTGGATCGCGTGGTGCTGTCCGCACGATGGAAGTCGGACTATATACAGAGGATCGGCGCGACCCTGGACTGGTTCCGGGATAAGAACATACCTGTGACATTGATTGGCCCCACCGTGGTCTATGATTCGGCACTACCTCGCTTATTACTCACCGCGGACAGAAAAAAGGATCGCGCGATCCTCGACGAACACTGGGATCACAATCTCGTACGATTCGATGAGCAGTTATCAGCCTTGGCGGCCGCGCACGGCGCCGCATACGTCTCTATGCTGCATCTGCTTTGCGCCGGCTTCACCTGCTCTAGCGAGGATTCCCAGGGCTTGCCGCTACTGTACGATGCGGAACACTTCACTGCCGAGGGGTCCAAAATCGTTGCAAGGAAGCTCAGGGCAAATGGACTTTGGATTTCGGGGGACGAAGGAGGACCGATCCCGCGGGCGATGAAGACCACTATGGACAGTCGTTGATGGTGGGACAATGGCAGTACACGGCGCGCGCGCGACCGCGAAATGGAAACACGCAACTCCTTGTGAATTATGAATTTATGAAAAATTTGATTGAAATTGTATGGCCTTGAATCGCTTCGAGCGCCCGATGAGGAGCGAATGAGTGAAGTAATCCCATCTCGCGGCGTTCGTAGTCGTCGATTGTTCATGTTTATCGCCGCATTGGGCGTGCTCACTTATATTGGAATCGCCTTCGCAGTTGGTTCGGCACGCTTGACTTCGGCTGTGGTTCGCCTTGGGTGGCAAGGAGTCCTCGCCGTACTCGCGCTGTCCGTTTCGAGCTACCTGCTGCGATTCCAGCGCTGGCAGATGTACTTGCGGCGCTTCGGTCACCACCTACCCGCATTTCGTCATTTGCTCGTATATGTCTCAGGGTTTGCCTTCACCCTAAGTCCGGGCAAGGCCGGAGAAGCGTTGCGCTCCATGTATCTACGCGACCACGGTGTTCTTTACGCCGAGAGTCTTGCGGCCTTCTTTGTCGAGCGAATGTTGGATGTGTTGGCGATGGTAATCCTGGCTGCGTTTATCGTGGTCGATCATGCGGCTTATCAAAAATTGGTGATTGGCGCCTTGTTGGTTGTGCTGCTATTGATAATCGGTGTAAGTCGGCCTGGCCTGCCGAAGATCCTAGATGTCTATGCAGCCGGCCGCACCGGTCGCCTCGTTCGTGTAGTCGCCGGGCTTGCGAATCTTCTGAAATCATCACGTTCTCTGTTGCGATGGTCAGCCCTCACCTGGGGCATCACGCTAGGCACCCTGGCATGGGCTGCGCTAGGCTTGGGTCTTTGCGCAATACTGCGGGGGCTACACGCGACAATAGCGCCACCGGTTGCGATCGGAATCTACGCCATGGCGGTGCTGGCCGGTAACGCTGCAATATTTCTTCCGGGAGGGATTGGAGGGACCGAGATCGTTATGGTGGCATTGTTGCGTGAATCCGGCGTGCCGATGCAAAGTGCGATACTGGCAGCGTTGCTGTGCAGCCTTGCCACATTGTGGTTTGCTGTGCTTATCGGTATTGCTGCTGGATGGGTCATCGAGTTCGCGCCGTTGAACGGTTCCGCGAGCACTGTCAAATCGATACCCAGAACGTAAATGCGGCCAGCGCCACGACCAAAAGGCTCGTCCGATCACGAAGAGCGAAGACAACTGGATCATCGTGCATCTGTCCTCTTACCGCGAGCAGCCATACGCGGCTTATCCAATACAGAAATAGCGGGCACATGAGCCACAGCGGTTTGCTGTGCCGGTAAAGTATCTGCGACTCCGGACTGTTGAGGTAAAGCGCCATAACCAGGATGGTGCAGTAACCGGACGACGTGCCGAGACTCAATAGCAACGGAAGGTCGGACTTCCAGTATCCGCGTCCATGCGCCTTGGTCATTGCGTCTGCTGGTTTGGTGTCATTCAATTCCGCGTACCGCTTAACACATCCCAAGCTGATAAATATGAACATGGAAAACGCAAGCAGCCAAAAGGAAGGAACGATAAGAGTGGCGGTGGCGCCTGCGATAATTCGCAGGGTGTATAGGCCCGCGAGAGTAATCACGTCGACCAGCGCGGCCCTCTTCAGGCGGATGGAATATGCGCACGTCAATATGAAGTAGCCCGCCAAAACGGCGGCGAAGAATCGGTTGATGGTCAACGCTAGGGCGGCGGCGCTAAGGAGCAAAGCGATTGATAGGCCGAGGCCGCTCGCTGCGGACAGCGCGCCCGCGGCGAATGGCCGTTTCCGCTTGCGCGGATGACTGCGGTCGGCGTTGAGATCGAGCAAATCGTTTACGAGATAGACGCTGGAGGCGCATAAGCCGAACGCAATAAATGCTCGAAGTGCCGCGCTCATGACCACGGGATCGAGAAATCGATGCCCCATCACCGCTGGGAGGAAGATAAGCACGTTCTTTACCCATTGGTGAAGTCGAAGTGCCCTTACCCAAACCCTTAATTGCCACTGCACGGGCGAGAACACTCTGTCGACATGGCAATTGCGCTCGGCGCGGACGACCAGCTTGGGGGGGCCGACGACTATTGCATGGCGGCATGATTTCCAAACCGCTTCGTCGTTCGAATCATTGCCCACATAATCGAAACCCTTCTCACCAAAGCGAGCCACCAAAGCGCGGCGTTTGCGCTCGCCAGATAGATTGGTGACGCCATCGCTGCCGATTGCTTCGCTGAACAGTCCAACCTGATTTGCGACGGCATCGGCAATAGATTGATCCGCGGCGGTCGCCAGTATTAACGTGCGACCGGCCGCGCGCTCGGCGCGTAGCCATTCGAGCAGGTCTGTGCGTAATGGCAACACTTTAAAATCCACCGATGAACACTCCGCGAGTTTGCGCTTGAATTCGGCCTTTCCGCCGGTCAGCCACACGGGTAAGCGGAACAGTGTGGCCGGTCTGCGACCGGCCACACTTAAAAGCGACTCGTGGAGGGTGTCAATTGGTGTAAGCGTGCCATCCAGATCGACGCATAAAGGTATTACTGGGTCGCTCATGGGTCCGATCTACCTTGTCGTCCCTTTGCTTATGCGAAGAACACTTTGCGAATGTCTTCTACCGCTGTCTTGGACTTAGCCGAAACCATCACGGAGTGATGCTGTGCCAGTTGCTGGCTCCTGAGCGTTTCCAAACCAGCGATACCGAGAGGCATGGTTTTCCAATAGCAGAGCGTTCGCAGTGTGCCATCATCCCAATGCCCCGAGTTTTGCCCCAGAATCCGATGGGCGAACATACCGTAGAGGATGTACTCAGCAAATACAATTTTTCGGGCAAGCGCGACTTGCCAGGGTTTGCCGGAGACTTCCGCGATACGCCGCTGAACGGCGATCCCGACATCCCGACGCCACGGGATGACGTTACCAATATAGTTGGTGTCGTAGCTCTGTTCCGGCTCTAAGCCCAGGAGACTGGCAGCCACGCGATGCCATTCATCGTTCGATTTGATGAGACCTCGTTGGCCGCTTTCGACGAATAGCGGTATTGCCCCGTTTCGCTCAAACGTGCGCGGGTCGTATGGCGCGACAAAAAACACGTCCGAATCCGTGCACAATAAAACATCACTCTCGACCGCAGATGGAATCGAGAGCTTGACGATTTGCTGCAGAATCCAATTTCTGACGGGCGCCGTTCGGAAGCTAAACCAAAATCTACGCATCAGCGGCAACCGGAACAGCCAAGGCGGTATTATGTCCTCAACGACGAGTATCGACGTGCGCGACGACCTTAAGCGTTCAAAAAGAGACACGTCGCGTCGATCGATGATCAGATAGTGATGAACATGGGGTGCGACCCAGCGTTCGACGCTCTCGACGAGTAGGGCGCAGCGGTCCAGGTCAAACCTGAAACTGGGAGTTATCAAGGCGTAGGAGTGGGAGTTCATGCACTTTTGTTTGAAAAGCGCTTATTTGCGCTGTATCGAATTATATCTGTAAGGGACGCAATATACATCGGAGGTTAATAGGTAGTGACTTCCCCGGCTTTGCCTCCTAAGCGCCGGAGTTTCGAGTGTGGCATGCTAGGTGCCGTACTGGAATGATGGAAAATTACCACCCCAATTGAGAATGATTGCATCATGATGTCGCACGCGTGCACCCAAATCGGGCGGCTCGGTTAACTTAGCATGGCCTCGTTCAAGCAACGAGCGGCCGTTCGACGCGGCTCCGGCAATTCGAAAGCCCGGTCCAGACCCTCAGGTAACCGCTCGCTAGTTTGGCTGCTAGGATTTGCCATCTGGGTTCGTATCGTGTTTTCTACGGTGGATTTCGATGGTCTGACTTCCCCAAGTCCAGTGCCTGGCACTCCTGTTGCTCTCGCGAGTCTTGCACCTGATCCAGTGGGCCGAGCAATCAAAATTATTTTTATCCTGGTTGGCGCGCTGGTGATCTTGACTCATATGGTCGAAACTCGCGCCCTCTTGCGCCGCATCAATAGGTATTTCCTTCTTTTTTTGGCGCTGGCGCTCGGCAGTGTTATGTGGTCATTTGACCCCGGTGCGACTCTGGCCAGATTTGTATCTTTTGCGGCGACCGGATTGATTTGTTTTGCATTCTGCCTTGTGGGTTGGCGTCGCACGCGATTGCAAGACGTTGTTAGACCTGTGTTGACGATACTTCTGGTGGGTTCTCTGGCGTATATAGTAATGGAGCCTAGACTCGCGATGGATTTCGATGGCGCCGGCTACCATGGGCTTTCGTGGCAGAAGAACCCGTTTGGAGAACTTTGCGCTTTTGGAACTCTGTTTTGGATGCATGGTTGGATCGCGCGCGAATCGAAGATTTGGAAGGGAATTCTGGGAGCGATGCTCGGATGGACATGTCTTTGGCTTTCGAAGAGTGCCACGTCTCTGCTTGCAACCGTTTTCGCTTCCTTTCTTATGCTGTTTCTGTTGCGCAGTTCGCCGGCAATACGTCGATATACTCCTTATCTCGTGACGATCTTCGGTTGCCTCGTTATTGCTTACGCACTTTCGATTCTGCAACTTGTTCCTGGGCTCGCGACTGTATTGCTAGGACCGATCACGGCCATCACCGGCAAGGATATGACTTTCTCCAACCGCTCTATCATATGGGACATCATAAAGGAGCATGCTCAGCTCCATCCTATATTTGGCACAGGTTACGGTGCGTATTGGACAGGAGCCGTTCCGACTTCTCCGTCGTTCATCTTTCTGTCGAGGATGTATTTTTGGCCGAGCGAAGCCCACAACGGCTATCTCGACGTCGTAAACGATTTGGGTTTCGTGGGGCTTGTTCTTTTGCTTGCCTATCTCATGGTATACGTTAAGCAATCGCTCCAGTTATTCAAGACGGATCGGCCTCAGGGTGCGCTTTATCTCGCTCTATTTTTTCAGCAAGCAATGACGAACCTGTCCGAGAGTTGCTGGTTCTCTCCCATGGGGATATTGCCGGTCGTCATGATGACACTAGCGACCTGCACGTTGGCGCGTGCTTTGCTTGATCAACAATACTCACGCTTATCTCAGGGTTCCGCGGTTCCTCAAGGCGCAGCACCGCCGCTTCTCCGTCCACGCACCCGTATGGGGGCAGGGGGATGACTGTCGAGCGCTTGTCGCTCATCATGATCTACCCATGACTATCTCTACCGTCAACTTCACCGAGGCCTCCACCCTCGAAGCGCGAATATGCATCGTGGGTGCCGGCGCGGCGGGCATCACACTCGCGAGTGAGCTCGATGGCGAGGGCTTCAGTGTTTTGCTCCTCGAAGCGGGAGGGCTAAAGGCTGACGACGATCTCGCTGATTATTATCGCGGAACGGCGACCGGTCCGCATTCGAACCCAACCGAATTCCGCCGGGCTACGTTCGGCGGCACGACGGGAATCTGGGGAGGACGCTGCGTCCCGTTCGATCCAGTGGATCTCAAAGCTCGCGAATACGTTTCCAACAGCGGTTGGCCGATCTTGTACCAGGAGCTCGCCGGCTATTACCCCGAGGCGATGCGGTACTGTGACGCAGGTGAATTCGATTTCAGTCTGGGAGGCTCGCTGCGGTCCCCAATGCCGACCATTGCTGGATTTGATGGCAAAGGAGCGGCGGGTACCGAAGTCGTCATGGCGGACCGCATAGAGCGTTACAGTCTGCCGACGGACTTCGGCCGACGATACCGTAGGAAGATCGAGGGCTCGCAAAACGTAAGGACGCTGCTGGGGGCGCGATGCTTACGGCTTTTCAAGGGTTCTGGGGGTGAGGGGATCGAGGCGGCCGAAGTCGTGGACCGAGCGGGCCGCAAGTGCCGGGTCCGGGCGGACGTGTTCGTGCTGGCTACCGGAGGCATCGAGGTGCCGCGCCTTTTGATGCTGTCCGATCCCGAGGGGGCCGGTCTCGGAAACGCGGGCGACTGCCTCGGCCGCTACTACATGTGTCACTTCGAGAACACCGCCGGCCGTGTCGTCCCGCACGGCGCCAAGGTCGCGTTCGATTTCGAGCGCACGACGGACGGGGTCTATTGCCGCCGTCAATTGCGGTTCACCCCGGATACCTTGGAGCAACACCGCCTTCTCAACATGGCCTTTCGGCTTCACTTCCCGAGCTACTCCGACGCGACTCACGGTAGCGCGGTCATGTCGACGATCTATCTCGCCAAATCGACGCTCATTCCCGAATATCGCGCCATCCTGGAGGCCAGTGCGGAAGCGCCGGCTTCACCGACGGGCGCTCATGTGCGCAATGTGCTGATGGGAGTTCCCCAACTCGCCTGCTTTGCCGCGGATTATGTGTTTCGGATCCAGCTTGCGCAGCGCAAGCTTCCCTACACGCTCGTTCCCAATGCCGATGGGACATATCCGCTCGAGTTCAACTCGGAGCAGACCCCGGAGCGCTCTAACCGGGTGACCCTCTCGGGAGATGTGGACCGCCACGGGCTGCGGCGTGTCCACATAGACTGGCGTCTCAGGGAGTCTGACGCAGACTCGGCGTACCGGGGCTACCTATTGCTGCGTGAGACGCTCGGCCGCAGCGGTGCCTGCCGCCTGGAGTTCGACGAGGCACGGCTTCGAGACCGCATCCGCCGCTCGGCACCGCTCGGGGGTCATCACATGGGCACCGCTCGCATGGGTACCTCCGAGCGGACCGGTGTGGTGGACTCGAACTGCGCCGTCTTCGGCGTGCCCAATCTGTATATTGCGAGCTCCGCCCTGTTTCCCACCAGCGGCCACGCGAATCCGACGCTCACCATCGTTGCAATGGCCTTGAGGCTGGCGGCGCACCTGCGAGCGCAATACCCGGGCCGCTGAGGCCGACGAGCTACTTCTCTCGGTCGGTTCTCACCCAGCCCTGGGCGCGCGGCCGCAGCATCGAGAGAACTCTCCAGATTAGAAACAGCGGGGCCCGAGCGAGATCGAAAATTCCGCGTGCGCCGATGCCGCTCAGCTGCCAGCCCCTCAGTACGTAAGCCAAGAGGCTGGCGGCGCAGGCTAGCGCGAGCCAGAGCCACACTGCATTCGCGAGATGCCAATACACGGCAATCGATGCGCAGATGACCAGCAGACCCACGTTCAGGGTGACGTAGGACAGCGGCAGGACCAAAAGATCCAGCGCAAGGTCGAGGCACACCCGGTCGGCGCGGCGCAAGGCCTTGTGTAGTAGCGGCAGCGTGCGCGATCGGACCATCGCAAATCGCCCGTCCTCCCAGCGGCGTCGTTGAGTGCTCGCGACTTTCTCGTTGGTCACCATCTCGGCGTCGGAGTGCGCCTCATCGG
>Ga0182030_10019035_pt1 | contig 13112 bp, 9 predicted proteins | sample 812S3MmetaG_FD_121299 | JGI IMG/M metagenome (GOLD analysis project Ga0182030, IMG submission 121299) | Permafrost microbial communities from Stordalen Mire, Sweden - 812S3M metaG (Illumina Assembly) | ecosystem: Environmental > Terrestrial > Soil > Wetlands > Permafrost | place: Sweden... | reverse complement strand
CGCGACATGGTTCCACCCATGGCCAAAGCCTCGGTAGCCGCGGGCGCTGACGCGCTGCTCATCGAGATTCACCCCAATGCCGACAAAGCCGTCTCCGACGCCGCCCAGACCATGTTCCTCGACGACTTCACCCGCCTCGCCGCCGAGCTGCGCGTCATCGCAACAGCCGTCGGACGAACGTTGTAATCTAACGGAGCAACGAGACTCCGCATGATTGAACGCATCTCCATCCTCGGAACCGGCCTGCTAGGCGCCTCAGCGGGCCTCGCCCTGCGTGCAGCGGGCTTTCGCGGTTCCATCACCGGCTGGAGCCGCACCTCGGAGCAGGCTCACACTGCTCTGCGCATGGGCGCCATCGACTCCGTGGCCAACGATCCCATCGCCGCCGCGCGCGAGAGCGAATTGGTCTTCCTCTCCATGCCCATCTTCGCCACCCTCGACTTCATGGCCCAGCTTTCCGGCGCGCTCACCCCAGATCATCTCGTCACCGACGTCGGCAGCGCCAAGCGTCTCATCGCCGAGTCGGCAGCGCAGCTCTATAACAAACCAAATTGTGCGGCCTTTCTACCCGGCCACCCCATGGCCGGCAAGGAGCGCGGCGGCGCATCTCTCGCCGATGCCAACCTCTTCCGCGGAGCCGTCTGGCTGTTCACTGACGATCCCGCCGCCCGCCGTTCCCCCCGCGCCGCCGAACTGGTCCAATCCTGGCGTCAGTCGGTCGCCGCCATGGGCTCCCGCATCCTCGATCTCGATCCCCTCCGCCACGATGAGCTGGTCGCCTGGGTCAGCCACTTGCCCCAATTCGTAGCCACGGCTCTCAGCGCCCTGCTTGAAGAAGAAGTAGGCGACGCTCCCGAGCTGAAAGACGTAGGCGGCCGAGCCCTCCGCGAAATGACCCGCCTGGGCGCAAGCCCCTACTCCATGTGGCGCGATATCGCCCACACCAACACTGAAGCCGTCGAGCGCGCCCTGCAAGCCCTCGAACAGCGCCTCGCCTACCTCCGCGAAAACCTTCGCACCCCCGGCCTCCGCAGCGAATTCGACCAGGCCAACCGCTTCCGCCGCGAATAAGCCCGCCCCCACCCATCAATCGGCAAATAGCAAAACCGTATTCCGGGGCACTATGATTGACTGATCGTTCCCGGAGACCCCTGCAATGCCTCCCAGGCTGCACGACATCCTCTTCCTGTTTGCATTCTCTCTGGCGGTCTCTGCCTTGGCGGTCGGGATAGGTTACGGCTGGTTCAAGTTGATTCACTCGCCGTTGCGCCTCTACCAGCGAAAGATGCTCGCCTATGTCGCAATCGTGATGGCTTCGTGTCCCGTTCTCACTTCGTCATGGATGGCCTCGTCCTATTGGCTCATGCCCTTCAGACCAGGCGCAATCGTGGCCATCGCCCTGTTTGCCATCTGGTGCGTGCTCGCGTTCCGGATCGTGAAGCGAATGTCACGCCCAGGCGGCCGCCTCAGCCGCGAACGCGAATAATCGCCAACCGCCGGGCAAGCATTCAGCCGCACGTCTTTGTTGATCGCCGCTTGAAAAACTCAATTCACTCGCAGCGCAGCGCCACCATCGGATCCACCTTCGCCGCCCGGCGCGCGGGAATGTAGCAGGCCAGCAGCACCACCAGCATCATGACGCCGGAGGTGGCCGCAAACACGCCCAACTGGAACGCGCCGACGCCGTAGAGAACGCTCTCCATCGCTCGCCCGGCTGCCCAGGCACCCAACACCCCGAGCACGACACCAACTAAGAGCAGCCTTGCGCCGAGCCCCAGAAAGCCGGCGAGAACCTGTTGCGGCTGCGCGCCCAGCGCCATGCGGATTCCAATTTCGCGGCTGCGTTGTGAAACGGCGAAGCTCAGCACGCCATAGGTGCCGATGGCGGCCAGCAGCAGCGCCACCCCGGCAAAGATTCCGGTCAGCAGCGCCGGAGACCGCCGCGTCATCAGGCTATCGTCGATGCGGGTCTCCATCGAGCGCAGGTCGGTGAGGGGAATGTCAGCGTCGGTCTGCCTCACCACGCGCCGCAGCGTGTCGCCGAGCAATTCCGGCGGCAGGCTGGTGCGGGCCACCAGGAAGTAATTGCGGCTGAATGTGTAGATGTATGGAAAATAAACCGTGCCGGTGCCATCGGCCTCCGTAAGGTCTATTTGCTTTACCGCGCCCACCACCCCCACTACCGTGTACACGTTGGAATCGTCCGGCTTCCTGGGAATGCTGAACACACGTTGCCCCACGGCGTTGCCCTGCGGCCAGTATCGGTGCGCGAATACCTCATCCACCACCACCGGCCTCTCTGACCTGTGGTTGTCCGCATTGGTCAGGTACCGTCCCGCGCGCAGCGGAATTCCCATCGCCGTGAAGTAGTCGCCAAAGACTCCGAGCGTGGGATGCAACACCACGGACTCTCCTCCCGTGGGGTTATAGCCAACTGCCGTGATCGCATCCGTGCCGTGTTCCCCGCTCAGCGGCACGCCGGTGACTCCGCCCACTGCCGATATGCCTGGCTGGTGGCTCGCATTATCCAGCAGCCGGTCGGTAAAGACGAGAAACGACTGTCCGGTATGGTAGCTGTTCCAGGGCAGGCTGAACTGGCCGGTCAGCACATGGTCGGATCGGAACCCGGTAGAGAGCGCCATCACGCGCTTCAAACTCAGTCCCAGCAGGCCGGCCCCCGACAGCAACATGAATGCGAGCGTAATTTGCGCCACAATGAACCCATGGCGCAGCCGGTGCGCCGATCGGCTCGTCGTGCCGCTGCGCGATTCCGATTGCAGCGCGCTGGCCGGAACGCCCCGCAGGCTGTACCACGCAATCGGCAGCGCAATCAGAACTCCCAGCGCAACCGAGCCCAGCAAGGCAACTGCGGCCAGTTGCCCGTCGAAGGCAATATTTGCGCCCAGCGGCAGTTGGTCGGCGCCCAACACCATCAGCAGCCGGATTCCGCCCGCCCCAACCGCCATTCCGCACACTCCGCCCATCAAGGCGAGCAGAACCGTCTCGGTCATCACCTGGCTCACCACGTTCCACCGGCTCGCGCCCATTGATTGGCGAATCGCCAGTTCCTTGACCCGCGCGCTGGAGCGGATCAGAAGCAGGTTCACCAGGTTGACCGCGCCGATGAGCAGCAGGAACAACGCGCCGGCCTGGAGCAGTAACACGGTAGGCCGCACCAATGCCACATGGTCGGCATGAAGCGGCGTCACAATCGTCCTGAAGCCCGCAGCCGCGACCTCCTTCGCGAATGGGAATTCCGCCGCGTGAGCCGCATTCTGCGCGTCCACCTGCGCCTGCGCCTCGGCCAGAGTGGCTCCCGGGTTGAGCCGCGCGATCTCTATCACCGTGTTCGCATGACGCGCCTGCAGATTCCGCTCGCTGTCTTCCGATGAAAGCGGCAGAAACACCTGCGCCTTCGACGAGAGGAAACTGTAGCTCGGCGGCAGCACGCCCACCACTCGCCTGAGCAATCCATCGGTGCGGACGTATCGCCCCAGCACATGCGGATCGGCGTTGAAATAATGCCGCCAGTACGAATCCGTCAGGATCGCTTCCTGGTCTGTCTGATAGGTCATCTCCGCGTCGGTGAACGAGCGTCCCATGGCCAGCGGCACTCCCAGCGTCGAGAAGAATTCCGGCGTCACGCGCCCTATGTCCATGCGCTCGGTGGACCCGGCTTCTCCCACCACCGCCGTGGCTGCATTCAACGCGGCCAGTTGTGAGAACGCCGGAATATTGCCGCGCCGTTCAAAGTAGCTCCTCAACGAGGCAAGATCGCGAGCCTTGCCGGCCGTCGGATAGGTGCTATACAGCAGCACCAGCCGGTCAGGTTCCGGGAACGGCAAGGGTCGCAGAAGAATCGAATCCACAACCGCGAAGATGGTCAGATTCGCCCCCAGGCTGAGCGCCAGGGTGATTAAAGCCACCACCGTAAAGCCGGGGTTCTTGCCCAGCTGGCGGAGTCCGTAGCGAAGGTTCTTGAGGAGATTCTGCATGTTGTCTGCCTCTGATGCGCACCCGTTCATCCTTGGGTAAAGCAATCCTGTAGCCAAAACTCGTTCGCACAAGTGTCTGAAAACAAGCTTCGACTCGACCCTCTCGGCAAGCCAGGGCGTTCATTTTCGAATGCGCTTGTTCGATTGCGGACAGCCAGCCAGGTTTCGCTCCGACTTCCGGCTGCGCGGAGATTGCCGCCGAACCCCTACATCTCGCCCTTGCTCCGCGCCCCGCGCCAATAGAGGAACAGGCCGATCAGGACCGAGAACGCGGTTCCTGCAACCAGGTTCAGGAAAAACCCGAGCTTGTTGGAGGAGTCGCCCGGCGGAATAAGCGAGACAAAAATTCCCATCAGCACCACGGCAAAGCCCAGGCTCCCGCAGATCCACACCCCGCGAATGCCGCCCGGGACCAGAACCGCGTGCGGATTCTCCGCGCGGTCCTTGCGCAAGCCCAGTTTGATGACCGCGGCAAACATGTAGAGAAACGGAATGAAGTAGAGAATGATGCCGGCGTCGATCAGCTTTTGATACGCGCCCTGCATCGACTCGTTGATCTGGCTGCACAGCAGAATGGCGGCGGAGATCGAAGCCTGCACAAGAATCGAGACCCAGGGCGTCTTCCAGCGTGGATGAATCTTGCCGAATGCAGACGGAAGATAGCGGTCGACGCCCACCACAAAAGGCACGCGCGCAATGCCCGCTACCGTCGAGCCCACGCCGCCGGCGTTGCCCGCCGTCACCAGCACGGCCGCAAGAATGCCCAGGAAGCCGACCTTCAGCGCCACCGATCCCACCGTAATCGCGTTGAAGACGCCGCTCTGCGGATCGATCCCGGCAGCGGGGACCAGCGCGAGAATCGCAAACGTGCCGGCAATGTACATCAGCGCGATCAGCGCTCCGGCGCCAAACACCGCGCGCGGCAGTGTCCGCCGCGGGTCGCGCACCTCTTCGCTCATCGCCGACACCAGTTCCAGCCCGGTGAACGCAAACGCGATCTGCGACCAGAAATTCACCGTATCCCAGTTCCACGTCGGCATCATGTTCTTCAACGTGAAGTGCGTTGCCGAGCCGTGATGCATGCACACCAGCACCGCAATCGCCACCAGCATCAGCAGCGGCAGATAGGTGCCCACGCCGCCCGCATTCTGCAGCCACTTGCCCACGTTGAGGCCGATAATGTTGAGCACCACCGCTACCACCAGCAGCGACAGCGAGACGGTCAGCAGAAAAGTGCGGTTCTGCGCGAGCGCAATTCCATGGCCGCCCATCACGTAGGCGGCCATCGAGGCGCTGGCCAGCAGCAGGCCGGGGAAATAGAAGAAGGTGTAGATCCAATACGTCCATCCGGCCACGAATCCGTGAAACGGCCCGAACGCTTCCTTCGCCCAGACATACAACCCGCCCTCTTCAGGAAAGCGCGAAGACAGCTCGTTGATCACCAGCGCGCCGGGCACGAAAAAGAACACCGCGGCCAGAACCCACAGGCTGATCGACGAAGTGCCGTTGTGTCCCGCGGCCGCAATCCAGCGCGGGCCCAGCACCGTCGCGATGTTGAACAGCAGCACATCCCAAAAGCCCATCGCCTTGCGCAACTGGCCTTTTTGGGGCGCGGAGATCGTCATAGTTTCACCCTGGGTCCCGCAGCAGATTCAAACTGTATCTGAAAATCATAACCCTAGGCCCGTCCAGCAGCGCGAAATCGGCGGCTCATCCATTCACGAGCCGCATCCGCCCGCCTCATCGCAATTCGACGATCTCGTATTCGTCCAGCACCGGCAGCACGAATTCGCTGTAGCTCCCTTCGTTTGCCACCGCCATGTTCGTGCCCGACCGCACCGCATGTGCCGAATTGAAATTCCCCTTCACGCCGATCCTGATCTCCGTCATCCGCACCGGATTGAAGTACGCGGTGTCGGAATGTCCCGTGAGATTGATCAACTGCGCCAGGCGCCGATCCTTCTGCCGCATCCACGTGATCTCGACCAGCGGATGCGCGTTGGTCTTCAACTGGCGTCCGTCCGGGAGCATGCTGTCGATCAGGTCGCTCATCAATCGCGCGTGCGCCTCCAGGCTGTGTTTGTAGTAGAGCGCGCCTGTGTCCCACGGCAACCACGCCGCCTTTCCCCGCCCCATGGTTTTCAGCACCAGCCCAGGATCGTCCGTGTCCTTCCAATCGATGTGCGCAAACTCCGGCGGCCCGTACATCGACGGAGGAATGAACGTGATCGGATTCTCGCCCTCCGCCTTCACCTGCAAATAGTCGCCATACATCATCACCACATCCGTCTCTTTCAGCGAAGGAAACATCGCCTTGTCGCGGATGCGGAAGTAGGCGCCGTCCGGATCTCTCCACAGCTTGACCGGAACCCCAACGTCGAACTCCGGAGCGATCGAGCTTGCGATGATCAACCGTCCGCCGCCCTGCGCATACTCTTCAAGAGCCTTTGGCGCCTGTCCCGGCACAATCACCAGGTCCGCCTCGCGCTTGCCCATCCAGTCCAGATTCTCGACCGCTGCAAAGGGAATATGCTGTTCGGTCAGCAGCCTGAAAAAGCCTCGATAGGACTCCTGCGCAACGCGAAAGCCCGTGCCTCCCGATCCGGGCGCAAGCAGAAACACGCGCGCCTCGCTCCTTTGTCCCGCATAGTATTCCTGGTGTTCGCTCAACCAGCGATACGCGGGCATCGCCGCATCCATCGCCATCCTGTCCGGCTGTTCGGCCAGGGTGCCGTGCACGTTGAATGCCGCCGCGCCGCCATTGGCCACGTCCTGCCAAATGCGCGTTCGCACCTCCGCCTGCGGCACGTTCGCAAATCTCCATGAGAAGTCGATGAACGACATTCCCTGGCAAACGACGCCTTTGTCCGGATAGCTGTTTCTCCACCGGTTCGTGTTGTCTCCCGCCGTGTAGGGCCACAGCGGAAGCGGCCGCCGCACCGACGTGTTTGCCTCCCCGTACGCAATATCGGAGATCTCCGAGGCCATCCCCAGAACCGCGGCACGGGGACGCTTGCTCTTCACCAGCGTGCGGATCGAAATCGATACCGCAACTCCCGCGTCGTGCAGAAAGGCGCGATAATCGTCATCGGCAACATCGGGCACTCTGCGATCGAAGCGCTCGCGAAACAGCCGCTCGCAATTGTCGCAGTGGCACAACCCCAGCGCCCGCCCGCTGTAATCCTCCGCCGGGTTGCTGAAGTAGTTGAAGAAACATCCGTCCACGTCGTAGCGGCCCAGCGCTTCGCCCAAAATCTCAATGGTCTTCTCGCGATACCACCCGCCATTGATGCAGGCCTGGCAAAGCCCGTTATAGATCGCCGGATTTCCATCGGCCCTTTTGAAAAACCACTCCGGATGCGCATCGAAAACATCCTTGCGCGCTTTGCTGAAATCCCATCGGCTCACCACGCGGATCTTGCGCGCATGAGCCTCGCGAACCACCTCGCCAAACGTGTCCTGCCCCTTCGGCAGGTACGGGCTCACATATTCATACTCCACGCGGCTCGGATAGAGCGCGGTAATCCCTCCCGCCGACATCATCAGAACATTGGCGTTGAAATTTGCCACGTCTTCAACGAACCGTCTTGGATCGAGCGCAGCATCCGTCTCGCGAAGATTGGTCTGCAGCCAGCGAATCGGCTCCGTCATCCACCAGCCGGCCTCCCCATCCCGCGTTTCTTCGGCGGCAATCAAGCCGATCGCCCCACGCGACGTGATCGCCGCCGTTGAAACCGCCGCAACGGTAGTCTGCAAAAAAGTTCGCCGATTCATGCCCGCATCTCCGCAATGCGTTCGCTATCCAGCGCGCCTGCCTGCTCGATGATATCCGCAGCATGGCCTCCGAATCTCTCGAAGATGCCGCGCATTGAATCTTCGCCGGTCAGCCTTGAATCCCGGCTGAAAAAGTGAAACGAGATCCGGTTCCAGAAAGCATAAGACCCTCCAGCGAATGCCGAAGGGCCTAAGTCTCAAGCTGAAAGCTTCAAGCTGAAAGCCGCTCTCTCACTCCACTTCCACCGCTTCACTCACCGGGTCCACCGTCTCCAGCCCTTCGCTCTTCGCCGCTTCCAGCAATTGCGCCGAGGCCGATACAAATACGATCGGTGTGCCCGCAAACATGTCGCGCGCCGCCAGCGCCGCGCCCAGTTGCAGCGCCGCGGGCCAGCGCAGCGTCGTGCGGTCCAGCAGTTGCCGCGCCGCTTCCAGCACCGACGGATTCAGCGGCTGCTGTACCGTCCGCGCAGATTCCAACCGCAAAACCTCCAGCGCCGAGGCCGCGTCCGCGGCCAAAATATCTCCGGCCCGCTCCCGCCGCCGGATCGCTGCATACACCTCCAGCGGCGTCGCCGCCGAGATCAGCTTCCGGTTGTCCTCCACCGACTCAGTCAACCGGATCAGCGCATCGGTCCCCGCTTCCCGCACAAACAGCTTCACAAAGGCCGTGGCCTCAAAAAAGTAGAAGCTCACTCGGCCCCCCGCTCTTCTTCCATCGCCTCTGAAGCTCCCTCGCCCTGCACCGCTACCGGATGGAAACGCTGCGCCTCTTCCTGCATTCCAGCCTCCGCCCGGTTCAACCGAATCGTGGTGGTGGGATACGCCGGAGTCTTCGGATTCGTGATCTTGCTGGTGGTCACCGCGCCCCGCTGAATCGCCTCCGCCAGCACCCCCTGCCGCGTCTCCGGATGCTGATTCCACCCCAACGCTTTGCGCGGAAGGAATGAGTCCCGAAACCACTTCAGCGCGATAAACGCGTGTCCCCCCCGCTCCGCTTCGGCCAGCGCCACGCACAACTCCTTCACCCGCGCATCCATGTTGGCCGGCAGCGTCGTCTCCTGCGCGTCGTCCTCATCATCCTCGGCGGGCGCATGGCTCACCGCCGCCCGCGGCCCGCGGCTGGCCCGCGCCACTGGCTCCGCGTCATCGCTGCGCTCAAAATAAATGCGCACTTCGTCGTCTTCCGGAGACCAGTTGTCCGCCATTGCGTTGCGCCGCTTGCTGCGCCCATTCTCGCTGCAAAGCTCAACAATGGCCTGGTATCCAGGCGGCGCCAGAAAACGCAGCGCCCGCACCAATCCCGGATCCTGCGAATAGGCCAGCTCGTTCAACGCTTCTTCGATCATCTCTTCCGCTGCGGGAATGCTAAGATCGTCGTTCTCTATGCTGCTCTGCACAGCTTTTGCAGTTTTCATCTTGTTCGCTCCCCTGATGCGTCCCTGCGCGCGCGGATCCGGCAATCATTCCGTCCCGCACCTCGTGGACCAACTGTTCCGCCCGCGAAGACCATCATCCTGTTCCTTTTCTAAAAAGCCGAATTCACCCTTGAAGGGCCCGGTTCATCTGCTCCAGGGCTTCGCTCATTGGTAGCCCGGTGGGCCGCATCGGCTGCGAATGCCGCCACGGACCCCAGGCCTTCGAGCCCGGCTCCGCGCAGCGCATTCGCGCCTCCGCGTTGGTTATAAAAACTTATTCGTTGATTCTGCGGGGCCCTGCATCGATCGTTAAAGCCAAAGGGAATCCAATAAATTCTCTCGAAATCGATGTAATAAGACGGTCCATGGTATTCATAAGGCTTTTGCCTGACAAAAGCCATCTTCCGTTTTCTCTTTTACGTGCATGCTTTCGAGCGAATTCTAGCCGATTCGTAACTATACATCGATCAGTGTACAGGATTTTCGCCGCCCTGCACGACCGCATACTGAAATGTTACAGCCCTGTCGCGCTTACCTCCGCCGCGCAACTTCGTACAATAGATCATATGCGCCGTTGTTTGCAGCTTTTGTTGCCGTTGCTTTGCTGCCTGGCTTCCTCCGCACTGTACGCCGAGAGCTCGGCATTCGATCTCGCTGGACCCAAGGTCGACGTGCACGTCAAGCGCGGCTCGATCACTCTGCCCATCTCTGAGGCGCCCAATCTGCTTCCCGGCGACCGCCTTTGGATTCATCCCGACCTTCCCGAGAGCCAATCCACTCACTTCGTCCTGGTCGTCGCCTTCCTGCGCGGCTCCACCAACCCGCCCCCGCCGGAGTGGTTTACCCGCGTCGAAACCTGGAGCCGCGAGGCGCGCGAAGAGGGCGTATTCGTTACCGTTCCCGATGAGGCCCAGCAGGCCCTCATCTTCCTCGCGCCAGAGACCGGAGGCGACTTCAACACCCTCCGCAACGCCGTCCGCGGCCGGCCCGGCGCTTTTGTCCGCGCCGCACAGGACCTCCAGGCTGCCAGCCGGGAGCGCATGCGCCTTGAGGCTTACCTCGCCGACGTCAAGGAAACCTCCCAAACCGACCCCAAATCCCTCAAGGACCGCGCCGAACTCGCAGCCCGAAGCCTCGGCATCAAGATCAACCAGGACTGCTTCCTCAGGCCCATCGACCAGCAGGCCACCTGCCTTGCACAGAACTCGCAGGGCCTGGTCCTCGACGACACCAACTCCCAATCCCGCGTCGACCAGATCACCAGCGGCACCACCGAGGATCTGATGAACCAGCTCAGCTACTCGGCCATGGGCGGCGGCGGCCTTTACAGCCCCTACGTTGGCGCCGTGGTTGACACCGCCCGCATCCTGGCTTCGCTCCATACCGCCCATTTCCAATACATTCCCGCTCTCGCCCTGCCCACCTCCGACACCCTCAACCTGCGCCTCAACATGCCGCCCTCGTTCCGCAATCCCAAGTCGGTGGTCGTGGTCGCTTTGCCTCCGCTTGGGGCTGCCCGGCCTGAACCCCTCCACCCCCTCAATCCCGCTGACGTTTTTTGCGCCTTCAAGCCCGCCCTGGTATTGCCCGCCGAAGGTGCGCCGCTGGTCTTCGCCACCCAGATCGCGCACGATCTCATCCTCCACATCCAGCCCGCCGGCAACCAGAGCGCAACCCCCATCGACATCCCCGTCAAGGCTGAGCCGGGCTTGGGCGGACTCGTCCCCCAGGACAAATTGCCCGCTCTGCCCGCGGGCGAACTCACCGGCACAGTCAGCGGCAAGTGGGGCTTTGACGATTGGGAGGGACCCCGATTCCACCTCGTCGTCGCCCAACCCGGCAAGTGGACCCTCGAGCCCGCCGACCAGTCCGCCCTCGTCGTTGGCCGCGACGATACCATCCACTTCGAGGGCCAGAGCGACCTCTGCGTTGAAAAAGTCGAAGAATCGCCCGAGACCGGCCCTGCCGTCAATCTCGCCTGGAAATCTCCCCGCCCCGACACCCTCGAGGTTTCAGTACCGCTCAAAGACGCCGCGCCAGGGCCCGTAAGCTTGGCCATCTATCAATATGGGCTTGCCCAGCCTGACCAGTTGAAGATGACGGCCTATGACGCCGCTGCCTCGCTCGACCGCCTCACCCTCAGCGCCGGCGATAAAGAGGCGATCCTCAAAGGCACCCGCCTCGATCAGGTGGCAAAGGCCAGGCTCGGCGCCATCAACCTCACCCCCTCCACCCTGAGCCGCGTTGACGACCTCGATCAACTCGTGATGGACGCCGCCGGTTCCACCGCCGCTCTGGTGCCCGGAAAAGTCTACTTCGCCCGCGTCGATCTCAAGGATGGCCGCCAGCTCAAGGCGCCCGTCACCGTCGACCCGCCACGGCCCCAGGTCACCCTGCTCAGCAAAGGCGTGCAGGACGAGGCCGCCGCAACCGCTTCTCCGGTCCAGTTCGGCAGCACCGACGATCTGCCCGTCGATGGACGCCTGGTCTTCTTCCTCAAGTCGATCTCGCCCCCCAGCTTCCCACGCGACGAAAAAGTGGAGGTGGCAGCGGCAGATTCAAGCTTCCACACCATCCTCGATCTCTCCGACGGCAGCCTCATGCTTGAAGACGCGAAGACCGCTGTAGGAACCATGGACCCCCTCACCCGCTTCGGCTCCTCGGCCTTTGGGCCCGTCCGCGTCCGCGCCGTCTCCGCTAACGGCGCAGCCGGCGACTGGCTCTCCCTCGGAACCCTCGTGCGTCTCCCCGGATTCAAGGAACTGCGCTGCCCGCGTTCCCAGGCAAAACTCTGCGTGCTCACCGCCAATAACCTCTTCCTCGCAGATTCCATCTCCGCCACGCCGGATTTCGAAAACCCCACCGAGGTCCCGCCGGAGTACACCGGAACCCAACTGAGCGTTCCCCACCCTTCCAACGGCATTCTCTACCTCGTACTGCGCGACGACCCCTCCACCGTGCAGACCCTCACCCTGCCGGTGAATCCTGTCGCTCTGCCGGCTTCAGAAGCCGCAACCGTCAAGTCCAAATCCGCCGCCGCGCCGCCCGCCTCCACGCCCGAGCCTCAACCCGCAACCGCGCCCGCGCAGCCTTCGCCAAATCCGCCCGCCGAGGCTCCAGCCACGCCGTCCTCAGTTGCCCCGCCGGCTGCGACCACGCAGACCCCGCCGCCTGCACCAACCGGAGAGAACCAACCCAAGACAAATAAGTAGGCCGGCAGCCGTCCCACCCCTTCGACCCACCACAAAGGCCCAGGTCCCCCCATCCTCTCTGTGCAATCCGGGACAGCGCAAAGCTGCGCCACGCAGGTAATAACCACAATGGGGGCCGTGGGCTGCGAAAGCGGCATTCAAGGTTCAACCGAATCGAAGAGGAGAATTGAATGAAAACATCACTGTGTTCACTGTGTATTGGCATCGGTTTAACCTCGGTCCTGTTGATATGCGGCGGTTGCCAGACAGCGCCACCGCAAGCAGCACCGGCAACACCGGCAGCTCAGGGACAGCCTGGACCTCCCGGACAAGATGGCGCGCAAGGGCAGCCCGGACAGCAGGGACAGCCGGGGGACACAGGCCAGACTGGTGACCGGGGGCACACAGGCGACACCGGACGGCCGGGCGACAAGGGCTATACGGGAGATACGGGACAAAAGGGCGACACCGGCGATCGCGGCAAGCCCGCTCCATGCCCCGACGGACAGCATCGCTACACTGATCCTGACAACGGACGGGTAAGGTGTGTGCAGAACTAAGCAGTAAAAGCAGCAAGCTAATCATGTCGGGGGGTGAGGCGCAAGCGCCCCACCCTTTTGACTCACCACAAAGGTCCGGGTGCTCCAGGTCCGGATTTTCGGACTTGGGAAACCTCGAATCTCAACCGCTTGGCGTTCCACTCTTTCAATCCCCATCCAAGCCCCGTGCCCCAT
>Ga0182030_10019034_pt1 | contig 13112 bp, 11 predicted proteins | sample 812S3MmetaG_FD_121299 | JGI IMG/M metagenome (GOLD analysis project Ga0182030, IMG submission 121299) | Permafrost microbial communities from Stordalen Mire, Sweden - 812S3M metaG (Illumina Assembly) | ecosystem: Environmental > Terrestrial > Soil > Wetlands > Permafrost | place: Sweden... | reverse complement strand
CGAAATGACCAGATAGCAACTGATATAAGACTCTGGCTGCGAGATTCGGTTATCGATATCTTGAGTAAATTGACCGATTTGCGGCAGTTGTTCTTACAGCTCGCAGAGCGCGACCTGGAAATAATCATGCCAGGTTACACGCACATGCAGCCGGCCATGCCAATTCGACTCTCACTCTGGTGGTTGGCTAACGAGTCTCGATTTCAACGCGATTTCGCCCGCCTGAACGATTGTTACAAGCGTTTGAATGCATCACCTCTTGGTGCCTGTGAAATCGCTGGCACTACAGTTCCTATCGACCGTGACCTGACTGCTCGTATTCTGGGGTTTGATCGCGTCATCGAAAATAGCCTTGACGCCACCTCTGATCGTGACTACGTCGTCGAATTCGCATCTTTCGCTGCACTTTTCGGGACGCACATCTCTCAGATGAGCTCTGAATTATTGCTCTGGTCGACCCAGGAGTATGCATTTATGCGCTTGCCCAGGGCTTTTGTATTCCGCAGCCAGAGCATGCCTCAAAAACGGAACCCCGAGCTGCTTGAGATCTTACGCTCTCGTCCCTCAATGCTGGTTGGCCGTCTGACCCAGTTCCTTACCGAGCTAAAAGGTTTGTGCGTAAGCTACTCACAGGACCTGCAGGAGAGCTTGCCAGGGCTTATTGAGTCTGTGCGCGATGTTCACTTCATTCTTGACCTTACGCTCGTGCTTTTGCCAGCGCTACGTATCGACGAGGTGCGTATGAAGCAAATGGCCACTGCCGACCTCACCAACGCTTCACATGCGATGGATTACCTCATCGAACGCGGTTTGGCTCCGGACAAAGCCTCAAAAATCTTGGAAGCTGCAACGTCATACTGCAGAGAGCGCAGTCGACAGCTGCTCGATCTTACTTTGAACGAATGGGCACTCTTCTCGCCTGCTGTAGACGAACAAATTTACTCTTATCTGAATTTGACTGAATCAGTCAATTCCAGAGGAACATCAGGCGGCAGTTCGGGTGAGCAAATTGAAGTGGCGCTCAAACGCCGGACTTTGCTTCTGGAAGATGAACGAAAAGCATTATCAAATTTGGCAGCCAAACGGTTAAACTGTCTGGAGTTCGATAGCTGACTGGCTTTTGACCTCTCCAGGAGATCCACTTCGTTATGAAAGCAATGGTGCTTGCTGCCGGCGTCGGCTCACGGCTCGACCCGCTCACGGCAACCTTACCAAAACCGCTGGTTCCAGTAGTTAACAAGCCTGTAATGGAACACATTGTAAGTCTGCTTAGAAAGCACGACTTTACGGATATCTGCGCCAATTTGCATTACCTGCCGCAAAACATCACTGAATACTTTGGTGATGGTTCTAAGTTCGGCGTCAATCTCACGTTCGAGATGGAAGCTCAATTGAGCGGGGACGCCGGCGGCGTTCGTGCTTGTCGCAAATTTTTGCAGACCGGAACATTCATCGTAATCATGGGCGATTTGATTACCGATGCTGATCTGGGTTCGCTTGTGCAACAGCACAGGGAGAAGAAAGCGCTGGCTAGTATTGCCGTGAAAAAAATGGATGACGTCACTCGTTTCGGCGTAGTCGTGCGCGACAAAAACGATTTTATTACTGGATTTCAGGAAAAGCCAAAGCAAGAAGATGCTCTGTCTGACTTGATTTCAACTGGCATCTACATTCTGGAGCCGGAAGTTTTCAACTTTATTCCTGAGACCGGCGATTATGGTTTCGGAAGACAGCTATTTCCTTCGCTGGTTGAGAGAGGCGAGCGCGTTCTTGGGCTGGAAATAGAAACTTACTGGTCTGATGTTGGTACGATCGATCAATATCGCGAATCGAACTTGCATGCGCTTTCTGGTCTGGTAAAACTTTCAATGCCGGCCAAAATTACCGGCAGTGAATTTTTCAATATTGTCGGAAACGGCTCGGCCTATCTTGATCAAGGCACTGTTGTTGAATCGAATGTGGTCTTGTCTGGAAATCTTTTGCTTGGAAGAAATTCCAGAATAGGTTCTGGCACCACAATTACGGGAAATGTCGTAATTGGTGACGATTGCATAATTGACGGCAATTGCGAATTGAAAGACTCTGTGATCTGGTCTGGCACTCATGTGCAGGCAGGTGCGTCGATTAACAGCAGTGTCGTAGGCTCTGATTGCGTGGTCCAACAAAAGTCACGCCTGAATAACGAGGCGGTCGTCACACCATTGAAAAATGGCTTGAGTGCTACGGCTGCTCGTTAAGAATATAGTATATAAACAAAGTTACGATACCGCATTTGGTATCGTAACTTTGCTTTTGCGACTTCAATAGTTATTTATGGACGAGCTCTGGTTGCTCAGTTTGTGCGGCTTTCCAAATCTCCATCCACAGCCAGTAGTGGAATGGATTCAAGTCTTTAGCGTCTTGTGCTTCAACCGGCTCCAGCAACGATAGCCAGGTATGAGCATTTGGAAAACGCTTGGCCAAACTGTAGCAATCGGCCATCCATAAAACTTGTTCGGTCGTTTGCTGCGTTGCCATGGTTTATCCTCTTTGAAGGTTATGATGAACGAGTGATCTGCGGTTACAACAAGCGATTGCAGAAATTGTTCGTTCACCCCCGCACTGCTTTCATACCCAGTTGACAACACTGCAAAACTAAAGATTTTGTTCTTTAGACTACAAATGCTCGTCTTCGAAGAAAGCTGAAAACGGCTTAGCGACTATAGATAGATTGCATGGGGCAGAGTGGATATATAAGTGTAGTGATGTATTGCACTCGGGACTAAAGCCAGCTGTTGCTTTAGCCGCATTAAATCAGGATTTGCAACTCAGTGACTTTTTATGCAGGCACAGCGTTCTTATAAAAGGTGGAAACGGAAGGGTTAGTTTAACCGGGTGGCCAGCCGAGTGCTCTGCCTGCAAGCAGGTGGATGTGCAGATGGTCGACTGTTTGACCGCCATCTTCTCCGGTATTCACGACGATACGGTAACCCTTCTTTATACCTAATTCGCCCGCCAGGGCGGTAGCTTTAGCAAAAAGGCTGCCAGCCAGGCTGGCATTGTTTACAAGACCAAGATTAGGGATATGATTTTTGGGGATTACGAGAATATGTGTGGGAGCCTGTGGATTGACGTCTCTGATAGCTATTAGCTTGTCATCTTCAGCGAGTTTCTCAGACGGAATTTTTCCCGCGATTATCTTACAAAAGATACAGTTGGGATCGGAATTTATTGATTCGCTTGATTTCATCGTTTCAACTCCGGGGATGATAGTAATTAATCGGCAATTACGCCTCGACCAAAAACATTTTTAGAATTATGGTAAATAGGTGGGAGTTTAGTGCTCGCACAGTGGAAAGAAATAACTGAACTAGTAAAGCATAGAGGGAGCAGGCGATGACGAATGAAGGCAACCTTTTGCCTCGGTATATCCTAATGCAGAAGACACTTCTCTCATCCTTGCGATTAAAGGATGTGCTGGACGCTGCCGTCGTACAAATCTCCGAGCTAGCCGGCGGTGCTAAGGTTGCTATTTTCCTTTCCGATAACGAAAGTCTTGCCCTTAAATTGATGGCTGCAAAGGGATACACACAGGGTACGCTCGACCAGATGAAGGTCATGCCTTTTTCCAACGAGAGCCTTTTGAAATATGTCGTGCAAAAGCGCGCGGCGGTTACTGCAGCTAGCCCATCTGAGGCTCCGGAAGTAAGCAGGTCTATCATGCAACGGGAAGGCTCTGCCGCCCAGATAGCTATTCCTCTTACATCATCTAGTTTGCTCGTGGGGGCCGTTCTGCTCGATGTTAACGACACGTCGATTGTCAACATGGCCGACTTCCTGACTGAGACGTGCGAAGTTGTCGCCCTGGCTATTGCTAATTCGATACTTTTCGGACGCAGTGAATATGAACGAGAGCGCCTGAGCACTCTTTACAAAACGTCGTGCGCTCTGAGTTCGAGTGCTCTGCAAGTTTCTGATGTTTTGCAGATAAGCGCCGACACTGCAATTGTTCTCGGAAACACGCCGACTTGTGCAATTTTGTTGTTCGAGGGCGAACACAGTTCGATGAGATTGGCGGCCTATAAAGGACTTGAAGGCAGCAGCCTTAAAGACTTTGATTTAGGCTTGAAAGATACCCTCGCCGGGAGTGCTTTGCGTTCCGGCAAAACCGAGTACATAGGCGACGGCTTCCGATCTCCTTTCGGCGGGCTGCCCCGCGCGACAGGAGGCGCTGCTTTTGCTTCCATACTGGCACTGCCTTTAATGCATCAACAGCAACAACTTGGGGTGATGCTGCTCTTCTCGACAGAGACTCGAGCTTTCCACCGAGAGCAAATCGATTTATTAGAGTCGCTCGCCGTGCAGGTTTCAACAGCTCTGAACACTGCGCTCAAACATGAGACTGCCACCGCAACTTCGATTATCGACGTGCACACCGGCTTGTACAACAGAGCTCACTTCGATTCCACCTTGAGTAAAGAGATCGATCGTTCCCACAGACATCAGCACGAGCTGGGTCTTTTGATGATTGATATCGACCACCTTTCATTGCTCAATGAGCATCTCGGTACGGAAAAAGGTGATGAAGCAATTCGCCATATAGCTCGAGTCCTGCGCACTAGCTTGCGTGAGATTGATGTCGTGTGTCGCATCGGCGGCGCAGAATTTGGCGTCATTTTGCCAGAGACAAACTCTCAAGCGGCCTGCGATGTTGCAGAGAGACTGCGTAATCGCGTGCGTTCAGAAAGCGTTGCTGGTATTGGTGTTGTTACAGTCTCAATTGGAGAAGCCGCATTCCCTCAGAACGCGGACACAGTAGAACCGCTCTTGAAAGCGGCATCTGAAGCGCTTGATATTGCGAAATTCGAAGGACGCGATAGGGTGAGAGCCGCCGAAACTGGAAAGATTGAACCAAGCGGACCGATTGCCTGGGATGATCTGGCGCAGCAAGCACGTTTAGCTGTAATAAATGAGAGACAGAAATCAAATCATGGCAAGCTGACCGTGGCTTCAGAGTACGCGAACTGGATAACAAAAACGCCCACGCGCAGCAAAGAATCTACATAACGGTCGCAGTGTTAACTAAGGCAAGCTTAACAGAAGGTGGTCCGTCGGCATCGATTCTTTGACTTTTCTCGACCGTTCCAGACGAATATTTCTTGACGACTATCCGTTCACACAGCCACTTCCCTTGTGCGTGTGACGCTTGTATTGTCTCGGTTTACCCTCAAAATCATTAAGAAAAAGGGCACAACTAGGCGACATACAGGATCTCCCGATAGACTTTGACTTAGAAGAGGCAGTCGATTCTTTCGGAATCTTGGCGTGCCCGTCCCACATCTGCGTTTATTCGACAAGGAGGATAGACCATTGGCTACAGCATCTGTGCAAAAACTCGAGTTGAGACCATTAGCTGACCGTGTTGTGGTTAAAAAGCTTGATGCAGAAGAAAAAACGTCTGGCGGTATCGTGCTACCAGACACTGCAAAAGAGAAACCACAACAGGGCGAAATCCTCGCCGCTGGTCCTGGCAAATTCGATGACAAAGGCGTTCGTCAACCATTGGAAGTCAAAGTTGGTGACAAAGTTCTTTTCGCTAAGTACTCAGGTACCGAAGTGAAAATCGAAGGAACCGAATACTTGATCCTTTCAGAACGCGACATCCTAGCTGTCGTTGGTTAATTGACCAGATTCGTTAATTGACCTGATTGATCTAATTCATTGATCTATTCGTAGTCTGAAAAAGACCATTACCTCGAAAGTCCACTCACATTTACAGGAGATTGAGTCAGTAATATGGCCAAGCAAATCGTATACACAGAACAAGCTCGTCGCGCTCTAGAGCGTGGTGTTGATCAAGTAGCTAACACCGTCAAATTGACATTGGGACCTTCAGGTCGCAACGTCGTGTTGGAGAAGAAGTTCGGCGCTCCTCAGATCGTAAACGATGGCGTCACCATCGCTAAAGAAATCGAATTGGAAGACAAGCTGGAAAATGCCGGCGCACAGTTGATCCGCGAAGTCTGCACCAAGACTAATGACCTCGCAGGCGACGGAACAACAACCGCAGCAGTTTTGGCTCAAGCGATGATCAAAGAAGGTCTTCGTAACGTAGCTGCTGGTGCTAACCCGATGGTTCTCCGTCGTGGTATCCACAAAGCAACTGAAATGGCTTGCGAAGAAATCAAAAAGATTGCTAAGCCAGTCGAATCGAAAACCGAAATCACTCAAGTTGCCACCATCTCCGCTGGCAATGATGAAGAGACCGGCAAGATCATTGCTGATGCAATGGAAAAAGTTGGCAAAGACGGCGTTATCACCGTTGAAGAATCCAAATCACTTTCGACCGAATTGGAAGTTGTTGAAGGAATGCAGTTCGACAAAGGCTATGTCTCTGCTTACTTCGTAACTGATCCTGAGCGCATGGAAGCAGTTTTGGAAGAGCCATACATCCTCTGCGTAGACAAGAAAGTAAATCTTCTTGCTGACCTCGTTCCAGTTTTGGAAAAAGTTGCTCGCTCCGGTCGTCCTTTCATGCTCATCGCTGAAGACATCGAAGGCGAAGCTCTCGCAACCCTGGTAGTCAACCACCTCCGTAAGGTTCTTCCTTGCTGCGCTGTGAAGGCTCCTGGATTCGGCGATCGTAGAAAAGAGATGCTCAAAGACATCGCAATTCTGACCGGCGGTCAAGTAATCTCTGAAGAAGCTGGCAACAAGCTCGAGAACGTCACCATCGACATGCTCGGTAAAGCTCGCCAGATTCGCGTAAACAAAGACAAAACAACAATCGTCGCTGGCAAAGAAACCGCTGAAGAAGTTAAAAAGCGCATCTCTGTCATCAAGCGTCAGATTGAAGAATCAGACTCCGAGTTCGACAAAGAGAAGCTGCAAGAGCGTCTCGCTAAGTTGGCCGGTGGTGTTGCCGTAATTAAAGTCGGCGCTGCTACTGAAACCGAACTCAAAGATCGCAAGCTCCGTTTCGAAGATGCGTTGAACGCAACCCGCGCAGCTGTTGAAGAAGGTTACGTCCCAGGCGGCGGCACCACTCTTCTCAGCCTCGTAAAGAGACTCGAAAAGAGCAGAGAACTCTTCCATGGTGATGAAAAAACTGGTTTCGATATCGTCCTCAAGTCTTTCGAAGCTCCTGTTCGTCAAATCGCTGACAACGCCGGCTTGCCTGGTGAAGTCGTAGTGGAAAAAGTGAAAGAACAGAAAGATGGTTTCGGCTTCAACGCCATGACCTTCGAATACGTCGACATGGCTAAGGCTGGTATCATCGATCCAGCTAAGGTAGAACGTTGCGCTCTTCAGAACGCTGCTTCTATCGCTGCAATGTTCTTGACCACCGAAGCTCTCGTCGTAGACATGCCCGAAGACAAGAAATCCATGGGAATGCCGCAAGGCGCCGGAATGGGTGATTTCTAAGCGCTGAAAAGCAGTTAGATTCAAAAAAAATTGGGGCTGGAGGTTTTCTCCAGTCCCTTTTTCTTGATTCCGATGTGTGCGAGATCAACGTAAACTTCGCGCGCACTGGTGCACTCTGTTTTGTCTGTCGGCTAAATATGTCGGTCGGACATGTCAGCGCTCGTTCGACTTAGTGTCCGCGTGTTATCTCTAATTTTGCTTTCTGGCAGTGGTCGTCGATATAAAGTTCAGCTAGGGATCCTGGATCCATAAGTTGCATCGTTGAATCGGGCGTAGAGATGCAGTAATAGTCACCGCTCTGGTAGAACTCTCCGCCATCTAGAATTTGGTTGTCCATGTAAATCTGCATGGGAATCTTCGCCTCTACTGCTTCTGTATCAGCTGCGTAATGCAACAGGTTGAGTTCGTTCATCTGCGAGCAAAGCGCAAGACCAGAACCGTTCTGAAGCATTTCGCCCTTGTAGACTTCTTCGCCGTCCATAAATATTCGCACTGGCATTGTTGGCTCTTTCATAATCGTTCCTCAAAACTGCGTTCCCTTGTGTGATGCTTGAGCCTCAGCCGGATAGTACCTTGTGAATACCTGTGTTTGAGACTTGCATTTCGATGAGGGACGATATGGCTGGGCAGTGGGTTCCCAGACGAGTCCGGGCTTGTTTGACACTCAGATCTTCAGGGTCGCTTTTGGGCGGGCTTCGTCGCCAATAATGACACCATCTTTTACGCGGATTATGCGTCGTGCTCGACTTGCGGTGTCAGGGTCGTGGGTGACCACGACAACGGTCATTCCATCGTTGACCAAACTTTCAATCAGATTCATGAATTCAGATGCGGTCGTGCTGTCTAGAGCACCGGTCGGTTCATCAGCAAGAAGGAGTTTGGGATGGTTAGCCAGCGCGCGAGCGATAGATACGCGTTGCTGCTGTCCGCCCGAAAGTTCGCTTGGCTTGTGATGCATTCTGTTGCCGAGACCGACCATGGCTAGAACTTCTTCTGCACGTCTTCGTCGTTGCTCGATTGGTACACCGGCATAAACTAGAGGTAGCATCACATTGTTTATCGCAGTCATCTGCGGCAAAAGATTGAATTGCTGGAAAATAAAACCTATGGTTCGGTTGCGAATTGACGCCAGTTCATCCTCGTTGTGTTTGTGAATCGCTTTTCCATCCAGGATGTAGCTTCCATTGGTGGGTCGATCAAGGCAGCCGATGATGTTCATGAGAGTGGATTTGCCGGAGCCGGATGTACCCATGATCGCCAAATATTCGTTTTTATTTACGGTCAGACTTACATCGTTTAGCGCGTGCACAGGTTCGGAACCTAAAACGTAGGTCTTGATGATATTTTTGAGCTCGATTAGTGGTTCCATATGCGATATCACTCTAATCCGCTCGAAGGGCAACAATGGGATCTAGCTTGGCGGCTCGGCGAGCTGGATATATACCGAAGAACAAACCGATCACTATCGAGACAAAGAATGACAGTACGACGGAGACCGGCGTCACGAGCGTGGTCCATTTTGCAATTCTGCTTACCATGTCGGCACCAAAAAGTCCGAGCAAAATTCCGACAACGCCACCACTCAACGACAGGACGATTGCTTCAATTACAAACTGCATCATAATATCCATGTGCTTAGCGCCAATGGCTTTTCTGATGCCGATTTCGCGTGTTCGCTCTGAGACAGAAACAAGCATTATGTTCATGATACCGATGCCACCAACCAGCAGGGAAATGCCAGCTGTTGCTCCGAGCAACATAGTAAAAACCTGGTTTACTGATTGCGCTGTATCGAGCAAATCGGCTTGAGTACGAATCATGAAATCGTCTGGAATTGGCGGAACTATTTTATGTCTCAGTCTCAAAACATTGGTTATTTGAAATTCTGCCGGCGTGACATCGTCTTCGTCTTTCAGCGACACGAGAATATTTTTTACTGTTCTGCCTGTCGAAGCGTTAGTGCCGAACAGGCAGTTGTATCCAGTCGTGAGCGGCACAAAGACGACGTCATCGTTATCCTGGAAGCCGCTAAATCCCTTGTGCTCCATGACGCCCAGCACCTGAAAAAGCTCTCCTCTAATAAGTACTGATTTTCCTAGCGGATCTGCTTCTTCGCCAAACAGTGCTTCGACAACAGTATCTCCCAGAACGCAGACGCGAGCATAAGAATCGCAATCGCCCTGGCTAAAGAACCTTCCTTTTACAGTTTTGAAATTACGCACCGCTGAAAAAGCAGGTTCGGTTGCTGTAATTCTCGTGGCTGTATTCTGTCCGTTGTATTGCACCTGGTAGTTTGAGTTGTACACTCCGACAGCTTCTTCAACAGCAGGGCAGACGTCTCGCAGTGCCTGCACGTCGTCGTAAGTGAGAGTTGCAGCTGACCCCTGTCCTCCCGAGATGCTTGCTGGGCTGGCTGATCCGGGTGAAATGTAGACGAGATTCGAGCCTAGAGATTGAATTTGTTTTCTTGTCTCTAATTCTGCTCCCTTACCAATGGCAAGAAGTACGATCACTGCGGCGATACCAATTACGATACCAATGACAGTCAGCATGCTACGCATTCTGTTGTCACAAATGCCCTGCCAGGCAACACCGAATAGTTCTCGTATATCCATTCTCGCCTCAGTGACCACCACCGCCCAAACCGCGTGGCATAGGCGCTCCGCCACCACCGCCGGCCCCGCCGCCGCGACCACCGCCACCGCCGCCGTCGCGGCCTCCCTGACGTCCGCCTTTGTTGTCGGAGCCATAGCCCTGTTGCTCGAGCTGCTCTTTGTTGAGACCAAGAAATACCAGGTCGTGCTCTTTCAGTCCACGCGTAATTGCCGTCTGGTTGCCGCTGGATGGTCCAATCTTAACCGGCTTGAACTTTGGCTTTCCGTCAGCCTCAGGAACCAGCACCCCTGTTTTTCCATGCCGGGAGACCACGCAAACTGTAGGAATCAGGATGACGTCATCCATTTTGCCGGCCACAAATCTGGCGCTTACATTCATTCCAGACAAAAGTCGATGGCGTCTGTCGTCGTCGATCGTCGTGTGCACTTCGAAAGTGGTGACGTTTTGAGTGACAACTGCTTCCGGCGCTATTTGTGTTACCTTCCCGTGAAAAGGCTTTTGTGGATACGCATTCGACAGAATCAGAACTTCCTGGCCGCGTTTGATTTTGGCTATGTCTGTTTCGGCAACTTCAGCGACAAGTTCAAGTGTGCCAGCGAGTGCCACAATCGAGCTTGATGTCGCGCTTGTTGTCGCTGCAGAAGTTGTCGGTGTCACCATTGCGCCCATGTCGGCGTATTTCTGCGTGATAATTCCTGAAAACGGTGCTTTGATTATGGTGTCTCGTCGTTGCGCTTCGAGTGTATCGAGATTTCCTTTTGCCTGAATAACTGCGTGCTCAGCGCTACTAATATCTTCAGAACGATTACCAATTCTGGAGAGTTCATGTTGCTCGGCTGCAGAACCCAACTCCGCGAGATTTTGTGCAAGAGCGGCATTTGCTTGCTCGAGTTCTTGCCTCGCTGCGTCATACTGGGCATGCGTCATGCGCGCCGTGGTCACGGCGTTGAGTCTGTCTTGATCCGAAATTGCTCCTTGCGATTCCAGGTAGGTCTGGCGAGCTGCATTTGTGTCATCGCGCACTTTTTGCTGCTGCAATGATTCGAGATTTGCTTTCAACCGCGTGATGTTTTGCTGCGCCTGTCGAACGATGTTTTTCGCTCGGACTTCTTGCAATCTGGCGATCGAAACTTCCTGCGGACGGTTTCCGTGACGTGATTTCTCGTAGTTGTCTATTGCCATCAGGTAGTTGCCTCTGGCTGACTCTATCTGCCCTTGCAGATTACTGTCGTCCATTTCGGCAAGCACCTGTCCTTCTTTAACAACGTCTCCTTGTTGTACAAGAAGGTGTTTGATCTGCCCGGTTGTCTTCGGACTGACTTTGATTTCGCTTATTGGCTTGACGGTTCCTGTCGCAATAATTTGTACGTCGACTGACCCTTTCTCCGCTTGTACTGTGTTTTTCTTCCACTCGACGCTGTTGTCTTGATGCATGAGGTAATAAGTAATACCGCCTCCGGCCGCAAGCACCAGTAGTATTCCAACCAGCCAGAGCATCCGCTTACTTGGCTTGCGGCTTATGCCAGCTTTCGAGCTTTTTTCTTGGGAGATTTGTGTTGTCACGTTACTACGACGTTCCTTAGCTTGGTGTGTACTACTTGTGGTAATTCCGAGACGTATAGCCTGCGGGCGGTATTGACTGAATCAATGCAGCTTGATCGGCTCCGTCGTAAAATGATTTGACTGGTATGACCAGCGATTTTTGATCGAATGAAGTGCCGTCCTTGAAGTACATCACGCCGTCTGATTTGTCTCCAGGATAGAGCAGTCGCTTGCCGAATCTAGTTTCTTCATGTTCTCTTCGTGACTCGTCCCATTCGTATCGTTTCAAAATGGGTCCATGCTCGACGATTATTGTCTGGGCTGTTGGTATGGCGCCCACGGTCAAAGCTGCTTCGACCGTTGATTTGAAATCTGTTGCGATTTTTGCCTTGGCAGTTGTCGGTGGCTGGCCTATCGCGTCAACGTTTGCCTGCGTAAGGCAGGTGATGCTTGCGACTTTGGTGTCATCGCTGCTCAATGAGGCACGGTCTCCATCTACAACGAGTGTTTTATCCGACTTGTTTTCTACTTTAACCGATAAGGCCACAAAACGTCCGGTGAAGGCTGTTGCCCGCGCTACAGTAAGGTCGATGTCTCGTCCTACCGTCGCCGATAAGGGCCGGAGTGTGGGCACCTGAACCTCATCTGCCTTCTCGAAGGTTTTCATCTTATTCAAACTCGAGTCAGGTTGGGTAAGCAGCTCGTTGAGCTTTTTCTTGATCTCCTGGTCTGCCGTTCCGCTATCATCTGCTGTTGCGTCTGCTACAGCTATCGAATGGTTTCCGCCAATAAGCAGTGCGGTAGCAAGCATTAGCGCGCGAACAAATTGATTGAATTCAGTTCTATGCATGCTAATACGCGGTTTTTGATGATCGACCCTTGCTGGCATTTGTGCGCCACCATCAGCAGTAGCATTTTTAAACTGCAATTTCATCTGCTACTTCTTCCCTGCTTTGACCGGTTCCGGGTTGTAACCCTGGGTCAGAGTGTTGATGGATATGACGCCTACATCGTGAATCAATTGTGCCTCTGCCTGTTGTAGTGAGATGATGGATTGTGCTTCGGTCGTGAGCGCGCTTACGTAATCATTTTGAGCTTGGAGTAGTTCTAGATTTGTAGCCTGTCCGGCGTTGAGGCGCAACTCAGCAAGCCTCAGTGCTTCTCTCGTACTGTCCAGCCTGGAGCCTGTAGATTCTATCTGGTTAGTTGCGGACAGGGCGTTGAGATAGGAATTTCTCACCTGTTGGATAACTATTTGCAGCTCCTGATTCGACTGCAAAAGCGCTTGTCTCGAGAGCGCTCTCAACGCGACGATGTTCGCTGCATAATTCATATCGAGGTTAGGAAGCGACCAGGTAAGGTTGATTCCAGCCTGAAAGGTATTGAAGAGCCCGGGGGCAGTTCCAGCACTGGCAGTATTGCTTCCATTGATATTCGAGTTCCCACTGGTGCCATTAACGCCTGCAGGGCTGATGATATTCGGAGGCACGGCGGCTGAGGTCGTGAGTCCGCCTGCTTGTGTGTTGGCGATCGGCGTGCCACCACTGGCT
>Ga0182030_10019033_pt1 | contig 13113 bp, 10 predicted proteins | sample 812S3MmetaG_FD_121299 | JGI IMG/M metagenome (GOLD analysis project Ga0182030, IMG submission 121299) | Permafrost microbial communities from Stordalen Mire, Sweden - 812S3M metaG (Illumina Assembly) | ecosystem: Environmental > Terrestrial > Soil > Wetlands > Permafrost | place: Sweden... | reverse complement strand
GACGTTGCGACTTACCTTACTTGGCATCACGACAAGTGGATCTCCCCTGCACTCGCGGCATTTCGCGAGGTCATTATGAAGTCTCTGAGGGTGACGACTGATGTGAGGAGTTGCCATTAATGGAAGCTCCAACTCAAAGGAAGTCGAACCCGCCGCGCCCGGGAAAAGCGTGGGACATGTGCGGTGCGGTGAAAGCCGCCAGCCCCGACCGCGAAATTCTCCTTTCATGCATGCAGGAATAGCTCCCCAACATGATGTTTGGAGCACGCGATCCGGAAGTTAGGAGTCCGACGGCTTCCCAAGCGCACCCCAGTATCCGTGTCGCCGACGAGACGCCCGAAGCTAACCGGCTCCACATCCGCACAATCGGCGTTCCCATCAAAAGTGGCCGATGGGAAACTGCCCCTCCGCGTAAGTAAACGCTAGGGATCGAGGAGTTATTTCCTCGAATCCCGATTCCAGAGAGTTTGCATGCTTGTTGGTGCATAGGGCTGCTCGCAACATCCGGTTTTTTCGGTGGCCGTTCGCCCTATGCAGCAAGTGCCGAGTGTACCGCCTGCTGCATTTTGGCGAGTCCGATCCGAGCGGTTTCGAGGGGGTCGCCCTTCCAGTATGCGGGATTGAATAGTTCAAGCGACAACACGGTCGACGGATTGATGCGGTGCAGATCCGCCAGGATCTGTTTCAGGGGTGCCACACCGTCGCCCGGATAGACTCGGTCACGGTCGGTAATCGCCTCCCGGGGCGGGGATGCGGGATAGTCGTTCAAGTGAACGACCTGGACCGCCTGACTGCTGAGCATTCGCAGACCGAGGAAGCCGGATTGCCCTTTGTAAAGGTGAAACACATCGGCCAGCACACACGCCTTCGGGTGACTGGCCTCGATGGCGACAAACACTGCCTGGGCCAGTTGGCGCAGGTTCGCCGAGCTTCCCCAAAACTCCAATTCCGGGACCACCCCCATCTGGTCGCCGAGTTCGAGAAGCGCGCGATATCGGTCGGCGATTTCGAGCAAGCCAATCTCCGCTCCCTTGTTGGCCCCTGCCGGCGGCGCTGCGATGCGCTTGCCGCCAATCCGGGCCACCGCATCCATATCGCGCTTGGCCTGCTCCATGCCCGCGGCCCGCTGGCCCGGATCGTCCACCATCCATTCAGGGAAGGCAATCGCGCTTTCGACACTCAGGCCGAGGTCCGCAATGCGTTTGCCCAAATCCGGCAGCGACCCGGCTTGGTCCGCATAGGCATGCAGCCCGTCGATCCAGGGCTCGATGGCTTGGTACCCGGCCTGGGAAGCGACCTTGACCATTTCCACCACACCGGATTTGTATCCCCGTAGGGTGGCAAAATTCAGGCAATACCGGAATCCGGGGGAGCTTTCGGGAAAGGCGGCGCTGGCGACCTCCGGCATCGATCCGCATACACCCACCCCGGCAAGGGTTTTCCCGGCCGCTAAGAAATCCCGCCGCGATGGTCTTGGTTGCATAGTCCCAGCCTCTCATGATCCGCCGCTTCTGATCCAGCGGAATTAGTCCACCCAAACGCGAGACCCCGCGGGAATAATTCCGAGCCGGCAGTCCGCTTCGAGGAGGTTTGTGCTGGTTCAGCGCTCGGAGGAATAGATCGCGAGTGACAGCGCACTGTTTACCTTCGAGACTCGACGAGGGATCTTAGCTGGCGGCGCGATGTTGCACCGAGGCACCGAGAGGATCACGCCCTACACGGAAGTTGGACAGTGCGGCCAAGTTGGCGATAGAAGGCCTTGCCCCGGAAGTGCCGTTCGCGTAAGTCTGCAAAGCGCGTTTGATGACTACCTCGCCGCCCGTCCGACAGGTAGCACAAATCTGATCCGCGACGATTCTTCTTGCCGTTTCCTCATCACCCGCCGAAAATTACCGAGGCGCCGATATTTGCGTTTGCTCCTGCCGACGGAATGCGGCGAAATTGCTGGTAGCTTTTCGCTTGGTGTCACCGGCCGATAGGATCTCGGGTACGCTGCGAGCGACCACGACCCGGCCATGGGATTGACCCGCGATAGCCACCGCGTGCGTCGTATTTCAATATTGCTTCTCCTGTTGGGTGCGCCGGAGGGTAGTTGCTTGGGTTGATGTTCGGTCGGAACTTATCGGGCTTGGAGTGCGGGGGAGGTCCACCTGTGCGCCCCGCAGGCACGTTGGTGTGCCCGAGAGCAACTTTTTCATCCGAGTGGCTCCCTCCAAACCGGTGAAATTGGTCCCCTTTCAGGCCGATGCTAACAGTATTTTGGGAAAATACTGTCGTTTTCATCTCCGAAAAGGGGAGTAATGCACAAAATCGGGTGTTGGCTTATGGAAAGCTCTGTCTGGGCAGGCATTTGTTTCTCAAGCTCTTTTATCGCATCGTCAAAAAGGACCGCATAGTCACCCAATTCTTTGAAGGCCTTCCCGTTGGCAACTGGAATCTTCTTTTCTGGAATCCTTATTGGTTCCCCCGGGGGTCTTACGATGGGTGTGTAGAACCGCTCGGGGATGGGGAAGGCTTGCGCAATGAGGTAGTCGGTGTTCCTAAATCGTTGGAGCAAGACCTGCTTTTCCTCATCCGTCCCTGTGCCAAAATACGCGCGAGCGCGTAACGAATAAATCAGGTCATTATCGCCGTATACAAACCATAGGTTCAAGATGATTTCAGGGTTATCCATTTCCTCTAACTTCATAACGATTGGCCTCCCTCATGAGGTCCATACAATCTAGCAAAAGACTAATGCCGGTCCGGCTGCTTATACTCACTGGCTTCGTCAGCCATTCCCGATAGTGTGGGCCAGTGCTTGGAAGTGAAGGCTGTCACGACAGTGGCGCGGATTCAGGCTGTCGCTCGTCCCCATCGCCCCTTGGTGGGCTCTTGGCGGGGCCGCCCAAAATCATCTGATTCCGGGCAGCCGAATCTGCTCAAACCGGCGCTTGCGAATCAATCGCTTGCGGTGAGCCGAATGGCAGGGTTTTTGGGCAAGGGAATCCGCAGTTGTAGCCGCCGGTAGTTTGACGAATTGCCGTAAGCACGGCTAGGCCGTCCAAGTGAAGAAGAGGAGCGTAGATCCAGACATCCCAGAACCCCGTATCTGGGGAGTTTGCAATATTGCTCTTGGGAAGGGCGTTTTCCATTCCCGATCCGGCGAAGTATCCGCGTCAGCAGCCGCGGTCGACGGCGTCACTGTGCTTTTTGTGAGCAAGCAGGATCTTCAGGCGCTCCGTCTCGCTGATCCCCAAGTTCCTCTCAAGGTCTTGCGAGTCGTATTGTACGGGCCGTGACAAAAGTCATCGTCATGTGCCCGCTGCTCCCCTAACATCAACAATTCAAGCGTGGCCATAAGGCATCGACATGGCCCGCAATGGGGGCATGAAATGGCAGACACGCCCGGTAGTGCTACAGGGCTCTCTCCGTGGTGGCGACACGCGGCGATTCTCGTCATGATCGGTGGTTTCTCGGTTCTAACTCTCGTAACCCTCCTGACCTACACGAACGCCCCTCCCGTTCCCGAGAGGGCTGTGGATGGGACGGGAAATGTAGTGTTCACAGGAGCCGACATCCAAAAAGGCCAGGAGGTCTTCTTTAAATACGGCCTTATGGAACACGGGACCCTTTGGGGTCACGGGGCTTATCTTGGTCCTGACTACAGCGCCGAGTATTTGCACCGGCTCAGCGAAGTGACTCGGGATACGATCGCGGTGGACAAATACGGCAAACCCTTCGCACAGCTCTCGACGGATGAGCAGACCGTCGCGTCCGGGGAGGTGCGAAGGGTTCTCAAGGAGAACCGGTACGAACCGGGCTCGCGGACGCTCGTCTTTACCCCCGGGGAAGTGGCAGCCTTTCGCAACCAGACGGCCGAATGGAGCGACTACTTCAACAAGCAGGGAGCTGCCCCTGGACTGCCTGCCAGCTATATCAAGGACCCCACGGAGCTCAAAGCGTTGACCGCCTTTTTCGCGTGGGCCGCCTGGGCGGCGTCTGCGAACCGGCCAGGCAAGGACTATACCTACACGAATAACTGGCCTTATGAGCCCCTGGTAGGCAACCGGCCCTCCGTCGAGGCTTACGTCTGGAGCGCTTTGAGTCTCATCACCCTTCTGGGGGGGCTGGGCCTGATCCTCTTCGTCGTCGGCAAGTTTGACTACTTGGGCTGGAAGGGTGAAGGCGATACTGCCCACATCACGCACTCCGCTCCCACGCCTCTGATTCTGACGCCCAGCCAATGGGCCACCGGGTGGTTCTTTGCCGTGGTGGCGCTCCTGTTCCTTGCGCAATCGTTTCTGGGAGGCGCACTCGCCCACTACCGCGTGGAGCCCGGAGGTTTTTACGGCTTCAACATCACGCGCTTCCTGCCCTACACTTTGGCACGCACCTGGCACCTCCAACTCGCCATCTTCTGGATCGCAACGGCCTGGGTGGGCGGCGGCCTTTTCCTGGCGCCCTGGGTGGGTGGAGAGGAGCCCAATGGCCAAAAGGCTGGCGTCTACGCTCTCCTCGGTGCATTGGTAGTAGTGGTTTTTGGCAGCCTCTTCGGAGAGTATTTGGGCATCAATGACAAGCTCGGGCAGGTCTGGTTCTGGTTCGGGCATCAGGGCTCCGAATACCTGGACCTCGGGCGGTTCTGGCAGCTCCTGCTGGCGGCGGGCCTTCTTTTCTGGCTATTCCTGATGTACCGGGCCTTGAAGCCTGCCATGAAGAATCCTGGCAAGCGCGAGCTATCCGCCCTCTTTCTTTATGCTGCCGTGGCCATTCCTGTGTTTTACCTGCCCGCGCTTTTCTACGGCCCCCACACCAACTTCGCGGTCATCGATAATTGGCGTTTCTGGATCATCCATCTCTGGGTGGAAGGATTCTTCGAGCTCTTCGCCACGGTCCTGGTGGCCATCATGTTCCGCCAGATGGGCGTGGTCAGCACCAAGACCGCCACGCGCCTGATCTACCGCGATGCCATCCTCTACCTCAGCGCCGGGATCATTGGCACGGGCCATCATTGGTATTTCACCGGCCAGGGGACGCTCAACATGGGCCTGGCGGCGTGCTTCTCCGCCATGGAGATTGTGCCCTTGACGCTACTAACTCTGGACGCCTGGGACTTCATCAAACTGAAGAACCGGCAGTGCTCCGTGTGCGGCCAGGATTTCGCCACCAGCCAGAAGTGGGCCATCTATTTCCTGATGGCGGTGGGTGTATGGAACTTTGTTGGCGCAGGGGTCTTCGGCTTCCTGATCAACCTGCCGATAGTGTCCTACTTCGAGGTGGGCACCACACTCACCGCCAACCACGCGCACGCCGCCATGTTTGGCGTCTTCGGGATGTTGGCGCTGGCGGTTCTCGTGTTTTGCTTGAGAGCGATGCAGTCCGACGCCGTCTGGAAGGGGACGGAGAAGTATATCCGCGTAGGCTTCTGGGGTGCGAACGCGGGCCTTGCCCTTATGATCCTCCTGGACCTGTTTCCCGGAGGCGTCCTCCAACTCTGGGACTCCATCGCCAATGGGTACTGGCACGCGCGTCGGCTGACATTCCTGATGGGCGGTCTGTACCACAAGCTGGAATGGGTGCGCTTGGCGGGGGACATGATCTTTATTCTCGCCGGTGCTGTCCCCATCGCGTTCGGCGCGCTGCGCAGCGTATGGAAGCGGGACATGGCTCCTCCGGTGTAGAGGTGTATTCTCTTACCGGAATGATCACCGCGCTTAAGCCCTTTAAATCACATTGTGATATAATTCTGATTCGTGTAACACCAAACACTGCCCATTGCGAACCTTTCCCACAAGTCCGAGGCGCTTCGCCGCATGGGGTGGTTTCGTTACTCGGTCTGCTGCTTCCTTTGCTTCAGTGTGCGGATAGCACGCATGTGCGGCATTACCCCTCAGCTACTGCTAGGAGTGGCGGGTTACACGGACCGAGGCTGGGCGATCATCGCAGAGCTTGCGGAGTTCTTGCAGGAAGGGCATGACGCCATCGTCGGCCTATGGTCCTGCGCGCCGCGGAACACGCTTTCGTCCGCGAGGTGGCAGGCAATAGCGATCGGCGTTTCGTAAATGTGCATCTGACCCGCCGGGGCACAACAATTTTGGAAAGGATTTCGCACGCTAACATCGCAGAACTCTGGGACCTTCAACTCGAGAATCTTAAGAGTCCTCCCAGCACGCCGCGCGACATCCCGACTGCTCAGGGCACTTAATCCGCAGGCTTGCGGAAAGGTTCATTCGGTCTGTCATTCTGGGCCGGCTCGCTTTGCCTATGATAAACGACGCGAAGCGTCCCGGCAGTTCTTGTGCCTGGTATTTGCCGGGTCGCAGGTTGTCCCGGCTGGCCGGTACCGCGCGGGATGACAGGTTCAGAGATACTTCGCAGATGCCTCGATGGTACAAACCATGACATCTAATTCATCTTCTGATTCTCGCTGGTTCCGGGAGTACGGGAAGGCGCTCGATCCCGCCGTTCTCAAGACCTCCGCCTTCGCCGTTCTCGTGGGGTTCATGGGCGGCTTGGTAGCTCAGGGGCTGCTTGAACTGATCTACCTTTTCACCAACCTCTTTTTCTACGGTAGGTGGTCGTTTGCCATCACCTCCCCCGTGCACAACCATTTGGGCGCATGGGTCATCCTGATTCCGCCTGTCGGCGGCCTGCTGGTAGGGATCATGATTCACTTTTGGGAGCCGACCCTCAAGGGCCACGGCATTCCCGAAGCGATGGAAGCCGTACTGATCGGCAAGAGCAAGATTCGCATGCGGGTGGGGATTCTCAAGCCTTTGGCGACGGCGTTCGCCATCGGTACCGGCGGCCCATTCGGCGCGGAAGGCCCCATCATTCAAACCGGCGCTGCCTTCGGCTCCATTTTCGCGCAGCTCACAGGCCTGACGCCTTATCAACGGCGCGTCCTTCTGGCGGCCGGAGCCGCTGCGGGCATGGCCGCAACCTTCGTCGCCCCTTTTGCCGGAATCCTGGTGGCGATCGAGCTTTTGCTCTTTGAATTCCGCGCCCGCTCATTCATTCCCGTTGCCATTTCTTCCGCCGTCGCCACCGCCGTCGCCGTGCACTTCCGCGGTTGGGCGCCACTGTTCCCGACGCCCCCTTTTTCCCTCGTCAGCATGCAGGAACTGTGGCTCTTTGCCCTCATGGGAATGCTGATGGGACTCATCGGGATTGCCATGATCCGGGCCCTCTTCTTCCTGGAAGAGGCTTTCGATCGCTTTCCGTTCCAGCCCGCGGCCATCTGGGCGCCCGCCACTGGCGCACTGATGCTGGGCCTGATTGGCTATTTCTATCCCCAGGTTTTCGGAACCGGATACGACACGATTCGCGATATGCTGAACGACAATCTGGGGACTCACGCCCTGCTGGGGATTTCGGCCGCCAAGTTTGCCGCTCTGGTGGTCTCGCTGGGCTCCGGCACGACGGGCGGCGTCTTTGCCCCCTCGCTGATCGTGGGTGGCGGAGTGGGCGCGGTGTACGCTGAGGTCTGGCATCATTTCCTGCCGCACCTGGTGAGTGACCCGGCTCTCTATTCCCTCGTGGCCATGGCGGCCATGTTTGGAGGCATCGCGCGGGCGCCGTTCACGTCCATCGTCTTCCTCTTTGAACTCAGCCGCAATCCCAACGCGCTGCTGCCGTTGGTGGTGTGCTGCGTCGTGTCCGACGGTTTCGTGCGGCTGTTCAGTGAGGAATCGATCATGACCGGCAAGCTCGTCAAGCGCGGGCTGATCGTGCGGCAGGAGTATTCCGTTCCCGCGCTGCTGCGTGCGCGAGTGCAAGAGGTTATGCGCAAGAATTTTACGGTGGTTAGTACGGATGACCATGTGCAGGCGGTCATCCGCGATGTCTCGCCGGAGCAGACAGGCATTATCCCGGTCATTGATGGCACTGGCAACCTGGTGGGCATCATCGAGGCCCACGACCTGCTGAAGGGTATCGAAAGCAACCCCCTAGTGCGCGGGATCATGCGCCAGGATTACGTTATCGCGCATCCTGGCGAGACTGTGGACGAAGTGTCGCGCGACATGGTTGTTCACAACGTCGAAAACATCGTGGTGGTCGAAGGCCACGGACTATTGCAACCCATCGGTGTGGCGCGCGCCGCTGACATCCTGCGCTTACGGCGCTGGGTGATTGAAGAGGAAGGCTTCGGGAACCAACCGGTCCGCGCCAAAGGCTCACCGCCGGCGCGGGTATGACGGCCAAAACGGCCTCCGGCTTAAGGCGCTTGAGTGATGGCAGAAGGTGGCCCCTCAGCGGCTGCCAAGGGGCGCATCGTCAAGCTGGACACAATCTCTTCCTGACCGATGTGCTCTGGTACAATGTCAACCGTGCCGAACTCTACGTATACGCTTGGCCGCACGCTGGCGAAGGTCCCTATCTTCTCCGGGCTTACGGAAAGCGAGTTGGGTTTCCTTGCCCAGCGTACGGTTCCGCGCCACTACTCGGCAGGCGAGATGGTCTTTGGCGAAGGCGAGCCTTGCTCGGGGCTTTATGTGATTGAATCCGGCAATGTGCGCATTTTCAAGAGTTCCCCCAACGGACGAGAACAGGTGCTCAGTATCGATGGCGCGGGCAGTTCTATCGCCGAGGTACCCGTCTTCGATGGGGGTGCATACCCGGCGTCGGCAGCCGCGGTCGACTGTGTCACCCTGCTTTTTGTGAGCAAGCAGGATTTTCAGGCGCTCTGTCTCGCTCATCCCCAAGTTCCTCTCAAGGTCTTGCGGGTGGTAGGCGCGCGCCTGCGGCGGTTGGTGGGAATCATTGAAGAACTATCATTCACCACCGTGCGCCACCGGCTTGCTTCCTACCTCTTGCGTCTCGCTCAAAAGTCCGGCAAGCGCACCGCCGAGGGTGTGGAAGTCACTCTCCCCATCACCAACCAGGAATTGGCGGCGCAAATTGGCACGGTTCGCGAGCTTGTTTCCCGCAATCTCTCCCGCTTGCAGGCGGAAGGCATGCTGAAGACCGAGGGGCGCACCGTCCTCATCTACAATCTGAAGGCTCTCGAGGACGAAAACCGCTCAACGGAGTGATCTTTCCCCCTTAGGCTACCTATTGTAATCGCCGTGACAAAAGTCATCGTCATGTGCTTGTTGCTCCTCTAACATCAACATATCAAGCGTGGCCGTAAGGCATGGACCTTGGCCCGCGAGGAGGAAGCGATGAGCGTGACGATGGAAAAAACAATACGGAATCTGGCCCTGGAAAGACCGGGTGCCGCGAGAGTTTTTGAGAAATTAGGTATCGACTATTGCTGCGGCGGCAAGCAAACACTCGAACAAGCTTGTCGCGCTGCCAGTATACCCCTGGACGAGGTGCTGGACGCGCTCGAAGTGGCAGACCCTTCGGCACAAGCCTTGCCAAAAGACAGGAATTGGCAAACGGCGCCCCTGGCTGACCTGATCTCCCACGTCAAGAATACACACCATAAGTACACGCGCGCAGAGATGGCGCGTCTCGGCCCTCTTTTCGACAAGGTCTGCTCGGTCCATGGAGAGCGCCATCCCGAACTCTTGCCGCTTCGCGCCACCTTCCGGGGATTGGCTCAGGAACTGACCACCCACATGATGAAAGAGGAGATGGTCCTATTTCCGTACATTGAAAGAATGGAGGAGTCCGTTATCCAGAAGGAGCCCATCGTGCCACCGCCCTTCGGTACCCTACGGAATCCGGTGTCGATGATGGAGCATGAGCATGATGCCGCTGGCTACGCTTTGCGTGCTCTACGGGCATCCAGCAATGGCTATACCGCTCCACCCGACGCTTGCATTAGCTATCAGACCCTCTACAAGACTTTGGCGGAATTTGAGGCTGATCTGCACCAGCATATTCACCTTGAAAACAACATTCTGTTTCCCCGGGCAATTGCTCTCGAAAATGCACACTGACAGGAGCTCGAACTGATGTCCGCATTGCTGACGCAAACTGAAGTGGAGGGCCGACTCCCCCTGGCGCCGACGGAGACCTTTAAGATCACCGCGGCTCGTGGCCGTTGAGGAATTATGTTCCGTCGTCTCAATGCGAGTTACGGTCGCCCGGAAAGTTCTGCCGGGGATCCAGCCTGAAAAGTCGCCCTCTCGTTCCGAACGCCGTTCGGGGACCAGGCGGCGAATTGATGGTGGGAAGGGCTGTTTTCGTCAGTTGTTAGCAAAGGCTGGGCGACGAGCAGTGGTCTATCTGGGACTCTCACGGGCGAAAGCCAACTTCCGACGTGGGGACGATATGGCCAAATGCCTCGAAGGGTGGAAGGCAGTGGTCGGGTACCGACACTACCTTGGCCTGAATGGCCGCTCAAATCGTCCAACTGCCAATTGGCGCCGGACACCCGAATCCTACCGCATGTATTTCATATTCTTCATCCAGGGGTACCACTCCTGCCAACGCAGCTTGAACCCCTCGCCGTCAACGCGCTTGAACTCGATCCGGTAGTAGTGCAATGGCACGTCGCCTTTGTTCTGGATGGAGTGCGGAGCCTGCGGCCCCATTGTTGTGCACGTGGGCACCGTCATATTCAAGACGCTCGGTGGAGGGCCATACCCCGCCCCCTGCTCATTCAGGGGGCTGTTCGGATAGAGTTTCGTGTCCCCCATGTTGCTCGGATCGGGTGCGACCGCAGGGAACAACCCAGACTCCCACAAGTGCGGAGTCTGCGCCCACCACGCGGTTCGTTCCCATAAAATAGCAAAGAGCCGCGGACCTTGAACCGCAAGCGCTACAATTTGCGTCTACTTGGCCGTGTAGTCTAAACCGTAGAAGTGCCTGACGCATTCAAACTCCCGAGATACGGGGTTCTGGGCTGCTTGGATCTGCGCTCCTCCCAATTGGCCGTGAAACGGCCTGCCCGCAGTAGTCCGCGGTACGCCCTGATGGTGCGAGATCACCTTGGATGTCTTTTGCAAGGGGGTGTACGAGATAAAAGTGGGAGCTACAGGGTGCGCGAGGCCCAAAAGTCTTCAAATCGGCCGGAGAGGATACAACTACGCAGGGCCATGATGGCATTGGCTCCCCCTACGGACCAACGCATTCCCGATTGTTTAAGGCGCTCACCGATGACCGTACGGCAGCCGGCCTCGCCCCCCCCAGAGCCAACAAAGAACTTCTTTTGACGATATTCGGCATAGCGCATCTGCGGCGCATTATTTTCGAAGTAGCCCAACTGGGTGAGCATGGACTTTTTGCTGGGGGCGGAGGTGGGCAGTTTCTTGCCGGCCTTGCGCAGGAGTCGGGCGATGTCGCCCGCTTCCAACCAATCCCGCCAGGCTTTCGGACCCGAATCCCGATTCGGGACAGTTGGCCGTGCATCAGTTGAGTGGGGGTATCGGCCCTCACTGGGGACTTTAGGTTGCAGCTGCCCGTCTGAAACCACTTGGACGGATTCGAAGGATCGCTTTTTCCGGAAACGAATTCAGTCCCTTTGACGCGGCGTAGAGCTGACGTGGGCACATCTGACCATCTTAGATTGTTCCGAATGAGTTTCGGCGACTGTGGCTGATGCTTGCCCGTAAAGATCAAGGCGGTTCTGAACCCGATACTCCGCCCAGTTTCTCTCAATTCGCTTTGTGTCCTTTTGCGAAGTGATACCGAATCGGCCGAGCGAGAGGATGAGCGCCCGAACGCTTACGTGAGGTTCAGCCGAATGTCCGGTTGTCCCACAATTGGGGCAGCGCAAGACAGGTGACACAATATGCCGCTCGGACCGAATTTGCTGCAGCATCGCGTCCAGCTTATTGCGCAACTCGATTAACGCTGGGAATGACATCTGGGAGTTCCACTCGCATCGAAGTCTCGCGAGCATCTCCGGAAACCATACTCGTTGAGGGTCTCCCCCGGCCATTTGTTATCCCCCTAGAGGTCGTGCAGTCCTCAGGTTGTTGACTATCATAATCATTCCCGACCGCTCCGCAAACCCCGTTCCTTTTGATTGTGTCACCCTGTCAAACTGTGCTTTGCTGTTGACCACAGATGTAGTCACGGGGCGGGAAGCCGACTTTTCATTATGAATCCGACCAGGATGCCATCGCTCACCCAGAAATCAGTGGTGGGAAGGGGATTTCCCGCCAGGAATCAGTGGCGGATGCCGTTGCTAAACAGGACGTGGGAGGATTCAATCAACGAGTCTAATGAGTTTCCGTAACGGGGGCGATCAGAGGGGCCGGCGACGGAGACTTTGTTTGCCTGGTATAAACGCTTGTGGTAAATCTCTGAGAGATGCGAATTCGGACGATCTGCTCCCTGTTGTCGGTGATGTGCGCATTTTCGTGCGTCATAGCGATATATGGTCAGTCGCCATCTGAGTATCCGCGCACGCCATGGGGCGGCTATTCCTATCCCGCGTCGTATGACGCCGAGGTCGCCGATCCGGACGTTCACCGCCTGCTCTATGAGGACGAGCACATCATGTTCATTGAGGTGGCGAACCCGCCGGGACTCGATGTCAGGATGCACGGACATCCTTACCCCCCCGTATTCGCGCGAGACACGGGGGGTGCACCAGCTTCAGGCTCGGGACCGGCTAGCGCTGCTGGCATTCCCATCGACGACACGCACTTGGACCCTGACGGTGTCTTCGCAGGCAAAGGGTGGGGCGAGGGAGGGCCGCCGGCAGGCCTGCAATACCCTCGGTGCACAACAGCACCGCCCGAGGGGCCGCACAGGCCAATTAACCACGGCACAGTGCCCGTCCATTTCTATCGCCTCGAGTTTCGCCGGCTCGACACTGACGGTCTGCCCGGTCACTGGAAGCAGTGGTACGCGTGGATGTTGAAACCGGTGAAGCCAGTGCCCAATCTCCCGCTCGGGCCGGCCTTGGGTCCGAACGTATCGGAGCAATGGCCCTATTCGTGGCTTTACGATTCGGTGCTGGCTGCGCCCAACAACTACCGGCTTCGGTATGAGGACGGCCACGTGCGGCTTCTTGAGGTGAGCGTGCGCCCGGGTGAAGCCACTCCCCTGCACGGGCATCCTTATGCGTCGGTGCTGGCGTTCGATGCAGTCGCGGCGGATCCACAGCAGGTAGTTGACAGGATGCTCAACCCGAACAGTCCATTGAATGGGCAGGGGGCGGGCCATGGCCCGGCTCCCAGCGTCTTCGATATGACGGTCCCCACGTGCACGACGCTTGGGCCGCAG
>Ga0182030_10019030_pt1 | contig 13113 bp, 16 predicted proteins | sample 812S3MmetaG_FD_121299 | JGI IMG/M metagenome (GOLD analysis project Ga0182030, IMG submission 121299) | Permafrost microbial communities from Stordalen Mire, Sweden - 812S3M metaG (Illumina Assembly) | ecosystem: Environmental > Terrestrial > Soil > Wetlands > Permafrost | place: Sweden... | reverse complement strand
TTGGCTAGGTATCTATATTGGGTAAATTAACCTATTTGCCAGTGCCGTCGCAGGTATTCGCGCACAGCGTTCACTTTGTCGGCGGCCGCCGTGGGCGCAGCCGCGGCGCTTGATATCGAATTAACTTTCATTCATTTATTCATCTAATTGATATATAAATATTTTATGTTGTCAAAAGGTGGTGCTGAAGAAATCCACGATCGGGTCGAGGTTCCGTATGGAGCGATGGCGGCCGACACGCTTCGAAGTGTGGTCGAGTCATTCGTGCTGCGCGAAGGCACCGACTACGGCGAGCACGAGTATTCGCTGCAGCAGAAAGTCAGCCAGGTGATGCGCCAACTCGAGCGCGGCGAGGCGCGCATTGTGTTCGATCCGGCCAGCGAGTCGGTGCAGATCGTGGTCGGCTAGCATGCGCGCTTCCGGCGAGCAGGCCCTGCGGCGCGTGCTGATCTGGGTTGCGACGCTCAATCTTGCTTATTTCGCGCTTGAATTCACGATCGCACACCGCATCGGTTCGGTATCGCTGTTCGCCGACTCGATCGACTTCCTGGAAGACACCGCGCTCAACTTTCTGCTGCTCGCCGCGCTGGGCTGGCAGGCGCGGCAGCGCTCGCGGCTCGCCCTGGTACTGGCCGCGCTACTGCTGCTGCCGGGATTCGCAACGCTTGTGACAGCGTGGCAAAAATGGCTGCTGCCGCTAGCCCCGTCACCCCTCGGGTTATCACTGACCGCCCTCGGAGCGCTGGCGGTCAATGTCGGCTGCGCGCTGCTGCTGACTCGTGTCCGGCACGCCGGCGGCAGCCTGTCGCGCGCCGCGTTCCTGTCGGCACGCAACGATGTATGGGCGAATGTTGCCATTCTGGCGGCAGCCGGTGTCACGGCCGAATGGCATTCGGCGTGGCCGGATGTTGCGGTCGGGCTTGCCATCCTGGCGCTAAGCCTAGGCGCCGCGCGCGAGATCTACCTGCGCGCTCGCGCGGAACGCCAGGCGCCAGTTACTGTTTGCCGTCCTCGTACTTGAACGAGACTTTCAATTTCGCGCGATAGGCTTCGACCTTGCCGTTGTTGAGCTGCAGGTCGAGCTGCACCACCTCGGCGACGCGTAGATCGCGCAGCGTCTTGCTGGCGCGCGTGACCGCGGCCGCAGCCGCCTTCTCCCACGACTGCGTGCTGGTGCCGACGAGCTCGATTATTTTATAATCACTCTCAGCCATACTATGAGCCTCGCATTGATGTTGGCCCCCGAACCGCTCGCAAGCTTATCCCTCCGCGGCTCCTGCGGCGACCGTCTAGCTGCGCGGCTTGCGCGTCCCGGTCGCCGGCCGCTTTGTGCGCGGCGCGCGCCGCCGTGCCTCATACAGTCGACGGGCCTCGGCCTGCACGCGCTGCCGATAGCGCAGCAGTTCTTCCGGCAGGTGCTCCCGCACATACGAGCTCAGCGCGGCATCGATCAGGCGCGCCAGCTTGACGCCATCGCGCTCGGCCATGCGCCGCGCGCGCTCCATCAGCCTGGAGTCGACCCAGAAGGTCAGGTCCTCATCGCTGGTGCGGCGCGCCGGATATTCCTGGAAAGCATGCTCGGCGTGGCGCTCCAGAAACCAGCCGAGCGCCTCATCGTGCACCTGATCCTTGGTGGACCAGCGATGGTCGCGTTGCGCCGGCGGCCGGCCCTCGACGATCAGACTGCGGAACCACACCTCGGTATCGATCGCGTGACGGGTCTTCGGCGGCAGCGTCTGATGCTGCAGCGTGCGCAGTCCGCGCGCGCGCGCGCTGCGCGTTTTGCCTGCTTTTTTCGCTGCCACCTGTCCCCTCGCTATGGATACCAGCCCGCAAGCCGCGAATGTTAGCTTTGCGGCTGTACCGCGGCATCGACGACAAATTAATTACTCCGGCGCAGGCGCCGAGACGCCCTGCGACGGCTCGGTCGTGGCGCCGAAGCCGCCATCACTGCCATTGTGCTAGTGTTTTAATTAATGAATTTTATCATATAGTTAAGAGTTTATTATAATAACGCACATTAATCATGCCGTCAGTTTCGGCACACAAGACCACGCCGCGGCCCGCGCGGCGACATTATGCAGCCTGATTCTGGCCCTTGAGTTTCGCAGGGGTCGCGCTATATTCGGTTCGCAGAGCATTGAACAGACAAGGTTTCTCCAGGCTAACAACTATTAAGGCGTTACATGAGCTTCGCACTGCAACTACAAACGGGTGCGAGCGAACATCAGACGCCGCTGGGAGCGTAATGTATGGCGGATCTGTGTGCGCGCCTGGAGGCGGCCGCGCTGTCTCTGACCGGCCCCGGTCATATCAAGGACCGGCTGTTCGACGCCTATTGCCGGTATCTGGAAGACATTCAGGAGTCCGACGTGCCAGGAGAACTGGCGCATGAATACGGCGATATGGTGCGCGCCCTGCATCGCGCCCCGGCGCTGCCGGGCGATGACGTTGTGAAAGCCTCGGTGCGCAAGCTGTCGAACGATCAGGCCTGCCGCTACGCCGAGCTGGTGATCCGGCTGTATGGCATGTTCGCCGGCATGAATCACCTGGCCGCACGCAACGCCCGCCCGGTGGTGCCGCTGTCGAAATTCCTGGCGACCGAGGCCAGCAGCAACTCATAGATCGAACTTGAATTAATCGAGCTTGAACTCGATCGTGTCCCAGCGCGTGGTGTCTTCGTGCCGCGCCTGGCGCTTGACCGCATCCACCAGCGCGCGCTCATCCCACGCGACACTCTCGTCGAACAGGCCGGTAAGCTGTTTGGCACGCGCCTGCTCGAGGCCGAAATGCGGCAGCAGCAATACCGGCTTGTCGCTCGCCTTGGCGTAGTGGAGCTGGAATACCAGCAGGTCCTGTTGCTGTGGATATAGGCTCGAGAGCGCGATCACCACCTCGGCCGGCGCTATCTGCCGCCGCAGTTCCTCGCGCAGTGCCTCCTTGCCGCCGATCGGTGGCCGCACATCGGGCGCACTGCAATTTTTGTAATAGAAATTCTGTGCACTCTCGATGTACTCAAACACCCGCAGATAGTCGTCACCCTCCTCAAAACAGTGGGTCACGAATACCCGAATGGGATCGCGCTGGGACATGTTCCCAGTGTACTGTGACGGCCGGTCGAATGGATAGAGACGTACCAAATCCGCTGTGAGACTGCTGGTTTACAATATCCGCTATGCCACCGGCACCGGCCCGGCATTTCATTTCCCAATCCCGGGCGCCGGGTACCTGCGCAGCAGCCGTCTTGTGCTGGACCACATTACCGAGCTGATCCGCAGCGAGGACCCGGACCTGGTGGGCCTGATCGAGGTGGATACCGGCTCGGTGCGCACCGGCATGCTCAATCAGGCCACCCACGTCGCCGACGCGCTCGGCCACTATACGGCGCACCAGTGCAAGTACGGCACCGGTTCGATCAATCAGCTGGTACCGATCGTGCGCAAGCAGTCGAACGCACTGCTGGCGGCGCCGCGCGTGACCGGGGAGCGCTTTCATTACTTCGACACCGGTATCAAGCGGCTTATCATCGAGCTGGAGCTCGATCAGCTATGTGTCTTCCTGGTGCATCTGTCGCTCAAATTCCGCCACCGGCAGTACCAGCTGCGCACGCTGCATGACCTGGTGGTGCGTTCACACAAGCCGGTCATCGTGGCCGGGGATTTCAACACCTTCTGGGGCACGCACGAGATCTACCTTTTCATGCGCGCGGCCGGACTTCGCAGCGCCAACCTCGAAGGCCTGCCCTCGTTTCCGTCGCGCAAACCGCGAGTAGAGCTGGATTTCATCCTGGTCAGCCGCGGCATAGATATCACCTCGTTTCGCATCCCTGCCGTCACCTATTCGGATCATCGCCCGCTGGTGTGCGACTTCGAGGTCAACGGCAATTCCAACGGTCCGGAGTTCCCATGAACAACGCGGCGGCATTCACGCTCGAGGTCGACGCGCACCACATCGGCTGGCTGACACTCGATCGCTCCGGCACTTCCGCCAACACCCTGGGAAGCGCGGTGCTGGCCGAGCTGCAGCAGCAGCTCATCGCGCTCGAGAGTCGCTCGTTGCGCGGACTGGTGCTGCGCTCGGGCAAGCCCTCCGGGTTCATCGCCGGCGCCGACATCCACGAGATCAACACCCTGGCATCCGGTGCCAATGCGCTGGAACTGGTCGCGCTCGGCCAGCGCATCTACTCGCGCCTCGAGGCACTGCCGTTCCCGACCGTGGCGGCGATCCACGGCTATGCGCTCGGCGGCGGACTTGAGCTCGCGCTTGCATGCCGCTACCGCATTGCGGTCGGCGATTCCAAGCTGTCGCTGGGGCTGCCCGAGGTGCTGCTCGGGCTGCATCCGGGCTTTGGCGGCACGGTGCGCAGCGTACGGCTGCTCGGAGTACGCCCGGCAATGAGCCTGATGCTGACCGGCCGTAGCGTACGCGCCGACCAGGCGCTCAAGCTCGGCCTGGTCGATCGGCTGGTTGCCAGCAGTGACGAGCTTGAGGCCGCGGCCCGACAGATCATCCAGAGCGCCCCTGCCCCGCATCGGCCGCCGCTGCTCGAACGGCTGTTGAGCTGGCCGGGGGTACGCGCACTGCTGCGGCCGGTGCTGCTGCGCCAGGTGCGCTCACGCGCCCGGCGCAAGCACTACCCGGCGCCCTTCGCGATGGTGGATCTCTGGGCGCGCTATGGCGCGCACGGCGAGGCCGCCATGGACGCGGAGGCACGCTCGTTCGCCGAGCTGTTGCGCGGCAACAGTGCTCGCAACCTGATACGCGTGTTCCTGCTGCAGGACCGGCTCAAGGGCCTGGCCGGCAACAGCGGCGCTGCACCTGCGCGCGTGCACGTGATCGGCGCCGGCGTGATGGGCGGGGATATCGCCGCCTGGTGCGCGCTGCGGGGACTTAGCGTCACCCTGCAGGACCGGGAACTGAAACTGATCGAGCCGGCGCTCGCGCGCGCCGCTACGCTGTACGCCAAGCGCCTGCCGGCGCCGGCCGAGCGCGCCGCAGCGGCCGCTCGCCTGCGTGCCGATGTCGAGGGCAGCGGTGTCGCCGGCGCCGACATCGTGATCGAAGCGATCTACGAGGACCTTGATGCCAAGCGCGCGCTGTATGCGGCCGCCGAGCCGCACATGGGCGCCACCGCGGTGCTGGCCAGCAATACCTCCAGTCTGACGCTCGAATCGCTCGCCGGCATGCTGGCCGATCCGGGGCACCTGGTCGGCCTGCATTTCTTCAATCCGGTGGCACAAATGCCGCTGGTGGAGGTGGTGCACTTCCCGCCCACGCGCCCGCAGGTGCTCGCGAGCGCGATGGCACTGGCGCGCCGCATCGACAAGCTGCCGCTACCGTGTCGCAGCAGCCCGGGCTTCCTGGTCAATCGCGTGCTGTTTCCGTACCTGTTCGAGGCGCTGCACGCCGCCGGGGAAGGCATCGGCTTCCGTGCCATCGATCGCGCCGCGGTCGATTTCGGCATGCCGATGGGGCCGATGGAGCTCGCCGATGTGGTCGGACTGGATGTGCTGCTGCATGTCGGGGAGATCGTCACGCGCGAGCTGAACAAGGAGCCGCCCGCCTACGTCGATCAGGTACGCACACTGGTCAAGGCCGGCCATCTGGGACGCAAGAGCGGCCAGGGCTTCTACCTTTGGCGTGACGGCAAGGTGAGCGGACCGCCCGAACGCGGCAGTGCACCCGATGATCTGGCCGACCGGCTGATCCTGGCGTTGGTAAACGAATGCGTCGCCTGCCTGCGCGAGCGCATCGTCGAGGATGCGGACCTGGTGGACGCCGGGGTGATCTTCGGCACCGGCTTCGCGCCGTTTCGCGGCGGGCCGCTGTCCTACGCGCGCGCGCGCGGCGTGGATGCCTGCATCGCGCGGCTCGAGTCGCTCGCCCAGCGCTACGGTGCGCGCTTTCGACCCGATGGCGGCTGGCAGGCACTGCGTGACACGGCCTGACCGCGCGGACAAACGCCTGTGCTACCATCGATCGCATCGAGTGGGTGTGAAATCCTGAAAATACCGATGAGAGGAATTGAGGCCTCGCGCGCATGAGCGAAGAACGGGCTATCGATGTGGCGTTGCTCCGAAAATTCTCGCCATTCGAGGGCATGAAGAAGGAAAATCTGGTCGCCATTGCGCGCAAAGTGTCGATCATGCAGGTGCCGGCGAATCGCGTCCTGTTCAAGGAGGGCGACAAGGACCGGCGCACCTACTGGCTGAGCGCCGGCCTGATGGAGCTGCGCGAGGGCAACAGTACCGTGGCGATGATCCGCGCCGGCAGTCCGGAAGCGCGAAATCCAATTGCGCCCGCGCTGCCGCGCAAGGTGAGCGCCCGTGCGGTGGATCCGATCGAGTGCCTGTCGGTGGACAGCGAACTGCTCGACATGATGATCACCTGGGACCAGACCGGCACCTACGAGGTGGCCGAACTGCAGGCGCAGTTCGCCGGCAGCGGCGGCGACGACTGGATGACCACGCTGCTGCAGACGCAAGCCTTTCACCGCATTCCGCCCGCCAACATCCAGGCGATCTTCATGCGCATGCAGCGGGTAAACTGCAAGGCCGGCGAGACCGTGATCCAGCAGGGCGCCGAGGGCGACTATTTCTACGCCATCGTCAGCGGCAAGTGCCTGGTGACGCGCGAGACGCCGATGAACCGCGGCGGCCTGAAGCTGGCCGAACTTGGCATCGGCGATACCTTCGGCGAGGAGGCGCTGATCTCGGAAGCCAAGCGCAACGCCACCGTCAGCATGCTCACCGACGGGGTGCTGATGCGGCTCAACAAGCAGGACTTCCGCGACCTGATGAACGAGCCGCTGGTCAAATGGGTGTCGTATGCCGAGGCCAAGGGCATGATCGCCCAGGGCGGCCGCTGGCTCGACGTGCGGCTGCCATCTGAGCACCAGAACCTGGCGATCGAAGGATCGCTGAATATTCCGCTCTATTTCATCCGCCTCAAGGTGTCCACGCTCGATCGTGCCACCAAGTACATCGTTTACTGCGATACCGGCCGGCGCAGCTCCGCCGCTGCCTACATCCTGGTGGAGCGCGGGTTCGACGCCTATGTGCTGCGCGGCGGGCTCGACAGCGCCGAGCGCGACGTGCGCCGCGGCCCCTGAGCGCGAGGCATTACCTTGAGCAGCTTCCAAATGGACAAGGACTGGCTGGTATTTGATCCCAACCCATCCAAGCCGACGTTCCGTCCGCCGCCCGGCGCGGTGGATGCCCACTGCCACGTATTCGGGCCCGGCGACGTATTTCCCTACGCGCCGGAGCGCAAATACACCCCGTGCGACGCGCCGGCCGCGAAACTGTTCGAGTTGCGCGACTTCCTCGGCTTCGAGCGCAATGTGATCGTGCAGGCGACCTGTCACGGTGCCGACAACCGCGCGCTGCTGGATGCCATCGCCCGCTCCAACGGCCGCGCCCGCGGCGTCGCGACAGTGCGCGCCGATGTCAGCGCCGCGGAGCTGGCGCGGCTGCATGCGGGCGGCGTGCGCGGAGTGCGCTTCAACTTCGTCAAGCGCCTGGCCGACAGTGTGCCGCACGAGACGCTGGCGGCGATCGCCGCGCGCATCGCGCCGCTCGGCTGGCATATCGTCATCTACTTCGAGGCCGCCGACCTGCCTGAGCTGTATGAATTCTTCACCTCACTGCCTACGGTGGTGGTGGTCGATCATATGGGTCGCCCGGATGTCGGCAAACCGGTCGATGGACCGGAGTTCGGGCTGTTCCTGCGGCTGCTGCGCGAGCACCCGCGTATCTGGTGCAAGGTCAGCTGCGCCGAACGGCTGTCAAAGACCGGGCCTCCGGAGTATCACGACGTGGTGCCGTTTGCGCGCCGCGTGGTCGAGAGCTTTCCGGACCGGGTACTATGGGGCACCGACTGGCCGCACCCGAACCTGAGGTCACACATGCCGGACGACGGCAAGCTGGTCGACTTCATTCCGCGCATCGCGCCTACCGCTGCGCTGCAGGCCCGGCTACTGGTGGACAATCCGATGCGTCTGTACTGGACATCCTAGGAGCTGCTGCCCATGTCGCTCGAGAAACCCTACAAGGATATCCCTGGCACCACCGTTTTCGACGCCGACCAGGCGCGCATTGGCTATCCGCTGAACATGTTCTGCATGTCGCTGATGAAGGCGGCCAATCGCGCCGCCTTCAAGGCCGACCAGCGCGCCTACCTCGACCAGTGGCCGATGAGCGAGCAGCAGAAGCTGGCAGTCATCGCGCGCGACTACAACCGCATGATCGCGCTCGGCGGCAATATCTACTTCCTCGCCAAGATCTTCGCCACCGACGGCAAGAGCTTCCAGTATGCGGCGGCACTGATGACCGGCATGAGCCAGGAGCAGTACGCGGCGATGATGCTGCAGGGCGGACGGGCACCGGAGGACGGTGCGCCGACCGGCGCACCGCAAGCCGTCGCAGCGTTGCCTCAATCCGGCAAGGACTAGCGCCATGCAACTCGTGCTTGCCGGCGCCGGCGCCTTCGGCCAGAAGCATCTGGACGCGCTGCGACAGATCGACGGTGCCGAAGTGGTCTCGCTGGTGGGCCGCGAGCTCGCCAAGACGCGCGCTGTGGCGGACAAGTACGCCATCGGCCACGTCACCACCGATCTCGCCGACGCGCTAGCCCAACCCGGGGTCGATGCGGCGATCCTGTGCACGCCGACCCAGATGCATGCCGCACAGGCAATCCAGTGCATGCAGGCCGGCAAGCACGTGCAGGTCGAGATTCCGCTGGCCGACAGCTGGAGCGATGCCGAGGCGGTGGCCGAAATCCAGCGGCGCACCGGACTGACCTGCATGGTCGGTCACACCCGCAGGTTCAATCCGTCGCATCAGTGGTTGCACCGGCGCATCGTCAGCGGTGAGCTGCGGTTGCTGCAGCTGGACGTGCAGACCTACTTCTTCCGGCGCACCAACCTGAACGCGCTCGGCCAGCCGCGCTCCTGGACCGATCATCTGCTGTGGCATCACGCCGCCCACACGGTGGACTTGTTCGCCTGGCAGGCGCGCGCCGCCATCACCGCGGCGCACGCGCTCGAGGGTCCGCATCATCCGCAGCTCGCGATAGCGATGGACATGTCGATCCAGCTGAAGGCGGCCAGTGGGGCGATCTGCACGCTGTCGCTGTCGTTCAACAACGACGGCCCGCTGGGTACTTTCTTCCGCTACATCTGCGACCACGGCACCTACATCGCACGCTACGACGAGCTGGTGGACGGCAAGGATCAGAAGATCGACGTCTCGCAGGTGGACGTATCGATTAACGGCATCGAACTGCAGGACCGCGAATTCGTCGCCGCGATCCGCGAACGGCGCGAGCCCAATGCCAGCGTTGCCCAAGTGCTGCCGTGCTATCGCACGCTGCGCGCGCTCGAGCTCGAGCTGCATGGCGCCGACTGACCGCAGCATCGCCGGCATGAGGCTGGGGGCGCTGGGCCTGGGCTGCATGAACTTGAGTCACGCTTACGGCTCCCCGCCGCCGCAACCGCAGGCGGCAGCGCTGCTGCGGCGCGCGGTCGAACTGGGCGTGCGCTATTTCGACAGCGCGGCGCTGTACGGCTTCGGCAGCAACGAGACACTGTTGGGCGAGCTGCTCGCGCCCTATCGCCGCGATATCTACCTGGCGAGCAAGTGCGGGCTTACCGGCGTGGATGGGCGACGGATCATCGACGGGCGGCCGGAAACGCTGCGGCGCACCTGCTTCGAGTCGCTGGCGCGCCTGCGTACCGATGTGATCGACCTGTACTACCTGCATCGCTTGGACCAGCGGGTGCCGATCGAGGACAGTGTCGGCGAGCTGTCGCGGCTGGTGGCTGCCGGCCATATCCGCGCCATCGGCCTCTCCGAAGTGTCGGCCGCGACCCTGCGGCGCGCGCATGCGGTGCACCCGATCGCCGCGGTGCAGAGCGAGTATTCATTGTGGACACGCAATCCCGAACTCGGCGTGCTGGAGGAGTGCCGCCGCCTGGGAGCCGCGCTCGTAGCATTCTCGCCGCTGGCACGCGGCTTTCTGACTGACGTCACGATCGATCCGGACGCGCTGCTGCCGAAGGATCTGCGGCGCGACATGCCGCGCTTCGCGCAGCCGCACTTCGCCGCCAATATGCAGCTGCTCGGCCCGTATCGGGCGCTGGCGCGCGAAACCGGCTGCACGCCGGCGCAACTGGGGCTCGCCTGGCTGCTGCACAAGGCGCCGCACGTGTTGCCGATTCCCGGCACGACTTCGATCGCGCACCTGGAAGACGATCTCGGCGCGTCGCAGGTGGCCCTGGACGCCGGCGTGCTGGCACGCCTGGAAGCGCTGATCAACCCCGCCACCGTCAGCGGTCCGCGCTACAGCGCAGTCGCCCAGGCCGACATCGACACCGAAGAGCCCGCCGCGGCCTGAAAACGCGAAGCGCAGGCACGGATCACGCGGCGCTCAGGCCAACCCTGGCAGGTCGTTTGAGTTATTGGACGGTTACGGTGAGAGACTCGGACGAATTCTGGACTGAGGCGGACACCAGCGTAAGCACTCCGCCGTCCGTCAGGCTGTAATTGGTAACGTCGGTTTCCACCGGACTGTTCTGCGTGTCGTTGACCTGGCTGGTGATCGCCACCATCACTGTGGAGGTCGCGTCCGAGGCGGTGTTTGACACCGCCGTCACCGCATAGCTGACCTGCGTCGTCCCGGTCGGCGTACCCATGGTGCTATCGGTGTAGTCGTTGGTGGTGCCGAGTACGCCGCTGGAGCCAGCCACCACGCTGGCCGGATACGTGAATGCGGTCTGCGCGACGTCGTACTCGCCGCTGCTGGTCTCGCCCAGGAAGGCATCATTGCCAGTGGCATAGAAGTCCAGCACGCTTGCAGTGTATGTATCCGTCTGTCCCGCTGCGGTTACGCTGCCCGAGACGATCTGGGTTTGCGACAGCGCGCCCTCACCGTTGAATGTTGCGCTCACCCTCGGCGCCAGCGTCAGCGTCCCCGTGCCGGTGAACGGTTCCGAGGTGCCGCTGTTGTTCACGGTTCCGGCTAACGTGACATTCGAGCTCTGGCCATTCGCAACCAGCCCGCTGATTCCGGTTTGAAGGTCGAACGTTGCGGCCGGGGCTGTCGTGCCCGACAGACCACCGCCGCCGCCACAAGCGTTCAGCGCCAGCGCGAGCAGCATAGCCGCGACGAACTTCGCGGTGCGTGTAGTGTCTTTCATGGAGGTTCCTGGGGTGATTGGTGGAAATGGCCGGCCGGCGCTGCGTGCTACCGATCGATCAGCCTGCTCATGCCCTCTTCATAGCGCGGGCCGGCGACGCTTCCAGGCGCGCCAATGGCATCGAGCGTCTGCAGCTCCTGCGGCGTGAGCGTGATTGCCGCTGCGGCAATGTTTTCTTCCAGGTAGGTGCGGCGCTTGGTTCCCGGGATCGGAACGATGTCCGTGCCCTGCTGCAGCACCCACGCCAACGCCACCTGCGCCGGTAGCACGCGCTTGCTGCGGGCGACCGATTCCACGATTGCCACCAGGTTCATGTTGCGATCGTAGTTTTGACCGTCGAAACGCGGATCCTTGCGCCGGTAATCACCCGCCGGTGTCGCTTCCGGTCGCGGCGCCTTGCCGGTGAGAAATCCGCGGCCGAGCGGGCTGAACGGCACCAGTCCAATGCCCAGTTCACGCAGTGTGGGGATGATCTCGGCGTCGAGGTTTCGCTCCCACAGTGAATATTCGCTCTGCAGCGCGGAGATCGGATGCACGGCGTGCGCCCGGCGGATATTACGCACGCCCGCCTCCGATAGGCCCAGGAACCGCACCTTGCCTGCCGCCACCAGCCGCGCCATCGCACCCACGGTATCTTCAATCGGCACTGCCGGATCGACCCGGTGCTGGTAGAACAGATCTATGTAGTTCGTATCAAGCCGCCGCAGACAGTCATCGGCCACCTTCTCCACATGCTCCGGGCGGCTGTTCGTACCTTCCACGGCGCCGCTGGCGCCGATCTTGAATCCGAACTTGGTTGCGATCACGGCGCGATCGCGCCGTCCTTTGAGCGCCCGCCCGAGCAGCTCCTCGTTGATGTATGGCCCGTACACCTCGGCGGTATCGAATAGCGTCACACCGAGTTCCAACGCGCGGCTGATGGTGGCGATCGACTCTTTATCGTCCGGGATCCTATAGGCGGAGCTCATGCCCATGCAGCCCAGGCCGAGTGCCGACACGCGCAGACCTTGTGTTCCCAGGTCCCGCATTAGCATGATGAAATACGCCCGATGTCCTACAGACGGTGGCCGTCAGGTGCTTACTCTAGCCATCCGGAACGACAAAAGGGAATGCAATTGAACATGAAATTTTTCGCACGTCAGCCGGTTCTGCTCGGGTCGGCGCTGGTTATCTGCCTGTCTGCCGGAGCGGTGCACGCGACTACTGCCAGAGAGGCCGTCGCTATTTTCAAGAGCGCCGGCGCCAGCGCGTCGTTTTTTGATCGCAGCTACGGCTACGCGGTGTTCCCCACCGTAGGTGCCGGCGCCCTGGGAGTCGGCGGCGCCTTCGGCAAGGGCCGCGTCTATGTTCATGGCCACTATCTCGGCAATGCCATGATGGGCGCGCTGAGTGTCGGCTTCCAGGCCGGCGGCAAGGCCTACAGCGAGATCATATTCTTCGAGGACAAGCGCTCGCTGGATGAGTTCGAATCCGGCAACTTCGAGTTCGGTGCCGATGCCAGCGTGGTGGCGATCACGGCCGGTGCCAACGCCAGCGCGGCCACCAATGGCGCCAGTGCCGGAGCCAGTGGCACGGATGACAATGCGATCACACGCGGTGTCTACTACAAGGGTATGGCGGTATTTACCGTCGCCAAGGGCGGCCTGATGTACTCTGCGGCAATCGCCGGACAGAAGTTTTCCTTCACCCCGGCGTCAGCCAGCCACTAGCGACCAGCGTCGCGCCGGTCGCGCTCGCGCTAGTTGGCGGCGGCGCCAAACGTTGGGTGAAAGCAGCGGCCGTGCATTGCCCTGTCAACGGCACGACTCTGTTCGTCAGCAGCCGACCACACCATCACAACGCCAGGTAAGTGGTGGCAATCAGGTCACTGGGAAAGCAAGCAATGGCCGGTGTGCCCGGCATTACATCGTGTGCGT
>Ga0182030_10019029_pt1 | contig 13113 bp, 6 predicted proteins | sample 812S3MmetaG_FD_121299 | JGI IMG/M metagenome (GOLD analysis project Ga0182030, IMG submission 121299) | Permafrost microbial communities from Stordalen Mire, Sweden - 812S3M metaG (Illumina Assembly) | ecosystem: Environmental > Terrestrial > Soil > Wetlands > Permafrost | place: Sweden... | reverse complement strand
TTCAAATACCGGAACAAGATCGGTCTCGATGTGGCGCTTGAAGCGCTCCGCGAGTGCCTGCGAAACCGAAAAGCGACTATGGACGATCTGTGGCAAGCCGCCAAAGTCTGCCGGGTAGCGAATGTAATCAAGCCGTATCGGGAGGCGCTCGCTTGAACTCGGGCAGTCCCCGGAATATCGCGGCGTCGATTCGCCAGAAACTCCTCAACATCGCCACCCGTAATCGCGAGGATTTCGGCCTGATTCTTACTCGCTACGCACTGGAGCGCCTGCTCTACCGCCTCAGCCAATCGATCTACCGCGATCAATTTGTTCTGAAGGGAGCGATGCTCTTCCAGGTCTGGGCCGACGCACCGCATCGCCCAACAAGAGATCTCGATCTGCCGGGCCGCGGAGACCCTTCGCCCGAGCGATGCCTCGCCGTGTTTCGCGAACTGTGCGAGATTCGAGTACGGAGGATGGCATCACCTTCTCCGCAACAACGGCAAGTGCCGCGAAGATAAAAGAAGACCAGCAGTACGAAGGCGTCCGCATCAAATTCCTCGCTCACCTCGAAAACGTCCGGATACCCATTCAGGTCGATGTGGGATTCGGTGACGCTGTGAACCCCAGTTTGCTTGCCTATCCCACCTTGCTGCCGATGACCGCGCCGCTGATTCAGGCGTATCCGATGAACAGCGTCATCGCCGAGAAGCTGGAGGCGATCGTCAGCCTTGGGATGCTCAATCGTCGAATGAAAGACTTTTTTGATATTTGGTTCCTGGCGCGCACATTCCCGTTCGGGGCGGCAGCGCTGGGGGATGCAATCCGCGCTACGTTTCAACGGCGCGCTACGCGACTCGACCCTGACAGTGTGGACATCTTGCTTACTGACCTCTCGGACGATCCTGCTAAGCGAACGCAGTGGCGGGCGTTCATGCAAAGAACCGGCATCGAAATGCCGGACACCTTCCCCGACGTGGTCATCGCGATTCGCCAGTTTCTCTCGTCTCCCATGCGGGCCGTCACGATCGAAACGGAAGCGGCCCTTTCGTGGCAGGCCGGTGGACCCTGGAGGGCGCACGTCCCCGACGTAACTCAGACCAGCGGAGACTCGGACACGTAGGGTCACTTCGGCTAAATGCTTCGCGTCGATTAAAATGAAGAGACCTTATGCGCGAATCCCGACGACTCGTTTCGCTCGATGCACGTCGCGGATAGACAACCCCGGCTACGACAGCGGGGAAAAGTGATCACCTTCGGCCCACGACGCGATACCTCGTACTCTTCCGCGAGCATGGACTCGACCCGCCCCATTCGTGTTGCTGGTTTTCGCTATTCCCTGACAAGGATCGCGGAGATGGAGGCGAACTCTTCGGTGTTCACCGTGCCGTCGTTGGAAGACCATTCGGCTTCCGCCGGCTGACTTGTCGTTCCCAGGGGAACCTTCAGCACGATCGTTAGCGGTTTCATCGCGGAGAAAGTGACGTTGGGGCTGTCGCAGCCAACGCCGCCGACTGCGGAGACGATCCCTCCCGGGGCAAACGGGGCCACAATCTGGAGGTTAGCCGACATCGGAATCGTCTTACTGGTCGGATTGGTGAAATAGAGGTTGGGCATGCTGAGAGTGACGATGGCCGCGTTATATTCCGCTGTGGCCGCCGGAAGTGTGATGGATAAGCCGTCAATGGGAATGGGCCCAACGAACGTGCTGTACGACAGCGCGGCGCTGGTCGAAGCATAGACGGAGTTAGCGGGAAGGGAAGCGCCGCTTGCCGCGGAAATCGCCAAAACGGCGATGGCAGCAAACCGCATGAAACGAGTGGATCGGGGCGTTGTTTCCATGGGAGGAAATCCTTTCTGAGGGAAAGTGATTTCGGAGTCCCGCCCGTTTCATAATCTAAAGTAACTAGCGCAACTTTCTAGCGCAGCTTTCTAGCGCAGCTTCGCCAGTAATTGCCTGGCGCCAGCCTCATCCGCCTGTCCCGGTTTGCGGGCCAGAGCGGCATCGCATTCGCGCTCCGCGCCCGCCTTGTCGCCCTTATCGTAAAGAGCCATGCAGTAGTGGTAATGAAAGCCTGGGTTCTCCGGCGACTTTGCCACCAGCGTCCGAAAGATATCCACCGCCTGGCCGGGCATGTGCTTCTTGAGATAAATCCAACCGAGGGTATCGTCCACTTCATTCAAGGTCGGAAGTACCTTCTTGGCCTTATCCGCGAGGGTCAGCGCCTCATCTAAATCCGTGCCGGACTGCGCGATCGAGAACGCCAGGTTATTCAGCGCCATGCCGTTATTCGGTTCATGCGCCAGAACGGCCCGATACGCATCCTGAGATTCCTTGGTGCGGCCCATGCTGTCGTAGATCTGCGCGATCACACTCAAAAGGCGAACGCTGTCGGGCTGTAATGCGCGGGCCTTTTCGAGCCATTGAATGGCATCCGAATCGTCGCCCTTCTTGTGGTAGATTTCTCCCACCTCGGCGTCGGTCTGGGCGGTCTCCCGAGGAGTTTCCTTGAATTTGCTCATCAGGCTTTGGAAATCCGACAAAGCGCTATCGTATTGACCATTGCGAGCCTTCAGCGTGGCGAACTGCTTCAGAATATCGGCGCGATCCGGATGCGCCGCGACCATCCGCTGCAGAAGTGCTATCGCCTGATCCGGCTGTTTTTGCGCCATGTATGTTTCCACCTGGCCTTCGAGAGATCTCGAGTCGGCCGGGTTCAATTCCCAGGCCTTCTGGAAATGCTGCAGGGCGGCTGGGTAATCCTTCTGGCTCAAATAGAGAGATCCGAGTTCGAGGGGAACTTCGGGAAATCCGGGATAACGAGTGGCGAGCGCGTCCAGAATTCTCTTGGCATCGTCCGTTTGTCCGAGGCGCAGCAGCGCGACGGCTTCCACCAGGTTCGCTGCGGGATCGTTGGGCGCCAGTTTGACGGTGTCCTGCGCATCGCGTAAAGCGGCGTCGAAATCGCCGGTCTGGATTTCGGTCTCCGCAAGCGCCACGCGAGGCCGCAAAAAGTCCGGCCGCTCATGCGCCGATTCGCGGTACTGCTGGATGGCTTTCTGATAATCGCCCGTCGCCGCGTAAGCGCGGCCGAGGTTATAGCGGGCCACGAAGTTATCGGGCTTCTGTGCGACCACCTCCTGAAATTCATTCACCGCGGTCGAGACGTCGCCGCGCTCCAGCATGAAATTCGCCTGCATGGCGCGAGCGTCGGGGTCCTTGGGATTGGCCTTCAGCATCTCCAGGACCTTGCTGTAGGCTTCTTCCTTTTTGCCGGCGCGAATCAGAATTTCGACCATGCGTTTGTCATATTCCGCGCGCCGCTTCGGGTCGAGCTTCTGGCCTTCCTGGTATTCACGGAGCGCGGAAGCATCGTCGTTAATCCGGGCGTAGAAATCGCCGGCCGTCAGGTAGGCATCGGGGAAATCCTTGAAGTGGCTCTTGATGCCTTCGAGCACATTGGTCATTTCGGCGCGGTTCTGCTGGCTGTAGTAATAGCCCGCCAGCAGCGTTCGAAACTGATAGTCCCTGGGAAGATTCTGGATGGCGCTCTTGAGGGTGTTTTCGGCGTCCGCGTTGCGCTTCTCGGTGGAGTAGAGACGGAAAAGTTCCACGTAAACCGAGCCCAGCGTCTTATCGCGATCGAGCAGCCGCCGGTAGATCTGTTCGGCTTCACCGGCCTCGCCATCGAGCGAAAGGGACCGTGCGAGCGCGATGGACGTCTGCACGTCCGAGGGCTTTACGCCCAGGCTCTTCCGCAACAGATCGATGGAATCCTGCAGATCTTTCTTGAGCGCCGGCATGTCCTGCATGGCCAGCGCCCGGGCGGCGTCGGCACGCTTCAGGTCCGAACGGAGGCGGAAGTCCTCGAACGAGTCCGGGGCTTTGGAATGCAGCGTGGCCTGAAGCTGGGTCACCTCATCCATCAAGGGCTTATTCTGCGTGGGGTTATTAATGGTGATCGCGCCTTGCACCAGAGCTTCCCCGAGGCGCAAAGCGGCGTTGCGCCAGTCCGGTGTTCCGGCGGGCATCAGTTCGCAGGCGCGGCGCAGCATACCGACCACGTTGGCGTTTTCGCCGAGAGCTTCAAACGTGAGCGCGAGGTGATAGTAGGCTTCGCCAAACTTTGGGTCGGTGGCGACGGCTTTGCGATACATAATCAGCGCTTGTTTGTATTGCTTGCGATCGAAGTACTTGTTGCCGCTTTCGAGAGCGCGCTGTTTGGCGTAGTTCGGATCGCGGTTGCAGGCGATGGTGACCACTGCCGCTATCAGCAGAACAAGCAGCGGCAGGCGTGAACGAGAGGAGGTTCCCATCGAATCTTCTAGTGTACTGCGAGTTAGATTGTCTTCAAGCCTACCGGGAAGTAAGCGGCGCTCTAATCGGAAAAGGTTATATGTCCGGTGCGCGCGAGCCTGTCATAATCCGAACACAGTCTCCGCTCGCTAAAACACTATGAAAGGCCTTCGTGTAGGAATTGGCGCCTGCGCGGGAACCGCCTGTGCCGTCCTGCTGCTGTGGGGCGCGCCGGCCGACCCCGCCGCGGACCAGCTATGGCATCTCCGCAACCTCGGGAAAGCCTTCTATGAAAACCCCACTACGCAGAAGGAGGCTGTGGAGGAATTCAAGAAAGCCCTGGATCTGCGCCCGAATTCCGTCCGAGAGCGTGTCAATTATGGCCTGGCGCTGCTGAAAGCCGGCGAAACGCCAGCCGCGGTGGTCGAGCTTGAAAAGGCTCAGAAGCAGGACCCGGCCGTTCCCCATACATGGTTCAACCTGGGAATCATTGCCAAGAAAGACGGAGACGCGCCGCGCGCTATTCAGCAGTTGGAAGGGATGGAGAAGCTGGTTCCGACCGATGTGAAGACGCACTACAACCTCGGCGTGCTCTATAAACAGGCCGGCGAGCGGGAGAAAGCGGCGGGCGAACTGGAGATGGCTGAGAAGCTGGACCCGAACTTCTCCGCGCCGCACCTGCAGCTTTTTAATCTGTATCGCGCGATGGGCCGAGCGAACGATGCCGAGCGCGAGGTCGCCGTTTTCAAAACGATCAAAGCGCAACAGCAGGGCGCACCGGTGGCGGAAGATGCGGAAGCGAGCGAGTACTCGGAGATTTGGGATCCAATCGATATTCCGGCGGGCGCCGCCGAGCCGGCGCATCCGCGCTTCAAGGATAAAGTGATTGCGAAAAAGGCGGACGGATTTGCGGCGCTGGATCGAGACCGCGTCATTGCCTGGTCCGGGAGCGGCGTCGAAATTGATCCGGGCGCCAGACAGGTTCTGGATCTGAAGGACGTCATCTGGATTGAGCCGGGCGATTTCGATAATGACGGTGTTTTCGATTTATGCGTGATTCGCAAGTCCGGCGTGGAGTTATACCGGAACAACAAAGGCAACTATGAAAAGGTCGCCGCGCCCATGCCGAAAGGGAAGTTCGAGCGCGCCATCTGGCTGGACTACGACCATGACAACGACATGGATCTGGTGCTGCTGGGCGAAGACAGCGCCCTGATGAGGAACAACGGGGATGCGGGGTTCAGCGACGAGACGAAATCTTTTCCGTTCGCGCCAGGGCATGCCATCGGAGTCGCCCGTTTTGCGATGAAGCCGGAGATTCCCGCGCGTGACCTGGTGGTGAGTTATGCGGATCACACAGGCGTGTTGTACCGGGACAAATTGAATGGCGTCTTTGAACCGGCGCCCATCCCGCAGATGGCCGCCGGGTCGCGCGGATTAATTGTGGAAGACTTCAATCACGACAGCTATCTGGACATTGTGGCTGATGGGCTGGCGCTGAGAAACGACGGCGTTGGGTTCGCCCGGGCGGAGGCTGCGGAACCTGACAAACCGCTCTTCCGTCTGGATGCCGACGGCAACGTTCACCGGGTGGAAGCGGTTCCCGATTCCGAGCGCTGGCTCAAGATTGAGATCAAAGGCATCAAGAACGTGAAGATGGGAATTGGTTCCACCGTTGAGGTGAAGGCCGGCGCGACTTATCAGAAGAAGGTTTATGAGGGCATTCCCTTATGGTTCGGGATGGGGAACTATCCGGAAGCCGACACCGTCAGAATCACTTGGATTAACGGGCTGATTCAGAACGAGCCTCAGAAGAAAACCAACGCGGCGTTCTCCATCGAAGAGGCCCAGAGGCTATCCGGCTCGTGTCCCATGATCTTCACGTGGGATGGGCGGGGTTTTGATTTCATTACGGATGTGCTGGGGGTTGCGCCATTAGGTGCGAGTTCGGGCGACGGACAATATTTCCCCGTGGACCACGACGAGTACATACAGATTCCCGGTGATCGCCTGGCTGCGAAAAACGGTGAATATGAAGTGCGCATCACTGAAGAGCTGCGCGAGGTTTCCTATCTCGATCAAGTGCAGTTGATCGCGGTGGATCATCCGCGCGCGCAGGAGATCTTTACAAACGATAAGTTCAAAGCGCCGCCATTCCCCGAATTCCGCTTGTTCGGAGTGAACCGGAGAATTTATCCGGCAAGCGCTCGCGACGACCATGGCCGCGATATCCGTCCCGCGCTTCTGAGAAAGGATCAAGTTTACCCGGATCAATTTCGCCGGAACTACGAAGGCGTGGCGGAGTTACATTCCATCGATCTGGATTTCAAAGGCGCGGCGCGCGACAACAACGCCGTCCTGATTCTGAACGGCTGGGTGGATTGGGCAGACGGCAGCACCTTCCAGGGCGCGGCGCAGGAAGGCCACGGTGGCTTGATCATGCCTTATCTCCAGGTGAGGAACGAAAAAGGCGATTGGGAAACGGTGGTGCGGGATATGGGCATCCCCTCGGGGAAGCCAAAAACAATTTCGGTAGATCTGACGGGTAAGTTTCTCTCCGCTTCGCGCGAGATTCGCATTGTCACCAACATCTGCGTTTACTGGGACGAGATTTTTCTGGCGGAACATGCGGGGTCGCCGGATGTGCGCATGACGAAAATCGATGCGGACGAGGCGGATCTTCATTTCCGAGGGTTCTCCCGTCCGGTGATTGACCCGCAGCGCAAGCAACCGGAGAAGTTTCTCTACAGCGAATGGATGCCGCTCTCGATGTGGAATCCGACGGCGGGATTTTACACGCGGTACGGAGATGTGCGCGAATTGGTGACGAAACTGGATGATGAGCTGACAATCATGGGATCGGGCGATGAGCTGACGCTGCATTTTCCGGCCACATTGAATGCGCCTCCCGCGGGCTGGCGCCGCGATTACCTTTTATTGGTCGATGGCTGGGCCAAGGACGCGGACGCCAACACAGCCTTTTCCCAGACCGTTGAACCGTTACCTTTCCATGCCATGAGCGCCTACCCGTATCGCGCGGAGGAACATTTTCCGGACGATCCGAAACACGTGGATTATCGTAAGAAATATCTCACCAGGCCGGCGCTGAAACTAATCCGGCCCCTTGCCGGCAACCAACCAAAACATGCAACTTAAAGCAGCACTTATTTTCATCTTCGCGGCGGCCGGCGCGGCGCTCTATCTGACCGGGGCTTCGGTTGCGCCATATCAATCCGGTGTGCACTTCACGGACATTACCCGGCAAGCCGGAATCAACTTCGTTCAGCACAACGGCGCGTTTGGAAAGAAATATCTTCCGGAAACCATGGGATCGGGATGCGCTTTTATCGATTACGATGGCGACGGTTACCCCGACATTCTGATTCTGAACAGCAAGGACTGGACTCCAGGCGGCCAGCATTATTACAGCGCGCTTTACCACAACAACCGGAATGGCACGTTCACCGATGTCACCAAGGGTAGCGGCCTCGATGTGGAAATGTACGCCATGGGTGTCGCTGTGGCGGATTACGACAACGATGGAAAGCCCGATATCTACATCACCGCTCTCGAAGGCGATCACCTTTTTCACAATGAGGGAAATGGCAAGTTCAAGGATGTAACGGCGCAATCCGGAATCAAGAATGCGAACTTCGGAACGGGCGCGGCCTGGGTCGACTACGACCGCGACGGCAAGGCCGATTTGTTTGTCGCGAACTACATCCAGTGGACTCCGCAGACCGACCAGTGGTGCTCACTGGATGGCGTGAACAAGTCCTACTGTACGCCAGACAAATCAAAAGGCGCGCCTTCCAAGCTGTATCACAACCTGGGAAACGGGAAGTTCGAAGACGTGAGCCAGAAGGCGGGAATCGCCGACAAGTCGAGTAAGTCGCTGGGCGTGCTGGTTGTGGACTATAACAATGACGGTTGGCCGGACTTATTCATCGCCAACGACACGCAGGCGAATAAACTTTACCGGAACAACAAGAACGGGACTTTCACGGAAGAGGGCCTCAGCGCGGGTGTGGCATTCGGAGAAGATGGCGCGGCGCGTGGGGCGATGGGCGTGGATTGGGCGGATTACGACCACAGCGGACGGGCCAGTCTGCTGGTGGGGAATTTTTCGAATCAGATGCTGGGTCTTTATCACAATGAAGGCAATGGATTATTCGTGGATGAAGCGCCGTCCTCGGTGGTGGGCCGCGCGAGCCTGCTGGACCTGACGTTCGGCGCATTCTTCTTTGACTACGACCTGGACGGCTACGCCGATATCCTGGCCGCCAACGGGCACACCGAGACCGACATCGACCGCGTGCAGCCGAAGGTGCAGTACAAGGAAGCGCCGCTGCTTTTCCACAATGCCGGAGGAAAGAAATTCGAGAACGTGAGCAGTGGGGTGGGTCCGGATTTCAGCCGGCCATTAGTAGCCCGCGGGGTGGCCAACGCGGACATCGATCGAGATGGCGACCTGGATATTCTGTTCACCACGAACGGTGGTCCGGCAATTCTGTTGCGCAACGACGGCGGGAATCGCAATAAATGGCTGTCGCTGCGGCTCGAAGGAACCAGATCGAATCGGAGCGCGTTGGGTGCGGTGGTACGCATCGAATCCGCCCTCGGCAAGCAATGGAACATGGTGCGTTCCGGCGGCAGTTACTGCTCGCAAAGCGATCTCGCGCTGACGTTTGGATTGGCGCAAGACCCGGTGGTGAACTCCATCAGCATCGAGTGGCCAAGCGGAACAAAACAACAGTTCAACAACATCCCAGCCAATCAATTTCTGAAGATCAACGAATCGAGGGGGATCGTCCGTTAGTCTAGTCTGATGACGCCGTCGAAAACTTCGCTCACTCCGGTCCAGCGGCTTCTACTCGTTCTCTTTATCATTTCCGTCGTGTATCAGGCCGGGTTCTCCGTGGGCGCATTGAATCTGCTGCGGGACTCGCGACCGATCGCGCGCGAACCGCTCACCTTCGGTTTTCGATTGGAAACGGTGAGCGGAGTGACGCCGGAAGCTACCGCCGCCGGCATCAAGCCCGGCGACGTGTTGCGGCGCGTAGACGGGCAGCGGTTCACCGCCGATATCCAGATCGATCACCGCATCGAGAAGTTGAAACCCGGCAATCCGCTGCAGTTGGATCTTACCCGTCCTGACGGTAGCGCGTACTCCGCCGTGGTGACACTCGCGCCGGTGCGCGAACACCCCACCTCATTCAAAGCCTGGGCGGTTGAGTTACTGATCGAGTTCGCAATGCCCATTTTTTGCCTGGCGCTGGGTTTTTATGTAGCTGCGGCGCGGCCCGATGATGTGGCCGCGTGGATGCTGCTCGGTCTGATGATCGGCTTCTCCCAGTTCGTGGAGGGATTCTGTTGGGATTGGCCGCTGGAGGACCTGGCGGCTTCCTGGCACTTTCTGCTCGGCAGCCCTTATGGCGCATGGCTGATCTTCATTGTCGGGTTCGCGATCGTTTTCCCCGAACAAGCGGAGTACGAGCGGAAGCGCCCGTGGCTCAAGTGGATATTGCTGGGCCCGCTGATTTTTCAAACGCTATTTTTCTTCGTGTTTGCGGAGGGCCTGGGCTACAACATCCCATCAATCCACTTCATGAAGCCGTTGCTGGACTTTCTGGTTCAGGTACCGGTCTACGTGATCTTGAGCATGGTGGCAATTGGGGTGTTTTTCACGCTGATTGGATTCAAGATCCGGACGGCGACTTACTCCGACGCGAAGCGCCGGCTGCGCATTCTTTACTGGGGAACGTCCATCAGCCTGACGCCGACGTTCATTGTGGCGCTGATCTCTCTCAAGCGCCAGTCCGACATCTTTTATGGAATGGCGGAGTGGGTGATTATCACGTCTCTGCTGTTCCTGCTGTTGTTCCCGATCACCCTGGCTTACGTGATTGTCGTGCAACGCGCCATGCAGGTGCGCATGGTGTTGCGGCAGGGTGTTCAATATGCCTTGGCCAAGCGCGGGTTGAATATTGTGCGCGGGTCGGTTCTGGCCGCGGCGATCATCATGCTGGTTCAGACCATCAACGATCCGAAATCGCGCAATGTGGACCGGGTTCGCGCCGCGGGGTTGGTTGGCATTGCGCTGGTGCTGCGGCGCCGTTTCTCGGAACCGGTGCAGTTATGGATCGATAAACGCTTCTTCCGCGAAGCTTATAGCACGGAACAGGTCCTGGGCGAGTTGAGTATGGAAGCGCGTAAGTTCACCGACGGCCGCCAGTTACTGGATACGGTGGCGCACCGGATGTCCGATACGCTCCACATCTCGCGCATCACCGTCTTTGTGCGCGACGAAGATCGCTTCTGCATCGCCGAAGCCGTGGGAGGAGATCCGCATGCCGGTTACTGCCTGCCCGTGCAGGCGCGCACCGTCCAATTACTGAACGACGCGCGCAAACCGGAGCTGGTTTACTTCGACGACCCGCGTAGCTGGGTGCATGGGGCCGCTCTCGACGAGCAGACCAAACTGCGGGCGCTCGATGCGGAAGTATTGCTGGCGCTACCCGGCCGCGAACGCTTGCTGGGGCTGATGGCGCTGGGGCCGAAGCTATCCGAGGAGCCCTATTCCACGTCCGATTTAGCCCTGCTGCAATCCGTTGCCAGCCAGGCCGGCCTCGCGCTGGAGAATGCCCAGTTACTCAAGGAGGTAGCCCGCGAAGCCGCATCCCGCGAACGCCTGAACCGCGAGGTAGAGATCGCGAGGGAAGTGCAGGAGCGATTCTTCCCGCAGTGCTACCAACCGGTTGCCGGAATCGATTACTTCGGATTGTGCCGCCCGGCGCTCGCGGTGGGCGGAGATTACTATGATTTCCTTCCCCGGCCCAACGGCATCATGGGCATCGCTCTCGGGGATATCTCGGGCAAGGGAATTTCAGCGTCTTTGATGATGGCCAGCCTGCACGCCCTGATGCGTGGCCAACTGGTGGCGGGCATGACGGATCTGGCGACTCTGATCACGAATACGAACCGGCTGATTTACGAGGCGTCTACTTCGAATCGCTACGCCACCTTCTTCTATGGTGAGTATGACCCGGCCATCCGCAAAATGACTTACGTGAACGCGGGGCACAATGCCCCCATCATTCTGCGCGGCGCCGAGGTGTTGCGGCTTGAGGCCTGCGGGCCGGTGATTGGCCTGCTGCGCGATGTGCATTATGAGAGCGCGGAATTCCAGTTCGAGCCGCACGATATTTTCATTACGTATACGGATGGAATCAGCGAGGCGATGACGATCGACGACGAGGAGTGGGGTGAGGATCGGCTAATCGCGGCGGCTCACGCGTGCCGCATGCGCAGTGCGCGGGAGATGACGTCGTCACTGATGGGCGCGGCGGATGCGTTCGCGGCGGGGGCTCCGCAGCATGACGATATGACGTTGATTGTGATGAAGGTGCAATAGGCCGCGGCCCGCGAGACGCAAAATCCATCCTCCGTGCGACAGGCTAGGAGGGCGGACCCGGAAGAAATCCTTCCGTAAGAAGCCGTTTGAGGTTTCGGCTGCCATGCACAATCCGCACGAGATCGATTCCGTCAGGCAACGGGATGTAAAAAGCAGAAACCTCTCGAACCCATCGCAAACGGAAAGTGACGTACCCTGTGTAACAAGTGCCGTCCAGCGAAAGTCTGAATGCCGCTTTCGGGCTGGAAGGACAGAGTTGCGCGAGTGAAATCGACAGCGCGGAAGAAACGGTCGGCGATCCGAGATAACCTAAGCCCGAGTTCAACCGCGCGGCGATAATGGGCACATTAAATCCAGGCAACTGTCGCAAATGCGGCAATAACGACTTTGGATATTACAACTCTTCAACGACGAATAAGAAGAGCCGCTATTGTCGTCCCTGCCAAAGCGCTCGGCGTGAAACATACTCTGAACGCAGGTGAAAAACGGCGGTCGCCACACTCGAAAAGAGTGGCTCGAAAAATTAGCCGCATTTGACAGATGCCCCCACTGTCAGAAGGAGTGGGACGAAATACCGCCCCGGCCAAACCCGCGGTATAAACACGTTTGGACGAAAGACCATATCATTCCCGTTACGCAAGGAGGCCAAGACGATATCGCGAACATCCAGCCGCTTTGCTACCGATGTAATTTTGTCAAAGGGCACACACCGGAAAATTCAAAGTAGCCCACTACCCGATTTCCGGGTGCGTTGCGAGAACCTTTCGGCTACCTCGAACAAATCCGCAGGGAGGGAAACCGCCGTTTTCATAGCTACAATGTAAGCGGCTGATCACGTTTTGGAAGGATCTCAACCGGGTCCCCGGAATCTGATAAGATTAACCCAATCGCAACACTATCTACAAAACTCGGGTGAAGTGTGCCCGGACCCACGAACGCTCCCGACACAATGGCTTCGCCCAAACCCGCACGCGCAATGGACCCGGAACGGATCAAGATCTTCTCGGGCCGCGCGAACCCCACACTTGCGCATGAGATTTGCGCCAACCTGGGCCTGAAACTCAGCGAAGCGCGCATCAAGCAGTTCTCCGACGGCGAGATCAACCTGCAAGTACAGGACAACGTGCGCGGCGCCGATGTGTTCATCGTGCAGCCCACCTGCACTCCGGTAGAGCGCAACCTGATGGAAGTGCTGCTGATGATTGACGCTCTCAAGCGGGCGTCGGCGAACCGCATCACCGTCGTGCTACCCTATTATGGGTACGGTCGTCAGGATCGGAAGGATAAGCCCCGTGTGCCGATTTCGGCCAAGCTGGTGGCGAAACTTCTGGAATCCGCTGGGGCGAGCCGGATTATGGCTCTTGATTTGCACGCAGCGCAGATTCAGGGCTTTTTCGACATCCCGGTGGACCATTTGTAT
>Ga0182030_10019027_pt1 | contig 13114 bp, 8 predicted proteins | sample 812S3MmetaG_FD_121299 | JGI IMG/M metagenome (GOLD analysis project Ga0182030, IMG submission 121299) | Permafrost microbial communities from Stordalen Mire, Sweden - 812S3M metaG (Illumina Assembly) | ecosystem: Environmental > Terrestrial > Soil > Wetlands > Permafrost | place: Sweden... | reverse complement strand
CCGGCCAGTGACGGCGGCAGCGCCATCACCGGGTACACGGTGACCTCGTCACCGGGCAGCAAGACCTGCACGACGACCGGGGCCACGTCCTGCACGGTCAACGGCCTCACCAACGGCACGTCGTACACCTTCACGGTCACGGCGACCAACGCCGTCGGTACCGGCGCCGCGTCCGATCCCTCGACCGCGGTCACCCCGGCGACCGTGCCCGGCGCCCCCACCGGGGCCTCCGCCCTGGCCGGCAACGCCTCGGCCGTCGTGTCCTGGACCGCACCCGCCTCCGACGGCGGCAGCGCCATCACGGGCTACACGGTGACCTCGTCGCCGGGCGCCCTCACCTGCACCACGACCGGGGCCACGACCTGCACGGTCAACGGCCTCACCAACGGCACGCCCTACACGTTCACGGTCACGGCCACCAACGCCATCGGCACCGGTAGCGCCTCCGCCCCGTCCACTGCGGTCACCCCGCAGGGCGGTGTGCCCGGCGCCCCGACCGGGGTGACGGCCACGGCCGCCAACGCCTCGGCCCTGGTGTCGTGGGCCGCACCGACCAACAACGGCGGCAGCGCCATCACGGGCTACACGGTGACCTCGTCGCCGGGCGCTCTCACCTGCACCACGACCGGGGCCACGACCTGCACGGTCAGCGGCCTCACCAACGGCACGCCGTACACCTTCACGGTCACGGCGACCAACACCAACGGCACGGGCGTTCCGTCGGCCCCGTCGACGGCGGTCACGCCGGCCGGTCCGCCCGGGGCCCCGACTGGGGTGTCCGGCACGGCCGGCAACGGCTCGGTGTCGGTGTCGTGGACCGCACCCGGCTCCGATGGCGGCAGCGCCATCACGGGCTACACGGTGACCTCGTCGCCCGGCAGCTTCACCTGCAGCTCGGCCTCGAGCCCGTGCACGGTGTCGGGACTCACCAACGGCACGCCGTACACCTTCACGGTGACGGCCACCAACGGCATCGGCACCGGAAGCGCCTCGACCCCGTCCTCGCCGGTCACGCCTCAGGCCGGCGACCCCGGCGCCCCGACCGGGGTGACGGCCACGGCCGGCAACGCCTCGGCCCTGGTGTCGTGGACGGCACCGACCAACAACGGCGGCAGCGCCATCACGGGCTACACGGTGACCTCGTCGCCGGGCGCCCTCACCTGCACCACGACCGGGGCCACGTCCTGCACGGTCAACGGCCTCACCAACGGCACGCCCTACACCTTCACGGTCACGGCGACCAACAGTTCAGGCACCGGTCCGGCCTCGAGCCCGTCCTCGGCGGTCACGCCGGCGACGGTCCCGGGTGCCCCGACCGGGGTGACGGCGGTCGCCGGCAACGCCTCGGCGTCGGTGTCGTGGACCGCACCCGCCTCCAACGGCGGCAGTGGCATCACCGGCTACACGGTGACCTCGACACCGGGCAGCCTGACGTGCACCTCGGCGTCCAGCCCCTGCACCGTGCTCGGGCTCACCAACGGCACGCCCTACACGTTCACGGTGACGGCGACCAACGGCCAGGGCGCGGGTGCCGCGTCGGCCCCGTCCACGGCGGTCACACCGCAGGCCACCATCCCCGGCGCCCCGACCGGGGTGACGGCCACGGCCGCCAACGCCTCGGCCGTCGTCTCGTGGAACGCACCGGCCACCGGCGGCTCGCCGATCACCGGCTACACGGTGACCTCGTCGCCGGGCAGCCTCACCTGCACCACGACGGGGGCAACCACCTGCACGGTCAGCGGTCTCACCAACGGCACGCCATACACCTTCACGGTCACGGCGACCAACGCGGTCGGGACCGGCCCGCTGTCGGCCGCCTCCGCGCCGGTCACGCCGAGCGCCACCTCCAGCGGTGCGATCAAGGGCTACTGGATGGTCACGTCGAACGGTGCGGTCCTGACCAACGGTGCGGCGGTCAGCTTCGGCTCGCCCGCCGGACTGGCCCTCGGCGCACCGATCGTGGCGTTGGCCCCGACCCCGGACCGCAAGGGCTACTGGGTCGTCGGAGCGAACGGAGCCGTCTTCAACTACGGCGACGCCGCCTTCTACGGCTCGGCCGGCAACCTGCACCTGGCCAAGCCGATCGTCGGCATGGCCGCCACCTCGGACGGCAAGGGCTACTGGCTCGTGGCCTCCGACGGCGGGGTGTTCGCCTACGGTGACGCGGCGTTCAAGGGCTCGATGGGCGGCAAGCCGCTGAATGCCCCGGTGGTCGGCGTCGCCGGCAACGGGACGGCCGGCTACTGGCTGGTCGCCTCCGACGGTGGCATCTTCGCCTTCGGCTCCGCCGCATTCCACGGCTCGGCCGGCGGGGACCACCTCGTCGCCCCGGTCGTCGGGATCTCGGCCCTGGCCAACGGCTCCGGCTACTACCTGGCCGCAGCCGACGGCGGTGTCTTCGCCTACAGCGCACCGTTCCTGGGCTCGGCCAGCGGTGTGACCAACACGCCGATCGTCGGGATCGCCGGCGGTGCGGCGGGCGGCTACACCCTGGTCGGCAAGTCGGGAGCGGTCTTCGCCTACCCGAGTGGCAACTTCTACGGCACGCAGGTCAACTCCGGGGCGTCGGCCCCGGTGGTGGGCGTCGCCTCGTAGGTGCCCCGGCCGGCCGGAGGCCGGTCAACCGGAAGTCAGTGAGCTCGCCCCGTCCACTCCGGTGGGCGGGGCGAGCTTCGCGAACACCATGAGGCCCTGGCTGGTGGCACGGGTCGACAGCACGCTGATCTCGACCGGGCCCTCGTCGATCAGGTGGGTGGCGTCGTTCACGACGACCATGTCGCCGTCGGCCAGGTAGCCCACCGCCTGGCGGGGCTGACGGCCTTCCTTGACGAGCGAGACCATGATCCGCTCGCCCGGCACGTGGTCGGGTGCCAGCTCGGTGGTGACGGCATGGAGGTTGACGACCGTCAGGTCCCACTCGCGGGCCGCCTCCACCACCGTGATCGAGCACGTGCCGATGCGGAGTCCCGTCCGGCGGGCGAGGGTCAGCAGCTTGGTCGTCGGATCGTCCACCTCGGGTACCTCGTCCTTGGCGAGGTCGACCGACACGCCGAGGCTGAGCATGGCCTCCAGGCCCTCGAGACCGCGCCGGGCGCGTCGGGCGGTCGTCTGATCGGGGGACCCGGCCATCACCTGGACGTGGTCCACGACGAACTGGGGGACGACGAGGCCGCCGGGCAGCAGGCCGTTGCGCCCGAGGATGAGGAGGAAGCGGTCCATGACGGCCGAGGCGTCGACGAGCAGGGCCTGGCCGGGCAGCGGTCGGGACGGGGGGTTCAGGATGCGGGACAGGCCGGCGGCGGCGACGATCTGGCGGCCCTTGATCAGACCCAGGCGCCAGCCGAAGGCGGCGAACACCCACACGAGGCCGGCGGTGATGACGAAGGCGTAGGCCGAGCGGACGATCGCCACGAGGGCCATGCCCAGGATGAGCCCGAGGATCATGCCGGACGTGGAGATGATGGCGGCGGCGAAGATCTCCCCCGGAGGGCTGTTGCGGAACAGCCGCATGCCGCGCTGGAGGCCGCGGTCGAGCGTGCGACCGATGACGCCGCCGACGACGTAGCTGACCGCGGCGCCGATGAGGAGGCCGATGACCCCGCTGGTGCTGAGCGGATTGGCGTGGTGGCCGATCTCGTAGCCGAGGAGGGCCCCGAGCAGGACGACGATGAGGCGGACACCCTCCACGAAGATCACGCCGTACCCGCGGGTCGCCGAGGCGCCGTCGTGCTGCGTCATCGTCTGGTCACTCCGTCATGGTGTCGGGGCCGCGGTCCGCGCAGCCGTACCTCCCTAATTGTCGGAACGTGGGGCGGAACCTTGAGGGGGCGGGTGCCAAACGCGCGACACCTCGTCTAGGCTTGCTACGAGAGACCGGCGGGGTTCCTGCGTGTGAGGAAGTCCCACCGTGCCGGAAGCAGACCTCAAAACCTCACTGAGAGTGTTGATCTGATCACGAGAACGGGCGCAACAGTGGCCGTACGGACCACTCGCCGGATCCCGAGAGACCTACTCCCATGACAGCCACCCCCGACCCCACCACCCCCGCGCCCCAGGCCGTGCCGGACCTGGACGTCGATCCCATGGAGTCGCCCGGCTCCGAGGGTCAGCGTCGACGGCGCCAGCTGCGGCGCACCGGGATGGCCGCCGGCGCGGCGGCGGCCATCGTGCTCGTGGTGGCGCTGTTGGTCTCGCTCCTCACCTCGTCGGCCACGGCGTCGCATGTGCCGTCGGCGGCGGCGGCGTCCCCGACGGGCAACCGGATCCAGGCGAGGCTGCACCATTCGGCCGACCTGGCTGCGGCCACCACGGCCCCGGCGCCCGCTCCTCCCTCGCTGGCCGACGCCGCGCCCCTGCAGTCCCACGAGATCTTCGGGTACGCCCCGTACTGGACGCTGCCCCAGTCGTCCGGATTCGACGTGCAGGACCTGACGACCCTGGCCTACTTCAGTGTCGACGCCAACGGGGACGGGACCCTCGACCAGAGCGGGTCGGGCTGGAACGGCTACGAGAGCCAGGACCTGGTCGACCTGGTGAACCGCTCGCATGCCGCCGGTGACCGGGTCGTGCTTACCGTCACGTGTTTCAGCCAGCAGGCACTCGATGCGATCACCTCCGACCCGAATGCGGCCGGCCGGCTGTCCGCCGCCCTGATCGCCGCGGTGCAGGCCAAGAACCTGGACGGGGTCAATTTCGATTTCGAGGGGGAGGGGAGTGCGGACCAGGTCGGTCTGACCAACCTCATCACCGCCGTGTCCGCCGCGCTCCACGTCGCCAATCCGCACTGGCAGGTCACCATGGCGGTGTACGCCAGCGCAGCGGGCGACCCCCACGGGTTCTACAACATCGCCGCCCTGGCGCCGGCCCTCGACGGGTTCTTCGTGATGGCCTACGACATGAACTCGAAGTCCCAGCCCAGTGCCACCTCACCCCTGTTCAACGGCAACTACAGCGACGTCCAGGCCATCGAGTCGTTCCTGAAGGTGGTGCCACCGGCGAAGATCGTGCTCGGGTTGCCCTACTACGGCTATGACTGGCCGACGACAGGCGGCACGTTACCGGCCACCGCCACGGGCTCCGAGTCGCCCCTCCCGTACTCGTCGATCAAGGCCTCGGGCCACCCCACCTACTGGGACCCGGTGACCGACACGCCGTGGACCTCGTACCAGGTCGGAACCCAGTGGCACACCACGTTCTACGACGACCCGACGTCGATGGCCCTCAAGGCGCAATTGGCGAACTACTTCCACATCGGCGGAGTGGGCATCTGGGCCCTGGGCATGGACGGCAACGATCCGGCCATGCTGGCGGCCCTACTCGGCAACGCCCCGGCGGCCAAGGACGCGATCACGGGCCCGCCGGTCGGCACGGGATTCGTGTCGGTCGCCACCTTCGCCGGCGTCCCCAACCTGGCGCTCACCCCGATCGCGCCGCCGCCGGGTGGCGGCGGGGTGCAGCTCGTCGGCTTCCTCGACGCCTTCGCCACGACGGACCCGGCGCTGGCCTGTCTCCAGGGCGACCCGAAGATCCCGGTGTGGGCGTTCACCCTCCTGCCCGGCTTCTACGTGGCCGCGCCCACCGCACCGACCAATTGCGCGTCGGCGATGTTCGCGTTCCCCGTCCCGTCGCCCTCGGCCACCACCACGACCACGGCGCCACCCGGGACGACCACGACCACCGGCCCGGGGTCCACCACCACGACCAGCCGACCACCGTCCACCACCACGACGACCCACCCGCCTCCCACCACCACGACGACCACCACCACGACGACCACCACCACCACGACGACCCCGTGACCCGGGTCGGACGACGCTCCGGGGCGGTCGGACGTCATCTGGGCCGTTCGGGCCGCGACTAGTCTCTCCAACGCACCCGGGGGTGTAGCTCAGCTGGTAGAGCGCTACGTTCGCAATGTAGAAGTCGGCGGTTCGAGTCCGCTCACCTCCACTCGTTGTCGGAATCACGACCCTTTCCCTGGTGGATCCTCAAAACTCATGTCCGGTCGCTCAGGTACCTCGACAGGCCTACTCGAACCTCGTTGAGTGGCGTTCCACACCTCTCGGGCATGCAGCCCATCAGCGACTATCGACGCGCTTGCGCCGAGCCGTCGGAAACGCGATTTCAGCCCGGATTGGCTGTTGCCCAGCCGTTTTGCGGTTGCTGAGAATCGGGAGCGGAGATCGGCTCAATGCCTCTTGGGGGCCGTGGGGCCGCGTCGGTCTCGAAATGCGTGATCCAATGGCCACCACCGAAACCCTGCCAACTCTTGGTCCGATCGCTCGCTACGAGCAGAACATCATCGACCCGATCACTGACTTCAACGATCCACGCCAGAAGTGGCGCCCATGAGAGCGAGGAACTACTGATGGCCGAAGCGGCACTTGCCAGTTGGAGCGAGGGCAGGACCAAAGAGACGATCCTCGCCTTTGTCGATCAGGTGACGACGAAGGGATCAACGTTCGTCCCCGTTGCTGACCGCATCGCCACCTTCGACAATGACGGCACCCTTTGGGTGGAGCAGCCGATGCCGCCCCAGTTCGACTTCGTATTCGGGCACTGGGCTGAGGAGATCAAGCAGGACCCATCGCTGGCCGAGAAGCAGCCCTACAAAGCACTGATCGAGAAGGACCCCTCGTTTCTCCAGGGTGTGGCGACCCAGGAGCCCGGAACCATCAAGGCATTGCTGGAGGCGTTCGGACGCTCGTGGAAGGGGAGTACTCCTGAGGAGTTCGAGTCACAGGTCCGGGGCTGGCTCGCGACAGCCAAGCAGCCGAAGCTGGGAATGCGGTATGCCGAACTGGTCTACAAGCCGATGATCGAACTCCTCGATCTCCTGCGGGCCAACGAGTTCCGGATCTTCGTCTGCTCAGGTGGCGGTCGCGACTTCATGCGAGTCTTCGCCGAGGAGACCTGGGGAATCTATAAGGAGAACGTCATCGGGACTGCCGCCGAGTACAGCTTTATCGACGGCAAGATCGTGCGAGGTGAGCATCCGCTCGGGACCCTCGATGTCGGCCCAGGCAAGCCCGAGCACATCTTTGCTCAGACCGGTCGACTGCCTCTCTTCGCTGGAGGCAATGCTGACGTGGACATCGAGATGCTGAGTGCAGCCAAGTTCTCCGTGATCGTGAACCACGACGATGCAGAGCGAGAGTTCGCCTACACGAGCGGGGCAGACGCCTCGTTTGAGAAGGCGGCGGAGCTGGGCTGGACCGTCGTGAGTATGAAGGACGACTGGAACACCGTCTTCTAGGAGGAGTGAATCATGAGCGACCTGACTGCCATTGACGTACTGATCGACCCCGATCCGAATGCCATCGAGCGCGCTCGTGAGGTGAATGCCCGCCTTTTGGAGAGCATGCCGGAGGGATGGAAGCTGGACGACACCCATCAGCCCCATATCACCACTCTGCAGCGCTACGTCCGGACGTCCGACCTCGACAACGTCTTCGACGCCGTCGAAGGAACCGTCAAGGAGACCGACATGTCGGCACTCTCCTATCAGGCCACCAACATCACGCATGCCGACTGGGGCTTCCCCGGCTACGGACCGACGGTGCTCCAGGTGGCGGTGAGCCCCAAGGTGCTCGACTTCCAGGCAAAGCTCGTCGCCGCACTCACACCGTTCGTGGAGGCCGGCGGAACGGCTGAGGCCTTCGTCGCCGATCCGGGAGAAGTGATCAGCCCGACCATCATCGACTGGGTCGAGAAGTACGTGCCCGATCAGATCGGGGACGGAAAGTACTTCCCTCACCTGACGGTGGGTGTCGACAAGTTCGAGCACCTGAAGATCATCGAGGCCGAGCTGTTCGACGCCTTCGAGGTTCATGCGGCGAGCGTGGCGGTGTACCACCTGGGCAATAACGGAACTGCCAGGAAGCTTCTCAAGGAGTGGCCGGTGACCGCTACCTGAGATTGACTGGCTCATTCACGAGTAGCGGCCTTGGCAAGTGCTCGCCACACGGTGCTTGGATCACAGCCCAGTTCTGCGGCCACCTGGGCATGGGACATGCCCTTCCCGTAGAGAGCCGACGCCTTGGCGATTTGGGTGTCCGTGAGTGGTCTCCGACGCCTCGGGACCCCTTCCCTGTTGAGGACGCCAGACACAGTCTCTCGGTGAATCGCGAACCGGTCCGCCAGCTCGTAGACCGTGAGAACTCCTCGGTATCCGTCGAGGAGCTGCGAGATCTCTTCCCGGGCGAGTCTTCGAGGTAGTTTCTTACGGCGCACACGTTGCTCGCCCCTGGTCGTCAGTCGCCTTTTGAACTGTTCCCGCAGGTCAGCGAGCTCCGCGGCTGTCCCGGAATGGTTCGAGTAAGCCCCGACAAGCTCCACCCGTTGTCAATCTCACGGCATCTTCCCTGGTGGATCACCAATTCTCGCGTCCGGTCGGTGAGGTAGCTCGACGGGGCTACTCGAACATCGCACCCATCTGGGTCCGGTCCCGGATGGTGCGTTTGATCCATTCGTCGGCGTTGTGGGCCGACTGGCGTGCCAGGGCAGTGTCCCCCATGAGTTCGAATCCATGCGGTGCACCGGGAAGAACATGAAGCTTGGTCGGGACGCCAGCACGGAGCAGCCGTTGGGCGTAGTCGATGTCCTCGTCCCGGAACCCGTCGAGGGTCCCCACGCAGATGTAAGCCGGCGGTAGTCCGGCGACGTCATCCGCTCGGGCGGCCGCGGCGTATGCCGGGATGTCTTCACCGCCATAGAGGTCCCCGAGGTACGCCCGCCAACCAAAGGTGTTCGAGCGGCGACTCCATATCTGGAGGTTCTCGAGCTGACTCGAGTGGGTGACCTGGCGGTCATCGAGCATCGGGTACTGCAGCATCTGGAAGGCGATATCGACTTCGCCCCGATCCCGGGCCAGGAGGGCCAATCCGGCGGCCAGTCCGCCTCCCGCACTGGCGCCGTAGAGCCCGATGCACGTCGGGTCGATCCCGAGGTCGTCTGCATGCTCCGCCGTCCAGACGAGCGCCCGATAGCAGTCCTCGAGCGGTCCGGGGTAAGGCGACTCGGGAGCGAGTCGGTATCCGACCGATACCGCTACCATCCCCGGGTCGATGCACCAGCGATTGAACAGCCCGTCGTACATCGTCCGGTCGCCGATGACGTAGCCGCCGCCGTGGAACGCGACGACGCAAGGGAGCGGACCCCTCCGGTCCGCGGGCGAATGGATTCTGATGGGGACGGGGGTATCGCCGGAAATCGCCCCCGGGACCTCGGTCTCCCTGCAATTGACACCGTCAGAAGGTTCCGATGACGGGAACGAGAACTTCCGCAGGTCCTGCATGAACTTGTCATCGAGGTCCGGGATGGTCATTGCCCCGACTGCCGCAGCAATCTCCGGATCGAGCTGATCACGGGATGTCATTTCCGCACCCTACTGGGGCTCTCCGAGAGGCGTCCTGGTTGATTGGGGGTCGGTCGAGCCTCGGGATCGAGAAGGTGAGAGAATCCCCAGGATGTACGTGGACATTGAGCCGACCTCACTGCTCGATCCCCAAGTGATCGACAGGCCCTACGAGTTCTATCGCCAGCTGCGCGACCAGGCTCCCGTCTGGGAGATACCCGACACCGGAATCTTCACCGTGAGCACGTTCGAGCTACTGGCCGAAGCCGCCAGCCGCGTCGAGGATTTCTCCTCGAACGTCAGCTGCCTCCTGTTCCGAAGCGAGGCTGGCCTGCCGTGCCGTCTGCCGCTTGGTGACTTCGGTGGTCAGGCGCTGGCCACGGCTGATCCGCCCGTACATGCGCTGCATCGGAGCACGGTCTTCCCCGAGCTGGTCGCCAAGCGGATGGCACTTCTCGAACCGGAGATCGAGGCCGTTGCCGATAGTTGCATCACCGAGGCCCTCGCGGCCGGTGCAACCGACTTCATGACCACCGTCGGGAACGTCATCCCGATCACCATGATCAGCCGCCTCATCGGCTTCCGAGACAGCGACGTGGCCCAACTCCTGGCCGCGGCCTTCGACTCCACGGCGATGCTGAGTTCAACCCTCAGCCACGACGAGCTCGTCACTCTCCTCGGCCGGAGTGGTGAGATCCAGGAGTGGGTGGCCCGGCAGCTGTCGACAGCGCTGCGGGATCCGCAGGACGATCTCCTCGGCGCTGTCGCACGAGGTGTCGATGGCGGAGTGTTCAACGAGTTCGAAGCCGTCATTACCTTGCACACACTGTTGAGTGCCGGTGGGGAGTCGACGACGAGCCTGCTGGGGAATGCGGTGAGGCTGTTGGCTGAGCACCAGGATCTTCAGGACGATCTTCGCCAGGACCCGGACGGCATTGTCGGATTCATCGAAGAGGCACTGCGACTGGAGCCACCGTTCCGTTATCACCTTCGCACGGCGTCTCACGACACGACGATCGGGGGAGTGGACGTTCCCGAAGGAGCGACAGTGCTCCTGTTGTGGGGTGCCGCAAATCGTGACCAACACATGTTCGAGCATCCCGACGAAATTGACCTCGATCGGAAGGTGCCCAGGAGACACGTTGCCTTCGGTCGTGGAATCCATCATTGCGTCGGCGCACCTCTCGCCCGGGTGGAGGCTCGAGCGGTGTTGTCGACGCTGCTCGCTCGCACGAGTCGGATCACGCTGGACACTGATCACTCGCCGACGTGGACGAACAGCCTCATGGTTCGTCGCCTCGACGAACTTCCGATTCGGTTGATTGCCTCCTAGCGAGTGCATGAACGGGCGGCGGTGAGCGACCGAGTCATGGCGATGGCAACAGCGCTCCCTGTCCCCTCATCGCCGTCACGTCCGGTGAAGCCGATCGCCGATCTTCGCGAGAGTCCGCCACACCGTGCTCGGATCACAGCCCGCCTCAGCACCGATCCGAGCCGGTGACCAGCCGCCCTTGGACAGGGTACGGGCCCTTTCGATCTGGGAAGGCGAGAGCGGCCGGCGCCGCGTTCGCACGCCTTCCCGCTGCCGGACACCCGACACGGTGTCTCGGTGGATCCCGAAGCCTGCGGCCAGCTCGTAGACCGCGAGCCCCCCTCGGTACCCCTGGACAAGCACCGAGACCTCTTCCCCGTTGAGCCGCCGAGGGGCCTCTTGACGCCGAGCGCGTCGGGCGTTCCGTCGAAACCCTGGCCCTTCGATCAGTATGCGCAGCTCGGCGAGCTCTGCCGACGTTCGGGAATGGATCGAGTAAGCCCCGACGAGCTCCACTACCGCATCATCTCCACCATCGCCGCTGGCGTCCTCCTGATCGTGGTCGTGACCATCGGACATCGCCGCGAGGTCTACGACCGGTAGCGGCCCGACGACGGCGTGGTCGGAACCCGGCGACGCCTACCCCGGTCACGGAGGTGGCCGGCGTGTCCGGCGGAGGATGACGTCACGCAGGATCCTGGCTGGCGACACCCGCCTGTTCCATGGACGACCGCGCGGTGTCGAGGAGGTCGTCGCTCCAGGTGAGCGCTCCGCTCCGCAGCTCCGCCATGATCCCGTCGACCCAGTCCAGTTCGGCCCGGGCCATGGTGCGCCGGTACTCGTCCTCGATCAGGACCACACGCGGCAGCGTCCCGGCGTTGGCGACCAGCGAGTCCTCGAGTGCGGTCACGCTCGCCCGGAGGAGTCCGGCCCGACGCTCGAGTGCGGAACGCACCCCCTCCGGTCCCAGTGACATGGCGAACGACAACGCGGCGGGAAACTCGGGGAACTCGTTGCGTGGGCTGGCGAGCATGCCGTCGAGCCACTCCAGACCCACCCGGCGTCCCTCGTCGGTCAGTTCGTACACCGTGCGCTCGGGATACGACTGGTCGCGCTCGGTCTGACGGACGGCGATCAGCCCGGCCTCGTGCAGGCGCTTGATCGTCTTGTAGAGGTTGGCGCGATTCCCCACGTTGACGACCTCGTCCTTGCCCCACAGCTTGAGCAGGCGCTGGATCCCGTAGGGATGGAGCGGCCCGGCACCGAGCAGGCCGAGCACCGCGAGCGCCTGGGGGGAGGATCTGACACCGGCCGACATGACCGAATGGTACTAGTTCATTTGATACTAGTGGCAACGGTCGTCCTGATAGTCGGCAAGGATCTAGTGTAGAAAAACCAGTTGACAACAGACTAGTTGCAATGAGACTATCAACGCATGGACTCCCCGGCCCACCCCGTTCGGCAGCCGGACGCGCAGCCGGACGCAGGCGACACCACTGTTTCCGGCGCGGCGGCAGACCCGCCCGAACGCATCACGGCCCACAACCGGTCGCTCAAGAAGCTGGGCCCCTGGACGACCCGTCGGCGCTTCGAGGTGCGGGCCACCCGGAGCCTGGTGGTGCTCGACCTGCTGCTCCCGAGACTCGCGCCCGGAGCCATCGACATCCTCCTGGACGTCGACCACTCCACCGTCAAATTGCTGGTGCCCGACGGAGCGGTCATCGACGGCGACGACCTGCGCCGGGTGGGCCGGGGTCGACTCAAGGACTGGACCGGGACCGGGTCCGCGGACGGTCAGCTGATCCGCATCGTGGGGGAGATGCGCTCCTCCGAGGTACGGATCCACCGCGGAGGCGTGGCCGTCCTGCAGTTGTTGGCCCATCCCCGTTCCCGCCGTGACGCCCGGCAGGCTCACCGGGAGGGTCGCCTCGGGGCTCCCGCCAGGAGCCACCGGAACCCCTCCGGGGCCGACCGCCGATGAGCACGTCCGACCATCCGACGCCTCTGCTCGAAGCCACCGGTCTCACGGTCCGCTTCGGCAAGGTCACCGCACTCGACGGGCTCGACCTCGTGGTCCCCCCGGGGGAGGTCCTGGCGCTGCTGGGACCCAACGGTGCCCGCAAGACCACGTTCGTCCGGACCATCGCCACGCTTGTCGGACCGACCAGCGGGAGTCTCCGGGTACGGGGCACCGATGTGGTCCGCGACCCGCTGGCCGTGCGGCGCGACATCGGTCTGGCCGGGCAGTACGCGGCGGTCGAACCCACCATGACCGGACGGGAGAACCTGGTGATGACCGCCCGGTTCTTCGGGCATTCGAAGACCGCCTCCGATCGGGCCGCGGCCATCGTCATCGAACAACTGAGTCTCGAGGAGGTCGCCGACCGACGCTGCGCCACCTACTCCGGGGGCCAACGGCGTCGCCTGGACCTCGGTGCCAGCCTGGT
>Ga0182030_10019026_pt1 | contig 13115 bp, 13 predicted proteins | sample 812S3MmetaG_FD_121299 | JGI IMG/M metagenome (GOLD analysis project Ga0182030, IMG submission 121299) | Permafrost microbial communities from Stordalen Mire, Sweden - 812S3M metaG (Illumina Assembly) | ecosystem: Environmental > Terrestrial > Soil > Wetlands > Permafrost | place: Sweden... | reverse complement strand
GTGCGACTGCGTTCCGTGCCTTTTACACCTGTCAAGGTAATCGCGGCGATCAAAAAATCATAATATCCGCCGGCGGCAAGTCGATTGCCTAACGTCTGGAACCGAGGCGTATGGGACTCGGTCACCTGATCCTGGTTTAGAGGAGATTCAAACGCATGGACATTAAAGCCTTCATCCATGAATTGCCCAAGTGCGAACTTCACGTTCACATCGAGGGCACGCTCGAGCCTGAGCTCAAGTTCAAGCTAGCCTCCCGCAATGGCATCGCGCTGCCTTTCAAGAATGTGGGGGAGATGAAGGCATCCTATGTCTTCCACGATCTGCCGTCTTTTCTAGCACTCTATTACAGCGGAATGGATGTGCTGCTGACCGAGCCGGACTTTTACGATCTGACCAAGGATTATCTAAGCAAGGCTCATTCGCAAAACGTCGTGTATACCGAAATATTTTTCGACCCCCAGGCACACACGAGCCGGGGCGTGAGCTTCGATACCGCCATTCGTGGTCTCCGCCGCGGTCAAATCGACGCGGAGAATCAGCTCGGGATCCGATCGCAATTGATCATGTGCTTCCTGCGCGACCAGAGCGCGGAATTCGCAATGGCGACCTTGTTGCAGTCGCTGCCCTACAAGGAATGGATCGTGGGCGTCGGGCTCGACTCGGACGAGAAGGGGAATCCCCCGACCAAATTTGCCAAAGTTTTCGCGCGCGCGCGCCGCGAAGGCTATCTACTCACCATGCACTGCGACGTGAACCAAGAGGATTCTGTGTCGCATATTTGGGACTGCGTTAGCCTGATCGGCGTCGACCGCATCGACCACGGCGTGAATTCTCTGGAGGACTCAACGCTTTGCAAGACGCTGAGCGAACGCAAGCTGGCTCTCACCGTGTGTCCCATCTCGAATTCCTTCGTCACCAATGGCGCTGCGACCAACGAGGTGCGAAAAATGCTGGAGCTCGGTATGCGGGTCACGATCAACTCCGATGACCCCGCGTATTTCGGCGGCTACATTGAGGAGAATTTCGTTCTCATCGAGACCGACCTAAAGCTGGGTCCGGAGGGTTTGGCGGTTCTCTCGAAGAATGCCATCGAAGCGTGTTGGTTGCCGCGCGCCACCAGAGACAAATTTCTCGGTAAACTGGACGCGCATCTCGCTGCGTTCGCTTGAGCTGCGATTTACTCGTGTGGGCACCCGGCGGAGTGGACGACAACTGTCAGTTTGAGCCAGAATCAGCCAACGCGCCGCCGATACCTCCCAAAACAACGTACGCGCTGACGATTAACGAGGTCATCGTCGCTGCTGCTCACCGCACACAGTATCGGTCATCTTGGAGTACCTGTGCAGAGCTTCCCTAGCATGGCTCGCATCTTTACGCGGAAACTGAGTGCTCGCTGGGCGCCGGCACTTTACTTTGTCCTGGGGCAGGTGGGATGGTTCGCGTGCGTCCTAGGTGCAGCGAGGGGGATGGCGTACCTAGGCATCGCGCTCGTACTCCTGCTGATTCTCTTGCATGTTTTGCGCGCCGAACGACCGGCGCTGGAGGTCAAGCTGGTGGCAACCGTGGTGCTGATTGGCGGCGCTTGGGAAAGCGCGCTTGTTTGTTTTGGCTTACTCGCGTATCCCCACAGTACAGTAATCCGTGGAGTTGCACCGTGGTGGCTGTTTGCGCTTTGGGGCCTTTTCGCAGCGCAGTTCAACACGACGTATCGGTGGTTGAAATCGCGCGTGATGGCCGGCGCTTTGCTCGGGGCGTTCGCGGGGCCACTTTCGTTTCACGCCGGCGCCTCGCTCGGCGCCGTGCGCTTCGTCAAAGTGGTTCCAGCCACGGTGTCGCTCGCGCTCGGTTGGGCCGTCCTATTACCGTTAATCATTATGTTGTCTCGACGTTGGGACGGGATGGAGCACTGATGCCCAAATTGCCGTTCCGCTGCTGGAGCTTGGCGAGCGCAAATTATACTTCTCCTATGATCGCACGCCCTCTAGCAGTAAAGTCACGCACCTCTCGCGACGCTATTCGGCCTGCCGTTCAAATGTTGCGTCTTGGCGCGTTCGGATAAATCGGATCGGCAAGCGACGTTGGCGAAGCGACCGAGTATTGATCCCGCGGCGCAACACGGGGCAGGGAGCCTCCCATCGCGCTCGCTCCTTTAAATGAAAAAGCCAGAATCAAAAGGCCAATAAAAGGCCCACCAATAATCCAAACCGGAATAAAAGGGCTCATGATCTCCTCCTAATAAATGGAATTACCTATACGATTGAGCAAATACGATTTACCAAAGCGTAAGCGCGTGCAAGGTCGAACGGAACTGCGCGTAGGCCACGACTCGATGTCGGATTCCTGCACCGGATAAGGTCAGTCGTGTCTGGAGCACCGACAAATGCAATGCGTCATTATTTTTAGCAACGCTGTACTGTTTTTTAGGCGTCTGGATTGCCGCTCGAAATTCCGCCCCGTGTCGAGGACTGAAACAGACTCGAGTTATTAGTTTAAATTCATGCCTAAACCATCGACCAACTATATGCGCCCCCTGTGCATAAATGCTGATGTTGGCATTTCGTACCATGCGAGCGGCGGGCAATGCTACTTTCCTTTAATTCAGTCCACCCGATTTCGAGGAATGGAATCCGCCGATTTTCGGATTTTCTGAGAGCCGAGTGTTAAGCCCATTCGCGCTGAACTTGCCGAAATGACTTGAAGATTGTTTTGACAATGCCGGCATCCATCGCGGGCCAATTCGCCGGGTCGCAGTTCCAGGCGAAGGGCCGATTCGGGAGGCGCTGTCGTCGTGAGCCTTTCTCCGCGGATCTGGACACGAAATGCCGACAAGCTACGCTTTTAGACAGAGAATGCTGCCATGTTGGGCGCGACAGCGGCGATCGCTGGGCGCTTGTGCTCTCGTAGTTCCAAAATACCCCTTAGCGTTATCGGCCATCGATCACCCAGTCGACAAGCTTGCCTTGGTCGTCACGCGGCAAGGCGTTGCCAAATGAGAGCGCCCTCGGTATCTCGGCCGTGCTCAGATGCCTAACCGCCCAAGCGTCAATTTCGACGCGTAGTTGGAGCAACTCAACGTCATCGCCTTTTGCGACGATAAATGCCTTGAGTCGATTGCCCTCGTCAGCGCTCATGAGTCGAACCGCAACGTCTGCCACTTGAGGATGCTTTAACAGCACATCGCGAACGTGGGCGGGATACACATTAATCCCGCCGACCTGCACCGCCAGGTCGATGCGTGCTAGGGGCAGAAATTCATCGTTACTCAGCCACTCGAGGTGATCCTGCACCGTGGAGCGGCCCCTCTGACCATCCGGCAGGCTGCGGATGATTGAATCCGCTCCCAGACGCTGCCAATAAGAAAAGAGGCGATAGCCGCGCCTTTCGTTATCGCGCCAACCAATGCCAGCCGACTCCGAGCTGCCGTAAACCTGCAACAAGCGAGTCAATCCCAGCTTGGTAAGTTCCCCGCTGATACCGTCGGGCAAAGGCCCGGTAGACGTGACACCGCTAACTCCCGAAGGAATGCGAATGGCAACGCGCGCGACATTGCGCCAGAACTCGGGATGTCCAACTACGAGGTCGCCGGCGTGCAACACTCGCAGACTGGCGGGCGAGCTGCGCCGCACGTTGAGAACAGGCATCTCGGCAATGTTCAATCGCCGCGGGAGTAGCACGGTAAACAGAAAGCCGTAAATGTGATGACTCGGCACCGCCGATACGATGCGTGTGCAATCAGCGAAGTGAGGAACAAGTTCCGTGATCTCCTGCTCTAGCGTTTCGAGTGCATGCGTGCAGGACTTGGGCTTGCCAGTACTTCCCGACGTGCGAAATGTAATCCGCTGCGAGTACTGGCGCAGGCTCGTTTGTGCGATCTCAGCCCAGTCAGCCAATGTTTGCCGTGCCAGGAGATAATCCTCGATTCCGCTCTCGGAAAGATGGAGCGCCTCGGCCAGGGATGAGGCAATCGTAAATAGCTCAAGAGAGTCGACGCCCAAGTCCCGCCGGAAATCGAGAGCAAGGTGCCAGGGGGATGCAATCCCGTAAGACCAGGTTCCGGGACGCAGGATCTTGAGTTCCGCGTCAATAAAATCCTCGAGGAATCGCAGTAGTACAGCGTCAACGGCCCACCACGCCGAAGCGTCTGCAATGTCACGCCGCGTCTCTAGCGGCAAAGAATTGTCAGATTCGTTTGACAAAGACCCAGAACGATTTGCCAGAGATAGATGTCTTCATATGAACACGCACCTTAGTAGGTGTCATTTGATGATCGAAGACGTATTCGAACATGGTGTTCAGGTCGTTGTTCTTTACACCGGCATCGAAGACGCCCTTAAACTTCGAAGTGGACGTGCACGGAGCAACTTCGCGAAAGAAATTCTTGCCGATGACACTTGCAGGATCTCGTCCCGTGATTGCGCCTTCTGCGGCGTTGTACCTCAGAATCTTGCCGGTGGCATCGAGTTCGATTGCACCGAAGGCAAGCCTATCAAGTTCCCTGTCAGGGAGGCTGCCGAGCACATTGTCAAAGTCGTCTTTGCCAAATTGGATGTGTTCAAGCTCCTTCATTTCTTTCTCCAGGCGCCAAAAAACCGGGCTCGAGGATGCATGATACGAGCTAACGCCCTGCTCATGCATCAGATGTATTGATTATTGAGTCGCAAGGGACCGCATCAAAAAACTTTTATCGCCGCTTGGACTTTGGCACGCGTCCCGCGTCGGACTTACCCGGTTTGGCGCGTTCTTTCTGCAAGCTTTTTTGCAACCCTTGCAAATCCTTCGCTTTGGCGGCTTTTTCCTTCATCGCGGGCATCTCACTCTTGGGATTGTTATTTTGCATGAGCGCGACTCCTTAGTTACTGAAAAAACATTATAACGTACGTAGGCTCGAGATCTACGATGACGATATTCCTCGCGGGCCGTTGTTACAGCGGTCTTTGGACTACAGCACCGCGACCAGGCCCCGTAGGGTCCTAATTCCCAACTTGACCAACGGCCGTTATGCGGCGCGCAGTCAAAGATCCGTTCGCGCTCAGCAATGCGCGTTACGCGAGGCAAGCCTCCCACTCAGTCACCACCATCACGCGTGCTTACGCCGGCGAAGAGGGCAATCTTGGCACGAATAGGCGATCTCTGAAATGTGTGGTGGGTCACAGTTTTAAGCATTCCTATGTGGGCTTCCGAACAGCGAAGCGGAGCCGCTGAGGCACATAGTAGAACGCTGCGCTATGTGTGGAGGTCGAGGTAACCAAAAAGATCTCAATAGTGATGTCCTGTGCCGGACTACAAGACCGTCCCGCGAAATATTTCATTGAATTCTAGGAGAGTGCCGCCGGTTGAGCTCGGACCGTAACTGCACTTGAAGTCCGGTCAGCCGTGCGGCCGGGGCGAGCTTAGGAGTTCTGGTTGTCGATATTTTGCCCAAGCACATCAAAGGATGGATTCTTCTATGATGACAAAGCAACTGACCGGAAGCGGACACCGCTGGGGCCAACGGATTGCGGTGGACATACCTGTGCAAGTGGCGGCATGTGCCTTACCGGCAATTCACGGGCACTTGAAAAACCTAAGTCTGAGTGGTGCCCTCATACAGACAGACCATGAGTTGCCTTTGCATGCCTATATTGCGATCAGCGTCAAACTCCCCGAAATGAGGGATAGCACAGCGTCGATTATGGCGCGTGTCACGCGCCAACTGAAAGACGCTGTTGGTGTCGAATGGTGCGAGTTCGCACCGAGAACTGTTAAAGACTTGCTACGATCGCCTTGCGTTCGCATTCCCGTTTAGAACATGGATGTCCTCTTGCCCGACCAAATAGAGCGTAACAGAGGCGGACACGAATCCGGAATCGAGCCTGGTGTGTGTGAAAGGAGCGCTGACAAGCTCATCGATCCGTCGTCCCCGATCTCAGGTCCACGGATTGCCATGAGCAGGGTGACTGCGAGTGTTTTACCAATGCCCGCCCGATCCGGGGATGTTGTCGTGGCATCAGTGACTGCGAGGTGTCGGCTAAGTACTGAACAAAGGCCTGACACATTCGCCCCCTCAAAACGCCTACCGAGTGTTTCTAGGAGTCACGCGATAGTCAAGTCAAAAGCTACATCCGATGCAACAGTAATCGCTGCGGAGATGACCCATGCTGCAGTGCTGTTCGCCGATATGCGGGGATATACCGCTCTTGCCGAGCGATTACAGCCCGCACGAGTGGTAACCCTGCTCGATGAATTTTTCACCGTTCTTGCGCGCGTTACTGTGGCGTTTGGCGGCGAAGTGTTCCACATGGCCGGTGACGGAATGATGGCGGGATTTGGGGTCCGAGAGCCGAAGGGGTCGGGCGCCTGCGCAGCGCTCGCCGCCGGCCACGCGATGCTTCAGAGTTTTGCACCCGTAGCGGCTCGATGGCGGGACGAGTTTGCAGTCGTCACGGGCATCGGCATCGGCCTTCATTCGGGCGAAGTCGCCTTGGGATTTCTCGGGCCGCCAGGCAAACAGGCCATAACCATGATCGGTGACACCGCTAACGTTGCCTCGCGCCTTTGCAGTCGCGCACGCGCCGGAGAGGTGCTGTTTTCAGGCGCGGTTGCCGCTGCTATTGGTACTAACGACGACGACGGGTTGAGCGTGAGAGCGAAACCGTTCCTTCAACTGCCACACTTCGAGCTGCGCGGCCGTAGCGAATTGCTGGATATCTGGTGCGTTCCGGCGCCGGAGAGGCTTACGCACTGAAAATACTACTTTGTCGCGGCATGAGCATTTTTCGCGCTTGCTGCCAGACGAAATTCCACCTGCTGAGCGCCCGCGAAAACGGAACAGTGAGGTTTCATGAAGCGCGCTGTCCACCGACATACTCGGCAGCAATGTCCTTCAGGGGGTCAGTGGCTACGGGTGCTGGGCTCGTGGTCTTCGTCTTCGACCGCCTCGAATCGGCTCGAGGCTTTGAATCGAGGTATGGATGCGCACGATCGAGCGTTGGAGTCATGCGATCGATATCTGCCGTAATTTTCGCTTTCTTGAATTCCCTGGCAGTCTGACCCCACCATTCTTAGGGGTTCCAAACGATACCGATCGATTGGCCCGGTGTTGTCATGCACCACCGTCGGAATGAGGACCACGTCCCGTTTATAGAGAGCTGTGGCGCCATTTTATGTTCGTTACCGAACGGTGCATCCAATCGCATTTGCGCCATTGTACCGGTTGATGTCAAAGCAGAGGTATGAACATGCGGCGGCGCCCCCAGCTGGTTCGAAAACCATCGGTGCCGATCGCCCTTTCACGAATCCGCATTCAACGTTGAGGGAATCCCGCTGAACCCACTAGTCCTTCTCATGACGGGCGACCGGGATCTGATTGAAAGCACCACCCGGTCGTGCGGGCACGAATCGTTCACGCTTGAATGCGTCGCTCGCCTTTCCGATGCCACCGAGCAACTGAAATCTACGAACCTTGTGCAAGCATTGATAGCGGACTTGAGCCACTTAGATGAGCTCGAGATCGAGGCGCTGCGAGTGCTAATCGGTACGACGCCCAACTTGCCAGTTATCGTCTTAGTTAACGACGATAATGCTCTCATACAGCATGCCGTGTTGTTGGCGCAGGGTGCAGAAGACCTTTTGCCAAAAAGCCATTTAGACAGCCGCGGCTTCGGGCGTGCAGTACGCAATGCCATGGCGAGAAAAACACGAGAAGTCGCCGTGTCCAACGATAACGGGCGCGCACGGATCACGCTAGAGTCCATCGGCGACGCCGTTCTCAGCACTGATGGCAGCTGGCAAGTCAAGTATATCAATCCTATCGCCGAACAGTTGATGGGATGGACCAGTGCGGAAGCGATCGGGCGGAACCTCTCAGAAGTCTTTCAAGTGCTCGACGGAACAAGCCGCGAGCGACTCGCTCCGCAGATGGAGCATGCGATTCAAAACGGCCGCACGATCATATTGCCACCTAATTGTGTGCTCGTGCGCCGCGATGGACAGGAGCTGCATATCGAAGATTCGGCCGCGCCTATCCATGATCTGCACGGTGAATTTGCCGGGATGGTTGTGGTCTTTCACGACGTCAGTGAAAAGCGTGCCATCACGCAGAAAATGTCTCACTTGGCCGAGCACGATGTGCTGACGTCCCTCCCCAATCGTGCTCTCCTTAACGATCGGTTGGAACACGGTATTGCGCTCGCGCAGCGCCACGGCCGCCAAATGGCGGTGCTGTTCATCGATCTCGACCATTTCAAGCATATAAATGACTCTCTGGGCCATCTGATCGGCGATCAAATCCTACAGGCGGTAGCACAACGCATCAGTCCCTGCATCCGCAACTCCGATACAGTGAGTCGGCAGGGCGGCGACGAATTCATCGTTCTGCTAACTGAGGTCAACCGTGCGGAAGATGCAGGATTGATCGCCGAGAAAATACGCGTGGCCGTGACGCAGCCGTACACCATTGACGGTCACTTTTTGCATTTAACCGCAAGCATCGGTATTAGCGTTTTTCCAAACGACGGCGAAAATGCAACGTCATTGATTCACTACGCGGATACAGCGATGTATCACGCCAAGGAGAAAGGTCGCAATAACAGTCAGTTCTTCAAAGACGACATGAATGTTCGTGCCGCGGAGCGCCAGATCATTACGGAAGATTTACGCCATGCTCTCACGCGCGGTGAATTCTTTCTCGTTTATCAACCCACAATCAACCTTGTCAGTGGCGCCGTCACTGGTTTTGAGGCGCTGATTCGCTGGCACCATCCCACTCGCGGCATCCTCAACCCCGCCGCCTTCATCCCCATTGCGGAGGAATGCGGACTGATCATACCCATTGGCGAGTGGGTGCTCCGCGAAGCCTGTGCGCAGGCGCAACAGTGGCTTGCGGCGGATCTTAAGTTCGAGACGATGTCGGTCAATATTTCAGCCGTCGAATTCCGCAGCGAATGCTTCTTCGATGGCGTCTGTCAGATTTTGCGCACGACGAGTCTCAAACCTGCCCGTTTGGCATTGGAGTTAACGGAGACCGCGGTCATGCGCAACTTCGAAGCGACCGGCATCATTTTACAGTCCTTAAGCGCCATGGGTGTGCGCATCGCCGTCGATGACTTCGGTACGGGCTATTCGAATCTAAGCTATCTGAAGCGATTTCCGATTAACACGCTGAAGCTCGACCGTTCTTTCATTCACGATCTCCCAGAAAGCACGGACGTCGCCACCATTGTCAGTTCCGTCATTCGCATGGCGCACGGCTTGCACTTACAGGTAGTAGGCGAAGGAGTGGAGACACTTGAGCAATTGCGATTTCTCCAAGCTCACGACTGCGAGGAGGGACAAGGGTACTATTTTAGTAAACCCGTCGCTGCAGATGAGTGCCGATCAATGCTTCGGCTCAAGAATCAACGTTGGTTTAAGCAGTTTCGCTCGCCCGTCTTGCGGGCAGTGAAATAGGGAGAAGCGCGCCAATGCTGCTCCACGAGTTGCCAAAAAAGTCGGTTCGCCGCCTGCGCAGAAGTGTTACGTGGACCGATATCGATGCCAATTGGGCGACGATCTCGCTTCGTGGACTCGTGAAGGGTCTTGCGCGCCGGACCCAATGGCGCCCGCAGCGCGCCAATCTGCTGCGCAAAATCCATGCGCGGACACTCGCCATCGCGGGCTACGTAAGAGATATCACACCGACAACGAAATCGACCGTGCGGCTCTTAATGAAGGGGACCGCGACCATAACGCAGTTGTCGAATGGAATGGAACACCGCCGGGCCGGACGGATTCAGGTCGACCTGCCGGTGATGGTGTCAGCCGATCAGCCGGAACGAATCCTTGGCTGCATGCGAAACCTAAGTTTAAGTGGTGCGCTCTTGAGAATCGATGCGGACTTGCGTCCACACGCTCTTATTGAGGTGTGTGTCGAACTGCCAACCCCATCGCGCCACCCTGCGCGCCTTTTGGCGCATGTCTCCCGCAGGTGGGAAGAAGACGTGGGTATCGAGTGGTGCAAATTTTCTCCGAACTTAATGAAAGACTTGCTACGGTCACCCGCGATGTGGCTATCACTGTATGTCGTCGTTGCCTTCCGAAGAGCCGCCGAACGCATCTTAAGCAAGTCCTAGTGTTAAACGAATTTCTGATGGCGAACCGTACGCTGCTGATTGATCGGTGTCGCCTCATGGTCATCGGTCGGTCCGAAGCCAAGGCGACCGAACATGAACTGGCGCATGGTATCCCTATCTTCCTCGACCAGCTCATCAAGACGCTTAAGTGCGAGCAATCAGCCAGACCCCTGGAAAGTCGCTCTTTATCCGGCGCCTCGCCTGGCGGCGCCGTGTCCGAGATCGGCAAGATGGCGGCATTGCACGGTCGTGATCTGCATGAACAAGGGTTTACGCTCGAACAGGTGGTGCGCGATTATGGCGACGTGTGCCAGGCAGTCACCCAGCTTGCCGAGGAGACTGGCGCATCCATCAAAATCGATGAATTTCGCACCCTGAACCTTTGCCTCGACAACGCCATCGCGGGTGCGGTCACAGAGTACGCCTTTCAAAAAGCGGCTACAGAGACTGACAAGGGATACGAGGCATTGAACGCAAAGCTCGGGCCGCTGGCGCATGAGTTGCGAAACCACCTGCAAGTCGCAACTCACGCAGTCAAAGCGATCAAGGCGGGAAACGTGGGTCCCTCGGACGCGACCAGCGCCATGCTCGACCGCAGTCTGAAGGGCATGAGCACCCTTATTGACCGCTCACTGACGGAAGTGCGTATCACGTCGGGCCTCCCATCGCATCGACAAGTAGTGCGACTTGCCGATTTCCTAGGCGACGTGATAGCTGCCGTTTCTTTGAATCCTTTGGCGCGTGAATGCCAATTCACGGTGCTGCCGATCGACAAAGACATCGAAATACATGTCGATGCTGAAATGCTCGCCTCGGCAGTCGGCAATGTTCTGCAGAATGCGTTCAAGTTCACAAAACCAAATACCGAAGTGAGCTTGCACGCCCACCGGAGGGATGACCGTATACTCATTACCGTCGAGGATCATTGTGGTGGCCTACCCGCGGGAGTCCCAAAAAACTTTTTAGTCCCATTCGTTCAGAGCGGTGCTGACCGCTCCGGCCTCGGCTCGGGTCTCGACATCTGTCGACGCAGCGTGCAAGCCAACGGCGGCACGTTGAGGGTACGTGATAAACCTGGGATAGGCTGCGCATTCACAATTGAGCTCCCGCAGTATCAAGCCACGTACCGCAATAAGCATGGCGCAGGAGAGTAACTGGATCCTGGGGGTGAGCGCCGCGCAAAACGCTTGGTCACGGTCCAAGATGCGGAATGGGGGCTTCGTCTTTTGCTTCCCCAGACCAATAGCCTTCGCGCTCGTGATGCGCGTATGTACGAGCTTCCTGAGAGCGATCCAGTTGCGCGTGAGGATCGTACGGAGGCGCATCCCTGATCGACTCGCGCTTGAAGGGGAGCACAATCTTCGAAGTCGCCCAGTTTATTTCCTCGATCCATTGCGGCGCGATAAGCACCTCGTGTCCAAGCCACCAGTTGCTGGTATTTACGATCAGATAGCGGATTGCCCAAGTCCTCTCATCGATCAGAATTGCTTGAACGTGTCCAATATCTCCATCAACCGCTTGGATGTGATATCGCGATACGGTGTTGCCGCTGCGAAGATGCGCATCTTGCATCGGGTGTTGCTCATTGGACCGAGCACTGGGTCTTGAGACGACTGCATTGGGAAAAGTGCCGGCACCCGAAAGCGCGGAACCACTCCAATAAGGCGGGAGGTTGTAGTGCTCCAGATATCGTATCTCGTGTTGACGCGAAACTGGTTTGTCGGTGTCAATGGGAGGGCTGTTTTTGACTTGTTCCAGAGTGATCGCCGCAGGAATACTTTTTTCAGACCAGTTAGGGCAATTGATTGCCGCCGGCGATATCAAAACCCTTCGGCTGGCAAGCCAATTTCCTGTCTCAACGACCAGATATCGGATAACCCAGCCCACGTCGTCAAAGTAATAGTCCTTGACTTCGCCGATTACTCCGTCCAGCGCGCTAATCGAATAACCTTCCATATCCTTCATGCGTCGCAACATTCGCGTCTCCACCAATTGCCCGTCCACCGTAAATCTTTGCGCGTAAGACAATAACTCCGTTCATCCACGCGCACCTCGTTTGACGCTCGGCTGGCCGATTCGTGCGTTTTTTCTGCACGCACAATCGATTCGCGCACCTTGCTCACAGCACAACGCGGCATCGATCTTGACGAGTTCGATGTGTAACCAACCATAAGCCAACAAGCGGTGCTTGGCCTGGGCCCGCACGGAGTCGGTCGGACCAACTCCTATGATTTTGCCATGGGGACCGATCTGTTGTTGAAGCAGGAGAAATTCAGTCCGGTTCCACATCCCAGATCGACCACCGTGCCGCCTTTCTGAAGACCAAGCGCTTCAAGATCGTTCCCCTTGAGGGGCGGGTGCGCGAATTCGTCCGCGCTCACTTTCGGCGAGCGAACGCATATTGGACGTTGAGCGCAATTCTGAATATTGTCGGTGCGCTCGCGTACGTTGATTCGTTGATTACTTGCACGGCGCATTGACAGCACGGTCAAGTAACCGTCAGCCTAGGCCCGAATACGCATTACTCCTACGACTGCTATGCCCGCGGTCTTGTGGCTCCGGTAGGTGGGAAGTGAGATTATTGTTGAGCGGCACTACGCCGCTCTGTAAGTGGAGTATGAAATGTCCAACGACACGAAAAATGCCAATATGAACGATCGCGGCAGCTCCGAGAAGACTGGGGCCCAACGGGGGAACGATGGGTCGCATAAGCCCCAGCAGTCACAGGATGCCTCACGTCATCAGCAAGATGCGGCACACCACGAACCCCACAAAAGCCCGCAACAAGGCGCATCCGACAACAAAAGTGGTCAACAATCCCAAGGCGCCTCGCGCAAAGACACCAATGATGGGAAGGGAAGTGGATCCGGCAAAGTTGTCCACGATCAAAAGCCTGTGAGTGAGGCCGGACAGAAGTCCGGGGCATCTAAGTAGGGTTACGCTCTTAACCATTCGTGTCGGGGGCACACTTCCCCCGACTAGATTTTTTGCTGGACCCGAACGTACTGTGGCTGAGTCGCGGCATAC
>Ga0182030_10019025_pt1 | contig 13115 bp, 14 predicted proteins | sample 812S3MmetaG_FD_121299 | JGI IMG/M metagenome (GOLD analysis project Ga0182030, IMG submission 121299) | Permafrost microbial communities from Stordalen Mire, Sweden - 812S3M metaG (Illumina Assembly) | ecosystem: Environmental > Terrestrial > Soil > Wetlands > Permafrost | place: Sweden... | reverse complement strand
TCGAACGCGCCGCGGAGCACGGCTTCCTTGAGGTCGATGTCGGGGATGTTACGGCGATACTCGTCAAACCAAAGGGGGATGTCGGCGTATTGGGTGAGGTTGCGTGTCATGCCAACGGCGGTCGTGGTCTTGTCGAGCCGGATGCCCTGGAGGTCCTTGAAACCCCATATCCGCATGAGCCACCGGGCGACGGTCGTTTTACCGCCGCCACGCTTGCCGTAGAGCCATAGGCCGGGGTGTCCGCCGTAGTCGCGATAAACCTGCTGGGCGGCGGCGTAGAGCAGGCTCATGCCTACGCAGAGGTAGCCATCATAATCGCCCACGGTGTCGAAGATGCCTTGCGAGAAGCGTTCGAAAAGTTGCTTTACGTCGATTTTGTCGTCTCCTGGCCGGAGTTTGAGCATGGGCGCGCCTTGCTGGAATCCCTCGCCGGCCTGAGCGGCGTCAACATCGACCTGGTATCCCATGCCGCCATGCCAGAAGATATTAGTGTCGTCGTCGGGGAGAAGCACCTCGCCGTCGGGCGCCCATGCGATGTCCCCAAAGAAGGTGATTTTCGAGTTGGGGTCGAAACCGTAATGAGGGATTTCGAATATGTTGCGGTGTGCTGATAGGTGTTTCATGTCTTCTGTTAGGTTTTGCAGGTCTTTTTCTCCTCCGCGCCATACGGCAACGCCCTGGGTGCGTTCGAGGCACCAAACGCGGAACTCCGCGAGGCGACCGTTGGCTATGGCGGGAAGAGGGAGGAGCTTGCTTGCCTCGCCCTGGGTGTTCTTGACCTGGATGAGGCGCTCGGTTTTGTGGTCCGCTGTGTGGCGGCAGTATTCGCACTTGGCGGTGAAGTTGGAGATGGCTTCGGGGGTGCCTTCCTCAATCAATTCCTTGAGTAACCGGCCCTCAAGGGTCATGCGGGCGATCATTGCCTCGATGGTTTCCATGCCTGCTGCGGTCTTTTCGCCCCGGCGATTCTGGAGGTCGGCGATATTGCTGTTGAGGGTGGTCCTTGATTTTATGTACGTCGCCTTCACCTTGTCAGGGGTGACTTTTAGGACGTAGTAACAGCCGATCACGGAGCGAAGCGCGGCGGTCATCTTCTGTGCCAGCATCTGCATCGCGACGGTGGAGAGCTTGCCGATGCGGTCGAACCGCCGTGCGAGCTTCTCTTGGGCATCGCCGCCCGATTTAAGAAGGGGGGTGTGCCAAAGGTTTTCGAGGCGGGTATTGATGATCGTCTGCGCGACATCGGGGAAGAGTTCGAGAAAATCCTTGGGGGGTTGCGCGTCGAGTAGGACCTTTTCAAATTCCTGACTGGCCCGCGCGGTGCCGTGGATGACGCCTTCCTTTCGGACGAACATCGCGAGGGCGGTGTCCCAATCGACCTTGCCTGTTTCCACGCCGTTGTCGTCGAGACGCCATTCGTCGCGGAGATTGCCGATCAGAACGTCGTCGAGGGAGCCGGGGCGCGGGCTGCGCTTCATGAGGTCCCAGGCGATATAGCGAGCGTAAATAATCTGGTCGTAGCGGTTGAACGGGTCCGCCTTGTAGGTGGGAAGGCCCGGCTTGTCCTTTAGCTCGTTATCGAAAACGACAATGACGCGCTGGATGCCGAACCGCTCAAGGATCGCGACGAGGCGGCTGCGAAAAATGGGGTTGCGAACAAACGTGATGCCGGGGATGCCGATGGCTGGAAAGCCTGCCTGCCAGATGGCGCTGGCTTTGAACTCGGACTCCGTGAGAACAACGGTCCTATAAAGGGGGGAGCCTTCGTCGAAGTTTTCGAGGCGGGTTTCGATGAGGAACGGGCAGAATATATCGCCCATGCAATCTTCGTCATCGTCCTTGTCTCTCTTGGGGAGGTTGCCTTTGTGGGGGCGGATGGAAGTTACTTTTCCGTTGGCGTCGCGGTAGGGGATGAGGACGGGGTTTGTCGCTCCCCATTCCGCTTTGTCTTTGGCATCCTTCTTTCCCGTGATGCCCCAGCCGGTGAATTGGTTGTACGGGGCCATGCCTCCGGCTGGCGTTTTCACGAAGAGTCTGCTGTCGAGAAGCTGATGGGCGGGAAACTTGTCGCGGAGGCTGTTGATGATCTCGATGTTGGTGGTGTTGCTGGATTTGAACCCGAGCGTGTCTATCGTCTGATCGCTGAACCCCCGCTTGGATTTCAGGCGTTCGCGGTCGGCGTTGGTCAGCAGGAGGAGCGGGTGAAGCGTGGCCCAAATATCCTTGGTGTCGGGGCCGCTGGGTGGTGGCGGCGGCGGCGGGGTCTTTGGCTTGGCTTCCGTGCTGCTCCCCTGGAGGAAGGGGACGACATTGGCGGGCTCAGGCTCCGGTTGTGCTTCGGGTTGCGGCTGAAATAAGGCTTCCAGCGGCGGTTGTGGTGCAGGTTGCACTACAGGCCTCGAGTCGATTACGACTCCGGCGAGTTCGAGAAACCGCAGGTACGCCGCTTTGCGGTCGGGGAGCCCTTCCTTCCATTGGATGATGCCGATTTCATCCATCGCCTTGTTCGCCTCACATGCCACAGGGCGGTCGATCTGGCATTTTGTCAGCCATTTACCGTCCGTCTTCTTTGTGAAGGCGGAAAACTTCCCCTTGCGGCCACAGAAGGGGCACGGCTCATTCTTGTAATTGCCGCCGAGTTTCGTAGGCAGGAATATCCCCATGCCGTAATGCGCGAGGACGCGCGGCATCGGCCACAGGGCGAGGGCCTCTTTGTATGCTGCCGTGGAATCGAGCGCCATTTACCGCTTCGTGTAGCCGACGTTGGGGCGCTTGAAGGGTCCGAGTTGTTCGATAATGGATGGGTTGTAGCGTGCCCCGCCCACCGCTAGGCGGATGGCAGGTTGGATTCCCTTGGCGCGAATGCGCCTCTGGATTGTCATAGTGGTGCGATTAACAAGAATCGCGATCTGGCTTACGGAGAGGAGTGTCGCGATCCGGCTTGTGGAGAGGAGAGTAGAGGTTTCTTCGGGCATCAGCGTGTGTTAGGAGCAACGCTCTTCGTGAGCAAGAAGGAAATGTCATTTTGTCACATTGACGAAAAACGCCGCCACAAACCTGCTGAATCCCCAAAATCGTGGGTAAATGGGATGTCTCCCATTTTTGGATTCAATGGAACCCTGTGGTACCGGGAAGGAACGGTAGTTGCGGTTAAGGCGAGGAATCCGCGTTTATTGGATGAGGGGATCGTCGTTGGATGGCTTTTTCGAGGCGCGCTGGAATTGCGAATTGACCCGTTTGCGGGGAAACTTGTGACGCACGATTTGCAATGCGCCTCGACGATCTCGGGGAAGGGGAGCGCTAAGGACCTGAAACTTTCTGCTCTTCGTAAACGCCGCACCGAGGTGGCGCGACGTGCAAAGTTACCTCGCTAACCTCTGGGGGGCGCTTGGCGAGGGTCGGCTTTTACGCCTTGCGACTCTTCCACGAACGCGCAGATGTCCGCGAGTTGGCGCCGTAGAGCGCGGGATTGAGGGGCGCGGCGGATGATCGTGGCGAGGGCGTTGATCGTATCGGTATCGAGGTTACCCTTCTGGCAAAGGGCGTCCAGAACGCCGTGTGGTCGCGCCGGGGCGGGTTTCCCGTTGGCGACGGTGCGGACTTCTACCATGTGATTCAGCGAGGCCAAACGCTGGTCGCGGAGGTAGGCGGCGAGAAGCTCGGCCTGATCCGCCTTCTTGCTGCTGACGCCAAGGCAAATCTTCTCAAGCGTCTCGGGGTTGCAGGATAGCCGGACGCCAGTAATGAACTTGCTGAACGCCGATGGGTGAACGCCGATCTTGAGTGCGATCTCCCGTGCGGATGAACTATCGGGGATCAAATTTTTAAGTGTATTTCCAAATTCGCTCATGTCGGTGTCAAAACAACACCCGAGTTGGCAAAAATGTCAATGTGCAAAAGCTGGCGTTGTTGGAGTTATGACATTTTTGGAAGAGCGTTCGTTTGGGTTTTTGGTAGTGGCGATTCTTATTACTTGGAATGGAGAAGCCAAAAAAGACACGGTGACAAAATAGCTGTTGCCAGAAGGGGCTTGGCGGATTAGAAATTCAATCCTTATGGAAACTCCCGCCATTCGCGGCTACCTCCCTAATCACCCCGAAAACTATCCGGCACTATACCACGTCAGCCGATTTTGGATGGACCTCCTTGAGGCCGTCCGTCGCCGGTTTATCTTTCGTCGGTTTTTCTTTGAGCGCGACTTGGCGCTCGACGACGATGATTGCGTCCTCCAAGCCCTCGAACGAGCGACACGCTCCAATGGACGAACGGCTGCGACCTGACTCTTTTTTCAGGAAATCAGGACAATGTACGCCGCGAGTCGAGTCGGGAATTTTCAGGAGGCGCTGGCCATCTTAAACTGCCGGCGGCTCCCGGGCCGTTTGAATACAATCGAAACCGCAATCTTGCTCGGGTTCCAGGAACATGACATCGCTGCCTTGATTTCGGTGAAGCTGCTGACGCCGCTCGGGAAGCCCGCTCCGAATGCCCCCAAGTACTTCGCGTCGGTCGAGGTGCTAAACGCCGCCCAGGATCGTGATTGGCTTTCTCGGGCAACTCGATTGCTGTCCTGCCATTGGAGCGAAAAGAACAGCCGGAAAAAGATCGCCGCAATGAGTCCGGCATCCGCAGCCGCGTGAATTAGGTTGTCCCTTTCATCTTTCGTCCCCGATGAACTTCAAGACCGCTACGCTTAGGCAGATGCTCGCCTTGCGCGGGATGACAGTGGAGCGGCTTGCGCGGTCCGTGAAGGTGAACCCCAGGCATCTCCTGCATGTGATGAACGAGCAGCGCGAGGGGAGGTATACGTGGCAGCGGATCGAGGACGCACTCGACTATAAGGAGCGGGCGCTGATCGTGGAACTCTACGGACCGGTGTTCGGCGAAGAAGCGGACCCGACTTTGGGAACGCCCCACCTTATGCAAAACGATGATTTTGATGCCCCGGAAATCCCTGTGGAGGATGAAGAGCAACTCCCGAGTTTTGAGAGCCAAGGAGCTGGTTTCGTTGCTCGTCGTTGAGCACCGGCTCGACATTGCTCTGATTCCTCGGAAAACGTGGGGCAGCATCGGTGCATAATGTTATAGCTCTAACTATGATCCACGTGGAACACCATCGTGTCCCGCGACGACACGGGCGGGACGCTTTTCGGGCGCGTGTTTCTCCTACCAATACGCCGCCAGCTCGGGCCAGGTGGCGGTCAGCTACGGGATCGACACCGAGAACGATTACACGAAGCTGGAGCAAACGGTGGTGCTCCAGGGGTCCTGCTACGGGCCGACCCTCGCGCAATGCCGGGAAGCGATTGCTTCGCTGAAAAGCCAGGCGGCGCCGGGGGCGAGCGTGCTGCAGCAGGATCGTGAGAACGATCGAGCAGACGCCGGAGGGGACCATCCTGAAGGAGGTATCGTTCTCAATGTCGTGGGAGACGAACATTTCGAACCCGGGTGCGATCCTCGAGGCCGAGTATTGCATCGACACGGCCTACCCGGTGTGGAAGGCGCAGATCGACGAGATTCCGTACGGCTCCCCGTACGTGCAGGCGAATGTGACGCAGACCGTGGGAACGATTTCGGTGACGGGAAGCGTGACGGCCGGAAGCCGGAAGGCGGCGGATGATTGGGCGCAGGACAAGAGGCAGTTCGCGCAAGGCTACCTCGACATCTACCAGATGCGGTGCTCGAACGTCTATCCGCCGCTGAATGGCTCCAACCCGGTGCGATACCGGACGGAGTTCACGTTTTCGGCCCGGACGGTGAGCCTGACGGTACAGTCTTGACGGCACCCAGGTGGAAAATTACCCGGGCGTTACGTTATGTGGCAGGTTGCATTCCCGATAGCGTGTCTGCAAAACGCTTCTCGCTATCCTGCATTTGAGTGCGGAACTCGCGAACATTCGCGGCTGCATGTGGGATATGCACAACGAGGTCGTACCAAGTACCGCGAGTTTCATCCCGCCACACAATATTCGTCGAGCGTGGATCGGATTCGTCGGGCTTTTCCTCGGGCTTTATTAGACCGCCATGTTGAGCCTTCAACATGAACATATATGCGAGGACTTGCCGGATATCATTTGCGGAACGTCCGGCCGCCTTGTACTTGGCGTCGAGGACGATCCTGGGTTCTGACGGGTCCTGTCCGGCGCGATAGAAATCCGGGTAGAAAGGGGTCCCCAAGATAGTCCAGCCGTCAGACCCTTTCCTGTTGTCCGCGTGCTGAAAATGAAGTGGTTTCAGAAGAGTCCACAGATACTTCTCCCACAACCATGAACCATCGAAAACAACGCCTTCGGCCTCATAGGCGGAATCGAAGAGGCTCGCCCCTTCGCTACGCAAGAGTGCAACGGAAATCCGGCGCAACGGTTCATAGTATCCATGGAAGAAGGGATGCCTGATCGGCCGCATGTTTTTCTCGAGACAGGCGAAGATGCGCCCCTTGTGCCAACTCGGCGTCAGCTGCTCGTATTGATGCCGCAACTCATTGAACTCCCTCGCACCACTCAAGATGCTTCGCCATTTCGTGCTCACCCTCGCCATCGCGTGCCGGATCAAATGATTGATCGGATTATCGAAGGTGATCTCGTGAGACGTGTAGGCGATGCGACCCAAGAACGGAACATTCTGCCGAAGATGTGCGTCGGCGTTTGCCTGTCCCCGAAAGCGAAGATCGTTTCGTTCGTAGCGTCTATACTGCTTGAAAAGTCCAACCTTGCACGCTTCGAGTAGTCGATGCCTAAACACGATGGCAAGAAGCAGTTCCCAGAATGAATTGCCTCCGAGTTCCACATCGTCGGCGAGGCTACCCCCGAAAACTTTGCTAAGGAGGTGATTCAGGAAATACTGTTTGTCCCCGTGATCGAAGCGCGACCTGATCTCCAACTGGATGGAACAGCCGTTTTCTTTGTCGCGCAGGCGAACGACGCCCATGGAATTATGCGTGTTGATCCACGCAAACTCCTGATCGTCAATTCCGCCTAACGTGAATAGGGGCTCGTCGAATGCCTCGTCGTCCCCGGGCGTGAGTTGCCTCCCGCGGGCTGAATAGACTGTCAAACCAAGTGTTTCCCACTCGTGGAGCGCGCGATCCTGAAAGCGGGCAAGTAGGTCGATGACCTCGGGTAGGCGCGCGCGGTTGTCTCTGAGAGCTTCGGCGATCCGTACACCGAGTCCTCCCTTTTGGCGCGGGTCGCCGAACCGATTATCGAGAAGACTAATCCGGATTATCTTAGCACGCATCTCGATCTGAGCTATTTTGAAGCGGACTTGTATGCGACCTGCATTTCCTCCAGCACTACCTCACGCTCAGGCACGCCGCGAAGATATTCGCGTAGCAGGAGAAACAAGTGGTTCGCCCAGAGTTCGTTCCACATGTCGTTCGGGTTTTCTTTATACATCCCAAGCTTTCGGAAATATGCTGGACCGATTTTGTAGCTGTCATCCAAGGTTTCAGTGGTACTGATCTTGTCGTTAAGGGCGCGGTAGCGGCGTTTCGCCTCTTCCCACAGGTTAGTCTCTCCTTCGCCGAAAACTCCGTTCATTACGCGTTCGAAACAGGGTTCATCAGCCGGGATTTCCTGCCAGACAAAGCGGCGGCGCAATGCAAAGTCCAAGCTTTCCACGCTGCGATCGATGTCATTCATCGTGCCGATAATGTAGACATTTTTCGGCACACACATCTCGCTGGCAGTCGGATTGAAGGAGGAATATTGTTGAAGCCTGACGGTTTTGTCGCGGTAATCAGGTTCGATAGCAAAAAAAAGTTCGCCAAATACGCGCGATAGATCCGCTCGGTTGATCTCGTCGATAATGAAGACGAATCTCCGCGGTTCCGAGTTTGATCGATTTCTGTCTTCCTCCAATGCGGTCTGCGCCGAGGCGCAGAACCGCTTGAAGATGCCGGGCTGGAGTTCGAAGGCTATCTGGCCATTACTGCTTGGGACGGGTTTCAGCCCCTGCACAAAATCGCTGTAGTCGTATGAGGGATGAAATTGTACAAATTCGAACTGTGACTTGGGAATTTGTTCCGGACTCGTCACACCGATGATTTGCGCTGCAAGCTCACGTGCGAGATGTGTTTTTCCCGTTCCCGGGGCGCCAGTGAGAATGAGTTGAAAATGAAGACGAAGTAAATGTTCGAGTTTGTTTTTCATTTCGTGTTGTATTGCCCTCCGGAAGTAAGTCCTAACCTCAGATTCGTGCTTTCTGTCCTGAAAGAACTGACTTGTCCGATTCGTCGACGCAATGCCGCAGGCATCGTCCCAGATCAGTGGATCGAATTTCAATGCAACCAGGTCACTGCCAAATTCCTCATGATCAGGCAGAGTGGTATCGGAGAGTTTGCACTTGCCGGAAACGGCCCCGACTCCGATGACCCGCACTCCGCTGCCAATGCCAACAAGATCGCCGATTTCTACCTCATTCATCCGGCGCTGAACATCCTGGCCTGCAAAGGCGATTTTATGCTTGGCAAAGATATCGCGAAGAGGGGTTCCATCCCAATTTGTTCCGACTCGCCAGACTTTACTCATATTTTTATCGGGACGGCCGTCGCGGCATGTTGACCGACAGATGTCGAGGTTCGATTGACGGATTTGAGAGTCAACATTTTTCTGCCATGTGAGCGAATTCAGTTTGTCTTTCCGAATCGCGGACCTTCGTCAAAGGGGCTGCGTCTTGAACGGCTTGCCGGTCACGTCTCGAACAATCTCCATGAACCAATTGTTCAAAGGACGATGCGGCGCCAGCGATTGAAGTTTCCCGACTACAGCGACCGACGCACATGGTGCGCGCGAACCTCGATTGACTCCACCGCCGCATCCATTCTCGCCCTGGCTCCAGCATTGGCGGAATGGATCGTGATGTGCGGCGGCAGAAAACCATTCTCGACGACTTGCTGTTCGATCCACAAAAGTACCGCATAACCGGTTCTTTGATCGGACAATCCGAGGTCATGATCGAGCGAAAGTTGAGTGACGCGATTCGCTTTCAGAAGCTCGATAGCGTCTTCCGGCGTTTGCACTCTGGTCCAGCCTTTCGGCGTAGGCCGCTCATCATCCAAATATACTTTCATGGGAATGCTTCACGAGGCCGATTGCGCATGAATAGCGGGGGTCATCAAGAATCCTGGCTGGACCGGAGACTCCTTTGACGCGTGCGCGGCGCGCCGGTATGCCGAAGACGTCCCCGGCCAATTCATCGATCCCTCTCAACAGCGAGTAGCCGCCTGTGAGGTGCACGCCGGTGCCGAGCGATTTCAGCGGCACGTCATGCGTGTCGAGACGTCTCTTCACACATTCGAGCATCTGGCGCGTCCGAATGCGAATAATGCTATTCAACGTCTCGCGCTCGACCTCCCTTGGGGCGAAGTCGCCATCGTTTTTCAGCGTCACGATCTTTCCCGGCAGCGTCGTCCCAACTGTGACGCTGCCTTCATTGATCTTTAATCTTTCCGCGCTCCACGGCGGGATGCTCAAACACGACGAGAGTTCACGGCTAATGGGATCGCCGCCCATAGCCACGCTTCCACTCTCGCAAACCGCACCATCCACATACACAAGATAATCTGTAGTCCCGCCGCCAATATCGATCACCAGCGCGCCGAGTTTTCTTTGATCGGCGTCGAGCACCGCCTTTGCGGTTGCGAGCGGGTTTAACACGACATCCTCCACCTCCAGTGAAAGTTCCTTCACGCAGCGCACCGCGTTTTCGATGGGGGCAAGTCTGCCGTGGACGATGTGGAAATCAGCCTCGATCTGTTGACCGATCATCCCTACAGGATTGAGCCCGCTCTCCCGCCCATCGACATAATAATGCTGGAGGATGGTGTGCAGAAACATGCTCTGCGGAGGCACGAAGACCAAGAGCGCGTTGTCGCGAACATTGTCGCAATCGGCTTTAGTGATTTTCTCCTGGCCCTCGGGAATCAGTACGAAGCCGCGGTTATTGTACGAGGAGATACATGCACCCGTAATTCCGATATAGACACTCTGGATCATAACATCGCTCATTACCACCGCGTTCACCAGCGCCTGCATGACGGACCTCCGAGCCCGTTCAAAATCGACGATTTGGCCGCGACGGATGCCCCGTGACGGTGCATTCCCCACCCCCTCGATGACAACGGTCCCACCTGGTCGCGTTTTGGCGACGACGGCGCTTATTTTCGACGTGCCAATTTCGAGACCCACAATGATTTCCTCTTCCGGTCTCTTCGCTGATCTTGGATAGGCGATCATCGCTCCGTGCGCCCGCTGATGAAAACCCAAGGCGTACCCCGCGCCTGTAGCCGCGGTGATGGAGAGAAAACCGCGGCGAGTCATAGCAGATTCATTTTCGTTCATTGTTCGACCTCAGGTTGATTTTTTCATATTGACACGTCGCATCGCCCTTCTGCTTTGCAGTCGCGATGAGCTGACTCGGCTCCAAGGATGCGCCCTTCGCCGTGCCATTGAGCGGTCCAGTTGCCTTCACCGCTCCATTCGAGAAGGATGTATTGCGGAGGACGGCCTTCGGAGGATTGTCCCGCGTTGAAGCAAATCGTCTTCCCGATTCGCCAAATCCAGGCTCCGCCCGGAGCAGTCGGTGCGTTATGGAAATGGCCGTGCAACGAAAAATCCGGTTCCGCCGCTTTGATCGCCTGTGTCGCGAAATCGGGTGCGAGTATGGCACTGGTGGCGGACGAAGGCGTGCCGCCGGGCGGCTCGTGGCAGAGAATCAACCATGGAACCCTCTCTTCGGCGCGGAGCTTTTTGCCCTCGCTCAAGAGATGCCTCACGAAATCCAGGAATGATGCCGGTTTCCCGTCCAGAATGATCTTACTTCCGTGAACCGGCCACGGGATGGTAGAGATGGCGATTCTCTCGGCACCCGTATGGAGAATCCGGGTTTCCCCGTCGGTCACACACGTTTGCGAGGAGGGTGATTGCTTCATCCAGAGCGGGGAGGCGCCAGACATGGCAGTCTTATCGTCATGGAAAAAATCATGGTTGCCACTGCACCATGCGAAGGATTTTCCGGTCGCAATCACAGCCTCGCGCCAACGGAGCGTGCCAGCCGTTTGCTCGGTAAAGCTGGTCTTGGAAAAAATGTCCAATAGGTCGCCCGCCACAAGCAGTCCGTCGCACGGGGGAGCCTCCTCCAATAACCAGAGCAGCTTCGTGCCGTCCTTGTGCAAGTCGGATGTGAGGAGGAGTTTCATGAAGGTTTCGAATCAGAATCTGGAACCTTAATTCTTCGGTCTCGGCCGCCGCGCTATTCGAGCCCCCCGGCGTTGATTCCGTCCTTTCCCGACCGCTCCAACATCGAACACGTCCGTCACAGGCCAGCCGGCAAGCTTGGCGGCAGCGGCGATATGATTTGGGGCGTGTATCAGAAACCAGGCAATTCCACGTCGGATTTCTGCCGCCGTGAAGCGGTCAGGGAACAGAAAGACTGCCACGATAAACCAAGCATCCTCGGTCCAGTCAAAAAGATGAAATGCAATGTCCCGAGCCGATTCACCGTGCTCCTTGCGGAGGGCTCTTGCCACTTTCCCCTGAGCCTCGCCAAGCGAGTCCATGCGTTCAGCCAAGAGCTGACGAAAACAGGCCTCGGCTTTTTTGTGCGCATTTAGGCCTTTGTCCGTACGTCGTTTGAGGATCATCGCGCCGCTCGACTTGGTTTGAGTTTTCAAGCGTACGTTTAAGGTGGCGTCATGCCGTCCATGGCAATTCAAGCGCCGGCCGAACGAGCCAGTGAAGCCATTCCGTCAGGGATCGCCCGACGCGTCTCAATGTCCGGCGGGTGAAGTTCCGCAGTCAATCCCCACTCGAATCTGGCCGCTAGCCGGGGATCGAGATTGGCGGTTTCGCTGGGAAGCCGCAGGCCTGACAGGACGATCTGTTTGTGGCCGTCGAAGAGCGTATTGAACAGTTGGAGAAATTCCTCCTGCGTCTCTCTTCCCGCGAGCCCCTCGATGTCATCCAGAATGAGAATATCGGCCTGCCGGCAGCGCCTCCGGAATTTCACGAGCGCGCCGGTTTTGATCGCGCCCACGAACTCGTCGGTAAAGCGTTCGCCCGAAAGATATAAGACCCTTGCATTCCATAATGAGGTGGCACGCCAGCCAATCGCATGCGCCAGGTGCGTTTTACCCAGGCCGGCTGCTCCATGGAGGAGAAGCGGGTTATACGCTCTCGCCGGTGACTCCGCCACCGCCCATGCCGCCGCATGCGCAAATCGGTTACACGAGCCTACGACGAATGAAGCGAACGTATTCCCCGGATTCATGCCGTTTCCTTGGGCCGGGCAAACATCTCGTGGTTCCGTGGCTGCGAGCGCCCACCCGGTGCAGTGCCCGAGCTTGAGAAAAATGCTGAACAGGCCGGAGATACCGGCCACGCGGAGGAAGTCGCGCCGAGCGAGACCCTGTTTATTTCTATTTGCGGTGAAGCTCATACGGCGAAGCCTATGGGTTTGCCGCTTCCATTCCCAGAAATTCGGCCTGCGCCATTGTATATCTCGGCGAGCGAGTAATCGTCCCTTCGATCCCGAAGCTCGATTTTCTTGGCCGCGCAGAGCTTCAGGGCTTCCGCGGCAGTCAGCTTTCGAAATTGCCACGAATCCAGCAAGCGCCCGCTTCGGATAATCGCGGGATCGAGCTGGTTGATCTCGCAGTTGATCGTGCATACAAGGTGCAAATTCAGGAACTCGCCGAGAAGTCCATCCGCGACGTTCAGCACGTTGGAAAGCGCCGCCCGATTGTCTCCGCTTCGCTGCATCAGCAACGATTCCGCATCCTCAAGAATCACCACCTTTTTCAGACCAGAATGCCGGCGATTTTCGCACGACCAAAAGTCAGCCATCTTCGGGCTTGAGATCATTTCATGGTTGTCGGTCGGCAAATAATAAAAGCGATGTGTTCGCCTGAGGTTGGAAATCAGGTGGCGCAAAAGAGTCGTTTTCCCCGTGCCCGGTTCGCCTCGAAAAATCGTGAGGCCGGAGCGGCGCCTTCGCAGCGTCTGCCGGTATTGCGACAGCCAGGCGGGGAAATCAGCACCATAATGAAGCGCAAGGTCATGATCCAACCTGGGAAACGCCGATACCACCTCCACGGACTCGGTGCCTGGCCGCCCATCTCC
>Ga0182030_10019024_pt1 | contig 13115 bp, 12 predicted proteins | sample 812S3MmetaG_FD_121299 | JGI IMG/M metagenome (GOLD analysis project Ga0182030, IMG submission 121299) | Permafrost microbial communities from Stordalen Mire, Sweden - 812S3M metaG (Illumina Assembly) | ecosystem: Environmental > Terrestrial > Soil > Wetlands > Permafrost | place: Sweden... | reverse complement strand
GGACGGAACTCCCGGCCGGTTCCGCGCACCTGACGTATGGCTGTGAATTTTCCGGCTGCCGCTGACAGCCCCGCGCTGGCGGAGCAATGGACGCTCGTTATCGGCCCGCAGGACCGCTGGTGGAAGCTGCCATTGCGCGAGGTCTGGCTGTATCGCGACCTGCTGTGGATTTTCATCTGGCGCGATTTCGTGACGGTGTACAAGCAGACCATCCTCGGGCCGGTCTGGTTTTTCCTACAGCCGCTGCTGACCACCATCATGTTCACCATCATTTTCAGCGGGGTCGCCAAGATTCCCACCGATGGCCTGCCGCCAATGCTGTTCTATCTGGCCGGCTTCACCCCCTGGAATTATTTCGCCACCAGTCTCACGAAGACCTCCGCCACGTTCGTTAACAACGCACAATTATTCGGCAAGGTCTATTTTCCGCGGCTGATCACCCCGATCTCAATCGTGGCCTCCAACCTCATCCAGTTTGGCATCCAGTTTCTCCTGTTCCTGATTTTCCTGGGGTATTATCTCATTCGGGGCACGCCCCTGCACCCGGACTGGGCGATGATCCCGGTGCTCACGCCGGTCTTGCTGCTGTTGTTGGCCTTGCTGGCCATGGGCGCCGGTATCCTGGTCTCCTCGCTTACCACCAAGTATCGGGACGTGACCTTCCTCATCGCGTTCGGCGTGCAACTGGCCATGTATGCCACCCCGGTCATTTATCCGCTTTCCCACGTGCCGGCCAAATATCGGCTCCTGTTTGAACTCAACCCCATGTCCGCCATCATCGAGACGTTTCGGGCCATTTACCTGGGCGGAACCATCCCTTGGATGCCGCTGGCCGGCTCCGCCGCCGTGACCCTCTTGCTGCTGCTGGCCGGCGTGGCGCTCTTTAACCGGATCGAGAAAACGTTCACGGACACAGTTTGAGTACGCGATGAACGACACCGTCATCCACGCTGAAAACGTTGGCAAGCTCTATCGCCTGGGCGAGATCGGCACCGGCACGCTCCGGGACGATTTGAACCGCTGGTGGCACAAAATCCGCGGCCAGGAGGACCCCTACCGCAAGGTGGGCCAGGTGAACAACCGCGCCGTGAAAGGTGCTTCCGACTACGTCTGGGCGCTCCGGGGAGTGAATTTCAGTGTGAAGCCGGGCGAGGTGCTGGGCATCATCGGACGCAATGGCGCGGGCAAAAGCACGCTGCTGAAGATCCTCTCCCGCGTGACCTCGCCCACCGAGGGCGAGATCAAGGTCAAGGGCCGGATCGCCTCGCTGCTGGAAGTGGGCACCGGTTTCAGCCCGGACTTGACGGGGCGCGACAACATTTATCTCAACGGCGCGATCTTGGGCATGCGCAAGCGCGAGATTGACCGCAAGTTTGACGAGATCGTGGCTTTCTCCGAGGTGGAGGCCTACATCGACACACCTGTCAAACGCTACAGCAGCGGCATGTATGTGCGGCTGGCCTTTGCCGTGGCCGCGCACTTGGAACCGGAAATCCTGATCGTGGACGAGGTGCTGGCAGTGGGCGACGCCGCGTTCCAGAAAAAATGCCTCGGCAAGATGGGCGAGGTGGTGAAGGGCGGCCGGACGGTGCTGTTTGTGAGCCACAACATGTCGCAGATCGTGCGCATTTGTCAGCGGTGCCTGTTGTTGGAACACGGCCGCGTCACTGCGGACGGGGACGTGAGCCGCGTGACGGCCGAATATTTGAGAAACGAGGCCGGCAGCGCCGGCATGCGGACCTGGTCCAGCCTCGACAGCGCGCCGGGCGACGACGTGGCGCGGCTGAAGTCGGTTCGCATCCTGGCGCAGGATCGCGTGGCGCAAAGCGTCAACGTGCTTGAGCCGGTGACGATCGAGATGGAATTTTGGAATTATCGCGAGGGCGCCAACCTCGCGGCGGTGTTCAGCTTTCTCAACGCCCAGGGCGTGATTTTGTTTGTGGCCGCCGATTTTTTCGAGCCGCTGTGGGGTCGGAAGCCGCGGCCGAGGGGTTTGCACCGCGTGCGCTGCCGGATTCCGGGCGGACTGTTCAACGAAGGGTGGGTGGGCGTGGTGGCGGAAGTGGCCACCTGGACGCCGATCTACCACATTCATTTCCTGCAATCCGAGGCGGTGTCGTTCCAAGTGGTGGACCCGGGCCATCCGGGCAGCCTGCGCAAAGTCTGGGCCCGCGACCTGCCGGGGGCGGTCCGGCCCATGCAGACATGGCAGGACTGGGACGGCGAATTCCTGGGCGAAGACCACGCTGCCGTGCCGGCGTTGGCCGCGGAGATGATTTCCAAAACGGTATGATTCCCATCTTTCAACCGTCCGTGCCGCCGTCCGTGGTGGACCGCGTGTGCGAAACGCTGCGGGCCGGCTGGCTGAGCGAAGGCCGCCAGGTGAAGGCCTTTGAAGAGGCTTTCTGCCGGCAATTTGCCCAGCCGCGGGCGCTGGCCTTGAACAGCGGCACCGCGGCCCTGCACCTGGCCGTGCTCGGCGCCGGCGTCGGGCCCGGGGACGAAGTGATCACCACGGCCCAGACGTTTGTGGCCACGGCCATGGCGGTGCTGTATGTGGGGGCGACGCCGGTTTTTGCCGACCTCCAGCCCGGCGGCCCGAATCTGGATCCGGCGGAGATCGAGCGGCGCATCACGCCGCGCACCAGGGCCATTTTGGTGGTGCACTACGGCGGTTATCCCTGCGACATGGATGAGATTGGCGCGATTGCCGCGCGGCACGGGCTCAAAGTGATCGAGGATGCGGCGCACGCGCTGGGCGCCAGCTATCGCGGCCGGCCGGTGGGCACGCTCGGTGATTTTTCGATTTTTTCGTTTCAAGCCATCAAGCAACTGACGACGGGCGACGGCGGCATGCTGGTCTGCCGCACGGCCGAGGATCACCAACTCGCCTATCGCCGGAGGTGGTTCGGGATTGACCGGGCCAACCGCAAGCCGGGGCCGGGCGGCCTGTTGGAATGGGATATCACCGAACTGGGCTACAAGTATCACATGAACGATCTCGCGGCGGCGATGGGGCTGGCGCAGCTCGAACTGTTTGAGGCCGCGCAAGCCCGGCGACAGGCGCTCAATCAGGAGTTTCGCACGGCGCTTGCCGGGGTTTCCGGCCTCACGCTGCTGGAGGAAAAGGCCGATCGCGTGAGCGGCTGCTGGCTGTTTACGGTATGCGTGCAGCGGCGGGCGGATTTCATTCGGGCGCTGAATTCGCGCGGCGTGCAGGCCGCGGTGTGGCATCAGCGCATCGACCGCAATTCCCTGCTGGGGGGTGAACGGCCCGATCTGCCGAACCAGACGCGGTTCAACTTGGAGGAGGTTTCCATTCCCTGCCGCGATTCCCTGACCGAGCCCGAGGTGACCGCCGTGCTCGCCGCCGTGAAAGCCGGCTGGTGACCATGAGTGTTGAAACCGCAATTCGCAGTGCGCCGCCGACTCCGGCCCCGCTTCCGGCCGCCGGGGAAACCGGGCGGTTGCCGGGCTACATGCCGGAATTGGACGGCCTGCGGGCCGTGGCCATCCTGAGCGTGATGGCGTTTCATTTGCAGCTCCCCTTTTGCAGCCTCGGCTGGGCCGGCGTGTTCCTGTTTTTCGTCCTGTCCGGTTTTCTCATCACCGGCATCCTGCTCGACGCAAAGTCAGACCGGCATTATTTCCGGAATTTCTACGCGCGCCGCGCGCTGCGGATCTTCCCGATTTACTATGTCACCTTGTTTGGCTTGTTGGCGCTGGCGATCGGCACGCACAAGACGATTCATGATGCCGGATGGTATTTCGTCTATCTGCAAAACTATCTGCTGGGGGTTAATTCGTTTCTGCCGGCTTTTCCGGCGGCCTTCGACCACTCCTGGTCGCTGGCGGTGGAGGAACAGTTCTATTTCCTCTGGCCGCTGGCGGTGCTGGTGCTTGCGCGGCGCGCGCTATTGGGGCTCTGCGTGGCCCTGTTCGTGGGCGCGGGCGTGGCGCGGTTCGCCGTGGCGGACCTCACGGGGAGTTTTTCGCTGGCGTTTACGCCGCTGGCCTGCGTGGTGGACTCGCTGGCCGCCGGCGCTGTTCTGGCCGTCCTCCGCCGGTCCCCGGCGGCGGGCGCGTGCGGCAAAGGTCTGGGGTACACCGGCGTGGCGGTGGGCGGCGGCGGCGCGCTGCTGATCGTGGCTCACAGCGGACTGGATCGGTTCTGGACCGGCTGGATGGCCGGACCCTCGATCAATCACTTGTTGCTTACGTCGCTGGCGATCCTGTTCGCCGGGCTGATCCTCGTGGCGTTGGACCGGGAAACTTACCTGGCGGCCCTCCTGCGACTGGGATTTCTGCGCCATCTGGGCAAAATCAGTTACGGGCTGTACATGTATCACTGGCCGCTGTTGCTGCTCCTGCCGGGGTTGCTGAAGAAATGCGGCTGGGAGCCCATGCGGTTTCGCTACTGGCTGCCGATTTATTTGGCGGTGACCTACCTCGTGGCGCTGGCCTCGTGGCATATCTTTGAAAAGAAGCTCATCGCTTTCAAACGTTACTTCGCGGACGGCGTGCGCGCCGCTGAGCGGCGGCCGGTGGAGCTGGGCAACGAGGCGCTGCGGATCACGGAACCGGGCGCGGCGAGCTGACGGTCGATTTTTCCACGAATTGGAGATGGATGGACGAGCACCTCACCCCGGCCCTCTCCCCATCGGCTCCGCAGACTCCGCCGACGCGGAGAGGGAGAAACGCTCCCAGCGTCTCGACGAGGTCCAACCTGCAGTGGTTCACGGGTTCAATGCGCGAATTTTTCGGGGAAATCTCTCCATGAACACCGATTCATCACGGTCGCCGTTTTACACGGCCCAAGAACTGCGCGATTTCGGGTTTTCGGCGGTCGGCACGCAGGTCCGGATCAGCCGCAAAGCTTCCTTGTATGAAATCAGCGGGACAATTGGAAACCACGTGCGCGTTGACGATTTTTGCATCTTGAAAGGCCGGTTGGAAATCGGCAGCCATGTCCACATTTGCGGCTTTTGTTCCGTCAGCGGCGTTTGCGGCATGGTGCGGCTGGGAGATTTCAGCACGCTGGCCAACCGCGTGAGCGTTTACACCGGTTCGGACGATTACCGGGCGGATGCCTTGAGCAGTTCCACGGTGCCCGCCGACTGTGTGGTAACCATTACCGGGGACGTGACCCTGGCGCGCGCCGCCCTCATTGGCGCGCACAGCGTCATCCTGCCCGGCACGGTCGTCGGCGAGGCGGCGGCCATCGGCGCGCTGTGCCTGGTGCGCGGCGCCATTCCCCCCGGCACCATCGCGGTGACGCGGGACGGCGGCCTGTGCTTCAAGGGAACGCGCGATGTTGAAAAAATCCTCCGCCTTGCGGAGGACGTCCTGAGCCGCGACCAAACCGTTCCCACACCATGAACCCAACCATGACACGCGTCGCCCTCCTGGGCGGCACCGGCTTTGCCGGCCGCAACGTCCAGCACGAACTGGAAGCCGCCGGCATCACCACGGCCGTTTTCAGCCGCAGCACCGGCTGCGATCTGCTGGACCTGCCCGCGGCGCAAGCCCGCCTGGAGGCCTTCGGCCCCACGCATATCGTCAACTGCGCGGCCCACGTGGGCAGCGTCAATTACGTGACCGAATTCGCCGCCGACGTGGTGGACCGCAACCTGCGGATGCTGCTCAACGTTTATGCCATGGCCCGCCATTTGCGCGACGCGGTGGTGGTGAATCCCGTCGCCAATTGCGCCTACCCCGGCGTCCTCGACGCCTACGACGAAGAGAGCTTCTGGATGGGGCCGATTCACCCGTCGGTGCTTTCCTACGGCAGCACGCGCCGCATGATGACGGTGCTTTCCGAGTGCTATCACGCCCAGTACGGCGTCCGTTCGGCGAACCTCATTGTGCCGAACATGTACGGACCGCTGGACAGCACCGACCCGAACAAGACGCACGCCCTGAATGCGCTGGTGATCAAGTTCGTGCGGGCCGTGAAAACCGGCGCCCCGGAGACAGAGGTCTGGGGCACGGGCAAACCGATTCGCGAATGGCTTTACGTGAAGGATTTCGCGCGCGTCATCCGGCTGCTCGTACAGGACCACGCGGATTTTCAGAGCCCGGTGAACCTGGCGCAAAACCACGGCCTGAGCGTGAACGAATTGGTGTCCATCATCTGCGGCAAATTGGGCTACCGTGGCAACATCGTCCACAACACCCGCTTTCCCGACGGCTCGCCGAAGAAGGTCATGGACGACCGCCACTTCCGGGAACGTTTTCCCGGCTTCCACTTCACCCCGTTCGAACAGGGGCTGGAGGAAACCATCGAGTATTACCAAACCATTCTATAACCAACCCGCGCATGAAAAAAAAGGCACTCATCACCGGCATCGCCGGCCAGGACGGCTCGTATCTCGCGGAACTGCTGCTGGAAAAGGGCTATGAGGTCCACGGCATGATTCCGCGGCGCTCCACGCCGGAGACCCAGACGCTGCGCATCGAGCACATCGCCCGGGACATCAACCTCGACTACGGCGACGTGCTGGACTTGGCGAGCATCTACAAGTTCATGAGCGCGGTGAAGCCGGACGAGGTCTATCATCTGGCCGCGCAATCGCACGTGCAGATCTCCTTCACCGAACCGATCAACACGACCAATGTCGTGGCCCTCGGCACGCTGAACATGCTCGAGGCCACCTGCCAGTTCGTGCCTGGCGCGCGCTTCTACCACGCCGCCTCGTCCGAGATGTTTGGCAACACGCCGGATTTTCCCATCACCGAGCAGTCGCGGATGATTCCCGTTTCGCCCTACGCGGCGGCCAAGCTGTACGCCTATCACGCGACGCAAATCTACCGCGTCTCGAAACGGCTGTTTGCCGTCAACGGCATTCTGTTCAACCACGAGTCGCCCCGCCGCGGGCGGAATTTCGTCACCGCCAAGATCGTCGTTGGCGCGCTGGCCATCAAACACGGCCTCAGCCAGCGCCTGGAACTGGGAAACCTGGACGCCACGCGGGACTGGGGCCATGCGCAGGACTACGTCCAGGCCATGTGGCTCATGATGCAGCATGACCGGCCGGACGATTATGTGGTGGCCACCGGCGAGCAGCGGTCCGTGCGGGATTTCTGTGAAGCCGTGTTCTCCAAGCTCGGCTTGGGCGACTATTCGCGCCATGTCGTTTTCGCGCCCCGCTACCAGCGCCCTTACGAACTCGTGCACCTGCGCGGGGACGCCACCAAGGCGCGCCGGGAACTGGGCTGGAAACCGCGGCATTCCTTTGAACAGCTGGTGGACGAGATGATCGCCCACTTCGAAAAGGGCTTTGCTGGCGCGCCCAAACCGGCCGCCCGGGCCCGGCTCGCCAAAACGCCCGCCAAAACGCCTGATTTGCTGGTATGCCAAACCAATCCGTACACGTCACCTACTTGATGAGCACCCGCAACCGCGGGAAGTACCTGGGCCAGGCCCTGGCCAACCTGCGGGAGTTCATGACGCCGGCGGATGAATTGATCATCTACGACGGCGGCTCAACCGATGAAACCGGCGCGGTGGTGGCGGCCCATCGCGACCTCGTGACCCGCTTTGTGTCCGAGCCCGATCTCGGCGAGGCCCATGGATACAACAAGGGCATTCTGGCCAGTTCCGGCGAGTACATCAAGTTTATCACGGATGACGATTACACCTTTCCGGACGGGATGCGCGCGGCGATTGCCATCCTCGACGCCCATCCGGAAATTGATGCGCTGCTGTGCGGCGGCGAGTCCTTGGAGATCCGGCCGGAAACCGAGCAGCCGCGGCTGCGGGCCTATCTCTGGCTGCCGGCGTCCCTGCGGCTCCGGGACAACATTGACCACGTTTTCAATCACACCACCTGCGGGCTGGGCCTCATCCTGCGCCGGCGGGTGATTGCCCGGGCCGGGCTGTTCGACACGTCGTTTGTGGCGGCGGACAAGGAATATTTCGGCAAGCTGTTCGCCAGCGGGGCGGATTTCCGATACGCCCACGTGAAACTCTTTCGCCACCTTGAACACGCGCACTCCAACCAGCGCCGCCTGCAACGTTGCCGGCAGGATTGCGTCCGGATGCTCCTGCGCAACGGGGAGTGGGAAAAGGCCACCAACCCCATCTATTATCCGCTCGCCGATGCGGGCGTGGCGCTCGGCTTGGAGCGGGTGGCCAAGGGCGACGAACTGCTCTCGCTCATGGAGGCTTGGAATGATCTCCGCTGGGGCCGGCTGCCGTATTTGGGCACCCTGCACCAGTGCGCCCGCCTGCTGCGCTTCAGCCGCCGACTGCTGAGACATTTTCAACCCGTCGTGCCGGACGGCATCAACGGCGCGCTGAAATATCCGGCCCAGGATGTCCTGACGGAACCGGTTTGGGACGGCAGCCTGCGGTGAGACAATCTCATGGAACTCAAATCAAAATGCTGTCTGGTGACGGGGGCCGATGGTTTCATCGGCAGCCATCTGGTGGAAGCCCTGCTGGCCGAGGGCGCCAAGGTGAAGGCATTTGTGTTTTATAATTCCTTCAATTCATGGGGCTGGCTCGACACGCTGGATCCGGAACTGCTGCGGCAGATCGAAGTCTGTCCCGGCGACGTGCGCGATCCGCACGGCATCCTGGCTGCGATGGAGGGCTGTGATGTGGTTTTCCACCTGGCGGCGCTCATCGCCATTCCGTTCTCGTATCATTCGCCCGATTCCTATGTGGACACGAATGTCAAAGGCACTCTGAACATCCTGCAAGCCGCCCGCCGATTGGGGGTGCAAAAGCTGGTGGTCACGTCCACGTCTGAAGTTTACGGCACGGCACGGTATGTGCCGATAGACGAGCGGCACCCGTTTCAGGGCCAGAGCCCCTACAGCGCCACCAAGATCGGGGCCGACCGGCTCGCGGAATCGTTTTGGCGCTCCTTCGGCTTGCCGGTGGTGATCTTCCGGCCCTTCAACACCTACGGGCCGCGCCAATCCGCGCGGGCCGTCATCCCGGGTATCATCGTGCAATTGCTGGCGGGCCGGAATCGGATCCGCCTGGGCAAACTCTCGCCGACGCGCGATTTGAATTACGTGCAGGACACCGTGGCCGGGTTTGTGGAAGTCATGAAGTCGGACCAAACGGCCGGCGAGGAAATCAACCTGGCGTCGGAAACCGAAATCAGCATCGGCGAACTGGCCGGCCAGATCATTGGCCAGATCAATCCGCGGGCGGAAATCGAGCCGGAGGCGGCGCGCTTGCGGCCGGAAAATTCCGAGGTGGACCGGCTGCTGGGATCCAACCAGAAGCTGCGCTCCCTCACGAATTGGAAGCCCCGCCATGCGTTGAAAGAGGGATTGGAGGAGACCATTGAATGGTTTCGAATTCCGGCCAACCTCGCCCGCTACAAGGCCGATATTTACAACCTGTGACCGCCGCCGCGCCGGCATCCCGTTTGTGACCGAAACCACTCTGGCCAATCCCGTCCCGCTGGCCGCCACCGCGACTACCGCGTCCGTGGGCCGCGCCCCGGAATGGGGCCGCATGCCGCAACTGGACGGTTTGCGGACCCTGGCGGTAGCCGGCGTGATGTGCGCCCATTGGTGGAATCCGTATCCGCTGGGCTTCCCGGCGGGCAGCGGCGTGCTGCTGTTTTTCGTGATCAGCGGTTTTCTGATCACCGGCATCCTGCTGGACTGCTGGGTGCCGGCGGAGGGCCCGCAGGCGCGCTGGCACGGTCTCCGGAATTTTTATGCGCGCCGGTTTCTCCGGATTTTTCCGCTGTATTATGCCACGCTGGCAGGCGCCGCACTGCTGAATGTGGAACCGGTGCGGCAAACGATTCTCTGGCACATCAGCTACCTGACCAATTTTTACCTGTTCGATCACAATGCGTGGCAGGGGCGGATCTCCCACTTTTGGTCCTTGGCGGTGGAAGAGCAGTTCTATCTGCTCTGGCCCACCCTGGTGCTATTTCTCAGCCGCCGCGTGTTGAGCCGGACCATTCTGGCCTTGGTGCTGCTGGCGCCGGTTTTCCGGGTGGTGGTGACCCTGGCTTGTCCCGGGCGCACGTTAGTGCCGGTGCTGACGCCGAGCTGCTTCGACGCACTGGGCATCGGCGCCCTGCTGGCTTACACGATTCGCGAGCCGGACGGCCTGACCCGGGGCCTGAAGGTGGCCGGATGGCTTTTGCTGGCCGGCGTTCCCGGCTTTCTCATCACATGGATTTGCCACCGGCGCGGCATCTGCGCGGCGGTGATGGGGGCGATTTTTCCGACGTTTCTGGCCATGATTTATGGCTGGCTGGTATTGAACGCCGCCAAGGGCTTCCGCGGAGTGGGACGCATCCTGGCTTGGAAACCGGTCGCCTACCTGGGGCAGATCAGTTATGGGCTGTATGTCTTCCATTACTTCGCGCCTTGGTTTGTCTATTGGCTGCTCGCGCACCTGCGGTTTTCCGAAGCGCAGATCGAGCGCGTTACCAACCAGCCAGTGTTGAATTTGATCGCCATGACCCTTCTGACCGTTGGCGGGGCGGCGTTGTCCTGGCATCTGTACGAGAAGCCGATCAATCGTTTGAAGGACCGCTTTGCGTATCGGGAAAAGCCGGCCTGATCACCGAACATTACCCATGAATTCGAAGATGGATGGACAAACACCTCACCCCGGCCCTCTCCCCATCGGCTCCGCAGACTCCGCCGACGCGGAGAGGGAGAAACGCTCCCAGCGTCTCGACGAGGTCCGACGTGGAGTGGTTCAGGGGTTCAATGCGCGAGCGCTTTCGGGAAAATCCCACTCATGAGAGCCATTATACTTGCCGGTGGCAAGGGCACGCGGCTGAAGCCTTACACCATCACCCTGCCCAAACCCCTGGTGCCGGTCGGCGGTGAAGTGCCGATCATCGAGGTCATCATCCAGCAACTGGGCAAGGCGGGCTTTGACCACCTGACCTTTGCCGTCAACCACAAGGCGAATCTTATCAAAGCCTTTTGCGGAGACGGTTCGCAGTGGGGCTTGCGCATTGATTACTCCCAAGAAAGCCAGCCGCTGAGCACCATCGGGCCGCTGACGCTCATTCCCGATTTGCCGGAAAACTTCCTCGTGATGAACGGCGACCTCCTGTGCAACCTGGATTATGGCGCGTTTTTCCGGCATCACGTGGCCAGCGGCAACGACGTGACCGTCTCCACCTACAAGCGAAAGGTGAACAGCGATTTCGGCGTGCTGACGCTCGATGGCGCCGGCCGCGTAACCTCGTTCAAGGAAAAGCCGGTGTTCGATTTCGACGTAAGCATGGGTATTTACGGCATCAACCGTTCGGTGGTGGACCGGTTGCGCCAGGGCATGCCGTATGGTTTTGACAACCTCATGGTGGATGGCATCCAGAACGGCCTGCGGCTCGAAGGCGTGCCGTTCAGCGGCTACTGGCTGGACATCGGCCGCCCGGAGGACTACGACATCGCCAATCAGGAGTTCGGGCGATTGAAAGCCGAGTGGGGATTGTGAGCGGCCAAGTCATCCTCGTCACCGGCGCCGGAGGGTTCGTGGGCCGTCATCTGATGGCGCGGCTGCGAGAAAATCCGGACGTGCATGTTTTTGGCACGGCGCTGGAGGGGGATTCCGCCTGGGCGGCGTGCGATTTGAGCGAGGGCTTGGACGTGACGCAGCTGCTGGCAGAGGTGGGGCCCACGCGCATTTACCATTGTGCCGGCACCTTTACCAACCAGTGGCAAACCGATTATGCCGCCAACGTGCTGGCGGCGCGAAACCTGTGCGAAGCGCTCGTGGAACTGAAGTTGCGCTGCCGGCTCCTGCTGATAGGCAGTGCGGCCGAGTACGGCTGGCCGCCGCCGGGGCCGGTGCCCGAATCCGCCCCGCTGGCGCCGGTCTCCGTTTATGGCCTGACGAAATCGTTTCAAACCCGGCTCATGGACTATTACCGCCGGCGGCACGGACTGGAGATTGTGATGGCGCGCGCGTTTAACCTGTTTGGCGACGGTTGCAGTCCGCTGCTGTTTCCCGGCCGGGTGGCCGAACAGATCCAGCAGATCAAGTCCGGCCAGGCCACCCGGATCAAGGTCGGACCGCTGGATAGCCGGCGCGATTATCTCCCGGTGGAGCAGGCGGTGGAAGCGTATCTCACCATCATGGAACGCGGCGCGGCGGGCGAAGTTTATAATGTGGGCAGCGGCGAGCCGGTGAAGCTAGCCGATTTTCTGGCCCGGTTGCTGGCCGCCCACGGCTTGACGATGGCGGCAGTGGACGTGGCCCCGGCGGTGGATGGCGAGCCCCGGAATGAAGTCACTGAGATTTACGCCGACATCTCGAAGCTGAAGGTCCTGGCTGGTACGGTGACGGAGCGCGGGCTTTAGCCCGCTTCGATATCCAAAAGCACGAGGCCTCTGACCCGCCCAGCCTACTTTAGCTTTGCACGCTGAAGCGGCGCTCAATAAACCGATCTTTCGCATGAGTGCGCCCCAGTTTTCCATCATCATTTGCACGCGCAACCGGGCCCGCCTGCTGCGTCAGGCCCTGGACGGGTTGCTGGGTGAGCCGTTTGACCTGCAGCGCTATGAGGTGCTGGTGGTGGACGGCAGTTCCACCGACGGCACGCCCGAGCTGGTCCGGGAGATTTCCGGCCGGTTCCCGAATGTCTCTTATCTGAACTGCCCCGAACGGGGCCTGCCCAAGGCCCGCGTGTACGGAGCCGCGCGGGCGCGGGGAGCCGTGATCGGTTATTTGGACGACGACGCCAAACCATGCGCCGGCTGGCTGAAACGCGCGGCGGGAATTGCGGATCGCTTGAACCCCGTGTGTTTCGGCGGCCCGTTCTTCGCCTTTTACGAAACGCCGAAGCCGACGTGGTTCAAGGACGAGTATGGTTCCTTCACCCATGGCAGCCAGGCGCGCCATTTGTCGGCCGACGAATTCCTCTGCGGCGGGAACATCTTTTTCCGGCGCGATGCGCTGGCCGCGGCGGGTGGTTTCGATCCGGATTTCTGTGCCGGGACGGATGCGTTTGCTTATGGTGAAGAGGGTGTTCCCCAACTGCGTTTGCGGGACAAGCTCCCGGCCGAGCCATTTTACTACGACCCGGAGTTGTTCATTCTTCACCTGGTGCGGCCGGAGCGGATGAATGTCTGGCGTGGCGTGCGGGAAGCCTTCGAGATGGGGCGCGGCT
>Ga0182030_10019022_pt1 | contig 13116 bp, 16 predicted proteins | sample 812S3MmetaG_FD_121299 | JGI IMG/M metagenome (GOLD analysis project Ga0182030, IMG submission 121299) | Permafrost microbial communities from Stordalen Mire, Sweden - 812S3M metaG (Illumina Assembly) | ecosystem: Environmental > Terrestrial > Soil > Wetlands > Permafrost | place: Sweden... | reverse complement strand
GAACGTAGGCCGCTCGACGACTTCTGGCGCGCTGATGGGTGTTGGTCCTAGTGCCCGGGTTGGTCTGTCCCAACGCCCGCGTTTATCCTGTCAAGCGAATAGTGCATACAGTTTTCTGTTTAGAATCAAGTTAGTACATTCATGAGCAATATAATACTCATGCATGAGCATATATAATCACGTACATGAGCAAAGAAAAAATCAGGATCACGGCCTTTGTACCTGATGAACTGGCAAACGAGTTCACGGAGATCACGCGCCGGATTGGCGTTTCGGGCACGGCACTCCTTAACATGGGGCTACCGGCTGAGTTGGACTATCTTTCGGAACTGCCCGCATACAGCGAAAAGGCTGCGGCCACTTGGCGGGCTTATGCGGCGCTGGTCGACACCGTCGGCACGCCCTCCCGCCGGTTCAACATCACTCTTGATCGGCAGGACGCGGAGCGCTTGGACCAACTCTGTCTGGAGAAACGGGTACCGAGGAATGTCTTTATCGGCTGCTATCTCGATTTTCTTGTCAGCGGCGCAGAGGGGGTCTGCGAGGCCCCGTTGAAGAAGGTCAGCGAGATACTAATGAACCCCAGACACGAGTATGAGGAGACGCGAAGGAGCGCCCCCGCCATCGACGAGGAGTTTTACAACCCTGCAAGTGGAGAATCCAAGACCATCAAGGCGGTTCCGCAGGGGAACCCCTACAGCAGCCTTCTCATGGTTCGTCATGCCTATAAGTTCTTGGACCTTGAACACCTGGACCTGTGGAACCGGCTGAAAGAGAGAGAGACTGGGGCGCCCGAAAACAGATGACCACAAAGCATGCAAGACACCGGATGCAACAGCGTAGCATTCCGCCCCTGGTTGTTACGTGGCTGCTTGAGTTTGGGAAGATGCGCTACGACCATCGGGGCGGCGTCGTCTATTACTTCGACAACCACTCTCGGCGGAGCCTGGAGCGTGCGGTTGGCAGCAGGGTGGTTGCTCGTTTGTCCGACTACCTGAACACCTACGTCGTGTCCTCAACTGCGGATGATGCACTCGTCACCGTCGGCCACCGATGTAAGCGGTTTAACCTGGGCTAGTTTGTTTATACCCATAGTCGTCAAGTTCATCAGCGGGGAAGAGAAGGAGTATGCTGCCGATGCCGCCAAGACCTGCGGCCCGTCTCTTGTGCTCTACATATACGACCGAAAGCGTCGAAGGCTCGAATCGGGTTGCGTGGGCCAGGTTCCCCGACGGCCGCATTGTCGTCGGTAGGGGAACCATCGAACCGGCGGCCTGACCTCCGTCCCCAGGATGCCCGTCATGGCTGAAAAATGGACTCATCCAAGTTCGCCCGGCGGCGACCGCCTCGACGACCCGGCAGGCCCAATGGAGCAAACGCCACTTCATGAGCGCGTGAATGACCCCCGGGTGGGCGTCCATCCGGGCGAAGCCGCCGGCGTGAACCGCCGATCAGTCCCAAGAAGTCAATGTTGGCGGACAGCGCGAACGGTGAACGGCGATTGTCGCCTGTTCACTTCACCAGCCGTAACTGCGGGGCCTGGCGCTGATGGTAAGCAGCCAGCTTTTCGCCCGCGGCTTTCAGATCGGCTTCGACCACGATGTCATATCGGCGGTACACGATCTCGGTGCGATGGCCGCTGATCTGCATGGCCACGTGCCGTGGGATGCCGGCACGCTCCATGTTGCGCACCGCCGAACGCCGCAAATCGTGAAAGTGCAGGCCGGCCAGACCGGCTGCCTTGCACGCGCGCTCCCATCCCTTCAGGTGGCTTCCGATGCACCGGCCAACGTAGTGGAACACGAAATCGCAGCCTTCTACGCGCTTAGTGGCCTGCCATTTCAGGTAGTCGACCATATCCCCGTAGATCGGTAGTGTGCGGGGCTTCTTGCTCTTGGCGTGCCCCTTCAGTACGCGGATCTCGCAGGCATCCATATCGACCTGGGTCCACTGTAGCTTCCGAAGCTCCCCGAGGCGGTTCCCGCAGTGGTACCCCACCACGAGCAGCGTTTTGAGGTGTTCCGGCATGGCGTCGAGGAGCATAAGATACTGGGCCTGTTCGATAAAGCCCTGCCGAACGTTGTCCTCCTCCAGTTTTGGGATGTACGGTGCACGCTGAACGAGGGGGGGATCCTCGCGAAGTGCGAGGCTGAAACTACGCCGCACGATGGCCAGTTCGCGGTTAATCGTGGCATCCGACGCCGATCCCTTGCGGCGTAGTTCGACGTACTGTCGAACTTGACGCGGCGTGAACCGCGACGCGAGCAGGGAGCCGATTGCCGGCTGGATGTGCTTGTCGAGGCGCCACTTGAGGTTTTCTGCGTCGCGGAGTTTCCGCAGCCGGTAGTCTGCCAGCACGAGGGCACACAGATCATTAATGGTGGCGCGCTCTGGGGTCAAGTCCTTTCCCGCCGCGGCTTCGCCCACCTTCACCCTAAGCTGGCGGCCCGCCTCGGTTTCATCGCCCTGATATGTACTTTCGTTGATCTGGCGCCCGTTGGCGAAGTACTGCAGCCACCAGACGCTGCCGCGTAAGTAAATCGTCCCAGTACCGCGTGTATGTCCGGCCACGGTGGACACCCTTAACTCTTTGTCTTCCGCATATCAACCCAGCGGTCGAGGTCCGCGCGATCCAGATGCACGCGTGAGTCTTCGCGCACGGCGGGGATGACTGAATTGGCGATCATGTGACGGATAGCCTTGGGAGTGCGGCCGATGTAGGCTGCCGCTTCATTGACGCTGAGCAGCCGCGAGCCCTGGGACCGGTTGAGCCGCGCAAACACACGTTCTGCTATGGCGTCGGCCAAGGCATCGAGTCCGAGGTTTCCTGTGGTTGGCGTCATCAGATATCGACCGCCATCGAAGTTTCGCGCTGGCAGATATAGAGCGCTTCCCGCGCACGCGTTGCGCCCACATAAAACAGCCGGATCACGGAGTCGCGCGGCGCGCCCGCGCGCCCATACTGAGCCGCGCCGGCCTGGCTGACATCCGGAAAGAGATAGACCACGTCAGCCTGGCCGCCCTTCACGGAGTGGATCGTGCCGACGACGGCGCGCGGCTTCTCCAGCAGCGCCGCCGGCCCGCGCCGACAAGCGACATCAGCGGGGTACTTCGCGCGGTCGAAATACTCGACCTTGATCCGAGACCGCCACCAATCGAGGAGGGCGCGGTAGTCTCCCTCGTACGCCTCCATCAGCGAGTCGAGCGCGGCCGGTTCAAAGATCGTGTTGAGCGTTTCCGGCGCGACCGGTTGGTCCACATCCCACGTTGAGAGTTTCTTCTTGGCGCCGTGCCGCAGCACGCCCTTCGAAGCCAGGCACTCGCCCCAGGCCATCAGGTCGCCGTGGCTCCAGGGCCGGTGTTGCTCGCCGTAATCCGGGTGCGCCACCAGGAGCGAGAGAATCCGGTTGGCGGTCGAACCGCGATTGCCGGTGCGAATCGGGTTCCAAAAGCCGTTCGCCTTGCGATACGGGTTCCAGAACGGGATCGCGTTCGCGCGCAGAACCTTCACCACGGGTTGCAGCATGAACGAGCAGGACGCCAGGAACATTACCGACTGGCCGCGCTCCAGGTGCTCCGTGGCCGTTTTGAGGATGTGGTACTCGGGCGATTTGTAGGAGCCGCGCGTCAACCGCTCCACGGACCCAGCCTCCGGCCGCGCCAGATAGGTCTTCTCCTGCCGCCTGGTCACGCAATGGATAAGCCGGTTGGCCACACCGTGCACCGCTTCCGGCACGCGGTACGACTGCTTGAGGATGATTTTGTGGTCATCCGGGATGTCCGGGTCGAGAAACGCATCTGGCGTGGCGCCAGTGAACGAGTAGATGCAATTGTGGGTAATGATTCCGTCGGCGATATAGGTGTGGTGGACGTCCACGTCAAGTGAATGCACAGTGCCTGAATAGCGCTCGACCGACACGGCGAGCGGCATCCATTGCACGCGCGGCCCGGCAGCTATCGGCACCGCCATGATTCCCGGCTCCAGGTTTGCGGCCTCGGTGAGGAATTGGGTGCTGCCACCGCGCTTGGCTGCGGCGCGCGCCGGCGAATACAGCGGGAACCGAGGGTCGCGCCCATGGTCAAGCAGGCATACGGCAGCGCGAACCGGGAGATCGCCCCGCAGCATTTCGAATAGTTTTCCCAAGGACTCGCGCGTATAGTGCTGCGCGCCATTCACCGGTTCGAACGTGACAAGCGGGAGCCCATACTTGGCTGCGACATACGACTCGTAGATGCTGGCTTCCGTGCGGTCGTAGAAGACACGGAGAATCCAGGCGGCTTCCGCACGTTCCGTTCGGGACCGATGCCCCAGATGAAACCCGCCGTCGCTTCGAATCAGTTTGCACCAGCCGACGCGGAACCGATTGCCGCTCTGCATGAGATACACCACGTGGGCGTGGTCAAGAGCTTCACCCTTGACCCAACGGACATAGAACTTGTGCTGCGGCGTGCAGCGCGTGAGTCGACCACCGGCGCGGACGGAGAACATCAAGTAATCGTAGGGACGGCAGGCTTTCCGGAACTGGAAGCCTTGCCGGCTGCCGTAGATTACCCCATCTTGCGCTGCGTAGCACAGCAGCCGGTGGCGGTCCGGATCGAGATCTTCGATGGCCACGTCCCCTCGGGAAGTGGTGACCATGGTGCCCGATGGTTGGCACTGATCGTCGTCTCCACAAACAATGAAGTGGTTGGCGCGCTCACCCCATTTCCGGATGAGCGATAACTGCATTCGGTTTAGATCCTGCGCTTCGTCCGCGAAGAGTACAGCCGGATTGCCGGGGGCAATGGCGATATCGCGGAGCGCGACCTCGATCAGATCGGTGAAATCGAGCAGGCCATTCTCCCGCTTGTACTCCGTCCATTTGTCCGCGAAGTCGCGCGCGATCTTCGGCCAGTACTCAGGAGCGATCATCAAGCCGCGGAACCGGTTTAACTGTTGGAGCAGACCGTCGCCGTCCTTGGCCAGCGTCGAGTCATCCTCCTGGCTGGCGTCCTCGCCGTCGAGCTTGCCGTGCTTCTTCTGGGGCGTGATGGCGAGTTGCGGGTTCTCCTTGTTCCAGTCCTCGACGTTCGCCTCCGCGACCTCCGGCCCGCCCAGCGCGCGGTAGCAGTGGGAGTGGAGGGTGCCGATCCGGTCGCCGCCTACCGGCAGATCGCGGCCCGCCAGTTCCGCAGCTGCGGCGCGGGAGAAGCTGGTGATGAGCACCGCTTCCGGCCCGTGCTTGTCGACGGCGCGCGCGATCTGCCGGGAAAGGTTGGTTGTTTTGCCGGTGCCCGGCTATGGGGGGCCGAAGATACGGAATTCCCGTGTTTCTTCGGCCCCCGCCTCCTTCTCCGCAATACGCTGAATGCGGTCGGTGTCTTCGAACGAGCTACCCACGGCCAGCCTCCTTGCTCGCCTTCTGGTACTGGCCCGGGTCGAAGTCCTCGGCGGGAAGCGCCCAGCGTTTCTGCTCCTTGAACCCTGCGCCCCGTACGCGCATGGCTTTCCCGCCGATGGCTGCAATCATGGAGGCGACCATCTTCACGGACAGGTTTTGCCCGTGGGTCCGGTTCACGTACATCTGAAAGTCGCTGCTGCTGATGGTGATCTGGCCATCGACGATCATGGGCTTGCGCTGGCCCTGGACACCCTGGCTGTCGATGGACGGGATGAACCCGGTCTCCGCGAGATACCGCTCGACGTAGGCGCGCGTGGAGCCTTCCCACTCTTCCTCGTCGGTGTTCTCCTCGTCCTCGATGACCGCCATGAGCGCCTTGACGACCTCCTCCCAGAGCTTCGCCTTCACTTTCGGAAGGTACTGGTTCGTCGCGCTCATGATGCTGACGCGAAACAAGTCGCCGCCGATCAACTTGCCCAGGCTGGTGAACTCGATCTTCCGGCCGCTCTGGAGTTCCACGCGATAGCTCGGGTCCTTGCCGGTCACCTTCACAATCCGGCCAATGCCGATGCCGACCGCCGCCGAGATCCTGGCGAGGATCTGCTCCCGGTCCTCTTTCTCCTTTGCCGCGCGCGCGGCTTCCCGTTCTGCCGCTCTCGCCGGGTCTTCGTTGTGCGCGTCCTGACTGACGGGGATATCGGGGGCGGCTGCGGACGGATCGGGGGGACGCGGCGCATCCGGCGCGCTCAGCAGAGGCGTCGCGCCCGCCGAGCCGCCGCCGGTCTTGCGCGCCGCCTTGGAGATAGTCCGCTGAAAGTAATCCAACCGGGTCCGCTGCGGCTTCCCGCCCAGCCGCCGGTGGTGACATATAAGGTCCACGATCTGCTGCTCGCTGATGCTGGCGTCCATGCCGAAGCATGCGAGAGCCAGATCGTACCCGCTCTGGCTTTGGTCGTGGAGGTCATGGCGCAGGCGATTCCACGTGTTACGGAATTTCATGTCCAGCTCCAGCCAGAGGTTGAGCACGTCCTCGGAGATCGCGGCGGCGGGGTTCACGACGAGCGCGGGCCGGTCCTTGAAACGCTCCTGCCAGTCGCGGGCCGCCTTCTCTTGCGCGTCCGGATCGGGGATATCGAGGTCGTCCAGGTACTCCTGGAAGTCAGAAGGGTTGTAGCGCCGGCCGGAAGCGGAGTAAAGCGCTACCTCTTTCGGGTTCGCCGGATCCTTCCGGTTCTGCGTACCGGGGATGCGGAGCACGCGGGCCAGGTCGGAGAGCCGGTCGAACGCCCAGCCTTTGTTCTGCGAGTTGTACCGGAGCAGCGTGTGCCACCGCGCGACCAGGGCGGCGGCTTCCTTCCGCTCCTCGTCGTTCTCGAAGACCCACGTTTCCTTGAACAGCCACCACGCGTGCGCGCCGTTGCCGGTGGCGATCACGAGGCTTGGCGGCATGGACGCGGGGGCAATCGCCAGCGCGTCTTCGATGGTGACCGGAAGCGGCTTGTTGCCGTGCGCCGCCGACTTCAGATCGAAATCAGTCCCAATCCCGGCGAGTCCCGTGATCTCTCCCGAGACACAGCGACGCGCGGGTCCGTAATCCTTGCCCGCCAGTCCGACTCCCGAGTAGACATCGAGGAAGCTTATGTTGACCACAAACTCCGCGGCGGCGGCCACGTCCTTGAACCAGCGGCTCCGCTTGTCGGGCAAAGTCCAGATCAGCATGTACTGATCCGGTGGCTTGTTCCCCCAAAGCGCCGTCAGGAATTCGAGGGGCGTCATGTGGCCCTCCGCGCCAGCTTTTCCTTCAGGGAGAGAAGGTAGACCACCTGGTCGACGGCCTCTTCGATGGCGAGATCGAGAACCGTCAGGTCCGGCAGAGCCAGCAACTCGCCGCCATGTTCGGCAGCGCCTGCTCGATATTTGGCATCCACGAGTTCAATGAATCCCACCTTCACTCGCGCCAGATGCGATTCCTGGGCCTGGGTCATCATGCGGCCGTCTCCGGAACGAGGTTCGCGCGCCGGAGTTTGCGCTCGTAGTGCTTCAATGCCCCCGTGAGCGGGTACAGGCTCACGCTCCCAAGGCTCCAGTCGTGGCCCACCGGATTCGCGCCCATCCAGATCCAAGTCATGGTCTCCTCACTCGCGAGCGCCTTCGGCATGATCTGGATTTTGCGGAGGTACACTCGCGGCTTCGTAAATCCCTTTTTCATCCCTGTTCTCCGCGCGCCAGCCGTCGCGCGGCGCGCCGTACCATGCCTCTGCCGTCCTGATCGCGTGCGCCAGGAACGGCGTGGCGAAGTCCCTTCTCCTGCCGCCTGCCTTCCGCGAGCCGACGAACAGGAGCCAGCGTTGGCCATCCTTGATGAGCCAGATTCGGCGCTCGCCGCAGACGCCGCCTACGTACACTGCGTCCGTATGTATCGCCGACGCGGCTTCCGCCGGCGAGTCCTCCCGCGCGACCGGACGGCTGCAGAACCACTGCTCGTAATCCACCCACCGCTAGCCATTCCAGACGGTGATCGTGGCGTCGTCCATGGGAGCGTCCGGCGGGATCGCCGCCAATAGCGCGGGCGAAGCCTCCGGGCTGGCGGTGGGGTTCGCCTGCTCCTCCCGCACGCGCCGGATGATGTCGCGGGAGTAGAAGCTCACGTCGCGGCCTTTCCTCCGAGGACCTGATCGACCGCGCAGATTCTCTGACCGATCCACCGCATTACTGGAACTGCCATCGAGTTGCCGATGGCCTTGTATCGCGGGCCATCTGGCGTCACTCCCCACCGCGCCACCGTCGAAACCGGCAGGCCCAGGTACTCCGCAACCTCGACCACGTCCTCCGGCCGCAGCTTCGTGCAGTATTTGGGGACCAGCGTGTGGTTGTCGGGAAAGCCCTGGAGGCGTTCACATTCGCGCGGGGTCAATCGGCGCACCGTTGCAGTCGTTGCCACCAGCGGCGCGCCATCGCCACGCCCGGAGGTCCCGGACTGCGCCTTGAGCGGGGGCGCCACCACGTCCGGCGCTCCGCGCCCGTTGCGCACGTACCGGCTCTCAAAGATGACCGCCGCCACCTGCCCGCCCGCGTTCGCGTGGCTCCGGTGGTGCGGCATCCCGCGCAGCGTGGGCGCAAGATCCGCGACTGCGTCCTGGCCGTAGTCTTTGCAGGAAAACCCGATTGCGCGCGGCCCGGTCAGGCCGCTGCCACGCAACGGAGGGCTTCCCTCAGGATCGGCGGCATGGGAGTCTTCCTTCCGCGGCGCAGGACCCCAGCGCAGGCTTTCGCGCTCAAAAAGTACCGCCGCGGCAGCCTGCCACCCTCCAAGACGTCCAACAACGAAGACGCGACGGCGACGCTGGGGTACTCCGAAGAACTGAGCGTCCAAAACCCGGTACGCGATCCCGTACCCGAGTTCCGCCAGCGTCCCGAGGAAGGCTCCAAACGTGCGTCCGGAGTCAATCGACAGGATGCCGGGGACGTTTTCCCAGACCAGCCACCGCGGTCGAAGCCGCTTAGCCAGCCGGAGAAACTCCAGCGTGAGGTTGCCACGCGGGTCAGCCAGCCCAAGTCGATCTCCGGCAAGGGAGAAGGGCTGGCAGGGAGTTCCTCCCACAAGAAGGTCAATTGGTTTCGTTTCAATGCGGCGGAGCCAATGACCCCGGATCGTCGTAAAGTCGCCAAGGTTCCGTACCTCCGCGTAACGGTGCGCGAGCACCGCCCGCGCGAACGGGTCAATCTCCGCGAACCACGCCGGAGCCCAGCCCAAGGGATGCCACGCGACAGTGGCGGCCTCAATACCGGAGCAGATGGAGCCGTAGATCACGCTGCCGCCTGCTGCTCGAAGTGGGTGTGTCCACAACCGGGACACCGCGCCGGCGGCTCGTCGCCTTGCCAACGGTAGGTGCGGCATCCGGAGCAGAGCCAGACAACCTCCGGCTGCGGCGCCGGTTGCGCCACGCCCAGGATGGCGCGCGCCTCTTCGACATTGCGGGCGACGCCGTTGAGCGCGCCGGCGCACCCCCACTCCAGCAGGCGCTCCGTCTGCAGCCTCGACAACTGCGAGTTCGGATTGTTGGGCCGCTTCACCTCGATCTCGAAGTGCCGCCCGTTGATCGCGCCGTACAGGTCCGGGTCGCCAGCCACGCCCATGACTGTGCCGTGGCGTTTCCTGACCACGACGCCGGGAAGCTTCTTCAGGGCGGACATGATCCGGCTCACCACCGCCTTTTCCAACGCGGGCTGCGGCCTCACTCGCGCACCTCAGCAGGCACGGTAAGGCGCACGCAGCCGGCGTGATGGTCATGCTCGTACATCACCTCGGTGTGGTTGTCGAGAGCGGCTTCCACATCTGCATCGGTCAAGACGATGGCCCGCCCGCAGCGCTCGGTGAGCACCGCCAGACACGCCAGCAAAAGCCTGGTCTTGTAGTCGTTCATCGCTACCTGCCCTCCGGCTTCCGGTACACGGTGCATTCGCGACCGCGCCCCTGTTTCACTACTTCCAGATCGCCAGCCTTCGCCATCGATACGAGCGCCAGGGTGATGCTGGCCTTGCGCTGTTTCTCAAACTCCGGGTGCCGGAGCTTGGGCGTCGAGGGCATGTGCTCGATGCTCTTGGTGAAGACGTCGTGAATGGTGAACTGCGCGTTCGCCGGCATCACGGCCACGTACTCGCGGACGCGCGCCATCCCGACGTAGTGCTTCTCGCCGGCCCCGCCGGAGTTGCCGTTCGGGATGGCGACGCCGTTCTGAACGGCCATGCCGACGACCAGCTCCTTCATCAAGTCCTGGGTGGCCGAATCTTCAAGCAGGTAGTACATCGACTCCAGCTTGGTGATCTTCTGCTCCTCCGTTTCGGCCTGCCGGAGGTACACGTCGCGTTGATCCGTCGTTTCCGCGATGCGCTGCAAGATGTTTTCAAGAATGTCCATTGGCGTCATGTCCTCTAGAGCGGGTCGAGCTTTCCGCTTCTCCGGCCCGCGTTGTAGAGGTCGATCACGACTTCAGCGACGCAGCGGGGCACGGTCCCGCGGCGGTGGCTCTTAAGACCTCTCGCATCACCAAGCACTGCCGACGCGCCACCCGCGTACTTCGCCAGCTTCTTCGCCAGAACCGGCTGGTCAATCGCTTCGCCGTACGTCCTGTAGAGGATTCCGATCCCCTCGATGAGCTTTCCGTCCATCGCGGCGTCGGTTTTGCCCCACGCGCTAAGAACAGTGTCCAGCGTGCGCCCCAATGCGATGCCGCCGTCAAAGTCGTACACCCTCTTCATCGCCACTACGCAGCGCACTTTCCCCTCTCCGGGCTCCTTTGTTACTTCGAGCCACCGAGATTTCAGCTGTTGGAGGACGCCGCGAGCCGTTTCCATGCCCGACGTCACTTCGTTCTTGAATTTGTCAAACGGAGATACAACCGACCGATCATTGAGCTTCAGGAACAGCGCAGAGGCGTGCGCATCGTCGGTCACGTCGAGGTGGATTTTCACGTCCACCAGCCATTCCCCAAGACCGTGAGCAATCAGCGCGTGCAAGCGGTGCTGACCATCAATAAGCCAACACGCGATCTCGCCGTTGATCTCATACTGAACCGCGTGGAACACGCCGATGGCGTCCAAATCGAGTTCCGCCGTCAGCTTCTTTTCTTTTGAGGGGAGCACATCCCGCTGTGCAAGAGGATGGATACGCAATGCCTGCGCTTGCATCCGCACTACCTTCGACCGTGGTTTCGTCATTGTTTGTTCTCCTTGGTGGAAGCCAGCTTCGTGCTGAACAGCCGAAGCTCTTTGGCTGCGTTGTGGGCGATTTCAGCCCAGGTTGAAATTTCCTCTGCGGCGCAAGCATGGCGAACCGCAAAGACACTTAATTCCGACAAGCCACGACAATGGCCCCGAATTTGCGAAAGCGCGTCGATCATCCTGCGCTTCGCTACGCCATCGATTTCCTTCTGCCGTTTGGTCGCCGTGGGGGGCGCCATTTCAGTTGGGGCTGGGGCCGGCCCAGGCGCGTTAGGCTGCGCCTGTAGATCTGACTTCGCCGCCTTCTGCGACCCGCGAAGTTCGCGGACCGCCTTACGGCGCTCATCCGCCGGCAGAGAGACGATGTTGGTCTGCTGTTTCCGCGGTTTAGCGGCGATCACGGCGGCGGCGCTGATTGACACCACGCCGGAGTCCATGGCCGCGACCAGCTCGGGAGCGCCGTGCTCAACGACCTTCTTCGCTTCCTCGTAGGTTCTGCCGCTGCCAAGACCGGCCTTCTCTGCGGCGATATCACGAGAGGTGCGACCCTTCAATTCTGGAAAATTTTCCATGTTTGCCGGACCGCGCCTTTCGGGAAGGGCAGCCTGCACGGCCTCGGCGATCGCCACCCGCTCGCTCGGGGTGAAGTTCTTCCGCAGTTCGTTTTCGGCGTATTCCCCCGCCAGCACGCTGCTAACGTGAACGATGCGCGCCAGAATCGTCTGGCGCTGTAGTACGTCGCGGATTGCACGGAGGCGCCGCGCTCCGAAGACGAGAAGGCTGTCTTCGGTAACGCCGATTGGCTGCAGGAGCCCTTCTGCCGCGATGCTCTCTGCGAGCGCCTCAATATCGCCCATCTCTTTGCGGTGGCGATCGCCGATCCGGATTGCGGCGCACGAAATCTCCCGAATCGCCAAATCATCGCTGTGGATAATGTTCTTCTCTTCGCTCATGTATGGTTCGGCAACGTAGCGGCTCGCTCCTTGAACATGGTTCTCTTTGCGCGCATGGCTGGCGGGCGCCGGGCCGGCGTTCCAGTCGTTTAAGTGCGCGGCTCCTAACTCCGCGCACCCCGCCTTTGAATTACCTCGGCGCCCCCCGTCAGAATGGCGGGCCCGGTTTCGGCGGTGAACATCGGCCCTCCCTACTCGGTCGCGTCGGCCTCCGTGGTCCGAACCTGCCCCGCCAGTTGCTTGGCCATTTCGTGAAACTCCATGGCGCGGTTCTGTTCGTCGCGGGACAGCCGCCGCACGACGGTGAACCTCGCCTTGCCATACGGCTTGCCGGCGGCGTTCTGGGCCTTCTCCAACTCGATAGACACGATGGCCCCGGTGTACGGGACGCCCTTAGACGCGAGAGCCAGGAAGAACTTGCCGGCGGCGCGCACGCTGGTGGGCGGCAACGAGACGACCTCCGGCAACATGGAGTCGCCGCGCATGAGGAACAACTGCTTCACTTGCTTGCAGGCCTGGCCCGCCCCGCCATCCTGAGCGCTATCCCACTGCGCCAGAGAACACTTAGCGCACTCGCCTCCAGGCTTGCCGGAGCCGGAAATGCAGTCGGTCGAGGAGCAGTCCGGGGGCACGTTCCCGGCGTCCTTCTTGCTGTAGTACACGCGCGTGTCGCGCGCATACACGATCACGCCCTCGATCTTGGGGGCGGTTTCGTCGTTCTCCAGTCCGGGGAGCAGCCAGAGGGCGGCGCCGCTCATGACCTTGATCCGCGGCAAATCGAACGCGGATACGTTCCCACTGGCGACGTTCATGGCGAACGCCTCCTGGTGTTCCGCAACCTGCTCGTCACTCAACGTGAGCGAGAGAGGCGCGGGTTTGATCGTCGTAAGTTCCTGCGACATGCTGTTTTCTCCTTTACGCTTTTCTGCTTCTAAGGTCGTGGTCGAAAGTGATCGACACCTGATCGCGGAGCGCGGCCGGAAGCGCGGCGCGCACGTCCTCTTCATCCATCACGTGCTGCTGTTCGGTGGGCTTCGAAGCGTTTTCGCGTGCGATGCCGT
>Ga0182030_10019021_pt1 | contig 13116 bp, 12 predicted proteins | sample 812S3MmetaG_FD_121299 | JGI IMG/M metagenome (GOLD analysis project Ga0182030, IMG submission 121299) | Permafrost microbial communities from Stordalen Mire, Sweden - 812S3M metaG (Illumina Assembly) | ecosystem: Environmental > Terrestrial > Soil > Wetlands > Permafrost | place: Sweden... | reverse complement strand
AGACTTGCTGTATTCAGTTATCAGTCCCAGCAAACACCCGTATAGCAAGGCGCTTTCAGGCTGGCTGGGCTCCCGGGCCACAACTACCTGTTCTGCCTGGAAAGAAGTGCCTGGCAGGGGTATTGATGCAACAATAGCGGGCAACAGGATACTAGTGGGGTCGGGTGAATTTGTCGGTATTCCCAGGGATCAAATAAAAGAGAAAAAAGCTGCAGTCTACATTCGTTTCAATGACAAGATAACTGCGTTTCACATCCTATCAGATTTCCGTGATGCAATACCCACGTTAATTCCATTGCTGAGCAAGAGATGCAAGCTATCTGTGCTTTCAGGCGATAATGACAAGCAGAAAAACATTTTAAGTGATTTATTTGAAAAGAAGAGCGATCTGCTTTTTGACCAAAAACCAATTGATAAGCTCCAATATATAGAATCGCTACAGGAGAAAGGCAAGCACGTGCTCATGATTGGCGATGGCCTTAACGATGCCGGCGCGCTGCAGCAAAGTAACGTTGGCATCACTCTCGCTGATGACATCAACAACTTTACGCCTTCCTGCGATGCCATCCTTGATGCTAAACGATTTGCTTATTTAGTTGCCATTTTAAAACTGGCACGTGCGTCACGCTACCTTATAGGATTTAGTTTTGCTATTTCTATCTTATACAACATTATCGGCTTGTTCTTTGCAATGCAGGGAAAGCTTAGGCCTATGGTGGCCGCTATATTGATGCCTTGCAGTACACTTAGTATTGTAATTATATCAATTGGCGCAGGCAGCCTCGTAGCTGCCAGCCTGAAACTTTCACTAAAGAGTAATGATTAAAAAAACATGACCATAATCAGGTTTTTGTTTGAGCATGGTCATAATATTTTTTTGTCTTTAAAAATATTTTTGTCTTTATAAAATAAGATTTTATGAGCGCATTGTATCTGTTGGTAATTGTCAGTATTTGTGTTGCAGGTTTTTTCCTTATGGCATTTATATGGAGTGTAAATGACAATCAATATGAAGACCGAAGGGGAGCATCTATGCGGATGCTTTATGATGACGATATTCAAAAAAATATTAACAATAAATAATGATGGAGAACACACAACAAAACACGCCGGTTACCGGAGTGAAAATAGTTAACGAAACTATCGCGGCTATAGAAACTGATAAATTCTTTTACGATAATAAGATCGTAAAATGGTTTGCATTTGCCACCATTTTCTGGGGCATAGTAGGTATGCTGGCGGGCATACTCGCAGCGTTTCAGTTAGTATTTCCGGTACTGAATATGGGCATGGCAGCTACAACCTTCGGAAGAGTGCGGCCAGTGCATACCAATGCCGTGATATTCGCCTTTGTAGGCAACGGCATTTTCATGGGTGTGTATTATTCTTTGCAGCGCCTTGTCAAGGCGCGTATGTTCAACGATAAGCTGAGCAAATTCCATTTCTGGGCATGGCAATCTATCATTGTCTTGGGTGCAGTAAGCTTATTGGCTGGGTACACATCTGGCAAGGAGTATGCGGAACTGGAGTGGCCTATAGATATTCTCATAGCTGTAGTGTGGGTGGCTTTCGGTTGGAATATGTTTGGCACTATACTCAAGCGCCGTGAGCGGCATTTGTATGTGGCCATTTGGTTTTACATAGCCACTTTCGTCACTGTAGCTATGTTGCATATAGTCAATTCCATGGAGTTGCCTTTTAGCTTTATGAAGTCCTACTCAGCTTATGCAGGCGTTCAGGATGCTTTAGTGGAGTGGTGGTATGGGCATAATGCGGTGGCATTTTTTCTAACTACCCCGTATTTGGGGCTGATGTACTATTTTCTACCAAAGGCGGCTAACAGACCCGTATATTCCTACCAACTTTCTATTATTCACTTCTGGGCACTGATATTCCTGTACATATGGGCTGGACCACACCACTTGCTGTACACTGCGTTACCTGACTGGGCGCAGTCGCTGGGAACGGTTTTCTCAATCATGCTGATAGCACCATCCTGGGGAGGCATGCTAAATGGCTTGCTCACATTACGTGGCGCCTGGGATAAAGTGCGTGAAGATCCGGTTCTTAAATTCATGGTAGTGGCAGTAACTGCCTACGGCATGGCTACGTTTGAAGGCCCCATACTTGCCCTGAAAAGTGTAAATGCTATCAGCCACTTTACTGATTGGACCATTGCTCACGTGCATGTCGGCGCACTTGGATGGAATGGGTTTTTAACCTTTGGCATACTCTATTACCTCATTCCAAGAATTTTCAGGACAAAGCTTTATTCTGTAAAACTGGCCAACAGGCATTTCTGGATAGGTACATTGGGTATCGTACTATACGTGGTTCCGATGTACTGGGCTGGCTTTATGCAAAGCCTCGCATGGAAGGAGTTTACCCCAGAAGGCACACTAAAGTACCAGTTCCTGGATACAGTAAAACAAATGCAGCCATTTTATGCAATGAGAGGTGTAGGTGGTATCTTATATCTTATTGGTGCACTCATGATGGCGTGGAACCTATATAAGACTGTAAAGGCCGGTAATGCACTTAATGACGAACCCGCTGAAGCAGCGCCATTAAGCAAGAATTATGTTCCTCAGCACACACAACACTGGCATCGCTGGATAGAACGCAGGCCCATACAAATGCTGGTATTCAGCCTTATTTTAGTTGCAATAGGTGGCGCAATAGAAATGATACCCACATTTATGGTGAAATCAAATATTCCAACTATTGCGAGTGTAAAACCATATACGCCACTCGAGTTGCAGGGCCGTGATATTTATGTGCGTGAAGGCTGCTATCTATGTCATAGCCAAATGATCAGGCCATTCAGGAGCGAGGTAATGCGTTATGGAGAATATTCCAAAGCAGGCGAGTTTGTTTATGACCATCCTTTCCAGTGGGGCAGTAAACGTATAGGCCCAGACCTTGCGAGAATTGGTGGGAAGTATCCAAATAGCTGGCACTTTAACCACATGTACGAACCGTCAAGTATATCTCCGGGCACCATTATGCCGACTTATCCCTGGCTGTTTACCAATAACATAGACACGGCGATTACCCCGGCAAAGATCAGGGCGATGCAAACGCTTGGCGTACCCTATCCAGCAGGCTATGATAAGATAGCTAATGATGATCTGATGCAACAGGCAAATAAAATAAGGGACGATCTGTCTAAGGACAAAATCACTACAAAAAGTAATAAGGAGATTGTAGCGCTGATAGCCTATTTGCAGCGTATGGGTACTGATATAAAACTGGAACAGAAAAAAGTAGCTACGAATCCATAAAATCAAACACAATGAAATTCATACATTATCTCGAGAAGATCACAGGAGTTAGCATTTATCCGCTTTCGTCCCTGCTTATATTCTTTCTCTTTTTTACCATGATGACTATCTGGGTAGTTAAAGCAGATAAGGGGTATTTAAGGGCGATGAAAAACATGCCATTTCCTGAAAATGAAACTGAATAATTTATTAAACATAAAACCAGCATACAATATGCGCACACATAAAAAAATATCCGCGGGTTTAGTGATCGCTTCTTTGCTTTTGCCTGTTCTTGCTTTCGCGGGTCCATCAGCCGCTGATGATAAACCCGGCAATTACAATATGGCACTTATTAGCCTGGTGAGCCTAATGCTTATTCTGCTGTTCGTAATTGGCATGCTGGCGAATACACTGAGTCAACTTGGAGTTGCATTGCGAGATAAAAACAGAAAAGACAAGCAGGCGTCGAATATTGTGAAGACTATATTATTGATGCTGGTATTTAGTATGTCTGCCTTGCACAGTTTTGCTGCAGATGTTGACAACGGAAAACCAGTAGCACAGGCCGCCAATAGTTTCAACGGGATCGCGGCAGGTGATTTTTATGCAATAATGTCGGTTATTGGGTTGGAAATACTGGTAATATTCTCTTTGGTCATTTACATAAAAATGCTACTTAGGGTAATTAGCGGCAAGCCGGAGTTAGTCAAAGCCGCTAAAGAGATAACACAACGCAGTTGGTTCTGGGATAATTTCAACAAAGCGGTGCCTATTGAAAAAGAAAAAGACCTGTTGCTGGATCACAATTACGATGGTATACAGGAATTAGATAATAGTTTGCCTCCGTGGTGGAAGTACGGTTTTTATCTTACCATCGTTGTGGCAGTCATCTACCTCTATCGATACCATGTATCGCATGACGGGCCGAGCCAGGCAGAAGAATTCACTTTAGAGATGCAAAAAGGAGAAGAGGAAAAAGCCGCTTACCTCGCTCATTCCGCAAATAATGTGGATGAGACTACAGTGAAACTGCTTACTGATCAGGCCTCATTAACAGAAGGGCACAACATCTTCGTCAAGACGTGCGCGCCATGCCACGTTGCAGATGGAGGAGGCAATGTAGGCCCCAACCTTACAGACGACTATTGGTTGCATGGAGGTGGCATTAAAGACGTTTTCAAATCCATCAAATATGGCTGGCAGGATAAAGGAATGAAAAGCTGGAAAGATGATTTTTCCCCAAAACAAATAGAGGAACTGGCAAGTTTTGTAAAGTCACTAAAAGGAACTCATCCTGCAGTGCCCAAAGCCCCGCAAGGCGACTTATATATAGAAGCTACCCAGGCCGGGCAAAGCGGAGACAGCACAAAAACTACCGCGGATACAACAAAGACGGGGAAGGTAGCTATTAAGTAAAATCAAAATGAGCACAAATATAAGCACAGCAGAATCGTTTAGAGATAAGGTTGCAACTGTTGATAAGAAGGGCAAACGAATTTGGGTGTTTCCACACAGGCCAAAGGGTAAATTATACAATCTCCGCAGTTGGATGAGTTTAGCCTATCTTATTGTTTTCTTTGGTTTGCCGTTTATCAAGGTCGCTGGTCACCCAATATTCCTGATCAATGTTCTTGACCGCAGGTTTATATTATTCGGGCAAATATTCTGGCCGCAGGATTTTTTCATCTTTGCGCTGGGGATGGTGGTTTTTATTGTGTTTGTGGCTTTGTTTACGGTCGTCTTCGGTAGAGTCTTTTGTGGGTGGGCATGTCCGCAAACGATTTTTATGGAAATGGTTTTCCGGAAGATTGAGTATTGGATAGAAGGCGACGGGCCCCAACAGAAACTGCTTGCTAAAGCGCCATGGAATACGGATAAAGTGGTAAAAAAAACAGGCAAGTGGCTGGCTTTCTGGATAGTCAGTTTTCTCATTGCCAATACATTTCTCGCATACCTGATAGGCGTAGACGAAGTTGAAAAACTGATTACCGAACCATTATCAAAGAATATTGGAACATTTGTTTCTCTTTCTGTTTTTACCGCTGTTTTTTTCTTCGTTTACTTATTGATGAGGGAGCAGATATGCACCGTGATCTGCCCCTATGGCCGTATGCAGGGTGTGCTTCTTGACCGGGATTCAATAATTGTAGCGTACGATTATAAACGAGGAGAAACCCGTGGCAAATTTCACAAGAATGAGCCTCGTGCAATAGGTGATTGTATTGATTGCGAGCAATGCGTAAAAGTTTGCCCGACTGGTATTGACATTCGCAATGGTACGCAACTGGAATGTACTAACTGTACCGCCTGTGTTGATGCTTGTAACAAAATGATGGAAGCTGTCGGCTTGCAAACGGGACTTATCCGGTATGCTTCTGAAAATAACATCGTGAACAAGAAGCCCTGGCAACTCACCTGGCGTATGAAGGCATACAGTATTGTAATGTGTCTTTTACTGGGCATCCTCGTCTGGCTGCTGGCGTCAAGGACGGATGTCGGGGTCACTCTTCTCCGCACACCGGGGCAACTATACCAGAAACAGCCCAATCACCAGATGAGCAATCTGTATAATTATAAACTGCTCAATAAAACATTCAGGGACAAAGAAGTAACGTTAAAGCCCGAAAATTTCGATGGTACTATAAAGCTTGTAGGCGAAAATAAGCTGGTGATACCCAAAGATGGATATGTGTCAGGAAGCATGTTCATATACATTAATAACGATGCGGTGAAGCGTAGAAAAACGAATCTGAAAATTGGCGTGTACGAAGGGAAAGAGAAAATAAATACTATAAGCACCTCGTTCCTGGGCCCTTTCAATGAGAATTGATCATCTTTAAATACAACGGTTATGAAAATTGGTTGGGGTTGGAAAATAGCGATTTTGTACGGTGGGTTTGTGATATTGATTGGGTCACTTGTTTATGCAAGCAACTGTCAGCATTTTGACCTGGTTTCTAAAGATTATTATGAGGAGGAAATTGCCTATCAGAAAGTAATAGATGCGGGCAAAAACCAGTCTGCATTATCGCAGCCATTAGGGGTTCACGCGAACCAAAAATCAGTGGTTATAGATTTTCCGGAAGAATTTAAGGGTAAGGCTTTATCGGGAACGGTTACATTCTATGCCCCGGTTAATTCTGAATGGGATCGTAATTTTAAAATTGAATCTCAAAACAACTGTTTCACTATTGATCGTAATTCACTGAATAACACACGGTACACGATAAAAATAAGCTGCACAGTTGATGGCAAAAATTTTTACCAGGAATCTGATATATTACTGCACTCATAAATGAACGCACTTACCTATACAATGGCATTGCTTATGGGCTTTACCGGCAGCCTGCATTGTGCAGGCATGTGCGGACCTATTGTATGGATCATGCCTTTCCAGGCTTTTAAGGGGGTAAAGAAAATATTGGCACTTGGGCTATACCATATCAGCCGGATATCGGTATATGTGTTTTTTGCAGTGGTACTCCATTCTTTCCGAAACCTATTTGATCCTAAAGTGCAGCAGTATATTTCAATTGCGCTTGGTGGAAGCCTGTTGGTTATTGGCCTGCTCACTTTTATACCGAATCATGTCGCTAAGATGAAACTTCCCTGGGCAGAGTATGTAAAAAAGCAACTAGGACATATCATAGGGCGGCCGGGATTGAGCACACTCGTTTTTGCAGGTATGCTGAATGGCCTTCTTCCATGTGGCCTGGTCTATATGGCGCTTTCCGCCTCAGTTTCTGCCGCCGCTACCTCTCAGGCCGTAGCTTTGATGTACATATTTGGGTTTGGCACATTGCCGATGTTGATTGGTATCACCTTGTTAAAAACCAGGCTTTCCTTTTTACGAACTGACCACATCAGAAAACTTGTGCCCGTTGTCGTATTCTCATTTGGATGCCTGTTTATATTACGCGGGATGAACCTGGGCATACCGTATTTAAGCCCGAAAGTTGTGGTAGCACAACATGAGATAAGATCATGTTGCTCTCATAAAAAATAGTGAACTTCAAATACGGTGCCGATAATTTATTACAATGGGAAAGGGATATATAACAGCTGAAGAAGCAGTGCAAATAGTAGAAAGTGGGAATAGCGTTTTTATTCACAGCAGCGCCGCAATGCCTGTTAATTTAGTTGAGGCTTTACTGAAACGCGCCGGGGAGATCAATCATATTGAGCTCATCGCAATCAGCACTTATGGAAAACTAGACTGGAAACTTCCCGACATTCTAAACAGTTTTCATTTTAATTCATTGTTTGTGTCCGACAACAATAGGGAGTGGGCCAATTCAGAAAGTGGAGGATATATCCCCATATTCCTAAGTGAGATACCTCAACTATTCGATAAAGGTTACCTTCCAATAGATGTTGCGCTATTGCAGGTTTCTCCGCCAGATGCCCACGGTTATTGCACGTTGGGCACATCGGCTGATGTTACAATAAGTGCGGTTAGAAATGCAAAAAAAATAATAGCCCAGGTAAACCCCAGAATGCCCCGTGTTTTAGGAGATGGGTTTATTCACAGTTCCAGATTTGATGCAATGGTATGGCAAGAGGCCGAGTTATTCGAGGTGGATTATAGCGCAAAGACTGATGCTATTACTGACAAGATAGGGCAACAGGTAGCCGCGATGATAGAGGACGGCGCTACACTCCAAATGGGTATTGGCGCAATTCCTAATGCCATTTTAAGCTCGCTCACCGGCCACAAAGATTTGGGAGTCCATACCGAAATGTTTTCAGATGGGATAATACCACTTGTAGAAAATGGAGCCATTACGAATGCCCGGAAGAAAGTGGGATGCGGGAAAATAGTAAGTACGTTTGTGTTGGGTACCCGCAAAGTTTACGACTTTGTAGATAACAACCCCTATGTCAATTGTATGGATGTAGCTTTTGTGAATAATGTAGACATCATTCGCAGAAATCCAAAAGTTGTTTCTATAAATAGCGCAATTGAAATTGACATTACTGGCCAGGTCTGCGCTGACTCTATTGGTACTTATCAATATTCAGGAATTGGCGGGCAAATGGATTTTATGCGCGGAGCCGCTTTGTCTGAAGGAGGAAAACCAATTATAGCAATACCATCAATTACTAATAAAGGTATTTCACGGATAGTACCACATTTAAATGAAGGTGCTGGCGTGGTTACTACGCGCGGCCATATCCATTATGTTGCAACAGAATATGGTATCGTAAATTTATACGCTAAAAACCTGGAACAGCGGGCTATCTTATTGACAGGCATTGCACATCCCAGTCACAGAGAAACTTTAGAGAAAGCCTATCATCAACGGTTCGGAAGGATGATAAAAGGCTTGTAGGACGGGGGGGGTATTTGATTCGCCAAATTCTCGTCCTATGGAATGATCAAAACAGGCTTTACGCTGATTTGCAATAAATGTTAAGCAAAACTACCCATAATTCTTTCCCCTAAACCGTGACTGCTATGACTTCCCGCTATTACTAAATCGTGAGCTACTTGCCCTAGCATTTCATCAATTTTCAATTTGGGAACGCCGCATTCCTCCACATACTTTACACTTGCTCCCAAATATTCGATACACAGCTCCTTGAGTTGAACACTTTCGTTCCGAAGCGTTTCGTCAAGTGTAACTTCATAGCCTGTCGTCGGGTAGAATAATTGCTCGTCAATAATATGGAGTACCGTTATCTCTGAGGCTTTCAGAGAATCAACAAAAGACTTTACAATAGTCAGCACCTTTTCAGTAAACGATGAATTATCAAGACAAAGAACAATATTCATTTTAAATTTTTTATCAGTGAATATAAGATTAAATTTCTTATTTGTGATTACTTACGGCCACCTGGCAGAAACTACGAAGATGTATAGTACCCATTCCGGAAATAGGCATGCCCGATTAGCCATTTCTATTGGATAAAATTCACTTGCCTGTTTCATTGAGTTGTTCGTCTATTTTTACTAGTTCATCAGCATAGAAAGGACAGTAATGCACTTCTCTTTTGCCCTCCTTGTTCAGTTCGAACCAAATACAATCGAACATATCATTTTTATATTCATTAGCCAGCACGTCGAAGTGAATGCCCCTTATAGTCATATCAGGTCCTCCGGAGACCAGTCTTGCTTTATCGCCCGGCGAAAACCGCTGTTTCATTTTCTTTTTTTCAAAATTAGCGGTGATTTTTTCCACATGAGCTAACGCTAGTCAACTGAAAAAATGAGTTTTGTCAGTTTTAAGACGAAAAACGACGCAATAAAAAAAAAGCCTTACTATTTATGATTTTGGTCATCTCCATGCAAACGACCATTCGATAGCTTTGGTCTCAAAAAATAAATTGCGCCAAACGTTCAGTCCCAAAATAACAGATGCCTTAAAACATTAGAAAGGCGCAATAAAACGAATCAACGAAATATAATCTGACGGAAACTAATATTTAGGCCTTTCTAACGGATAGTAGTTATGTAAAAACAGACGGATAACATAATTTTCTACCACACCTGTCTAAATCAAGTTTTTCCGTACCATTTACATATGAAAAATAGCACGAAACCAAAAGATAATGCATCTTTGTTCCTTGAAAATAACAAAGTAACTTTCCGAATGCCATTTACCACATTAAATAATGAAACTTTTCAGGCACTTTTCAATTACGCCAGTATTGGGATTCTTATCACAAATTCCAAAGGTGAGATTCAAATGGCCAATAAATTCATTGAGAACGAGTTTGGTTACAATGAAAGCGAACTTATTGGACTAAAAGTAGAGAACCTTATTCCTTCGCGCTATACTCAAAAACATATAAAACATCGTGAAGGTTTTAGTGCAGATCCGCACAGCAGACCAATGGGTTTGGGAATGGAACTTTCCGGGTTGAAAAAAGATGGTACTGAATTTCCAGTAGAAGTCAGCCTGGGACATTATAAAATAGAGAATGAGAACTACGCGCTCGCATTCATCAATGATATTACCCAACGAAGAGAGACTGAACACGCAATAAAACAATTGAACGCCCACCTGGAAGAAAAAGTAAAGGAAGGCACCCAATCGCTTGCAATAACCGTTGAGCAGCTGAGTGCGCAGATCAAAGAAACTGAAAGAAAAGATGCTGAATTACAAAGAGTAAATATATTTCTAAACAAAATATGGAATCACGCCGGCGCTGTCATTATTGTATGCGATGAAAATGGTTTGATACAGTTCTTTAATCCGGCCGCCGAAAAGACCTTATATTACGGTGCCGAGGATGTTGTAAATAAACACACATTGGCGCTCTTTCATGATTTAGAGGAACTGAAAAACAAGGCATCGATGCTTTCCGGGGAACTTGGCATAAACATACAACCCGGTTTTGAAGTGCTGGCAACACTTACCAGGTTAAATAAGAGCAATGGCCTTGAAATGCATTATTTAAGAAGAGATGGCAGTTCTTTTTTTGTTTCGTTAGATATTACATCACTAAAGGACCTCGAAAATAATATTACCGGTTACCTTGCGATTGCAATTGATATTTCCGAGAAAAAGATAGCAGAAGCAGAGTTAAGGGCTGCCCTGGAAAAGGAAAAAGAGCTGAACGAGTTGAAATCCCGTTTTGTTTCCATGGCTTCCCACGAATTCAGAACACCTTTGAGTGCGGTATTATCCTCTGCTTACTTAGTGTCCAGATATACAACCACCGATCAACAACCGCAGAGAGATAAACATATACAGCGCATCGTGTCCTCAGTCTCATCACTAACAGAAATACTTAATGACTTCCTCTCTGTGGGTAAAATTGAAGAAGGCGATATTCATCCGCATTATGCTCATTATGATGTCAAAAAACAAATGAATGCAGCTATTCAGGAAGTACATCACCTGCTGAAAAAAGGGCAAAATATATCATATACACATTCTGGAACCAATTCTGTATATTTAGATGCGTCAATGATGAAGCATATTGCTATTAATTTGTTAACTAATGCTGTAAAATTCTCACCTGAAGGTTCGCAGGTAGAGTTGAACATTGAGAACGGGGAAGATAGATTAATTCTTTCTGTTAAGGATAGTGGCATAGGAATTCCAAAAGAAGACCAGGAGAATTTATTTAAACGCTTTTTCCGGTCATCAAATGTTACGAACATACAAGGCACTGGTTTAGGTCTGCACATAGTAAGCAAGTATGTCGAACTTATGAATGGCGAAATAGAATGTCACAGCGAAGAAGGTAAAGGCACTCAGTTTATAATCACATTCAACAATAAAGAATCAAATAATGAAAACGATATTGATCATTGAAGACAATGAAGACATCAGGGAAAATGTTGCCGAGATACTTAGCCTGTCAGATTACGCAGTGCTAACAGCAGCAAATGGCAAAGAAGGCATTGAGGCCGCTCAAACTAAACATCCTGACTTGATCATTTGTGATATTATGATGCCGGGTGTTGATGGATATGGTGTTCTGCATGTATTGCATAAAGATCCGGTCACGCAAAACATTCCTTTCATTTTCTTAACTTCAAAAAGTGAACGTAGTGATTTCAGGTCTGCAATGGAGATGGGAGCTGACGACTATATTACCAAACCATTCGCAGGAAACGAGTTACTTAATGCGATTGAAAGCCGATTCCGTAAAATAGATGTGCTCAAGAAACAATTAACTCCGGATTTAGTCGGCCTGAATGAGTTGATGTCCACTTTGCCTGATAAAAGAAGCCTTGAGGACCTGAAGAATGAGAGCAATTCAAATACCTATAAAAAACGGCAAATTATCTATAAAGAAGGTACCCACCCTCATTACCTTTATTACATTCTGAGAGGAAAAGTGAAAACTTATAAAACTCATGAGGACGGTAAGGACCTTGTCATGGATCTATACAATGAAGGTGATTTCATAGGTTATGTTTCTCTTCTGGAGGGAAGCTCTCATAAAGAGAATGCAGAGACTATGGAAGAAACAGAGCTAGTCCTTATTCCCAAAAAGGATTTCGAGGAACTCATTAATAGCAGTCCGGCTACTGCGAACAAATTTATAGGACTGCTTGCCAAAAATTTAATAGAAAAGGAAAAACAACTTTTGGGTATAGCGTATAATACCTTGAGGAAAAAGGTAGCAGAAGCACTGGTGAGCTTACTAAAGAAGTACCATACCAACAAGAATGAACCTTTCCTGATCGATATCAGCCGTGATGATCTTGCCACTATTGCAGGTACGGCCACAGAGTCATTGATACGTACGTTAAGCGATTTTAAGAGCGAAAATCTTATTGACATTAAGAGCGGAAAAGTCATTATCACAAACGATAAGAAATTGGTCGACCTGATCAGGTGATTTTTAGGCTGTACTATAGTCGTTTTACAGTCTATAAATCAGATTATGCTCAAGCACTTGATCAGTGGAACAAAGCATTAAGAATATTTGAAAAGCTCAATGATAAAAAAGGAATAATAAAAATAGTGGGCAACATTGGTGTCGTGTATGAAAGCGAGGGCAATTATTCCAGCGCACTGGAAAACAACTTATTAGCCTAGAAGGCCGCTGAAGAAATTGGGGAGAAGCCTAGCATCGGTATTAACCTTGGCAACATCGGTGCAGACTATGAGTATCTCAAAGACTATCGAAAGGCATTGGAATATGATTTAAAAGCGTTGAAAATTGTCCAGGAATTGAGAGATACGGAGCGGATAGCGTCATTCCTTGGCAATATTGGCAATCTCTTTTACGACCAGAAATTATATGACCAGTCTTTAAGATACCAATTATACTTCACAAGGGATAAATTAGTGGACTGTTTTTATCAAAGAATTGGAACTTCAAGCTAAGTAGAGACTTCAATTCCGAATGGTGCTTTTGATTGATGTTCGCAAAGAATTTTTCT
>Ga0182030_10019020_pt1 | contig 13116 bp, 10 predicted proteins | sample 812S3MmetaG_FD_121299 | JGI IMG/M metagenome (GOLD analysis project Ga0182030, IMG submission 121299) | Permafrost microbial communities from Stordalen Mire, Sweden - 812S3M metaG (Illumina Assembly) | ecosystem: Environmental > Terrestrial > Soil > Wetlands > Permafrost | place: Sweden... | reverse complement strand
GAACACCAGCAGCGGATAGGCGACCGCCTGCACGGCGCGGGAGAACGCGATGGCCAAGGCGATCAGTACGCCCAGGACGACGGCGACAATGAAGCCGATCAGCATAGGTTGCACGGTATACGAGGCGCCGGTGAGCAGGCTGCGCCACTTGCCCGTGCCGTCGCTGAGAATGATGGTCGGTGGCGGCAGGATATAACCGGGGATGTGAAATATGTGCGCCGCCGCCTCCCACAGCAGCAGAAACGCCACGATGCCCACCAGCGCACGCATCCGGGTCGCGACGGCTTTCATGCCGGCATCATCAGGCTGCGCGCGTCCTGCGCATCGGTTTCCTCCGCGGGGCTGTTGTTGACGCCACCGCCCAACGGCGATTAGCGTCGTGCCTCGTTACTGGAACAGTGTTCTGTTATAATGCGGCTTGTCAAGGGACTGCTCGAACGTTGCGTCGAGGTGACCGAACTGATGGCCGGCGGTGCCGGTCCGCAGCGGCTGTCGGACATCGCCCAAGCGCTTGACCTGCCGAAGAGCGCCACGCATCGGCTGCTGCGGGAACTCTGCGCACAGGGCTGGATGGCGCAGGACGACGCCGACGGTCCGTACCGGTTGACGCTACGGTTTGGCCTGCTGGGCCATCGCGTGCTGCTGGGTATCGGCCTGGTCGATCTGACGCAGCCGCTGTTGCAGCACCTGGCCGATCGCACCAGAGAACTTGCACGACTGACCGTCGCGACCGGCGATGGCCTGGTCTGGCTGGCCTCCGCGCAGGGCGCACCACCGGGCCTGATGTACCAGCCGTCGATGGATGGCGCGCCGGTGCTGCACGCGACGGCCAACGGCAAGGCGTTTCTGGCGACGCTGGAGGACGCGGCGGCGTTGCGCCTGGCGCGGCATGGCGGACTGGGTGCGCAGCGGCCAACCAGGCACACACTGGCGACCAATGCCGCGCTGCTTGCCGACCTCACACGTATACGTGTGCGTGGCTATGCCACGGCAGATCAGGAAGCTGAACTCGGCGTCACAGCCGTTGCAGTCGCGATACGGGGCACAGGTGGGACCGCTGTCGGAACGGTATCAGTCGCCGGCCCGAGCCTCCGTGTGTCCACCTCACGCATCGCAGAGCTTGCCGCCGCACTTGCCGAAACCGCTCGGGCACTCGCATCCGTCTGGCCATCCCATCCGCCGGACCGCACCGCGGCACAGAAAGGCCACGCATGACCCTCCATCTGGCGCAGGCCGAGAAGCGTTTCGGCCTGGTGCAGGCGCTGGCACCCGTCGATCTGGACGTGGCCGACGGCGAATTCATCAGCATCGTCGGCCCTTCCGGCTGCGGTAAATCGACCCTGCTGCGCCTGGTCGCCGGCCTGCTGCCGGCCACCCACGGCATCGTCGCAATCAACAACCGGACCGTTACCAGGCCAGTGACCGAGCTCGGCATCGTGTTCCAGCAGCCGGTGCTGCTCGATTGGCGCACCGCCCTGGGCAATGTGCTGTTCCAGGTGGAGATGCGCGGTGAACGCGCCGGCCCTTGGCGCGAGCGGGCCCTCACGCTGCTCGACCAGGTTGGCTTGCGCGAATTCGCCGACAGTTACCCCCACGCACTCTCGGGTGGCATGCGTCAGCGCGTGGCCATCGCACGCGCCCTGATACACGAACCCGATCTGCTGCTGATGGACGAGCCATTCGGCGCGCTGGACGCGCTGACCCGCGAGCAGATGCGGCTCGATCTGGAGGCGTTATGGATGCGTCGGCGAATGACGGTGCTGTTCGTGACGCACAGCGTGGATGAGGCGGTGCTGCTGGCCGACCGCGTCGTCGTGATGTCGCCGCGGCCGGGACGGATCGAACAGATCCTCGACATCGCCCTGCCGCGCCCACGTGGCCTGGCGGCACGGCGCGATCCGGCGTTCCTGGCAGCCGAAGAGGCGATTACCGCTATCTTCCTGGAACGTGGTGTGTTGTCACGTGGCTGACCTCGGCCAATCCGCGCGATTTAGACAATCCCCATGGCCAATCCAGCGGCCAGCGTCGCCCCCAACGTCCGACAGCGTTCCAGATCCGCGGCGACGATCGTTTTCATCGCCATGATGGCATCCGGTGTCTGCGCCCGCGTGCATACGATCAATGGCGCAGCCACTGAGCGCAGCCGCCACCCCGTGGCGATCCGAGCGATCTGCCGCGCGGCGCTCTCACCATCGCTGCCGGCGCAGATCAGGCTTGCGTACGGCCGCCCATTGATTCGATCAAGCACCGGATAATAGGTGCGGTCAAAGAAATCCTTCATCCATCCCGCCATCGCGGCGAGGTTCTCCGGCGTCGCAAAGATATAGCCGTCCGCGGCCAGTACGTCCGCCGCCTCGGCGTGCTGCACTGCCACCAGACGCGTCGCGACAGATACCTCCTCAACGGCGCCACGATAGGCCGCCTCGGCCATCTGGCGCGTGCCCCCCGTCAGCGAGTGAAACACAATGAGCAAGGTCTTCATGAGGTCAACCACGCACGATACCTCGACGTCATGTCAATGTCGCGACAATACCCAGGGTCTTTACCTTTCCGGCACAACCCCGCAACCTGCACGCGGGCAACCTAAACGGATCGCACGCTTCGCCAAAGGGAGCAATCGACACATGCGCTACGCACCGCAGGTCATCGTTGTCGAACGACGCAACCGACCTGGCGTCGTTGCCGGCGCGCTCGGGTGCGTGTTCGGTGTACTCGGCATCTTCACCCTGGGCCTCGTCTTCGTCCCCCTGGCCGCCTTGTGTTCCGTGGTCGGGCTGATTCGCGGCCTGACGAGCGCCAGTGCCGCGGGGATCGGCCTGTCCCTGGTTGGCGCCGTGCTGACGATCGCCGGATTTATCTTCTCACCCTCACTGTGGGTGTTGTTGGCAGCCGCCATCGCGGCCCATTGAACGCCACACCCTTGTCATAGCGTTATCGTAGCAACTACCGTGCCAACGCGGGGCGGGATCGAAACGCCCACCTCCATCGTTGCCATGACCGAACGGCGAGAGCTGCGAATCAGCCCCGCGACCTTGCAAGACCTCCTCGGCTGATCAATGGGCGCGGCGAGCTAGCGACACCTGCCGCAACTCACTCTTGTCTTCCATGTGGAACACCCGCACGCTCCCACCCCCGAGGTCACCGAAGCGAGCGTGGTACGAAATGGCCCGCTACGGCAATGGCAATAGAAGCGAGCGTCGATCAGGCATGCTGTCGGCATATGACCGTCTGGGTGACAATCGCTACCGCGAGCGTATCGGTCTCGCCCTGGAGGATTTTCTCCCGGGCCAGCGCTTCCGCCACCGGCCAGGCGTTACGCTAAGCCAACAGGACAATGCCGACGAGGCGTTGGAAACGCTGAACGCCGCGATGTTGCACTACGACGCCCACTACGCCGCCGCCACCACATGGGGCCGACCGCTGATGGTCAGCACGCTGGTGCTGCAACGGATCATTGGCATGACCGCGAAGACCTATGGCAATCGCCGCACGATTGTCGGCTTTGCCGAGATTGCACTGACCGCGCCGGTGTTTGGTGGCGACACACTGTATGCCGAGAGCGAGGTGCTGGACTGCGCGCCCGGTCCGGGTGCCGCCAGCGGTACCGTCACCGCCAGGCTACGCGCGGTAAAGGCCGACGGATCTGAAATCGGCCGCTTCACTTGCCGGTTCGACATGCTGCGGCGGGGCGCCGCCATGCCGATCGAAAACGAGGCCCGCTTCGCCGCCTACCACGCAGCGGACGACGGCACGCTGGTCGAACAGACAGGATTGTTCTTCGAAGACCTGCACCCGGGCGAAACCTTCGTGCACGCCCCACGCCGCAGCTTCCCCGCCTCGGCTGCGTTTGCCCACGCGACGCGCGCGTTGGAGCTGACGCCGCAATACCACGATCTCGATTGGGCTGCGCAACACAACGCGGGGCGCCTTGCCATCACAGAGAGCTTCGTCATCGCGCAGGCCACCGCCGCCACGACGCGCACGTTCGGCCGCGTCGTCGCCAATCTCGGCTGGTACGACATCGAGCTGCCACACGCGGTACATGCCGGCGATACGATCGAGACTGAGTCCACCATCCTGGAGACTCGCGCATCCCGCTCGCGTGCCGGCGAGGGGATTGTTTCGGTGACAACACAGGCCCGCAATCAGGAGGGCGTCACCGTGCTGACATATCGGCGCAGTCTCCTGGTCTACCGGCGCGGTGCCGACAGCCCCTACGTAGCCGCGGGCTACTGACCAACTGGTTGTCCCCGCGCACCGTTCGGCTTGAAGCATGGTCGCGCTGACGGTAAGACTGAGCAGCACATTCGCACCACGGCGATGGCGCGGCACCTGCCGTGTCAAAAGGGGGATCAGCCGCGTGCCGCAGTTTCACTCCGCGAATCTCCGATCCGGACTCATGCTGACCGGCGTGGTGGCGGCCGTGTTGGCCCTGACCGCCTGCAAGAAGCAGAACGCCTACGTACCGCCACCGCCGACCGAGGTGGGTGTCGCGAAGCCTGTCCAGCAGGCCGTCACCCCGTACCTGGAGCTTACGGGCAATGCCGCTGCGTTCAACCTGGTGGATCTGAACGCCCGCGTCGAAGGGTTCCTGCAGGAGATCGATTACCAGGACGGCGCAATGGCGAAGCGCGGCGACACGCTGTTCGTGATCGAGCCGGTGCCCTACCAATCGAAGCTGCAACAGGCGCAGGCCACACTCGATGGCGCCAAGGCGGCGCTGGTCCAGTCGGACGCGGAGCTCACGCGGCAAGCGACACTGCTGCGGCAGAACGTCTCGGCGCAGAACACCTACGACCAGGGACTGGCCAAGCGCGACGCCGACAAGGCGAACGTGGCAAACCAGGAAGCCGGCGTCACGATCGCGGCGATCAACTACGGCTACACCCGGGTGACGGCGCCGTTCGACGGGTTGGTGACCAACCATCTGATTTCCGCCGGCGAGTTGGTGGGCGTCACCGGCCCCACCAAGCTCGCCACCATCGTGCAGCTCGACCCGATCTACGTGACATTCAACGTCGCCGAGCAGGACGTGCTGCGCATCAAGGCCGCCATCGCGGCACGCGGACTGAAGGAAGTCGATTTGGCCAAGATCCCGGTCGAGGTCGGATTGATGACGGAGCAGGCATATCCGCATAAGGGCGTGATGAACTACACCGCGCCGACGCTGGATCCGGCCACCGGCACATTATTCGCACGCGGCTTGTTGCAGAACCCGGACCACGCGCTGCTGCCCGGGATGTTCGTGCGCCTGCGCATACCGATGGCGATCCAGCAAACCCAGTCTCTGCTGGTGCCCGACCAGGTGTTGGGCACCGATCAGGCGGGCCGCTATCTGCTCGTGCTGGGCAAAGACAACACGATCGAGCAGCGCACAGTGACCACGGGCGCACTGGTCGGCACGCTGCGGGTGGTCGCGACCGGATTGCAGCCGGACGACCAGGTGGTCATCTCCGGCCTCCAGCGTGCCATCCCGGGGGAGAAGGTCACGCCGCAGGTGGCGACGATCAGCGCCAGTAAGTCGTGACGGCCACGCCATGATCTCCAAATTCTTCATCGAGCGGCCGGTGCTGGCGAATGTGCTGGCGATCGTCATCGTGCTGCTCGGCGCGGTCGCGCTGTACTCCTTGCCGGTAGCGCAATATCCCAACGTGGTGCCGCCAACCGTGTCGGTGACCACGCGCTATCCCGGTGCCAGCGCACAGACGGTGATGAGCACCGTCGCGCTGCCGATCGAGCAGCAGGTGAACGGGGTGGAGGGCATGCTGTACATGCAGTCCACCAGTGCCAGCGATGGCACCTACACGCTGACGGTCACATTCAACATCGGCACCGATCTGAATTACGCGCAGGTCCTGGTGCAGAACCGCGTGGCCCGCGCGATGGCATCGCTGCCGACCGGGGTGCAGGCGCAGGGCGTGGTGGTGCAGCAGAAATCCACCTCGATCCTGCAGATCATCAGCCTGACCGCGCCCGACGGCAAATATAACAGTCTGTACCTGAGCAATTACGCCACCATCAACCTGGTGAACGAGCTGGCGCGGCTGCCGGGTGTCGGCAACGTCACGGTGTTCGGCGTCGGCCAGTATGCCATGCGCATCTGGCTCGACCCGCAGAAGCTTTATGCGCGCGGACTGACACCGGCCGACGTGATCCGCGTGGTGCAGCAGCAGAACCAGCAGGTCACCGGCGGCCAGGTGGGCACGCCGCCAGCGCCGGACACGCAGGACTTCCAGTACACGGTAAATGTGGAGGGACGCCTGTCGGACCCGGCGCAGTTCGCCGATATCATTGTCAAAGCCGACACGTCGAATGGTGGGCAGATCACGCGGGTGAAGGACGTCGCCCGGGTGGAATTGGGGGCACAGACCTACTCGCAGGTGTTCCAGCTCGACGGCAAGCCGGCCGCCGGTATCTCCATCAGCCAGTCGCCGAACGCCAATGCGCTGAATGTCGCGACGGAGGTGCGTGCCAAGATGGATGAGCTGGCCAAGGCCTTTCCGCAAGGCATGGTCTACGCCATCCCGTTCGATACCACCGGCTTCGTGAAGACCTCGATCGAGGAGGTCTACAAGACGCTGATCGAGGCGGCGGTGCTGGTGCTGATCGTCATCCTGGTGTTCCTGCAGGACTGGCGCGCCATGCTGGTGCCGGCGACCACCGTGCCGGTCACCATCATCGGCGCATTCGCCGCAATGGCCGCGATGGGCTTCACCGTCAACCTGTCCACGCTGTTCGCCATCATCCTGGCCATAGGCATCGTGGTGGATGACGCGATCGTCATCGTCGAGGGCGCGGCACATCATATCGAAAACGGTCTGAGTGCCCATGACGCCGCCATCAAGGCAATGGACGAGCTGTTCGGCCCGATCATCGGCATTACGCTCGTGTTGATGGCGGTGTTTATCCCCGCAGCGTTCCTACCCGGGCTGACCGGGCAGATGTATGCCCAATTCGCGCTGGTGATCGCGGCGACGGCGGTGATCAGCGCGGTGAATGCGGCGACGCTGAAGCCGACACAATGCGCGTTGTGGCTGCGCCGTCCTGTGCCACCCGATCAACGCAATTTCTTCTATCGCGGCTTCAACCACGTCTACGGCAAATTGGAGAATGCCTACGCCGGCCTGATCGGGCGCATGGCGCGTCACAGCCTGCTGATGGTGATCATTGCGCTGCTGGTGGCCGGCGCCGGTGGCTGGGGCATCGCATTGCTGCCCACCGCGTTCATTCCGACTGAGGACCAAGGCTACGTGGTGATCGGCGTGCAGCTGCCCGATGCGGCATCGCTGTCACGCACCCAAGCCGCGCTGAATGAGGTCGGCCGGATTGCGCTGGCGACGCCGGGCGTTGCGCAGACGATCGAGATCTCCGGCATATCGGTGCTGGACAACAACGCCAGCCTGGCGAATGCCGGCGCGGTCTATGTCATCCTGAAAGACTGGAGCGTGCGCGGCAAAGGGACGGGTGCGGATCTGCGCTCGATCTACATGAACCTGACCGCCGCGCTGCGAAAACTGCCGGATGCGATCGGCTTCGTGCTGGTGCCCCCGCCGATCCAAGGGATCGGCAACGCCTCGGGCTTCACCATGCAGTTGGAATCGCGTGACGGTGCGTTCGACTATGACAAGCTGCAACGCGTCACCCGCGCCATCATCACCGATGGCGGCACACAGTCGGGTCTGCAACAGCTGAACACGTCCTTCCGTGCCGACGTGCCGCAGATCGAGGTACTGGTCGATCGGGTGAAGGCCGAGACGTTGCATGTCGCGGTCAGCGACGTGTTCGCCACGCTGTCGGGCTATGTCGGGTCATCCTATGTCAACCAGATCAACAAATTCGGCCTGACGTTCCAGGTCTATGTGCAGGCGGATTCGCAGTATCGATTGCGGCCGAGCGATATCGAGAAACTGTCGGTGCGCAGCCAGGACGGCAACATGGTGCCGCTCGGCGCGTTGGTGCAGGTGAAGCCAGATGTGGGGCCGGCGCTGATCAGCCTGTATAACCTATATCCGACCGCAACGATTGTTGGCGGCGCGGCGACCGGCTTCAGCTCCGGCCAGGCATTGAGCCTTATGGAGGAAATCGCCGGCAAGGCGATGCCACGTGGCTTCGGCTACGAATGGACCGCGATGTCGTACCAGGAAAAGATCGTCGGCGGACAAATCTTCCTGGTGTTCGGCCTCGGCATGCTGCTGGTCTATTTGTGCCTCGCCGGGCAATACGAGAGCTGGATCGCTCCGTTGAGCGTGATCCTGGCTGTGCCCCTGGCGCTGCTGGGCCCGGTGGTGGTGCTGACCGCGCTCGGCGTCGCCAACAATCTGTATACGCAGATCGGCTTGGTACTACTGATTGCGCTGGCGGCGAAGAATGCCATCCTGATCGTCGAGGTGGCGCGCGAGAAGCGGTTGCTGCATGGCGAACCGATCATCACCGCGGCGATCGATGCGGCGCGCGCGCGGTTCCGGCCGATCTTGATGACCTCGTTCGCGTTCATTCTGGGCGTGGTGCCGCTGGTCACCGCGACCGGCGCCGGCGCATCGGCGCGCGCGTCGCTGGGGATCTCGGTAATGAGCGGCATGATCGCCTCGACCTGCCTGGCGGTGCTGTTCGTGCCATCGTTCTTCGTCGTGCTGCAACGTTTCGAGGAACGCAAAGGCGCGAGACAGGCCACGGCGTCCGCGCCGGGCGAGGCCTGACCCGCCCAACGGCGCCCCTCAACCACCCGTACCCGACCGTCAGGGCCGGCCCACGCCGTCATGGCAGGCCTTGTGCCGGCCATCTGCGCAACGTCCGTGCCACAACCCGGCGTTTCATTGGATACGCCCGCCCCGGCTCAGCTCATGCTCATCCACCGCACATCCTGCGCATCCCCGATCGGGCAGAACCGCACATCATGCACATTCTTCGTAAACGGCCCGAACCATTTCGTATTGTATACGAATAATCCCGCCGCATCCTCCACTAGAATGCGAGAGGCCTCCTCATACAATGGCCGCCGTTCCTCAATGCTGGTGACCACCAATGCCTTGTCGGTCAATTCATCGAAGCGATCATTCTTATAGAAGCTGGAATTCCCAGCCCCGATGTTGCGACTGTTATAAATGGCCCCCATCCAATTATGCGGGTCCGCAAAATATGCGCTGCGCCACAGCGGCACGATGTCGTGCATGCGGTCCTTGTCGGCGAACTTGCCGGAGATCACCGGCCATGGCTCGCTGTTCAACTTCACCTCAATGCCAATCTTCGCGCACCCGGCTTGCAGCAGTTGTGCCGCTGACTCGCTCTGGTCGAAGCCGGCAAGCACACCGATCTCCAACGGTCGCATCGGCATCTTCACCAGCGCCAGATGCTGCTTCGCCTTGTCGAGATCATACGTGTAGCCTTGCAGATCCTTCGGCGCACCCCACAGCGTGTTCGGGATAATGCCGGCATTGCGCGCGACCGAGCCGCCCAGGATGTTGTTGATAAATCCATCATAGTCGAACGCGTAGCACAGCGCCTTGCGCAGGTTCACATCGGTCAGTGGCGCGCGCTGGTTGTGGAAGATGAAGTACATCGTGCGCAGTGATTCCGCCTCAAGGATCTGCACGCTGTCGACGCCGCGCAGTCGCTTGATTTGATCCTGCGGCAGATAGCCGTCGGTGGTGTTGAACTCCCCCTTCTCCAACCCGAGCGCGCGACTGGCCGTCTCCAGCACGACACGGAATTCCATCTGCGCGATGTTGGATTTGCCGAAGCTGGTGAAGTGTTGGTCGAACCGGTCGGCCTGGAAGCCGATAGCCGGATCATAGCGACGCAGCCTGTAGCCCCCCGAGCCGGCTTCATTGCGTGCCAGCCAAGTCGCGCCCATGTCGGCGGATTTCTCATTGGCGCGCAGCATTTTGCTGTTGATGACCCAGAGCTCCGACAGGATGGCGGTGAACACCGCGAACGGCTTGGTCAGCGTGAACTGCACGGTGTGCGCGTCGAGCGCCGTGGTGTTACCCGGATCGATCACGCCCTTGAACAACCCATAGGCACCCTGCTTCATCGCCAGGATGCGTTCCATCGAGAACACGACGTCATCAGCAGTGACCGTGCTGCCATCATGAAATTTCGCGTTCGGCTTCATCACGATTGTGTAGGTGATACCGTCCGGCGCGATGTCGATCTTGTCCGCCAGCCACAGGCTGAGCTTCGCTGGATTGTCGACCCAGCGCACCAGGCAGTCATACATGTTCAGCCGCGTGGCGATGCGGCCGATGTCGAACACGACGTGCGGATCGAGCGTGTCGTAAGGACTGTTATTCGCGGTGACAAATCGCTTGCCGGATTCGGCCCACGAGGTCGTGGGGAAGCCAGATGCCAGCGCGGTGGCGCCCCCAAGCGTCAACAGATTACGCCGGCGCAGTCCAGGCACGGAGAACGTGCGCGGATCCATGTTTTTGTCTCCCAAAGCATCCTGTTGCGGGGATCGTCGCTGGCCGACACGCCAATTGTCAAACCGATCGCCGTTGGCGGATGCCACCAATCGCCCACCGGTACGGCCGGGCTCGGCGGCGGCTACCACACCTCTCGCGCCATAACCGGGCCTAAGCCACGGCCATACGTGGCGGCACCGACATTGCGCGGATGGCCAAGTGATCCCCGGGTCAAGTGCCCGGGAACTGCGGCCCGGCCGTGGCGGTTGAATCGGCCGTCCCGGTGGTTAGGCAGCTTACCGTGCAGGCGATTCCAGAAATTCCGCGAAATACTCCTCCGCGGAAATTGGGCGCGAGATAATCCCCAGTGCCCGTGCCTGCTCGCTGAATACCTCAATCGTCGCACGGTTCCGCTCAAAGCCATCGGCATGAAAATCCGCGCCCATTAGCGCCTCGGTTTCCTCCAGCTCGGCATCCAACCACGGCGATACATACGGAAACGACCGCTGCGCCGTGTCAAACATCTCGGTACCGCGCACGAACGCATCCGTCAGGCTGCGCGCGATCCACTTATGCGCCTCCCAGACCTCGCGCTTCAGAACAATCAAATGCTGCGGCGGAAACATCTTCGTCGCCCGGAAATATTCCTGCTCGATTGCCCGGATATCCGGGAATAGCCGAACAATCGGGCCGTCCACCGGATGGTAGCGGTGCGGCCGCGGCGGGCTGTAGATCGCGTCCAGCTCGCCGTCGATCAGCATCTCCGACAGCGGGCGCGACGCGGCCCGCACACCCTCCGGCAGCTTATAGATATGATTGGTGATCCGCGCGCCATCGACCTCGCCGATCCGCCACTGCAACTGCTCCGGTGGCACGCCGATAAAGTTCAGGAAATGCCGGTACCAGATCGATCCGCTGGCCACCCAGTCATACATGCCAACTCGCTTGCCGCGCAGATCAGCGGCGCTCTTCACTGCGCCGTCCTTACGCACATACAGGTCTCGCCCGGTGAAATTGCGCAACGGAAACACCGGCAGCGCGACCAGGCTGCGATCGCCCTGATCGACCCGGCGCAAATGTCCACCCATCGAGGACTCGCCGCCGTGCACCGCCGGATCGGTGTTCGCACGGTTGAGCATCTGCGCGCGCTCCGGCCACGATCCGGCCCGGCCGAGCAGTAGCGTCAGATCGATTCCATCCGGCACCACCTGGCGTGCCGCCAGCGGCATCAGGCGCGCGTAATCCGCGGCGGTCAGCGTGATCGGCAGGCTGGTCATGGCGCGCGTCCTTGTCCGTCAGTGGGGAACTGACAGCAGACCGCGCTCAGCCGTCAAACGCAAGGATTGACAGGCCACCATTGGTGTCGGTGACGTAGATCGTGCCATCGACGGCAACGAACACATCGGTGGATTGCGTCACCAACTCGGCGCCAGGACGGATATCGACAAGCCGCGTCGGCGTCGGCGGAATGAAATATGCCACCTCCTTCGGCTCATGCGCATTAGTGATGTCGAATACGCGAACCCCCGCGTTGTGGTAGGTCGCAAAAATCAACTCCTCACTTTGGAGAGATCCAGGGCGATTTTCATGCAGGTTGTGCGGGCCGAACTTGCCGCCCTTCGCGCAGAAATCCTCATCGGTTGGCGTCGGCAGCGTCGCGATCGTCACCGGATTGTCCGGCGCGCGCACGTCAACCACCCAGGTATACGCCAGACCCTTGGCACAGCGGTTGGCGGTTGCCTCGTCCGCGACCACCGCCAGACCGCGGCCGGGCAACGGCAGCGGCGTGTGGGTGCCGCCGGCATAGGGGGGTGCCCAGTTGCGATGTGCGCGCAGGATCGGCGCCGTCGGATCGCTCAGATCCATGATGGTAAAGCCACCGTCGCGCCACGCAGCGTAGCCCAGATCGCCGGCGGTGATCATGTGATGCAGCGCCCAACGCTGACCGTCCGGCCAGGTCGGCGTTTCACCGCCAGCGCGATTCATGCCGGGGAACCACCAGCGGCCGACGATTTCCGGTTTCGTCGGATCCGCCATGTCGATCGTCACTAGGATATGGTCGATGAATCCATCGAAATGGGCCGACGCATAGGCGTAACGACCACCGACCCACCAAATGCGATGCAATCCGATGCCCTGCACTGACATGAAGCCGATCTCGCGTGGCGCCGCCGGATTGGCAAGATCGAACACGCGCATGCCGGCGGCGAAACCGCGATCCCGCCGATCGAAGCTGTCGGCGAGCGACTTGCCGAAATAATCGCCCTGCTTCTCATATTGCTGCAGCGCCCACACATTCGCGGCGTTCACCGCCAGCAACAGCCCGTCGTGCACCTGGATATGGCTGGCGCGGGTATTGGCCTGTGCCGCAACGAAGTTCACCGGCTTCGGCGCGCGGGGATCGGCGACGTCGATGACCGCGATGCCATCGGAGAACATGTGCCCGACATACGCGTGGCCCTTCGCCACCATAACCTGCACGCCGTCCGGCCGTCCCCCCTGGTCGGTATTGCCAAGGAATTTGATACGATGACCGTTCGTCATGGTTGTGATCATCCCTCCGGTGGCGCCAGCACGTCCAAGGCCACGCCGCGTGACTCCGGTCCAATCATCGTCACCGAGACAGCCGCAATCACCAGTGCCGCCGCGACGCAGGCGAACACCGTGTTGATGCCATATCCAACCTGAACCCAGAGAATTGCCGACAGAATGAACG
>Ga0182030_10019019_pt1 | contig 13117 bp, 14 predicted proteins | sample 812S3MmetaG_FD_121299 | JGI IMG/M metagenome (GOLD analysis project Ga0182030, IMG submission 121299) | Permafrost microbial communities from Stordalen Mire, Sweden - 812S3M metaG (Illumina Assembly) | ecosystem: Environmental > Terrestrial > Soil > Wetlands > Permafrost | place: Sweden... | reverse complement strand
TTATATAATTTTATATATTATATAATTTTATATATTATATAATTTTATATATTATATAATTTTATATATTATATAATTTTATATATTATATAATTTTATATATTATATATTATCTACAGTAGATTTCTAGAATCTATAGTAGATTTGGAGAATCTATAGTAAATTTTCGGATTTCGTAATAGATTTGGAAAATCTACAGTAGTTTTTGAAAATCTATAGTAGATCTACTGTAGATTTCCTAAATCTACGGTAGTTCAAATACAGCATCTGATAAGGTATTTTAGCCACAAAGGGGCCTTCTTTGACTACTACCAAAGATCTCCCGCCTTAGAACCCATCAGGAAGAGAATGGATAATCTTAACTATACTTTATTATAGGACCCTCAAAAAACCACTGTTTCATTTCATCTAGACCAAAGATCTATAACTTATTTTCCTTTCTTTAAAGCTTTATTAAAGAAATTTATTATTATAATAACTTATTTAGCCTTATAATAAGTTAAAAAGGAAGCAATAACAAAATTAAAATCCTATATAATTACAAGTCTTTAATTATAGCCCATTTTTCATATCTGTATACCGCGATCAAGAAGGGTCTTCTCTCCCCATTTCTGAACCGTTGGCGGCAGAGCTTGCAGGTGTTTTGTGGTCGTTGTCAAAGCCGAGGAGGTCCTCTCATTCCAGCAACCTTTGCCTTGGCAAGTGCTACCCTGGTATTCAGACCAACGCCAGCAGCGCTGGCACTGATTTCCAGAGTCTTCGAATGGAAGTCTATGCATTGGCAGTAGGGCGTATCTTCGCTCTGCACGAATTGTTAGTTGATAATCGAACACAAGATGCAAGACAAGGTGGCGAGATATACTGCTTATGCTTTGGAATTGTCTAAAGCTCCAGTAGCTGATGATCGTTGCGAGGATTGTTGCTATGAGGGAGGGGATGCTGAGGAGGAGGGTTACCAAGGCTATGGTGTCGCTTTGTGAGAGTTCTGTGGTCGTCGGTTTAGTCTATAGAGAGGTGAAACTTGGTACTGGTTGACTTACCCATCTCTGTGGTGTGATATCTGCGGAACCTTGGAGAAAAGTTGCATTTTTTCTACTAGAATTCGACTCTTTTTATAAAACAATATATAAGTACGCAGCCTCCTATGAAAGCTTGCTATGCTAACCCATAACAACGGCGCGAAAAGTACAATCCTCAATCTCGTCGTCCTCTCTGACGACAATATCAAAAAGCCCAATCCTCGAAGCCACTTCACCATCCAATGACAACGATCCAAAAAGCCCAATCCCCAGAACTACAGGCACCCGGCTGAAGTTTTCTGCCGCAAGGCTGTGTTGCCTCGTTGGGCTGTGTCACGTTATGAAAGGGATAGGACTTTCTGTAGCCGAGGAAAGCGGTTTCTGTGCCTGGCTGTGGCCGGATTGTACTTTTTGGTGGCGTTGACAAGGGGTGCTGCAACCTGACTGGCTAGGGTCAGATTGTACTTTTTGGTGGCGTTGACAAGGACTCCGAAGCTAGTTGAACTTTGCTCAGCCTCACGACGCATAACGACTCCAGATAAAGCTCCTCCTTGCGCACACCGAACGATTCTTCTCGCAGTATACGAGAAATGACCTTCTTGAACATTGTCGATTTTCGAGTTACAATTGACATCTTTTTGGATTCATGACGACCCTTGGCAGCCAAGTTTTGGACTGCAGAATGGACGAGGCTGCGATTAACCCATTTCCACGGAAGAGGGGCTTTGAGTGTGCAATCCTCAGTAATGAGCATGTGGATTATGATCTCGACATCGCAAACTTATACACGCCCTTCGCGATCAATGATGCAGTCATGCCGCCTCCGCGTCTCTCGGATTTGGGTGCAGCATCAAACCCAAAGCGCCGCAAGAAGGCTTCAACAATGTCAGCGGAGAAATGGAAGCCGGCCGGGCTCGAATACGACAGCTCTATGTGAAGGGGGGAAAGACCATCAAGGAACTGCGCGTGGCTATTAATGCCGAGTTCGGGTTCGAAGCAAAGTAAGTTTCTTCTCAATAGCGGATGCAGGAAACTTCATATCCCAAGAGGCTGATCACGGGTGCCAAATTTAGTGAGCGTCAATACAAAGCCCAGATTCAACGAATGAAGCTTGAACAGAACGTGAAATCTGAAGAACAGCGAGTCATCGTACGCCATATTCAACATCGTTCAAAAAACCTGGGAAAGGGGAGTCATGTGCGAGTCAGAGGGCATGAGATCAGAGAAGACAAATTGCTCAGATGGCTGAGAGATGCCCCTGAGGATCCTCTGTGGGTAACAATGAACTGCCCCCCTTCTCGTAAGTCTATCGCTCAGCCGTTTTGCTACTCCAATTAAATCTGTGTGTGTGCTTACTCTTATAGCCGCACCTAGCGGCATCAGTATATGCACAATCAAACGCGCCATGACACCGGCATTGCCAAATGCCGTTAGCCTTCCAACTCCTCTTAAAGCTCAAGTATTTGAAGAGGGCAGTCAGCCACGAAAGGTTCTACTGCGGATCCTTGACTTCATGCGATTTTCAGGGCAGTCAGTCAACTGTCAGGAAGCTCGACGACTTTTCAACAATTTCCAGCACATCCTCAGCTCAACAGATGAATCCCAGAACCAAAATCTCGACCGCTTAGATTATGGCCTTGTTCGACTGCGAGATTCGATGAACATGACGCAAGAAATGGCGGTGCAGAATGACGCGACCTGTAAGTTCTCGTATAACGAGCTTTACTAATTGAGTTGACATTTATTTGGATCTTTAGTGAAGCTCACCGACGTTGCACTTCGTGCAAATGGCAGAGCACATGGTAATCACAGACTCTCAATGTGGACGACACCTTATGGTTACATCCAATTCTCGTACTGGGGGGGCGAAAGGTCAACACAAGGTGCGGTCACCAACGCACCATCATCTGACGATACCGACTTTGCTGCTCGAGTAGAACTCATCCCCTATTTGCGAAATGCCGAGTGTAGCATAACGCTCGATGTTACTCCTCAACTCTATCCGAAGATACGCCTTAGCTGTCAGAAGATGATCTCTGATTCATCTGCAGTCTTTGAAGTCGTACAAAGTGGCAGAATTTGGAGGTTGAATGAGATGCTCTCTAAGGGAACTACTCGTCTGAGTGACAGAGATAATGTTGGCCGTTCTTTGCTCAACGTAAGTTAGCTTTCCGAGCTTCCTTCCCCACTAAGATTCATCAGCTAACCTAGGATAGCACGCGAACTACAGTCGGCAGGCGGACATGTGCAAGTTCCTGCTAGAAAATGGCGCCGATCCTAACTCTCTTGAGCAGGACTTTAGCGGCTGGGTTGGGTAGGTCACACCTTTCTTTGATGTACTATCCGTTCCGTCGCCAAGGGTCGCCGCATTTTCCACTCGAACTGATGCTGTTACATATCAAGCCCCATATATGGCTCAAATATTGCCTCTATGCGGTACAAAACGCGAGCAGAACGACAAGCGATAGAGCAGTGTTTCAAACATATGCTGGTAAGCGGTGCGGATGTCACACTGGAGGAAGATTGGGGAAAGAACCATTGCGAAAGTGTGATTGTCTCGATCCTTCTTTTTGGTTCTCGAGTATGTGCGTCCATCAGCTTGCTCAAGTCCGCTACTAACCTACTCTAGGTGATGCTGCAACACATCCTAGATAGCGGTCAGGCTTTTTCCCACGCAAACCAGACCATATCTTGCAACGGTTCTCGGCGAGCACCCCTCTCTCTGCTCGCGAAGGCATGCGGCTATTTTGTTTCGAATTATTTCCAAGTCGCTACAAAGGCCATCCTCCTGCTGCAAAGAGGGGCTGATGTCAAGTATCGATATCAAAACGGCGACACACTTCTTCACACTCTGCTCAAAATCAGGCGATATCATCAGGACGTAGCATACATTACGGCGGAGTGCAACAGCGACTTGCGCCAGAGGAAGTTATCAATCCGCCAACCGAAGCTTCTTCTCGTTGCTTTCATAGTTGCAGGGGCCGACGTCTATGCCATCAACAACAAAGGCTTAACGCCCTCCGCGATTGCTACGATATATGGACGGGAACGCGAATGGAAACGAGCGCTCAGAGTTTGTGGATATGATGTTGTTAAAGTCTTTCGACGATCATCCGCCGAACCTTGGGCTGCCATGCGACCTAGACAGATGCCCAAGCTCCGTTTCGAGGACTTCTGTGAGCGGTGCTTCGACGGAATCTGGGGAGATGATGACTGGGATCTGAAAAAGAAAGCTAATAGTGATGATGAGGCTGAATCCGAGGGTGAAGATACGCGGAAGAGCGAGACCACGGATTCGAATGACGGCGAGACTGCGACTGAGAAGGCCGACAACGAGCCCATGACTGATGACACGAGCCAGGCTACTCTTGACCCAGTCTTGGCTGACAACGTCGAAACTGTTGAAATGTATGAGATTGATGACGTTGATATGGACTATGGTCAGGGTTCGGCATATGAGCTGGATGAATTCTGGGACCCGGCTGATCCTATGTATATTGGGAATGTGTTTGAGACATACAACATAGGGCTGAGCCCAGGCGCCTTGGATTTGTATCTATAGAATCCTAAATGAAGACAATATCAATACGAATAACAGGACTTATCTTTGGCATAGGCTGTCTTTGGTGGGGAAGGGGGGGCGCCCAACGTGTGTTGAGCTAGCACAGAGGCTGTAGGTCACATATCCAATAACAAGCCGAAGCAAGCGCTCTGTAGAACGATTAGGTGACACGCTATTCTAATCAACTTTCAAAGAGAAAGAGTTTAGCAAACTTGAGTGAATAGTCCCTCTCTCGATGAGCCTCTAACAATTTGTTGCCCGACCGGCTATATAGGCCCCCCGCTTTATCACCCCGTCGGTGGTGAAGGCGTTCTCTCTGACCATTCCGTTCAATCTCGGTGTACCGCCTGCCGTCGGCTGTGATAATTTTAAGGTCGAATCCAAGCTCCTTCCTAATTTATCTAGAGAAATCCGAGAACCGTAGGCACAAACTGCAGGCCATTTTCGTTAACGTCGAACTGGTTAGATACGATTCCCCCTAGTCGGTCAAATTCCTATATTCTTATAAGAGATCTACAGAGAGCCTAGGACAAAGCGGCGAGTATTTCTTGAGTGGCTAGCACCTCTCTCGCGTACCTCACAAGATCAAGCCACGCCTTTAAAGCTATATCGGCGGGTAGGTTACTCTTTAGCTCCCCTAGTACAAGAATCTACGACTAATAATATTCAGAGTCTTTCCTAACGCTAGAATCGCCTACAAAGCCGATATCAAGCTTATGCTCTGCTATAAAACCTTACAAGGGTTTATTAAGTTAAACTAATAGTCTTCGTTGATCTATCTAGCTTAATATATAATCCTTTATAAAATTTGCAAAATACTTGCTTATTTGCACAATTTAGCTTAAGACGTCTTTCTACTTTATATTTTAAGCTATTTATCTTCTCTACTCTCTTTATAATAAAATAGATCACTATCTTCTTTATTATAATAATAAAAAAGATAACAGATCAAAAGAGAAAATTGATTATATAACTTACTTTCTATATATATATTACTTTGTATATTACTTTTTTATTTGATAATATTTTTATATTTTTGTATACTTTTTTTTTAAGTTTTACTTTTATTTCTTTTAAATTTTAAACCCAATTTTTATTTTTTATTGTATTAATAATTCATATAAAAAATATTAAAAAAGTATAAATGGTTTTTAGTATTTTATTTCCCAGCACACGAGATTTGGGCACTCAAACTAAGTAAAAGCTGACAACAGCTAACAATATGACATCACCCCTTCCAATCAAATTGGATAATCTTCCTCCTACAAAGTAGCACCTCACTGGCTGATGTTGTTGATTTTCATCTTCATCTTCTTTCTTAATCCCTTCCTCCCTCTTAATGGCTTCCTCCCTCTTAATGGGTTGCTCCCAACATCTTCTCAATCCGGATTCAAAGGCCTCTCGCGTTTCTTCTGTCTCCGCCACATCATGCTTTCTTTTAGCCTCCCTCAGCGGTGCAGTCGCTCCCCATAAAGTTTTGCGACGTGCCAGTCTCTCTTCCCGCTCCCTATCTTCTTGAGGCCTCTCTGCCTCTTCCATCGCGGCATATCGCCTTTCTGCCTCAATTTTCTCTTCCTTTTGCCTCTCTTCTTCAATCCTCAATCTTTCCCTATCCAATCCCGCCGAGCCTCCGATCACCGCCAGCATCTTCCCCCTTGTCAAGGCTACTATACTTGGCATTCTAATCCCTTCTGGCAAACCTGAGGGCACAACCCTGTATGGAAAGAGCTCAAAAGCGCGCCTCCACTTACCCTCAAACTACTGTACATATTGCCCTACACCCTCTATAGGTCGACTCATTCATTTCTTATTGACTAGAATTGGGTTACGAGCTGAGTACGCGAATGACAGAACTTCATATATCGCCTTGACCCTCTGTCCGGCCGCCCACAATCCTGAGAACACGAGCGCGAGGTAATGCATATTCCGAAACTCTGTCTCTTATTTCCCTAGGTAAAAATCGCCTTCTGCTTCCTCAGCTCCCTTTGCTCTATGTGTATTTGGGACCTTTGAAGGCGTATTGTCTTCTATATTCCATTTCCAAGCCTTCAGGAAACCACAAAAGTATTCGAAATGATACTTCCAACTTCTGAAAGCCCTGAAAGCCCTGTAAATTTGTAACACTGCCTAATCGTATTTATAGAAGAGCTTTCTCTCAAATTTAGGATCCTGCTTCCGGCGAACCCATTGAAAGCAATTCTTTGTCCACTCAGACCACCTCGAGACGAAATCAAAATAAACCGGTCAACGCTCCTTGGCTTGATAACTTGGGATGCATGCGGCTCCATTGTTTCTTCTTCCTACAGTGGCTGCTACCACCTCGTTTAACCAAATATAAAATTATTATTGCTGGCTATCGAATCTTCATCTTCTAATTCTAAAACTCCATGCAAGTTTGCGAGATTGAGTGCATACTTTGGCTCCTTAAGCCTAAAGTGATTGCTTGTAAGGTTTTTGTTTTGCCATTTCTTTCTGCGTGCCACTAGGAGATGTGCATTGCATTTGTAGCATTCTGCGCAGCAGCGCAAACTGACACCTAAATTTTCCATATGGTCTATATTATTAGAAACAAGCCATGAAGAATTCAAACAGAAATTATTGCTCTTTCCAAGTTGATGTTGTTTCAGACTCATTGAAAACTTGTTCGGATAAATTGTAGACCCACGCGAAGGAACTAATCGTCGCTCGCTACACATCCAAACGTCATCCTTTGCAATTCTCCATAATCCTATTCCTATCTTCTCTTTCGACCTTGCCGCATATCCCTTTAAGGCACTCTTTATACTGGTAAGTGTGTTCTGATCTTAGGCTCTACAACAGACTCGTAGCTGCTCCTTCTCTTGCTCGTTGTCTTGCCTAATAGTCTCTTCGTTCTGGCCCAGCTAACTCCAATCAGCAGGGAACTTGTTTCGAAACCCCTCAAAGTAAATTCAAACAACGCTAACACGCTTTATGGATCCTCCCTTCGGCCATGCTGAGGCAATCTTCCGGAGTCCCTACAATTTCGTCGTTCGACCCTTGGGCTTTAGAGTACCGTCAACATCGTACGTATCTCGATCACATACATCCACAAGACGCTTACTGACTTCAGATCTACAAATATTTGGAGAAAGCAGGAAGTTTCCCGTGCCTATCGCCGTCGTCTTGCAGAAATAGTGCCGTGGAGCATGACATGCACACGCTACTCAATCTCCAGCCTACCCCACACAGAAGTATAATCTTAGAGCTATTTTTACCCTCGGCACAAGATACTCGATTATTTACTGCATAGCTAGCAATTGAGGTAGAGCTACCTGAGCAATGCCTGTCTAGAGCTGAGGCAGTTCATAAAGCGGCCCTATCGGTAAGAAATGTTCCACTCCTGTTTCTTACAGCCATGGCTGATTGAACCTTCTTCACTCGAGAGAGCGACAAACCCTGGATATATCATATATTTCTATCGCATGGTGGAGAACGAGAAGGACGTTTCACGGCCACAGGTACGAATCAGAAATGATCATGAACACGCAAAGCTACCGCGGGAACACCGGGCCGAAATTTATTCCGGTTTTTTCACATCATGGACTATAGTACCCATAATCTACTACTTGGCCCCATACAATCACAGTACGTACAATAAGAGGTTTAGTACTTTTTATACTACTTTCAAGGCATGTACACCTTTAAATCCTAACGAAAAACCTGTAGTGATGCTTTGCCGCAGCCTTGTCCCTGCTCAGCCTCTTTCATCTGCAGTAGGGTTTCCGCTCGATTAGAACCTTAAGAATCCCTCGGAGTGGTACTAACATCTGTTAATTGTGCTCAGGGTCTTCCATCGAATATCGTCAGCCCAAAAGATGAGGATCTGCGCAATACCATGAGCCTACGCTATAAATACTCTCCGATGGACCAAGACGGTACCATTCGATTGCTCAGTCTTGAACCAACAGAGTCTCACGGCAGCAGTCTCCAGGCCTCGTTAACTATACATCATCTTGATCAAAAATCACATTACGAAGCTCTATCTTACGCATGGGGAGACGCCGTGTTTCCAGTAGACCTGGAACTGGAGAGTGGCAGCCTTAAGATTACGGAACATCTAGCATCAGCCTTGCGGCACTTACGGCTTTCCGATCAGAAACGAAATTTGTGGATCGATGCAGTATGTATCAATCAACAAGATAACGAAGAAAAAGGACAGCAGGTCGGTATGATGGCCGAAATCTACAAAATGGCCAGCGAGGTTCTAATCTGGCTTGGCGAGGCTACGGAACAAACTTCAACTGCATTTGACGCTTTGCACAAACTGGCTGAGTCAGCAGTAAGCTATGGGATTGAGGGAAACGCCGATCGCAAACTCTGGAATGATCCAAAGTTGAAATCAGACAAGGAGAACGCTGATCAGCTGATCCGCCTCGCTGGGTTGAAGGAACTCGACGATTTCTACCAGAGATCATGGTTCACAAGGCTCTGGATAGTGCAAGAAGTCGCACTTGCCCCCACCATCAATATATACTGTGGTTCACTCAGCATGGGATGGATCCCATTCGTCACAGCCACCACATTAATCAAGGCGGCGAAGTCTTCTTTACCAGAACAATTTTACGATTTAATATCTTTCGAAAGAGCTTGGCAAATCATTGAAATGAGAGGATACTATGTCATGGGCCGCCATATCTTCTTCACGTCTCCATATGACGAATTTAGAACACTGGTAGAGAAGACGAGATACCAAAGCTGTTCCGATGAACGAGATCGAATCTACGCTCTGCTGGGTATTACGCTCCACCGAAACAGGGAAAACACCACCCTTCTCGACATTAATTATTCAGAGACGCCCTCACAGCTTTATACACGATTCAGCCAGCACTTTCTAGCTCAGGGGGACATCGAGATCCTTCATCATGCAACCCTGAATCGCCGATTTTCCCCTAATTTCGACCTCATCTCTCAGGAAACAGTATGGATGAACCCTTCTCCCGACTCGGACTACCTGCCTTCATGGGCTGTCGACTTCAGACCGCACGTCATGCTTCAGCCATCACCACTTTGGAACCTCGGATCTTTCAGTGCGGGGCTCAGACCCGCTTCTATCGGCACATCAAACGAACTCCCTTGGCAAATCTTTGTCAAAGCCCTAACACTAGGATCTACAGAGAAAGGATGCTTTCTAAAGAACACAGATCCGGTAACGAACTTGGATGATGTACGTTTATGCATCAATCAGTGCAAGCATCTCTTCTTATCTACAATAAACCGCTTTGAAACAAGTGATGCTTTCCTCATGACAATCGACTTCGTCCGCAGAATCGTTGCTGCTGGACCCTCGTTCCCAGGTGGCAAGGATTTGCTTGCTGAAATTGCTTTCGCACGAGCTATTGTCGCAGATGGATCTGGTTGGTGTTTCAATGGTGATGAGGGTAGAGATGCCTCAAAGCCAAAACCGGCGGGAGAACTGCTCCAGTATTGGAAACAATATGAAGCTTCCCTCCTAAACGATGACGGAGACCTATACCTTCGCTACAAGAAATACGAGGAAGAGCACGGCAAGATGGATGACTCGTTCATCAAATCTCTTGATGCAAAGGATACAAGAATTTGGATGTATCATGTAGTATTGAGGCGGGCCTTGGAGCGTCATCAGTTCATTGTCACTGATACGGGGTTTATGGGATGGGCACCGCGGATTACGGGGATGAGACATGTATTGGCTATTATTGCTGGAATGAGGACACCTGTTATGCTGGAGAGGGTGGCAAATAGTGAGAGTTTTGTGCTGTTGGGTCCTTGTTACATTCAGGGGATTATGCAGGGAGAGACCTGTGAAATAGGGAGGTGGGATCAGATTAGTTTGTTATGAATCACAAGGATGAGTATGACTCGGGAGCTATATATGTAGCAATAAGAGGACTGGAGTTATGGGGTCCAGAGCTGGCTAGGGAGTAGGTTGCGGAGCTTGGGAGCTGAATGAGAAACTTGAGACTGGGTGAATTGTCCTGTGAGAGAACAGGCAATCTCTTGTTAGAATCTTGACTTGAGCATTTCCTATTTCTGTTTTTTGATTTGAGTAGTGACGGCCCCAACCTGACCTGAACCCAGAGCCCCCTGAATGTCATAGAAGCCGTGCTGAGAAGCACGGGCGAGAGGTCACGTGAATTTGATGATTGAGATGCATCGAGATACTCGGAAGAAATGCTTTTCTCTCTTTGCTTTACATATAATGCTTCTATAAGTGAGAGTCCATCTGAAGATTGTCCAATTCAGTACAAGTCGACTTGCTTTTTTGGTCGGTAATCGAACGTGACACGAGACTTACTAAAAGACAAACTTGCTCACTTTTGACTCGGACAGAACTTGCAGATTCTGACCGTCTAGACGATACACAGATGTCCGGTCGCCAGTCTAAAAGACCACTTGAAAAAATGGTTGTTGTTTAAGGTAGCAAATAAGGGCCAGATCCCGCTTACCCTGCAAACTATAGACTTGCAGGCCAGCGCGTGCCCTCTTACATAAACTGAAAGATGCTTTGGAAAGTCAGCAGCCACAAGAAAATTCTTACAGCATGCTTATCATCGTACATATATTTATCATACGACTGCTGTTACATCGGAAGAAGTCTTGGCATACCGTCAGCGATTGCATATACGAGGAAGCGCATTCGCGACAAGGCACAAATCCTGGGTCAGCATGGTGACAGTCTCAAGAAATCTAGTTGCAATCACTTGTGCAACTAGAATCTTTGAAATCTCCTTACAAGTTCAAGTATGCAAACTTGCTATCTTGGCATCAAGTCAGGTACATCTGGTATCGGATAAAATCTATGGTAAGTAAAGTTTCCTAAATTCATTAGATCTTGTTTCCTCTTTGTTATTCGGAGCCACCGATCCAAGACCTCACTTTTACCACAAGTTCCCCGAAATTATCGACTAAGAGTCTATCAATCATGCAAGAACCAAGTCGGAATATTCAGTTAAAAGCTTGGCAGCTTGGCAAGGCCAAGGGCCCTTGTCTACCCCGCAAACCTAAAGAACCGGCCCCCAATATCATAACGGTCAGGCTCAGGTTTTTTTAGGGGGGGGTTACTTCATAGGGCAGGGTTACTTGCTGGTGCATCCGCTAATAAAAGCTACTCGAGTCCAATGGCTCAGCAACGAGTTACCCTTGTACAGTGACATCTATCTCGGGGATTTATTCAACCTTCATGACATTTTAAATTGGTAGTGCAAGTTAACTCTTCAATTTATTATTCCAATTGATCTCACCGGGTATGATCATGTGCTAGCGCATTTGCCAAGCAGCACGATTCGAGCTGAAAAGCTACAGCAACGAGCCAATGTCGCGCAGTGACAGCCTCTCTCGGAGCTTCATTTGACCTTCCTTACTTTTTACATTGGCAGAAGAAGTGCAAAGAGCTTAAAATCCGGGCCTTTTTGTTTTCATGCTGACCTGAGGGCGGGCTGGATCAATAGATTGATGCTACGCTACCGCGCGAAAGGGCATTTTTATGAAGTAATTTTGACGCGAACTGGATTCGGGATAATGGAACCACTGTGTGAATAAGACCGCCACATGGTAGAGGTTCAGCTAGTCGTGAGAATGGGATGACTATAAAGCTCCCATGATCCTCTTTGTCTCGGAACGAAACTCACACACAGTCATATTCTCCAATTCTGCAAACTCGAGACTATTACTTTGAAATCACTTCTGCGAACTTCATCTGCCATCTTGGTCATCATGCAGTTCAAACTCAGCACTTCCCTCCTTCTTTCCCTTATCCCCACCATCCTCGCTTTACCTGAACAATCAGGTAAAAAAGTCGCTCCGATATCTGGTCGAGATGAGGCACCAGGAAGCCCTATGGCACGTGCATGCACCTACGGTGATTGTGTCTCTCAGAAAGGGGCTTCTGCTGGGAAGTACTGTGGTTTCTGCATACAAGTCCAGCCAGCACCAGGCCAAACCATCTACGTTACGGATATTTTCCAGTATGAAAGTCCTTTTATTGATCAGGTATTAAGCATGTGTTAACTTTGGTAGGGTGAACGGTGGTACAGGCACTTCCAGCTGCTGCGATTATGGGCCCGCTACTTCTTGCGCCGATCACTGGCCTTCTGTTAATGGAAAGTACGTTTGGTCTTCCTTGTTTCCACTAAATTAGACATTACACAAACCTTCTAAAGAGCTGACTGGGTTTTCTTCTAGTCAAAACGTACATTGCGCTAACACCAACAATGGGTACTGAGGGTTTGGAGCCGGGAGAACAAGGAAGTTCCACAAAGTTCAATTTTCAAACAACAACCACATTGTGTTTCTTTACAACCGTCAAGATGTGCTCTCCGGTTCGAGGCATTCTTGAGTACCACTCTTTCAATTAATCTTAGGCAGATTCTTTAACGAATCCTTGTCTCAAAATAGCCTGTTCCGTGAATCTTGCTTGTAGTTTGATTTATAATTAGTACATTCTAGAAACATCTATATGCTACTATAGCTTAGTAATAGACTAGATAGAATCCTCTAGTTGATTTCTAAGCAGCAAAGTCACATGACTTTGCCACTA
>Ga0182030_10019018_pt1 | contig 13117 bp, 8 predicted proteins | sample 812S3MmetaG_FD_121299 | JGI IMG/M metagenome (GOLD analysis project Ga0182030, IMG submission 121299) | Permafrost microbial communities from Stordalen Mire, Sweden - 812S3M metaG (Illumina Assembly) | ecosystem: Environmental > Terrestrial > Soil > Wetlands > Permafrost | place: Sweden... | reverse complement strand
CGCAGCGCGCCGTAGCAGGTGCCCAGCGGTCCCTGATCGCCGCGATAGGCATCGCCTCCCTCAGCGCGATGTTCGGCGCGGCGGAAGTAGGGCAGCACATGCTGATAGTCCCACAGATTCGCACCCTGTTGTTCCCAGCCGTCGAAGTCGCGCGCGTTGCCGCGTACGTAGACCATGCCGTTGATGGAGGAGGAGCCGCCGAGGACCTTGCCGCGTGGCGTGTAGATGCGGCGGCCACCTAAAGCCGGTTCGGGTTCCGAGTGGTAGCGCCAGGCGTACTTGTCCGTGTTCATCGGAATCGACAGCGCGCTCGGCATCTGTATGAAAACCGAGCGGTCCGAGCCACCGTATTCGAGCAGCAGCACCGAGTGCCGCCCGTCTTCGGTGAGGCGATTGGCGAGAACGCAGCCCGCCGATCCAGCACCGACGATCACATAGTCGAATTCTTCGCGCCGCATCGCCGCCCCGCGCCTCAGTAGGGCGATGCCACATCGCTCATCGCGACATAGACGCTCTTGAGCTGGGTGTAGTGCTCGATGGCGGCGCGGCCGTTCTCGCGGCCGAGGCCGGAGAGCTTCACGCCGCCAAACGGCAGTTCGATCGGGGTCACGTTGTAGTGATTGATCCAGCAGGTGCCGGCCTCGAGACGCGCGATAACGCGATGCGCGCGCGTCAGATCGCGCGTGAACACGCCCGCCGCCAGGCCGTACGGCGTGGCATTGGCGCGCTCGATGACTTCTTCCTCCTCATCGAAGACCAGTACCGACATGACGGGACCAAAGATTTCCTCGCGCGCCACGGCCATGTCATCGTGACAGTCGGTGAACACCGTCGGCGCCACGAAATTACCGCTGGCCAGGTCGCCGTCGACCACGCGATGGCCGCCGACGAGCACGCGCGCACCTTCGGCGCGCCCGCGCGCAATGTAGCCCATGACCTTCTCGAGATGATCGGCGCTGATGAGCGAGCCCACCTGGGTGTCATCGCGCATCGGATCGCCGACGCGCATCGCCTGCACCCGCTGCTGCAATCGCTCGAGAAAACGCGCGCGCATTTTCCGCTGCACGAACACGCGCGTGCCGTTCGAGCAGACTTCGCCGGCCGAGTAGAAGTTGCCGAGCATGGCGCCGGAGACGGCATTCTCGAGATCGGCATCGTCGAAGATGATCAGCGGCGACTTGCCGCCGAGTTCGAGCGTGACCGCCTTGAGCGTCGGGGCCGCATCGGCCATGACCGCCTTGCCCGTACCCACCTCACCGGTGAGCGATACTTTTCGAATCTGCGCGTGCCGCGTCAGCAGCCTGCCGGTGTCGGCATAGCCCTGCACGACCTGGAACAAGCCGGCCGGCAGGCCCGCCTCGAGCAGCAGTGACTCGAGCTCGACCGCCGTCAGCGGCGTAAGCTCGGCGGGCTTGAAAATCATGGCATTGCCGCAGGCGAGTGCCGGGGCGGACTTCCAGCAGGCGATCTGCAGCGGATAATTCCAGGCACCGATGCCGGCCACGACCCCGAGCGGTTCTCGCCGCGTATAGCCGAAGGCTTCGCGCCCCAGATCCAGGTATTCGCCGGCGATGCCTGCGGCCATGCCCGCGTAGTATTCGAAGCAATCCGCGCCCGAGGCCACATCAACGACGCGTGTCTCCTGGATCGGCTTGCCCGTATCGCGCGTCTCGAGCACTGCGAGGCGCTCATTGTGGGCGCGCAGCAGGTCGGCCGCGCGCCGCAGGACGCGTCCGCGTTCGGCGCCGGTGCGCTGGCCCCAGGCGCGCTGGGCCACTATCGCGCGTGCGACGGCGGCATCGACTTCGGCCGCGCCCGCGGCCGGGAACCGTGCGAGTTCCTGCCCCGTGGCGGGATTGATCGACACCACCACGCTGCTGTCCCGTGCCTTTTGCCGCGCGAAATTCGCGGGCGCCAGCACCGGGGCGTTCTGCGGCTTGAGCTGGAAGTCGACGAAGGTCGCCAGCAGCGCGCGCGCGCTTTCGCTATCGGCCTCGGTCCAGTTCGACAACGCTGCGCGCAGCCAGACGCCGTCGATCATGGCGGCGATCATGGCCGCAAGATTCCGCGAATCCGCCTCATCGAGCACCGAGCGCAAGGCTGCGTTGAGGTTCGAGAGCATGCGGCGCTGATAGACGCGCTGCACTCGGCGCAGGCGCTCGACATGGGGCACCTGTCCCCAGAACGCGAGCCACGCTGTTCCGGTGCGCCGGTCGAATTCCTCGGCCGACAGGTTGGCGTCGATGATGGCCTGCACGCGGCCGCGCGGGGTATGGGCCTGCTGCATGCGGGCGCGCATGCGCGCGCCGAGGCGCGCCACCAGGGAGCGGAATGTGGCCTCGAGCAGGCCGTCCTTATCGGCAAAGTAGTGCGCCACGAGCCCGGCGGAAACGCCGGCACGACGGCCGATGCGGGTCAGGGTACTCTCGACGTATCCCACCTCCGCGAGGCTGTCTATGGTCATCTCGATCAGCTGCGTACGGCGCGCGCCGCCAGCATCGACCAAAGTGGTGGCGGAGCCCTGCGCTCTGGCCATGGTGACTCCCGGTTGAATCGTCATTTAATATGCACGACTATAATCGAATGAGCCCACTTTGCGCGTGAATATTAGGGAAAAATGCACCCCGTACCGCGGGGGCGGCGACCGCGTTACGGGGTCGTGGGTCGAGCCATTTAAACGGCTGTTCAACGGCTGGCGGGCTCTGCCGGCACTCGCCTGCGCGCTGCTTTTGCTGCCTGCGGCGACGCCGGCGATCGCTGAGCCGGCCAATTGCCAGGAGGTCCGACTGCCCGATATCGGCTGGACCGATGTGACGGCGACCACCGCCCTGACGGCAGCGCTGCTCGAGCAGCGGGGCTACCGGCCGCGCATCACCGTGCTCTCGGTCCCGGTCACCTATGCCTCGATGAAGCACGCCGACATTGACGTCTTCATGGGCAACTGGATGCCCACGCAGGAGGCCGACCGCAAGTCCTATATCGATGAAGGCTCGGTCGAGGATGTGGGGATCAATCTGAGCGGTGCCAAGTACACGCTGGCCGTGCCCGCTTATGCCTACGAAGCCGGCCTGCGCGACTTCACCGACATCAGCAAATTCTCCGCCGACCTCGATCACACCATCTATGGCATCGAGCCCGGCAACGATGGCAACCGCCTCATTCTCAACATGATCCATGCCGATACTTTCGGTCTCGGGGACTTCAAGATCGTCGAGTCGAGCGAGCAGGGGATGCTGGCGGAGGTGGAGCGCGCCATCAACGCGCACCGGCCGATCGTGTTCCTGGGCTGGGCCCCGCATCCGATGAATCTGCGCTTCGATATGCGCTATCTCGGCGGCGGCGATTCGGTGTTCGGACCGAATTTCGGCGGCGCGACCATTCACACCAATATTCGGGCCGGCTACGCACAGCAGTGTCCGAACGTCGTGCATCTGCTGCGGAATCTGACCTTCACGATTGAGCTCGAAAGCGAGCTCATGAGCGCGATACTCGACCAGCACCGCGATCCGCACGAAGCGGCCGTGGCCTGGCTGGCGGCGCACCCGGACGCACGCGCGAAATGGCTCACTGGCGTCGCCAACTTCGGCGGGGCGGCGGCGTCTTCGGGCGCAGTGCAGGCCGGTGTCGGCTGGCTGGGAGGCATTCAGTCCCTGATCGTTCATCGCAAGATTCCGGTCGGGGATTCGATGAATACCTTCATCACCTACGTGAAGACGCATGGTGGAGGCTTCTTCAACGGCATCTCTACCGTGGTGCACTTCGGCGTGGACGGTCTCACTCAGTTGCTGCAGTTCGTGCCCGGTCCGTTGCTGATTCTGCTCATCGCAGTGGGCCTGTGGCTCTGGCGCCGTTCGGTGTGGCTAGCCGGCTTCGTCGCCCTGGCGCTGCTGTTCATCATGAACCAGGGCTATTGGGTGGCGACGCTGGAGACGCTGTCGCTGGTCGCATTCGCTGCTGCCGTCTCGACGCTGCTGGGCGTCCCGCTCGGCATCGCGGCGGCGCATCGGCCCTGGCTCTATGCGTTGATGCGGCCTGTGCTCGATCTGATGCAGACACTGCCGACCTTCGTGTATCTGATTCCTACCCTGGTGTTGTTCGGGCTCGGGGTGGTACCGGGATTGATTTCGACCGTCATCTTCGCGCTGCCGGCGCCGATTCGTCTGACCCATCTGGGCGTCTCGACGGTGCCCACCGCATTGCTCGAAGCGGGCCAAGCCTTCGGCGCCACGCGCCGGCAGTTGCTGTGGAAAATAGAGTTGCCTGCGGCGGCGCCCAGCATTCTCGCGGGCATCACCCAGTGCATCATGCTGAGTCTGTCGATGGTCGTGATCGCGGCACTGGTCGGCGCCGGCGGGCTGGGCGTCCCCGTCGTGCGCGCGCTGAATACGGTGCAGATCGGCATGGGCTTCGAAGCGGGCCTTGCCATTGTGCTGCTGGCCGTCATTCTCGATCGCGTGACCCGCCCGCCGACCCGGCATCGCCCCTCATGACCGCGGCGCTGGAGTTTCGTCACGTCGACATTCTGTTTCCCTCGGCCCGTGGCGGCAGAGGTCAGCGCGATGCCATGCGCCGCGCGCTCGAACTGCTCGATAGCGGCATGCCGCGCATGCAGATCGCCGAGCGGACCGGCATCGTCGTCGGCGTTGCGGATGCCTCTCTGAGTGTTGCATCGGGTGAGATCTCGGTGCTCATGGGGCTGTCGGGGTCGGGCAAGTCAACCCTGCTGCGCGCGGCCAATGGCCTCAACGCGGTCACGCGAGGGCAGGTGCTGATCGGCGGCAGCGAGGCCACGGTGGACGTGGCCGCGTGCGATGCCGCGCGACTGCGACAGGTGCGGCGCCAGCGCGTTGCCATGGTGTTCCAGCAGTTCGGGCTGCTGCCGTGGCGAACGGTGCGCGAAAACGTCGGACTCGGACTCGAACTGCGCGGCGTCTCGTTGGAGGAACGCAGGCGCATAGTCGATGAGAAGCTTGCACTCGTGGGCTTGAAGGACTGGGCCGATCGCTATGCGAGCGAGTTGTCCGGCGGCATGCAGCAACGCGTTGGGCTGGCACGCGCCTTCGCCACCGAGGCCGATATCCTGCTGATGGACGAGCCGTTCTCCGCGCTCGACCCGCTGATCCGCAGCAAGCTTCAGGATGAGCTGCTGATGCTGCAGCGGCAGGTTCGCAAGACGATTATCTTCGTCAGTCACGATCTCGACGAAGCGCTCAAGCTCGGCAATCGAATCTCGATTCTCGAGAGCGGCCGCATCGTGCAGACCGGCGCGCCGCGCGACATCGTGCTGCGGCCGATCAACGACTATGTGACCGAGTTCGTGCGCCACATGAATCCCCTGAACGTGCTCACGGGCGGCATGGTCATGCGCAACCACGAGGAACTCGTGCATGAAGGCGAGCATGTCTGGCTCGATTCCGCGCGCCGCTACCAGGTGACGCTCGATGCGCGCGGGGCCTGCTGCACCGTGCGAGTGGACGGTGTTGATTCCGCTTTCGCCGTTCATGACGCCGACAACGGCGCCCTGGGCTCCGCTGGCAAACTCATGATCGCTTCCGTATCACTGCCGCTGCATCGGCTCATTCGCCTGCGCCAGGCGAGCGGGCACCCGGTACTGCTGGCCGAGGACGGCGTGATCAGCGGCGTCTGCGATGAGAATGAGATCGTGCGGGCGCTGGCCGGTAAGACCAGATCCGACTAGATTCGAGGCCATGACATCCGGTCAACCCGTCCGCATCGAGACCGAGCGACTCATTCTCGACGCCCACACGATCGACGATTTCGAGCCGCTCGCGGCCATGTGGGAGGAGCCCGAAGTGGTGAAATTCATCACCGGCCGCCCTTCTACCGCGCAGGAAAGCTGGATGCGGCTGCTGCGCTATGGGGGGCTGTGGCCCCTGCTGGGCTACGGCTTTTGGGCGGTGCGCGAGAAGCAAAGTGGGCGCTTCGTCGGCGATATCGGCTTCGCCGACTTTCATCGCCAGATCGAGCCGCCGATAACCGGCGTTCCGGAAGCCGGTTGGGTGCTGGCTACCTGGGCGCATGGCCGCGGATTCGCCAGCGAGGCATTGGGCGCCGCGCTGAGCTGGCTCGACGGCAGGACGTCGATTGGACGCTCGGTGTGCCTTATTTCACCCGATAACAAAGTATCGATTCGTCTCGCCGAGCGCCACGGCTATTTGAAATCAACAACCGTTAGATTTGCCGGCGAGGACACACTGCTCTACGAGCGCAGCCGCTCGTTCTTCGGATCGAAGGGCGACTCCTCGATGACCGTGGCCTTGTAACGCTGACCGAGAATCGTCACCTCGAGTTCGGTACCGGGTTCTCCCAGATTCGGCGGGACCATCCCCAGTGCAAGGGATTTGCCGAGACGCCAGCCATAGCCGCCGGAAGTCGTGCGGCCGACGAGCTCTCCCTTGTGATGAATCGGCTCCGAGCCCCGCGCATCGGCGTCGGTGACTCCGTGCACCTCAAGAGTTACGAATCGATTTCGGAATCCGGCCCGTTGCCAGGCAACGAGGCCATCGCGGCCAAGGAAGTTGCCCTTGTCGAGACGCGCGAAGCGGTCGAGGCCGGATTCGAGGATCGAGTACTCCACCGACATCTCGCGCGGGATCAGGCGATAGGATTTCTCCAGGCGCAGCGAATCCATGGCCTTGATGCCGAAGGGCTTCAGATCGAACGCAGCACCCGCCGCAAACAGCAGGTCGAACAGCGTGTTCTGCATCTCGATCGGATGATGCAGCTCCCAGCCCAGCTCACCGACAAAATTGACGCGCAGCGCGCGCGCCTGCGTCAGGCCCACGCTGATGGGTTTGCCCGTCAGCCACGGGAAGGCGGCGTTCGACAGATCCGTGTCGGTGAGCTTCTGCAGCAGATCGCGCGAGCGCGGGCCCGCCAGCACGAACACGCCGTACTGCGTCGTGACCTTCTGCATGCGCACCGAGCCGTCGCTCGGGAGCAGTTTCTGGAAATAGTCCCAATCATGGCGCTCGAATGCCCCGGCGGACACGAGATAGAACTGCTGCGGGCCTTCGCGGAATACGGTGGCCTCGGTGCGCACGCCGCCGCGCGAAGTCAGCAGGTGGCACAGCGCCATGCCGCCGATTTTCTTCGGCATGCGATTGGCGAAGATCCAGTCGAGCCATTGTTCGGCCGCGGGGCCCGCGACTTCGAATTTGGCAAAGGCGGTCATGTCGAGCAGCCCCACTGCATTGGTCACGTGCTTGCATTCATTGCCGACGTGTTCAAAGTAATTGGAGCGGCGGAAGCTCCAGCGCTCGCGTGGCCGTGCACCGGCCGCCGGCGGCGCGAAGTTTTCGTTCAGCAGCACCTCGGGCCTGGCCAGGGCTTTATCGTCCAGGCCGTAGCCCTCGGGTGCGAACCAGCCCGGCCGTTCCCAGCCGTACACGGTGCCGAAAACGGCGCCCCTGGCCTTCATACGGTCGTAGCAGGGCGATTGCTTTAACGGCCGCGCGCCGGGGCGTTCCTCGTCCGGATAGTGGACCGTGAAGACGGCCGCGTAGGCCTCCTCGTTCTTCTTGCGCAGATAGCCGCGCGAGGCGTAGGGGCCGAACCGACGCGGATCGACACCCATCATGTCGATGCTCGGCTCGCCCTCGACGATCCACTCTGCAAGCTGCCAGCCGGCGCCGCCCGCGGCCGTAACGCCGAAGCTGTGGCCTTCGTTGAGCCAGAAATTCTTGAGGTCCCAGGCCGGACCCACGATGGGTCCGCCGTCGGGTGTGTAGGCGATGGCACCGTTGTAGATCTTCTTCAGACCCACTTCGGCGAACGCCGGCACGCGATGGATGGCCGCTTCAATGTGGGGCCCGAGCCGGTCGAGATCTTCCGGAAAGAGTTCGTATTCGGATTCGGCGGACGGCGCGTCCACGTAGCAGCAGGGAGCGCCCTTTTCATAGGGACCGAGCAGCAGTCCGCCCGCTTCCTCGCGCATATAATAAGAGGCGTCGGACTCGCGCAGCACGCCCATCTCGGGCAGTCCCTGGCGTTTGCGCTCGAGGATCGCCGGGTGCGGTTCGGTCACGATGTACTGGTGCTCGACCGGAATCACGGGCACATCAACCCCGACCATCTCGCCGGTCTTGCGTGCAAAATTGCCGGTGGCCGCGACGACGTGTTCGCACACCACATCGCCCTTATCGGTCCTGACTACCCATTCGCCGCCGCGACGCTGCTCGATGCCCGTCACCACGGTGTTGCGATAAATCTCCGCGCCCCCTGCGCGCGCGCCCTTGGCGAAGGCCTGGGTCAGATCCGCGGGCTGGATGTAGCCATCGTCCGGGTGCTGGATGGCGCCGAGCACGCCTTCGACATTGCACAGCGGCCAGATCTCCTTGAGCTGCGCCGGTGTCAGGAAGCGGACGTCGACGCCGATCGTCGCGGCGACGCCCGCGTAGTATTTGAATTCGTCGAGGCGATCCTTCGAACACGCCAGCCGGATATTGGTGACCTGGCGGAAGCCCACGTCCTGGCCGGTCTCGGCCTGCAGCGACTTGTAGAGCTTGACCGAGTACTTGTGCAGCTGGCCGTTTGAATAGCTGACGTTGAACAGCGGCAATAGCCCCGCGGCATGCCAGGTGGAGCCGGAGGTGAGTTCCTTGCGTTCGATCAGGACCACGTCCGACCAGCCCTTCTTGACCAGGTGATAGAGCGTGCCTACGCCCACCACGCCGCCCCCGATGACAACAACGCGCGCGACCTTTTTCATACGTGTCTCTGCTTATTTTGTGAGTCGGGCTGCCGCCCGGGGTACGCGTTGATGGTCATGACACCGCGCGCTCGGTGCTGGGCGTACAGCCGAACTGGTGACGATACGCCGTGGAGAAATGTGCCGCCGTGCTGAAGCCGCAGGCAATGCTGACGTCCGTGATGGGCATGGCCGTCTGGGTGAGCAGCGTGCGTGCGCGCTCGAGCCGCCAGCGCTTCCAGAGCGCGGCCGGGGATTGTCCGAAATGCTGCTTGAACAGGCGCTCTAGCTGTCGTGTCGACAGCCCCACCTGGTCAGCCACCGCACCGATGCGCAGTCGCTCATCGAGCTTGCCCTGGATCAGTCGCACCGCGGCCTCGAGTCGCTCATGCGCGGCGCCCGAGGGTATGCCCGTCGAGTAGGGCTGGTGCTCGCTGGCGCGCCGGCCGCGTTCGACGATGAACTGATTGGCGACACGATCGGCGATGGTAGCGCCCAGGCGTGCACGAATGAGCATCAGCATCAGATCCAGCGGAGCCACGCCGCCCGTGCAGGTGATCCGATCGCGGTCGATGGCGTAGAGATCGTCGAGGAACTGAATGTCGGGAAACTCCTCGCGGATGGCGCTCAGGTTCTCCCAGTGAATCGCGCAGCGATAGCCGGATAGAAGTCCCGCTTCGGCGAGCGCGAAGCTGCCGGTGCACAGGGCGCCGAGCGGCACCTGCTCGCGCGCCAGGCGCCGCAGCGCCGACAGCACGCCGCGCCCGGTCGATCGACGTACATCCAGTCCGCCGCACACGAACACGATGTCGAGTGCGCGCGCGCCCCCGAGCGGCGCGGTCGGCGCTAAGCTCATGCCGTTGCTGGCACGCGCCGGGGCGCCATCGGGCGTCAGCACCTGCCACCGGTATGCGTTGCGCGCGCTGACCCTATTGGCCATGCGCAGCGCCTCGATGGCGTTGGCACAGGCGATCAGCGAATAGTTCGGCAGCGTCACGAAACCGAACTGGCCGAGCCCCCCCAGATCCATGCGCTGCGTCTCCGTCCCTACCGATCGATGACCAGATCGCTGGTCGGCCGAGAACAGCAGGTCAGGATCATGCCCTGGTCGATGTCGCGCTGGCGGATGCCGCCGTTGTGATTCATCTGCACGGTACCCGACTGCAGCTTGCTCTTGCAGGTGCCGCACATGCCCTTGGTGCAGGAGCAGGGCAGGCGCACGCCGGCGTTGTTGGCAGCAGTGAGGATGAATGTGTCCGCCGCGCAGGTGATGCTGCGGCCCGAGCGCGTGAATTCGATGGTGTACTGCGTGACCGCGGGGGATGCCTTGGCCACCGGTGCCGCGACGATCTGTTCTACGACCGGCACACTGACGGCGGGCGAATTGACGCCGGGTGCCTCGACATTCAGCTCTGAGCTGAGCCGGCCGATGTACCAGCTCGTGAATTTCTCGACCAGACCCTCGGTGTAGACCGAGTACGGCCCACCTTCGTAGGCCGGGCTGCGCACCCCGGTTTGCGCCAGCTCGACCAGGTGCGCATCCTGGCGGTTGGTGGCTTCCCAAACGGCCGTCAGATTGCTGACATCGTAGTCCACGCCCTCGACGGCATCCTTGTGCACCAGCCAGGTCGTCCGCAACAGCGTGCTCTCGGGGGAGATTGGCACGGCCGAGAAAGTCACGATGTGATCGCTCATGAAGTGATGCCAGGAGTTCGGTTGGGTCCAGAAGTGCAGGCCGCCGGATCGTGCATCGGTCATGGTTCCAAGCAGGCGCCGGGAGGCGGCCATGGTGTCGAGCGTCTGGCTTTCACCGGACTGATCCAGCGGCAGCCGTTCCGTGCGATACCCGGTCACTCGATCATCGAGGTGCTCGACTTCGCAGGAGGGCAGGCCGCAGGCCTCCCATTCGCGTTGAGTGTCCTTCACGGACTGCAGATACCGATCGACCTGCTCGCGCTCGGCGGCGGTGAGCCCGTCGGGATCGAAACCGAAGTGATACGCGGCCAGCGAGACGGTCAGCTCCGGGTGATTGCCGACGCAGTGGTAGCACTCACGATTGTTCTCCATCGTGAGCTTCCAGTTGCCGTGCTCGATGAGCTCGGTGGAGGCGGCCACCTTGCAGTCCCTGAGGCCATGTGAGCTTAGGTAGGGCGCCATGACCGCATCGAGTTCGTGGATGTCGGCCGGCGGCTCCGGGCTCAGACAGATGAACAGCAGGCCCGAAAGGGAATGCACGTGCACCGCTTTGAGTCCATGGCAGGACTTGTCGAACTCGTGCGCCATGTGGCTGGCATGTTTCAGCTGGCCATCGAGCCCGTAGGTCCAGGCGTGATACGGGCAGACCAGATTCCCCACATTGGCATGCGTGGTCTGCACCAGGCGCGCGCCACGGTGACGGCAGACGTTGTGAAAAGCATGGATCTGCTCATCGTCGTCGCGCACAATCAGCACCGACGCGCTGCCGACCTCGAATGTCATGACATCGCCTGCGTGCGGAATCTCGGCCTCGACACCGACGTAGATCCAGTGGCGAGCGAAGATCAGCTTCAGGTCCGCCTCGAAGACTTCGCGGCTGGTGTAGAACGCCTGTTCCAGGCTGTGTCCGGGCCGTCGGCGTGCGATCAGCTCGGAGAGGTACTGCCGGGTCTCAGCGGTCGTCATGGGGCCTCGGGAACGAAGGAGAGGGCGCCGGAAAGTGTCGCAAACGCGGTTGCCGCCATATTGCCTGATAGCGGCATTCGCTTTCAATAAAGCGACATCACGGCGTGCGACCGCCTCCCGCGCCGCGCCATCGGGCAATGTCGGGTTGGTTCAAACGGCGCGGCGCGCCGATGCTCGTGTCCTGTCGGAAGGCGTGGGCATGATGCAGCGCCTTAGGATAAGGGGTCGGTCTAAACATGCGGAAATTCTCGGCTTGGGCGCTGCTGCATGAAGGTCTGCGCGGCCAGCGGGGCTGGGGCGAACAATGGCGTTCGCCCAAGCTCAAGGCCGACTATGAGGCCGTCATCGTCGGCGGCGGCGGCCACGGACTGGGCGCGGCGTATTACCTGGCGCGCGAGCACGGGCTGCGCCGCATCGCGGTACTCGAGAAAGGCTGGATCGGCGGCGGCAACACCGGCCGCAACACCACCATCATCCGCTCGAACTATCTTTACGACGAGAGTGCCGCGCTTTACGACCACGCCGTCAAGCTCTGGGAGCACCTCTCGCAGGTACTCAATTACAACGTCATGTTCTCCCAGCGTGGCGTCATGATGCTGGCGCATACCGTGCATGACGTGCAGTCCTTTAAGCGCCACGTGCACGCCAATCGGGCCAATGGCGTCGACAATGAATGGCTGACACCCGAGCAGGCCAAGGCCTTCTGTCCGCCGCTGAACATCGAACCCAACATGCGCTATCCGGTGCTCGGGGCGGCGCTGCAACGCCGCGGCGGTACGGCGCGACACGATGCGGTGGCGTGGGGTTACGCTCGCGCGGCCGACGCATTAGGTGTCGACATCGTGCAAAACTGCGAGGTCATCGGCATCCGCCAGGACGCGACGGGCGCGGTGAGCGGGCTGGCGACCACCCGCGGCAACATCACCACCCGCAAGGTCGGCGTTTCCGCGGCCGGCCACACCAGCGTCATCATGGACATGGCCGGTGTGCGCCTGCCGCTCGAGAGCTACCCGTTGCAGGCGCTGGTATCGGAACCCATCAAGCCGATCTTTCCCTGCGTCGTGATGTCGAACACCATCCATGCGTATCTCAGCCAGTCGGACAAGGGCGAGCTCGTGATCGGCGCGGGCACCGACGCCTACACCTCTTATACGCAGCGCGGCGGCCTGCACGTCAATACGCACACGCTGGAAGCGATCTGCGAGCTGTTTCCGCAGTTCCGGCGGCTGCGCATGCTGCGTAACTGGGGCGGCATCGTCGATGTGACGCCCGACCGCTCGCCCATCATCGCGCGCACGCCGGTGCCGGGACTCTATGTCAATTGCGGCTGGGGTACCGGCGGCTTCAAAGCCACCCCGGGCGCCGCGCACCTGTTCGCATGGACGATGGCGCGCGACGAACCGCATCCAATCAACGCCCCATTTACGATCGAGCGCTTTCGCGACGGTCGCCTGATCGATGAAGCGGCTGCCGCTGCCGTGGCGCACTAGGACCCGTGCAATGCTTCTGATCAAGTGTCCTTATTGCGGCGAGCGTCCGGAGATCGAGTTCAGTTACGGCGGACAGGCGCACCTGGCCCGTCCCGCCAACCCATCCGAACTCTCCGACCAGGACTGGGCCGAGTACCTCTACATGCGCCGCAATCGCAAGGGCGTGCATGCCGAGCGCTGGCGGCACCTGCAGGGGTGCGCGCGATTTTTCAATGCGCTGCGTGACACCACCACCGATCAGATCCTGGCCACCTAT